>Ga0224512_10001049_pt1 | contig 27534 bp, 19 predicted proteins | sample SF_May12_sed_USG_4_FD_169103 | JGI IMG/M metagenome (GOLD analysis project Ga0224512, IMG submission 169103) | Sediment microbial communities from San Francisco Bay, California, United States - SF_May12_sed_USGS_13 | ecosystem: Environmental > Aquatic > Marine > Sediment | place: USA... | reverse complement strand
AACAGCCCCGAGGCGAGCGCCGCCACCGAGTACCTCAAGAGCCTGCTCGACGTGTCGCCCGACGGAGCGGTGAGTGCCAGCGGTGATGATGTCACCAACAAGTTCATCTCCCAGGACATCGGCGCGATGATCCAGTACTCCGGCTACTACGGTGTCACCCTCGACCCGGCCGCCAACAAGTACCCGGGTCTGCTCGGTACGGCCCCCATGCCGATGGGCGAGGTCGACATTACCCATCTGGCCGGCTGGAACATCGGCATCCCGGCCGACTCCGCCAAGAAGGACCAGGCCTGGCAGTTTCTCGAATTCGTGCTGGGCAAGAGCAACGCCAAGGCCTACCTCGAGTCCGGCGCCGCCGCCATCGGCCGCAAGTCGATCACCGGCGACACCGCCCTCACCGCCGAACAGCCCTACCTGCTCCAGCTCGACATTCCGGAGTCGAGCCGCATCGAGCGCTACCCGCAGCTCAAGGTGTGGCCCGAGATGGACGTCGCCATCGTGCAGCACATCAGCGACATCATGACCGGCGCCACGTCGGTCGAAGACGGTCTCAACGATCTACAGTCGGCCTTGGAGCCGATTCTCGCCGCCGAGAACGGCTGATCCGAATCCGATCCGAGAACACAGGTGAGACCGACGCCGGAACGACCGTCGCCATGACCGCAACCTCGTCACTGCCGACGAGCAGGTCGATGACGACGGGCCGGCGCCGGTCTCTCACCTCGGTCCTCCTCACGCTGCCGGCATGGCTCATGATCGTGGCGCTCATCATGGTCCCGATCGCCGTCGGCTTCTACCTGTCGCTGCGCAACGAGAAGATCGGCGGGTTTGTAGAGCCGCAATACGTCGGCTTCGACAACTACCAGACCGAGATCGCCAACAAGGTGTTCTGGGAGGCGGCGCTCACGACGGTTAAGATCATGATCCTCGGCCTCGCGATTCAGCTTCCCATCGGCATCGGCCTCGCCCTGCTCCTCCATCAAAACCTCAAAGGCACCCGCCTGTTCCGATCGGCTCTGCTCATCCCGATGCTGTTGACACCGGTGGCCGTCGGGCTGATGTGGCGGTTCATGTACGACGGCGACCTTGGCGTCATCAACTGGCTCCTCGAGACGGCCGGCCTCGGCCGAATCCAATGGCTGGGCGACGACCTGGCAGCCCTGTTCGCGGTGGTATTGGTCGACTCATGGCAGTCGATCCCGTTCGTGATGCTGCTGACCCTGGCCGGCTTGGCCGGGCTACCGACGAGCCCACTCGAGGCCGCCAAGGTCGACGGAGCCGGACCGTGGCAGGTCTTCTGGCTGGTGATCCTCCCGATGCTTCGTCCGGTCATCGGCGTGATCCTCATCATCCGCGTGATCGACACCTACAAACTCTTCGACGCGATCTTCATCCTCACCCGGGGAGGCCCCGGAACGGCCACCCAGACCCTTGGCATTCTCAACTACAACACCGGCTTCAACTTCCTGGCCACATCCCGGGCCGCCGCCATTGGCATCGCCCTCACCGTGATCACCATCCCGCTCTACCTCCTGTGGGCCAAAGCAGCGAGGGGGCAGCGATGAGCCGTCGCCGCCGACCGTTTGGTGTGATCGTCGGGCGCGCCGTCTCCTACGTGCTCCTGATCGTGGCGGTGCTGGTCGCCCTGTTTCCTGTCTTCTGGACCCTGTCGACCAGCGTCAAGAACCGGGTCGACACATTTGCCAACCCGCCACAGTTCTTCGACTTCGTTCCGACGTGGAAGAACTACCAGAACCTGTTCGACGACGCCCAGTTTGTCACCGTGCTTCGCAACACCCTGATCATGACGATCTCGTCGACGATCCTCTGCCTGCTCGTCGGCGGGCTCTCCGCCTACGCGCTGGCCCGACGGCCCCGGTTCCCGGGTCGTCGGCCGCTCGAGGTGGGTCTGGTCCTAGTGCGGGCCATGCCCGGCATCGTGTTGCTCGTACCCCTGTTCAACCTGCTGTCCGACCTCGGCCTCTACGACAACCGGTTGGCGCTGATCGCCCTCTACGCGGCCACAAACCTGCCGTTCGCGATCTGGCTGCTGACCTCGTTCTTCGAACACGTACCCTACGAACTCGAGGAGTCGGCTCAGGTCGAAGGGGCCAACGGATGGCAGCTTGCCACTCGGGTGCTTCTCCCCCTACTCGGCCCCGGGTTGTCGGCCACGGCGATCTTCATCGCGCTGCTGAGCTGGAACGAGTTCCTTATTCCCGTCATTCTTGCCGGGGAGTCCTCGAAGACTCTGCCGGTCTTCATCAGCGGATTCATCTCCAACCGAACACTCGACTGGGGTCCTATGGCCGCCGCCAGTTCGCTGGCCATCATCCCCATCGCCTTCCTCACCGTCGTGGCCCAACGCTGGCTGGTCAGCGGCCTCTCGTCCGGGGCGGTCAAGGAATAGAGGCACAACCGGTGGGCGACTCCGATCAACCGGCAACAACGATGAGCAGCAACACGAACAGGAGCATTCGGTAACAACCATGGGTTCACAGCGCCGCCACGATCTGGTTCGCCAATCGCAGACCCAGCGCGTGCTCGAGGTGATCGCCGATCACGGACCGGTCACCCGTTCCGACATCGTCGACCGCAGCGGGTTGTCCCGTCCGACGGTGCTGAAGATCGTGCGCGGGCTCGTTACCGACCACCTGATCCGCATGGTCGGATCCCAATCGGGGTCGGCCGGACGTTCACCCGAGCTCTACAGCCTGAACCCGTCGGTCGGTTGTGTGATCGGCGTCGACCTCGGCGGCACCACGATGCGGGCCGCCGTCGCCGATCTCGAAGGCACCGTGCTGGCCGAACTCGTCGAGGACACCCGCCACGGTGACCAGCCCCTGCTCGATCAACTCGCCACCGCCTGTCGCGCCCTCGTCGACCAGGCCGACATGGCGTGGGCGCAACTGCAACGCCTCGTCGTCGGCAGCCCCGGTATCGTCACCCCGGAGGGAACCCTGGCTCTGGCCGACAACCTGCGGATCAGCCCCACATTCAAATTGGGTGCCGCGCTCGAGGAGGAACTCGGGGTCGGGGTGGTGGTCGAGAACGACGTCAACGTCGCCGCCATCGGCGAAGGCTGGCGGGGCAAAGCCATCGGCTGCGACGATTACGCCGTGTTGGCCGTCGGCACCGGCATCGGTATGGGCCTCGTCCTCAACGGGCGCCTCGTCCGCGGCGCCCACGGCGCGGCCGGCGAAATCGCCTACCTGCCGATTGGCGCCTCCCCGCTGACTGATGACGCCAGACGACACGGGGCCCTCGAAACCGTCGCCGGCGCCGGCGGCATAGCCCGCCGGTTCCGCGAACTGCGGGCCGAGGGGGTTCCCACCACGCTCGGGCCACACGCTGCGGTCGAGAAAATCTTCGATGCAGCGGCCAACGGCGACGAGCTGGCCACCAAGGTGATCACCGAGGAGGCCGAACTGCTGGCCCTCAGCGTGCTCTCGATCGTGTCGGTCGTCGACCCGAAGAAGATCATCCTCACCGGTGGCATCGGGTCGAACCCCGCCCTGCACGGTCCGCTGTGCGAGGCCGTCGCCCGCATGGTACCCGTCGATGTCACCATCGAACGATCCGAACTCGGCCGCCGCTCGGGCGTGGTCGGAGCCGTCGGCTTGGCGATCGAGGAAGCGCACCTGCGCCTGTTCGGCACCGAACCGGGCTGACCCGACCCCGTTCACCTAGACCTCGAAAACACACACAGGAGCAATCATGGCAGAGCTCGCCATCAACGGAGCGACCCCGATACGCACCAACCCGTACCCCCGCTGGCCGGTGTGGGACGACACCGAGCGCAACGGCCTTCTCGCTGTGCTCGACTCGGGCGACTGGTGGGCCACCGAAGGCACCAAGGTGGGCGAGTTCGAAGCAGCATGGGGGCGGTTCCACCACACCGGCCCGGCTGCCGCAGTCACCAACGGCACGCACGCGATCGAGCTGGCGTTCACCGCCCTCGGCGTCGGTGAGGGCGACGAGGTGATCGTGCCCGCCTGGTCGTTCCTCGCCACCGCCTCGGCCGCTCTGATGGTCAACGCCATTCCCGTCTTCGTTGATGTCGACCCCCGCAACGGCTGCATCGACGTCACCGCCGCCGAAGCGGCGATCACGGACCGGACCAGAGCCGTCGCCGTGGTACACGTTGCCGGCAGTGTGGCCGACATGGACGCCCTCACCGACCTGTGCACCCGGCGCGGCCTGGCCATCGTCGAAGACTGCGCCCACGCCCACGGGTCGACCTGGAACGATCAGGCCGTGGCCACCTTGGGCGACGCCGGCACCTTCAGCTTCCAGCATTCCAAACTGATGACCGCCGGTGAAGGCGGCGCCGTGGTGTCGCGGCGGCCGGACGTGATCGACGAGGTGACGTCGCTCGCCAACTGCGGCCGACGGCCCGGCCAGTGGTTCTACAGCCACTATTCGCTCGGCGGCAACTACCGGCTGACGGAATGGCAGGCCGCCGTGCTGCTGGCTCAGCTCGACCGGTTCCCCGAACAGCAGGCCCGGCGGAGTTCCAACGCCGACTACCTCAACAAGGCGCTGGCCGAAATCCCCGGCGTCGAACCGCAATGGCGCGACCCCCGGTGCACCTCGCAAGGCAACTACTGCTACGTGGTGCGCATCCGACCCGACGAGTTCGGCGCCGGGCGGGAGCAGGTGCGGCTCGCCCTCGAAGCCGAAGGGATCCCGCTCACCATGGCGTATCCGCCGCTGCATCACCTCGAGACCTTCCTCGATCCCGACGGGTTCGTCCCGCGCTTCCGCAGCCGCGCCGGAATGCAGGACTTCGGCTCGCTCGACCTGCCCGTGGTCCGCACTCTGGCCGACGAGACCCTGTGGTTCAAGACCGCCGTGCTGATGGGCGATCGGTCCGATTGTGACGACGTTGTGGCCGCCCTCGCCCGCATTCAGCGAAACGCCGACGAGCTGGCCGATCTCTCCGTCACCGAGCCCGGTACCGGAGGCCGGCGATGACAATCGGCCAACTGTTCACCGTCATCGAGACTTCGATCGAGACAATCCTCGACGGGGTCGGCCCCTACCTCGCCGCCGTCAACGACCCTCCCTGGTCGACGGTGAGCGAACGGGTACGCCCAGCGGAGCGGGTGATGATCGCCGACAACATGGAACAATCCCACCTCGACCACCTCGTCGACCAACTCGACCGGGCCGACCATGACACCATCGATATGGTCGTCGGCATAGGAGGGGGCACCGCGCTCGACACGGCCAAATACCTGGCGTGGCGAACCGGCCGAAGCCTGGTTCAGATTCCCACCATCACCTCGGTTGACGCCGGCTTCACCGACGCCGTCGGCATTCGCGTCGACGGTCGGGTCCGCTATGTCGGCACCATCGTGCCCGAGACCGTCGCCCTCGACCTCCCCCTGATCCGATCGGCCCCGGCCCGCCTCAACCGGGCCGGAATCGGCGACATCCTGTCGTGCCACACCGGCCTGTTCGACTGGCGCCTGGCCGTCGATGCCGGCCAGGGTGTGCCCTGGCGTAACGACCTGGCGGAACTCGGCGCGGCCCTGCTCAGCGAGTTGGACGAGGCGCTGCCCGAGGTGCATGCCGTGTCCGACGATGGTGTCCGGTTCCTGGCCGACGCCTACCGCCGGATCGGCGCCGCCTGCGCCGAAGCCGGCCACAGTCGCTTCGAGGAAGGGTCGGAACACTTCTGGGCCTACAACTACGAGCACCAGACCGGGGCCCATCAGGTGCACGGTGAGCTGATCGGCTTCGCTGTGGTGGCGCTCAGCGTCATCCAGGACAACAACCCGAACTGGGCGTTCGACGTCGTCGAGCGGTCGGGCGCCCGCTGTCACCCCGACGATCTGGGGATCAGCCGGCAACAGTTCGACGACGCCCTACTCGGCCTTGCCGACTACGCCCGAGCAGAGGAACTCGACTATTCGATCGCTGACATCGCCGACCTCGACCTCGCCGCGGCCGACGCGTCATGGAAGCTGGTCGAGCAACTGCCAAGGAGTGACCAATGAGCGGTAGCACGGGCACCACAACCGAGCCTCGCCGGCTTCGGGCCGCCGTGATCGGAGCGGCGTTCGCCGGGAGCCTGCACGCTGAGTCGCTGACGGCCACCGGTGACGTCGACATCGCCGGGGTGGTCTCGGCCACCGAGGCATCCCGCCAGGCGTTCGTCGAACGGTTCGGAGGTCGCGGTTTCGCCACGGTCGACGAACTTCTCGCCGCAGAGAAGCTTGACGTGATCTCGCTGGCACTGCCCAACCGGTTCCACGCCGACATCGCCGTCGCCGCCGCCGAACACGGGGTGGCGGTGATCTCGGAGAAGCCGCTGGCCATGAACCTGGCCGAGGCCGACCGGATGATCGCTGCCTGTGAATCCGCCGGCGTGCCGCTGCTCTACGCCGAGCAACTGTGTTTCGCCCCGCGCTACGTTCGGGTCAAGGAGCTGATCGCATCCGGTTCGCTCGGCGACGTCATCCAGATCAATCACTGGGAACGCCACGGTGGGCCCCACGCCCGATGGTTCCACGACCCGGCCCTGTCGGGAGGCGGTGTGCTTCTCGACATGGGCTGTCACGGCATCGAGGTGGCGCGGTGGCTGCTCGACAAGCAACCGGTGAAGTCGGTGCACGCCCGCCTTGGTATCCACAAACACACCGATGGCGTCGTCGACGATCACGCACTCGTCACCCTTCGATTCTCCGGTGGCTCCCTGGCCGTTGTCGACTCGTCGTGGGCCGCGCCCGGCGGGATCGATGAACGCATCGAGATTCTCGGAACGAAGGGGACGGTCAGTGCCGACCTGGCCAGGGGCCAGTCGCTCTTGGTCTACAGCGACGTCGGAATCGACTACGCGGCCGAGAAGGTTGAACACGAGCGGGGCTGGTTCTGGGTGGCCCACAACGAGGCCCACACCTGGGGCTGGCACGGCGAGTTCGCTCATTTCGTCGATGTGCTGAGGAAGCGGACTGAACCGATCGAGACGGGACGTGACGGCCGCCAGGTGCTGGAGATCGTGATGGCCGCTTACCGGAGCGCGGCCGAGGGCCGTGAGGTCACACTGCCCTACCACAGCGAGGACTCGACACCCATCGCCCCTTGGCTTCTAGCCACGGGCGCCTGTTGACCGCCGCGTGAGGGCCCGGCTCCCAGTCGGACCCTCAGCGCGCCAATGACCGTACCGCTCGACACCCGATCAAGGCCGCCGATCTCGCATCTACTGCCCTCCCGGAAACCGCCGAGACACATCTGGAGGTTCCGGGAACCTCCGGGGACCAGTAGGTGGCGTCCACGCTCGGAGTGAACCCAGGTTGCTGGTCGCGTGCGTCGGCGGGTGCGTCCCCGGGTACGGCATGGACTCCGCCCGCCGGTGGGCGGCTGTCCGGTTGGTGAGCATCACCTGTCCAGTGCCCGGGCCGACCGCACTACCGGGACCCCCAGGACATCGTCAACTACCTTGGGGGCGGCGTGAGCGGTCACGCCCGACACGAGGGACGACCCCAGTCCAGCGCTGACCGGCGTCACGATCAACACGGGTAGCTGCTGCTCCGACGCGCCCGAGTACGCCGGCCGAAGGCGCGCCGCCCGGCGGCGACCAGGCCGAACCAAACCCATCTGCTGCTACCAGTCCATCTACTGGTGGTCCCAAGCGACATCTACTGGCCCCCGGTCGGGCACCCCATCTGCCAGCGACGACGGTCGGTGGATGTTGACCCGGACCGAGGCCGAACGGTTCATGGCCGAGCAGCAGGTCTCGCAGGTGGTGATCGCCTACCACGTGGCCGTCTCGACGCCGAAGTCGGTTGTCGATCCCGTGGGCCACCGGCGGCCCAGAGGTACGGGCCCCGGCACCCTGATGTCGCGTCCTCACCACCATCCTGTCCCTGGATGGGCATGGACACGAGGGGAGAACCTACCAGTCGGCTGGTGTTTGGCGGGACGGCGGGCCGTCGCCTGACTCGACCATCTGGTGCAACCAGATGTTTGCGGGGCGCCAGCTGATGGCAGGAGTGTCTGGAGACGACGAGCAGCCGGTCCGGCTGATCGTGACGGCGGTGCCGCAGGCTGCACCCAACCTGAGCCCAACGCTCGCTCGTGCCCTTCTCAGCGTCATCCGACGAGCGGCCGCCCGTCGGGCCGAGCTTGCCAGCGACGGTCACGGCACTCCTCTAGCATCGTGAGATGGGCAACTTCGCGTTCTACGGGCGAGTCAGCACCGAGGATCAACAAGATCCCGCATCATCTCGCAACTGGCAGGTCACACGAGCACGGCAGCTCATCGACACCGAGGGCGGCGAGATCGTCGAGGAATTCTTCGACATCGGACAGTCACGCTCCCTCCCCTGGAAGCGCCGGCCCGAAGCCGCCCGTCTCCTCCAGGCGCTGTCGGACCCCAGGCGAGGCTTCGACGCCGTTGTCATCGGCGAGCCACAGCGAGCCTTCTACGGCAACCAATTCGGACTGACCTTCCCGGTCTTCGTCCACTACAACGTCGCCCTCTGGGTCCCCGAGGTCGGCGGAGCGATCGACCCCGGCAGCGACGCCCACGATCTCGTCATGTCCCTCTACGGCGGCATGAGCAAAGGCGAACGCAACCGCATCAAGACACGAGTCCGAGCCGCCATGGCCTCCCAAGCCGCCATCGAAGGACGCTTCCTCGGAGGCCGACCACCCTACGGCTACCGCCTCGCAGATGTTGGCCCACACCCCAATCCGTCCAAGGCCGCTGTTGGCCAACGCCTCCACGTTCTCGAGCCAGACCCCGAAACCGCACCCGTCGTGGCTCGGATCTTCGACGAATTCGTTGCCGGATCCGGTTTGTATGCCATCGCTGAAGGTCTCACGCGCGACGGCATCCTCTCCCCCTCCGGCCACGATCCGGGCCGCAATCGTCATCGATCCAGTAGCTACGGAGTTTGGAGCAAGGTTGCCGTCCGAGCGATCCTCAAGAACCCTCGCTACACCGGCTACCAGGTGTGGAACCGACAACAACGGCACGAAGAGCTCATCGACGTCGAAGATGTCTCACTCGGGCATCAGTCCAAGATGCGCTGGAACGACCGAGGCGACTGGATCTGGTCCGACGAACCCGTCCACGACGCCATCGTCGACCTCGCGCAGTTCGCTGCTGCGGAGGCCGTCTTCACCGGAGCGCAACGCGCCAAAGTCAGACGTGAGCGAACCAAGCACACCTACCTGCTCAGCGGCCACGTCAACTGCGCCCGCTGCGGACGACGAATGCAAGGATCGTGGAATCATGGCCGCGCCTACTACCGCTGCAAGTTCCCAAAGGAATACGCAGTGACCAAAGGCGAGCACCCCAGCACCGTTTACGTTCGCGAAGACGCCCTCACTCCGGCGATCGACAACTGGCTCGCCCAGCTCTTCGACGACGACCACATCGACGACACCTGCGCCGCCCTCGAAGAGGTAGCCGGGCCCGATGTTGCAGAACAGAACCGCATCGACGCAGCCCGCAAGAAGCTCACCGAATGCGACAACAAGCTCGCCAAATACCGCCAGGCCCTCGAAGCCGGCGCCGACCCGGCGATCGTCGGCGAGTGGATCGAAGAAGTCAAGCTCGCCCGGAAGGCAGCCGAGGTGGCACTCCGACCCCGTGGTGACGGCTCCCGTCTCACCGCCGATGAGATCAAGAACCTCGTGACCCTGCTCAAGGGCATCGTCGAGATCCTGAGCAATGCCGACCCCGAGGATCGCAAAGCGGTCTACAGCGAACTCAACCTCGCAGTCTTCTACCACGACGATGGACGCATGCAAGTCACCGCAGGACCCGACGCGTGTACTAACGAGTGTGTCGGAGGGGGGACTTGAACCCCCACGCCCTTGCGGGCACTAGCCCCTCAAGCTAGCGCGTCTGCCAATTCCGCCACTCCGACGTGACTTGTTGATTTCCGGTGTGCAATCCTAACAACTTTTCGTCGCCCTGCACGGCGAATTGAGAGCGAAGTTGGACCACCACGCTTGGCGACGGATGAGGCTGGGAGGGCTGAATCAGGCGTTGATGGCGAAGGCGAGAACCAGGGTCATGATGCCGAAGATAAGACCGAACAGGACCGTGAGGCGATCCAGGTTCCGCTCCATCTGGGTCGATCCTGCAGCGGCGCCGCTCAGCCCGCCACCGAACATGTCGGACAGCCCGCCACCCTTACCGCTGTGCAGAAGCACGAGCGTCAGGGTGACGACTCCGATGACGGCGTAAACAACTCCGAGGGCGAGGACCACAGCAGATCAGGGTACCAGGGAGCTGAACCGATCCGTTCGCGACGCAACGCTAACGAAGCGAAAAACCGAGCACATCGGGTAGAGGCCCGCCCGTGGAACCGTCGACGATCGACGGTACGCCCGAAAGCCGCTCGGAGTTGTAGACGAGGACCTGGGGACGCTCGACAAGCGGAACAACGAAGAGCCCGTCTTCCCCCCTTTCGAGGGTCGTGACGAACGTGTCGAGTTCCTGGTAACAGGCGGCCCGTTCCACGTCGTCCGCCAGGCCGTCGCAGCGACTCGACTCGGCGTCGAACTCCGGGTTGTCGTAGCCGTAGGGGTTTGCTCCCGAATTGGCCCGGAACGCCCCCGACTGCAGACCGGGCCATGGCCCACCGGCCCAGGCGAACAGCACCATGTCCCAAATATCGGGCCGGCCATTTGCCCCGCCTGAACCGGACGCCTCCATAGCCTCCGACGAGAACGGGCCCTCGGTGAGGTAGGCACCTCCGTTGCGGTTGTCGGTTCGTATCTCGAACCCGGCCGCCGTCAGCTGATCGGTAAGTTCCGCCTGCAACGCAAGCCGAACGGAGTCGCCGGAGTTGGTGAGAAAGCGGAGGAACAACGTACCCCGCTCCGGATGCCGATAGCTTCCGTCACCGGTTCGGAGATAACCGGCCTCCTCGATCAGTTCGACGGCTCCGGTCGGGTCGGCCGTCACGGCCTCGGGCTGATGATCCCGATAGCCCGACTGCCCCGGCAGCCAGAACATGTTCCCGACGCCCTCAGCACTCACCCCCTGTCCGACGAGATCGCCGTAGACCGCCGCCAGGTCGGTCCGATCCATCGCCCGAACCACGGCCTGCCGAATCAGCGGATCCGACAGGTGAGGATTGAGCAGATTGAGACCGAGATGTTCGAACTCGACGGCGGGCAGCCCGACCGCGGTGACGAGCGGATCGAGGCTCGCGAGCATGTCGAGATCCGAACCAACGATGGCCAGATCGGCCGCACCGGCGGCGACCTCGGCGACGGCCGTACCGGTATCCGGCACGAAGTTGATTTGAACACCGGCGATACCGCTGCCTTCGACGGCCTCATCCACCACCGCCGACCCGTGATAGTTCTCGTTGACCCGAAGCCGCATGCTGTGATCGCCCCAGTCCTGCCAGACCAGTGGGCCGGAAGACGGCAGTGGCTGACCCCTGGCCGTCATCGTTACCAGATTGGCGGCCACCGTCGAAGCATCGTCGCCGAACGCATGAGCAGCGAAGATCTGCGAATAGAGGGAACGCCAGTCCGGGTAGAACGCAGCCATGCTGACCGTGAAGGTCACGTCGTCGGCCACGGCGAACGACGTCACCAGGTCATAACCCGTGCGATCCGACATCGGGTACACGCATCCCTCGTTGGAGACGTCGATGGTCGAGCCGTCGGCCTCCTTCAAACAGCCCTCCATGAGGATTCGGTGGGTGTACTCGACGTCGGCCGCGGTCAGAGGTTCACCGTCGCTCCACGTCAAGCCCGGCCGCAACCGGTAGGTGATCGACACGGTCTTGTTGCTGTTGACGACAACCGACGCATCGTCCGCCAAGAGCTCCGGGATCTGCTCCCATTCCGAGTCGACCCGATAGAGCCCTTCGAGAAGACCCTCCCGGATCCACGCCGTGGTGTAGAGGCCACCGTCGACGGGATCGATGATCGACAGCCCGATCGGCTCGACGGCGTGGGCCCACACCAAATAGCCGGCGGGGGCCGGCTCGAAGGTGAGTGTGCTCGACCTGTCGACATCGTCCTCCGACGAGTCGCCGGATTCCTCCGCGGTTTCGGCCGGAGCGATACTCGAGTCTGAGTCGCCCAAGAGATCGGCGTTCGAACCGGTTGCCGGTTCGCCTGACGAGGTTTCGCTGCCATTCGCCGACAGCGTCGACTGCGAACAGGCCGAGCCGATCAGGACCAGCACGGCGATCGCCAAGCGCGCGGCCGATCGGTGGCTCGCCGAGCGACGGCCCCCCGACCGGCGCGGCATTACAGATCGTGGAGGCGGTATTGAACGATCCGGGCGAACGAAGCAGCCTCCAGGCTGGCACCACCAACCAGCGCTCCGTCGATGTCGGGTTGGGTCATGAGCTCCGCAGCGTTGACCGGCTTGACCGAACCGCCGTATTGGATGCGGACCTCGTCGGCGGCGGTGTCGCCCCACTTGTCTCGCACCACGGCTCGTACGGTGGCGCACATGGCCTGAGCGTCCTCTGCGGAGGCGGTTCGGCCGGTGCCGATGGCCCAGATCGGCTCATAGGCGATGACGAGCGACGCCACGTCCTCCGCCTTGACCCGAGCCAGGCTCCCGCGGATCTGTGTTTCGACCTTCGACTCGGCCTCGCCGGCCTCCCGCTCCTCAAGCGTCTCACCGACGCACAGGATCGGGGTCATCTCGGCGCCGAGGACCGCCTTCACCTTGGCGTTGACGATCTCGTCGGTCTCACCGAACAGCTCTCGCCGTTCCGAGTGGCCGACGATCACGTAGGCGACGTTCAGCTTGGCCAGCATCGACGGCGCGACCTCTCCGGTGAAAGCTCCCGAGGACTCGTGATGGCAGTTCTGGGCCCCGAGGAAAAACGGGATGCGATCGGTTTCGAGTGTGGTCTGGACCGTGCGAATGTCGGTGAACGGCGGGTGGACCGAGATGTCGACGGCATCGACATCATCGCGGCTTATCTCGTAGCTCAACTCCTGAACCAGGCGCAGCGCCTCGAAATGGTTGAGGTTCATCTTCCAGTTACCGCTTATCAGCGGACGCCGCTCACTCATCTACCTTCTCCTCATTCTCTTCTGACACGCTCGGTTCAGCCGCCAACGGACTGCCGGAGAGCTTCAAGACCGGGGAGGTCACCCTGCTCGATCAATTCGAGCGAAGCCCCTCCCCCGGTGGAAACGTGGTCGACCTCGCCGTCGATGCCGAACTGTTTGGCGGCGGCGGCCGAGTCGCCCCCGCCGACCACCGTGAACGCCCGGGTCTGGGCAATGGCCATGGCCACCGACTTGGTTCCGGCCTCGAAACGGGGATCCTCGAACACGCCCATCGGACCGTTCCACAGGACCGTGCCCGCCTCGCTGATCACGTCGGCGAACACCGCCGCAGTTCCCGGGCCGATGTCGACCCCCATCCAGCCATCGGGGATGTCGACACCGGATTGACGCACCTCTCCCCCGGCCTCGGGATCGAACAGCTTGCCGCCGGGGCCCAATGCGGTGACGTCCTCGGGGAGATAGAGCGGCTTCGGTCCGTCGAGCAGGCGGCCGCAGGTCTCGACCATGTCGTCCTCCAGCAGCGACGAGCCGACGCTGTGGCCCTGGGCCTTCAGGAAGGTGAAGGCCATACCGCCGCCGATGATGATGCCGTCGACGATTCCGAGCAGCGCCTCGATGACACTCAACTTGTCGGACACCTTCGCTCCCCCCATCACGGCGATGAACGGCCTGCGGGGTTGCTCCCGGAGCCCGAGCAGAACGCTGATCTCCTTGGCGAGGAGCCGTCCGGCGGCCGAGGGCAGGTGCTTCGGCGGCCCCACGATTGAGGCATGAGCCCGGTGGGATGCGCCGAAGGCGTCGTTGACGTACAGGTCGTGACCGTCGACGAGACGGGCCACGGTCTCTTCGCTGTTGCCCTCTTCACCCGGATCGAACCGCAGATTTTCGAGAAGCTCGACACCCGGCACCAGCTCCGCCAGCCGCTTCCGGACCGGCTCCATGGAGAACTCCGGCTTGACCTGACCTTTGGGCCGGCCGAGGTGGGAACAGGCCGTGACCTTGGCGCCCCGCTCGGTGAGATACCGAAGCGTGGGCAGCGAGGCCGTGATCCGGAGATCGTCGGTGATCACGCCATCGGACAGTGGGACGTTGAAGTCGACCCGGACGAGCACCGACTTGCCGGCGACGTCGCCGAGATCCTCCAGTTCGGGGACTCCGAAGATCATCGAACGGTGCGGCTACTGGTTGGCGGCGCCGACGATCATCGTCAGATCGATGAGACGGTTCGAATAGCCCCACTCGTTGTCGTACCAGCCGCCGATCTTCACCAGCGAACCCTGGGTCATCGTCATGCCGCCATCGAGGGTGCACGAGGCCGGCGACGTGACGATGTCGGAGCTGACGATCGGCGCCTCGGTGTACTCGAGCACGCCGGCCAGCCGGCCTTCGGACGCAGCAGCGGCGAAGGCGGCGTTGACCTCGTCGACCGACGGTTCGGCGTCGACAACCGCGGTGAAGTCGGTCAGCGAGCCGGTGGGAACCGGCACCCGCAGCGCGTTACCGTCGAGCTTGCCCTGCATCGACTGCAACACCAGCCCGGTGGCCCGGGCGGCGCCGGTGGAGGTCGGGATGATGTTGATGGCCGCAGCCCGGGCCCGGCGCAGATCCTTGTGGGGCCCATCGACCAGTGACTGATCGCCCGTATAGGCGTGGATCGTCGTCATGAGGCCCTGCTTGACTCCGAACGTGTCGTCGAGCACCTGCACCATCGGCACGAAGCAGTTGGTGGTGCATGACGCGTTGGAGATGACCTTGTGGGCCTCCGGGTCGAAGGTGTCCTCGTTGACGCCGACCACAAAGGTGGCGTCGGCGTTCGTACAGGGGGCGGAGACGATCACGTAGGGGGCGCCGCCCTCGAGATGTTTGCCGGCGCCGTCACGAGAGTTGAAGACGCCCGTCGACTCGATGACCACATCGACACCAAGGTCGCCCCATGGCAGCTCCTCGGGATTGCGGACACTGAGCACCTGGAGTACATCGCCGTCGACCGAGATGCCGCCCTCGGCCGCCTCGATGGTGTTCGGAAGCTGACCGAGCACGGAGTCGTATTTGAGCAGATGGGCCATCGTTTCGAGCGAGCCGAGATCGTTCACCGCTACGAAATCGACATCGGCGCCCGCGGCCTTGGCCGCCCGGAAGAAGTTGCGGCCGATCCGACCAAATCCATTGATACCGACGCGAATAGCCATTCTGATGGACGTCCTTTGCTGTGTCTGAAATGCGGGATTTTCGGGTGGCTGAAGACGACGCCAACCCTAGCGGTTCTGGCGAAACAATCGACCCAGGACGGCGCCGAGTTTGGCCGGGTCATGACTCCAACCATCGGCGGCTGCCACGTCGGCCGTCACAATCGGCGGAAGCCCGGGGATCTCCAGGTGTGCCTCGGCGCTTGCGTCGCTCGCCAGCACCACATCGACGCCGAGGCCGTGGTCGATCAGGGCCTCGACGTGCTCCCGCAGTCCGAAGCCGCGGGCATCACCCTTCTCGTTGGCGACATTGGCCACGAACACCCGCTGGGCCGTCGCCTTCGTCAGGGCCGAACGTATGTCGGGCATCAACGCACACGCCAGTACGGAGGTGAACAACGAACCCGGCCCGATGATGATCTGATCGGCGTCTACCACGGCTTTGATGGCGTCGACGGGGCTTCGCGCGTTCGAGGGATCGAATCGCAGGTTTCCGATGCCCGTTGCCCGCTCGATCGTGACCTGACCGGCCAGCGTTCCCTGATCCGAGTCGGCGATCAGCGTGACCGGAACCTCGCTGGCCGGGAAGACCCGCCCGGCTGCTCCGACGAGGCGGCCGACCTCGTCGATGGCGGTTTGCAGATCGTCGGCCGCGAACGCCAAACCGATGAGTAGCAGGTTGCCGATCGGATGCCCGGTCAGCGTGCCGTCGGAGAAGCGGTGCTCCAGCGATCGAGCGAGTAGCGTGTCGCCGTCGGCCAGTGCGGAGAGACAGCGGCGGAGGTCGCCCGGCGGCGTCACCCCGAACTCGGCACGAAGCCGGCCGCTCGATCCGCCGTCGTCGCCGACCGACACGATGCCGGTGATCGACCGGGCGTAGTCCCGAGCGGCTCGGAGGGTCGTCGCCAGCCCGTGACCGCCTCCGAGAGCGACGATGGCCGGCGCGGTTCCGTCCACGGCTTCGTTCGACGGGCCCTCGGCAGCGGCCATGGTGTCGCTACTTGTCGACATCACGGTGAACAACGCTGGGATGCCATCCAAGCTCGTTCAACCGGCGGGCCATGATCTCGGTGATCGCAACCGACCGGTGCCGGCCCCCGGTGCAGCCGAAGGCGACGGTCAGGTAACTCTTGCCCTCCTCCTCGTAGGCCGGCAGCAGCGCGGTCAGTAACGTCTCCACGTTGTCGAGAAACTCACGGGCCGGCTTCCGGTCGATCACGTAGCTCTGGATCTCAGGATCCTTGCCGCTGAGGGGTTTGAGGTCCTCGTCCCAGTACGGGTTCGGGAGAAACCGCACGTCGAACACCATGTCGACGTCACGGGGCAAGCCGTGTTTGAACCCGAAGGACTCGAGGGTCAACCGCATGGTGTCCTCCGCCGCGTCGTCGCGGAAGTACGACGACAGGCGCTCACGTAACTCGTGGGGGTTGAGGTCACTCGTGTCGATCACCAGGTCGGCGGCCTCTCGGGCCCCGCCGAGGAGTTCCCGTTCCTGCTCGATGGCGTCGGTCAACGTCTGCCCGGTGACCAGGGGGTGGCGGCGCTTCGTCGACTCGTACCGCCGCACGAGCACGTCGGTGGAGGCTTCGAGGAAGACGAGTGTCAGGTCCTGCACGTTCGATCGCAGTGCCTGCACCTCGGCTGAGACCTGGTCGTCGAAGCCGGCCATGACCAGCGCCACCCGCTCGTAACCGCCCTTCGCAGACATGGCCAGTTCGCCGACCTTCGGGACGAGTGAACCCGGCAGGTTGTCGATGACGAACCAGCCCATGTCCCCCAATGCGCCGGCCGCCACGGAACGGCCACCGCCCGACATGCCGGTTATCACGGTCACTCTGCTCACGGACCCATCTTGCCAGAGCCGCCGCCGCAACCGGGCGACCCGATCCACCTCCCGATGCTGCCGGGTTGGGATCAGCGCTTACGGCAACGCAGGGTCAACAGCCGCGGCACCGTGCCTGCCGACTCGTACTGTGGCGCCTGAGCCAGAAACCCGGGCGGCGGGGCCGGCTCGACCATGTGCTCGAGGTACAGGCCGTGCCCGGCCAGGGCATTGAGGTAGCGGGAAAGAGGGCGGTGGATGAACCGGATGAACACGTCCTTTTGCACCTCCTCCACCGTGGCCGACTCGATCAGATACGGTCCGATTCGCCAGTACTGTTCGGGCGGCTCGATGATCTGGTCATCGATCCAGCCGCTGCCCGGCGTCTGCAGGAGCGGATGGTTGAGGAGAAAGACGAACACGCCTCCTGCGTCGAGAACACGGGAGGTCTCGGCGATGGCCCCGTCGACCTCGTCGATGTGCTCATAAACCAGGCAGGCAACCGCTGCGGCGAACGTCCCGTCGGGAAAGGGCAGGTGATCGGCGGAAGCCTGCACGTAGGTGGGCCCTTCGTTTCGCCGGGCGGCCTCCGTGATCTGGGCGCGCACGGGATCGATGCCGACCACGTCGTGGCCGTGGGCCACCAGATGCCGAGCGACCTGGCCCTCCCCCGTTCCGATGTCGAGGATCGGTCCAGCCGCCCGATCGACGCCCGAATCGGCGAGTTCGTCCACGATCAACGGCAGGATCTGTTCGGTGTACTCGGGGTCGACACCGTCGGTGAACTCCGCCTGCCACCAGCCGGCGTGGGTCTCCCAGAGACCGGCGTTGAGCTCGTCGGTCATCGCCGCGATCCGGATCCGTTGCCCCTGCCGTCGAATCCGTTGGTGGACGCCAGACCCTGCTCCAGGCTCAGACCGTGGGTTCTGGCGTAGACGGCCGTGGCGACATCCTCCGGGAGCCAGCTCAGCTCCTGGAGCGTGGCCAGATCGGCCTGGCGGACCTTCTTCATGCCGCCGAGTTCCTTGACGAGGCGTTTGCGACGGACCGGTCCGAGGCCCTTGATGCCGTCGAGCACGGACGTGGTCATCCGTTTCTGCCGGAGCTTGCGGTGGTAGGTGACCGCGAATCGATGCGACTCGTCGCGCAACCGCTGCAGCAGGTAGAGAGCCTCGGATCGACGGGGAATGACGATCGGATCCGACCGGCCGGGCACGTAGACCTCCTCCAATCTCTTCGCCAGCGCGCACACGGCGATCTCGTTGCCGAGGCCCAGGTCGTCGAGCACCCGAATGGCCACACCGAGCTGACCCTTACCGCCGTCGACCATGAGCAGTTGGGGCGGATACTGGAACTTGCCCCGCTCGGCCACCGGCTTCTCCCGCTCCTTCAGATAGTTGGTGAGCCGCCGGGTCAGCACCTCCTCCATGGCCGCGTAGTCGTCGTTCTGGTCGACGGTGCGCACCTTGAACCGGCGGTACTCGGACTTCTTCGCCAGGCCGTCCTCGACCACAACCATCGATCCCACGTAGTCACTGCCCTGGAGATGGCTCATGTCGAAGCACTCGACCCGCAATGGTGACTGCTCGAGTTCGAGCCATCGCTGCAGCTCCTCCAGGGCTCGGGCCCGGCTGTTGTGGTCGGTCGCTCTTTTGAGCCGGTGCCGGGTGAACTCCTCCTCGGCGTTACGGGTGACAGTGGCCAGCAGCTCCCGCTTCGCTCCCCGCTGGGGCACCCGGATCTCCACCTTGGAGCCCCGCAGCAGGCCCAACCACTCCCGGTACAAGTCGGGATCGGTTGGCTCGTGGGGAACCAGCACCCTTTTGGGCATGCCTTGAACCGGCTCCTCGTCGTAGAGGCCCTCCAGCACCCGGTCGATCAGCTGGTGCTCGTCGAGCGGCTCGACCTTGTCGATGATGAAGCTCCGACGCCCCATCACACGGCCCTTGCGGACGAAGAACACGAAGACGGCGGCCTCGAGGTCGTCGACCGCCAAGCCGATGGCGTCGAGGTCCTCGCCCTTGTCGACCACCATCTGCTGGCGCTCGACGGCCTTGCGGACGGTGGCCAGGCGATCCCGGACCCGGGCCGCCTTCTCGAACTCGAGGTCGGCGGCGGCCGCTGTCATCTCCCGCTCGAGCTTGTCGAGCACCGGCTCGGTGTCGCCGTCGAGGAATTCGCAGAGATCGTCGACCATCATCTGATACTCGTCCGGGGTGACCTCACCGACGCAGGGTCCCGAGCAGCGTTCGATGTGGAACTCTAGGCAGGGCTTGCCGAGCCGGTGATAACGATCGAACTTGTTGTCGGAACAGGTACGGATCGGGAACGTGCGCAGAAGCTGATCGAGGGTCTCCCGGATGGCATAGGCATGGGCGTAGGGACCGAAGTACCGGGATCCCCTGCGTCGAGCACCACGCATGACCCGGGCCCTGGGCCACTCGTCGCTCACAGTCACGGCCAGGTACGGATACGACTTGTCGTCGACCAGGCGGACGTTGAAACGGGGGCGGTGCTCCTTGATCAGGTTGTACTCGAGCATCAGCGCTTCGACGTCATTGTTGACCTGAATCCACTCGACGGACTCGGCGGTGGCCACCATCTGCGCCGTGCGAGGATGCAGACCCATCGGGTTCTGGAAGTAGCTCGTCACCCGGGACCGGAGCGACGACGCCTTGCCGACGTAGATGACCCGACCCTCGGCATCGCGAAACTGGTAGGAGCCGGGGGCGTCGGGGATCTCGCTGGGAGCGGGCCGCTTGAGCACCCTTTCAATCTAGTGTCGCCACGTGACGGTTCGGGAAGCACCGTAGCGTCCACCCGTACCCACCTACCCACCCACCCGAACGACAAACCCTCCCGATCGACAAACCCACCCCACCCCGAGCTTTTCGGACCTGTCGACCCACTCAAGCAAGCTTCTGTGGGTTGACGACCCGGGTTGGGGGTCGAGGACCCCGAAAAGTTGGATGGGTTTGGGTGGGGGTGGGGGGCGGAGCGTGGATGGGAGGGCAGGCCGTTGTGTGGGACCGTGGGCGCAGAGAGATACCCGGCCGTCAGCGGCCGTCGCCGCCGACGACGCCGCGGACGGTACGCCAGATGATGCGACCGTCGAGGCTGATTCCCTGGCGCCTGAGGTAGTAGAAGTCGTACTGAAGCTTCTCGTAGGCGTCGTTCTGGTCGGCCGCGTAACCCTGCTTCACCTGGGCCCAGCCGGTGAGACCCGGCCGCACCAGATGGCGCACGTCGTAGAACGCGATCTTCTCCCGGAGTTCGTCGACGTACCGGGGTTGCTCCGGTCGAGGCCCGACCAGCGCCAGATCACCCCGTAGAATGTTGAGGACCTGGGGCAACTCGTCGAGATGGGAGCGGCGCAGGAGCGACCCGAGCGGCGTGATTCGGCTGTCGCCCTCGGTCGTCCACTCCGACGGGCCGTCGTGGGGCACCATGGTTCGTAGCTTGTGGATGGTGAACTCCCGCCCACCCTGTCCGACCCGGGGCTGGCTGTAGAACAGCGGACCACGGTTGAGTCCGAGATTGAGCACGGCGACCACGGCGATGACCGGAACCAGTGCCACCGACCCGAGGAGACCGAAGGCCACATCGACCACCCGCTTGGCCCGCACGTACTGGAGACGGTGGACCTCGCCGATGTCGAACAGCAGCGAGATCCGGGCCAGCTCCCGATGCGGCAGCTTGCCCATCCACTCTTCGTAGAACAAGGCCATGCTCCGGATCCGCACACCGCCCTCATGGAGTTGGGCGGCCTGCTCGATCACCCGGGCGCTCGACTGAGCGGCGGCGTCGAGGACGAGAACGGTGCTGCCCGTGTCAACCACGGTGTTGAGCAACCGTGGTGAACGGTCGCCCTCCACGTCGGCCAGCGCCATCCAGCCTGCGACCGTGGCCGGTCGCTCCGGCGCCCGACCCAAGTCCTCGCTGACCTGGCGGAGGTCGTCCTCGTTCTCGATCACCAGGAAGACCCGATCCCGGGCCGCGGCCCAGTGGTTCGTGTCGACGGAGATGTTCCAGGCGATGACCGTCCACACCGGCAGGACCAAGGTCGTCACCAGCATCGACGACCGGGGCAGTAGCGGCGTCGCCATGATCGACTGGGCGACCGCCAGCACCAGCAGTGCGGCGGTGGTGACCACCACACCTCGGATGAGCGCACCCAGGCGGGACTGCGGCAACTCCGGGAGACCGGCCGCATACCCGATGACCAGCGTCCCGACGAACAGCGTGGTCCACCAGGCCAGTCGGCTGTCGCCGAGCAGTGGATACGGCTCCGGGGCGAGAACCCGGGCGTGAAGGAACGCGGCACCGTAGATCGTGGCCGCCGTTCCGGCAACAAAGATCAGTCGGGCGGCTTGCTTCACCGTGTCCCATCGACCGATCGACGGTCGCGGTTAGGGCCGTCGGGCCCTCAGCCTTTGGCTGCGGCCTTCTTCTTCTGCTCCGAAGGCTCCAGCACCTTGGCCAGGAACCGGCCGGTGTGACTGGCCGAGATCCCCGCCAGTTCCTCCGGGGTACCGGTGGCCACAACGGTGCCGCCGGCGTCACCGCCGTTGGGTCCGAGGTCGATGATGTGATCCGCCGTCTTGATCACGTCGAGATTGTGCTCGATCACGAGCACCGTGTTGCCCTGGTCGACCAGGCGGGACAGAACCGTGAGCAGACGGCGGATGTCCTCGAAATGCAGACCGGTCGTCGGTTCGTCGAGAAGATAGATGGTATGGCCGGTCGAACGTTTGGCCAGTTCCGACGCCAGCTTGACCCGCTGGGCCTCTCCCCCGCTCAACGTGGGCGCCGGCTGGCCGAGCCGCACGTAGCCGAGACCGACATCGACCAGCGTCTGGAGGTGGCGGGCGATCGGCGGCTGGTTGGCGAAGAACTCCAGCGCCTCCTCGATCGGCATGTCCAACACATCGGCGATCGAGCGGCCTTTGAACTGGATCTCCAGGGTGTCGCGGTTGTAGCGGGCTCCCTTGCACACCTCGCACGGCACGTACACGTCGGGCAGGAAATGCATCTCGATCTTCAGGGTGCCGTCACCCGAACAGGTCTCACAGCGGCCGCCGGCCACATTGAAGCTGAACCGTCCCGGCTGGTAGCCCCGCACCTTGGATTCGTTGGTCTGGGCGAAAAGCTTGCGGATGGCGTCGAACACCCCGGTGTAGGTGGCCGGGTTGGACCGGGGGGTGCGACCGATCGGCGACTGGTCGATGTCGATCACCTTGTCGAGGTTCTCGAGCCCGGTGATCGACTTGTGCAGCCCCGGGGGCACCTTCGAGCTGTAGATCTGGTGCATCAGCGAGCGCATCAGAATCGAGTTGACGAGCGTCGACTTCCCGGACCCGGAGACACCGGTGACAGCGACGAAACACCCGAGCGGGATGTCGACGTCGATGTTCTTGAGGTTGTTCTCCCTGGCTCCGGTGATGGTGAGCTTGGCATCGGAGGGCGGCCGGCGCTTCTCCGGGACGGGGATGGACCTGCGGCCCGACAGGTACTTCCCGGTCAACGAGCCCCGCCGCTTGAGCAGCCCCTTGACCGGACCGCTGTAGACCACCTCGCCTCCGTGTTCACCGGCGCCCGGGCCGATGTCGACGACGTGGTCGGCCACCCGAATGGTCTCCTCGTCGTGCTCGACGACGAGCACGGTGTTGCCGATGTCGCGCAACCGGCACAGGGTGCCGATCAACTTGGCGTTGTCGCGCTGATGCAGGCCGATCGACGGTTCGTCGAGCACGTAGAGCACGCCGACGAGGCCGGAACCGATCTGGCTGGCCAGGCGGATGCGTTGGGCCTCACCGCCCGAAAGAGTGGCGGCCGACCGGCTGAGGCTCAGGTAGTCGAGGCCGACGTCGAGCAGGAAGCTGAGACGGGCGTTGATCTCCTTGATGACCTGGTCGGCGATCATGTGGTCGCGTTCCGACAGCTCCAGGGCCTCCAGAGCCTTGGCCGCCTGGCCGATCGACATGGCGCAGATGTCGAAGATGCTGTGCCGGTCGATCGTGCAGGCCAGTGACAGCGGGTTGAGGCGGGCCCCGCCGCACGTCGGGCAGGCCACCTCCCGCATGTAGCCCTCGATCTGTTCACGCTGGGAGTCGGAGTCGGCTTCCCGGTGACGGCGCCGCAGGTAGGGCACGACGCCTTCGAAGGTGGCGTTGTAGGTGCGGGACCGTCCGAACCGGTTCTTGTAGCTGACCGTCACCTTGACCGGTGGTGTCTTGCCCGACGCCGACCGGGTGCCTGACGACCGACCGTGGAGCAGGATGTTCTGCTGCTTGACCGGTAGGTCCTCCCAGGGGACATCCGAGGGAATGGAGAACTTCTCGCCCACACCGAGGGCCAGTCGTTCGAAGTACTGGCTGCGGCGGGAGAACCAGGGGTGGATGGCGCCCTCGGCCACCGACAACTCGGGGTTCGGCACCACCAGCTCGGGATCGACCTCGAAGGTGGTTCCCAACCCGTCGCACGCCTCGCAGGCCCCGTAGGGCGAGTTGAACGAGAAGTTCCGGGGGGCGAGTTCCTGAAAGCTCTTGCCGTCACTCGGGCGGGACAGATGCTGGCTGAACACCAGCACGTCGGGCTCAGGCTGCTCGTTGTCGGGGGAACCCTTGGCCGGGACGATCTCGATCTCCGCCACACCCTCGGTGAGCCCCAGCGCAGCCTCGATCGAGTCGGTCAGCCGGCGCTCGATCCCGTCGCGCCGCACCAACCGGTCGACGACGACCTTGATGTTGTGTGTCTCGTAGCGGGCCAGCTCGGGCAGATCACCACCGAGTTCGATCAACTCGCCGTCGACGATGGCCCGGGCGAACCCCTGCTTGCCCATGTCGGCCAGCAGCGTCTCGTAGGTGCCTTTGCGCCCCCGGACGATCGGAGCGAGAACCTGGAACCGCGTGCCCTCGGGAAGGGTCAACACCCGATCGACGATCTGCTGTGGGGTCTGCCGGACCAGAGCCTCACCGGTTTCCGGATCGTGGGGCTGGCCCACTCGGGCGAACAGCAGCCGAAGGTAGTCGTAGACCTCGGTGATGGTGCCGACCGTGGAGCGGGGGTTGCGGCTGGCGGACTTCTGGTCGATCGAAATCGCCGGCGAAAGGCCCTCGATGAAGTCGACATCGGGCTTGTCCATCTGCCCGAGGAACTGGCGGGCATAGGCCGACAACGACTCCACGTAGCGCCGCTGACCCTCGGCATAGATTGTGTCGAACGCCAGCGAGGACTTGCCCGAGCCGGAAATTCCGGTCAGGACAATGAGCTTGTCTCGCGGCAGCTCGAGGTCGACACCTCGTAGGTTGTGCTCCCGGGCGCCCCGGACGACGATCTTGTTGGCCACTCGGTCCAATCCTATCTGTTGCCACCGACAGCGAAACCGGGGTTTCGGGCCGGCGATCGGCTCAGGGCCAGGTTGTTGGGTCCGATGAGAAGATGGTGAGCGACACGGAGCTTCATCGATCGGGTTCGCCTGGCAACACTGTCAGAAGTGAGGCGGTCCCGACGCGGACTGCGCATCGGTCGACGAGCAACGTCGGGGGCACGGTCAATGGCGTCATCGGCTGGCACGGCCCGGCTCTACTCCTGATCCTCGTTCTCATCTTCCCGCTGGTGGCCGTGGAAAGCGTCTGGTCGGCAGATATCGGCGCCCGCCTGTACCAGGCCAAAACGCTTTTGGAGACCGGCGGCTGGATCGCCGTCCACCCGCTCCCGAGGGTCGATCCGGAAGGGCTGTATTTTCCGTTGCACCTGTCGGACGCGACCGGTGCCGCGTTCCGCTACGTCCCCTATCCGAAGCACCCGCTGCTGGTGTGGATCACTGCCGCCGAATATCAGTTGGCGCTTCGCCTACCGGGCAATCCCGATACCAACATTGTGGCCTCGGTCGTCGGTCTCCACACACTGTCCACGTTCGCCGCTGCCGTTGGAACGGCTCGGTTGGTAGCCAGGTCTCGACCCCGCCTCGCGGTACCGGCGCTGTGGTTCACGGGCCTCATCAGCCCCTTGTTCGTCGACGGCTTCGTCGGTCACGCCCACAGTCTCGCTGCTGCCCTGTTCGTCTGGGCGGCGGTCCTGATTCTCGAGTTCACCGAACCGTTACCGCCCCGTACGACCTCCGACGTTTCGCGCCTGGTTGCGGCCGGGCTCCTGATCGCCCTGGCCTGCGCCATACGAACGGAAGCCACCCTCCTCGGAGTCGCCATGGCCACCGGGCTCCTCGTGGCCGGCCGGAACCGTCCGAGCCGGAACCGATGGAATCTGGCTGCGGTGGTGGTGGCCATGACCACGGTGTCGGCCACGGTCGCCGACCGGTTCATGCTTCCGGAAACGATCGGTCCGGCCAACCCCGCTCATGGCGGCGACCCGTGGGGCGGTCTGATCGGTCGGGTGGAGGGAGTCCAACGGACGCTGTTCTCGCCCGGTGGGTCCAGGGCCGACCTGCTCATCCTTGTCGCGGCCGTATTGGTGCTGGTGGCCGGCTCCGTCGTCGGTCGGCGTCGAGCCGATGCCTACCCCGAGATCCTGCTCGTGACGGCGGCGGTGGCGGCGACAGCCCGGGTGCTGCAGGGCGAGATGGTGTTGATCTTCGGCCTCGTGCTCGCCAGTCCCCTCCTCGTCGTCGGCCTGACGCGGCTCGGGCGGGCGGCGTGGACCACGCCGGAACATCGATTCCACGTGACAACGCTGGCTCTGTTCGCCGCCGCCGTGGTGATCACCCAGTACCGGTACGGCGGCGGCGCCGAGTGGGGTGGTCGGTACTTCGCCGTTGGACTCCCGTTCGCCATCGCCCTGGCCATCCCCGGACTCGACGCAGCCCTCCGAACGGTCCCGACGTCCCGTGTGCGCCGCCTTGTCGTACTGGCCGTCCTACCCGCCGTTGTGTTGAACCTCGCCGGTCTCCACGGAATCCGGGAAAGTAGGATTCGAACGGCGGCGCTGGTCGACACGGTGGCCGAGGTAACGGCCACGCTCCGACTCCGCAACGCGTCCGTGACCGACGAGTCGGCGATGGCCGAACCGGGGTCCGAGGCGGCTGAACGTCCGATCGTGATCACCACCGTGCCCGCAGCCGGGCGGCTGTCCTGGTCCGAGCTCGACAATGGGCGCTGGCTCCTCGTCGACAAGGGTGAGCTGGAGCCGGTGGCGTCGCGCCTGTACGACCTCGGCGTCCGGAGCTGGATCCTGTTGACCACCGATGTCGACGAGGAACTGGCGGAGATCCAGCGCTTCTATCGGGCCGAGCCGTGGGAGTCCGATGACGACGTGCCGGCTGACATCGTCATCGTCACCGCCGTCGGCGGTCAATAGAATCGCGGGCCGTCAGCCGGACGTCACACCATCGACCGAAGTTCCCGTTTGAGGTCTTTGATCTCGTCACGGAGCCGGGCGGCGTACTCGAAACGAAGCTCGGCCGAGGCCTCCATCATCTCCTCTTCGAGCGTGTCGATCAGGCGTTGCAGCTGATCCTCGGGCAGCTCGGCCAGCTCCTTCATCCGCTTGATCTCCTCGGGACGGCGTTTCCGCTGATCCTTACCCGGCATCGGCGCCGTTTCCTCGGGCCGAATGAGCGACAGGATGTCGGTTACCGCCTTGCGGATGGTCTGCGGGTTGATGCCGTTCGCCTGGTTGTAGGCGATCTGCAGGCCCCGCCGCCGGTTGGTCTCGGAGATCGCCCTCTGCATCGACGGGGTGAACTCATCCGCGTACATGATGACCCGACCGTCGACGTTCCGGGCCGCTCGACCGATCGTCTGGATCAGTGAGGTCTCGGACCGGAGGAACCCCTCCTTGTCGGCATCCAGGATGCACACGAGCTGCACCTCCGGCAGGTCGAGACCCTCCCGGAGCAGGTTGATGCCGACCAGGACGTCGAACTCGCCGAGGCGCAGCCCCCGCAGCGTCTCGATACGAGCCACCGTGTCGACCTCGGAGTGCAGGTAACGGACTCGCACGCCCTGTTCGACCAGGTAGTCGGTCAGATCCTCTGCCATCTTCTTGGTGAGCGTCGTGACGAGGACCCGACCGTCGTCGTCGACCACGCCGGCGATCTCGTCGAGAAGGTTGTCGATCTGACCTTTGGTGGGACGGACCATGATCTCCGGGTCGATGAGACCGGTCGGACGCACGATCTGCTCGACCACCGTGTCGGAGTGCTGTAGCTCGAAGGGGCCGGGGGTGGCCGACAGGAACACCACCTGGTTGACCATCTCCCGCCACTCCTCGAACCGCAGCGGCCGGTTGTCGGCCGCCGAGGGCAGCCGGAAGCCGTGCTCGATCAGCGTTGCCTTGCGGCTGCGGTCGCCCTCATACTGGCCGTGGAGCTGGGGAATGGTGACGTGGCTCTCGTCGAGCACCATCAGGTAGTCGTCGGGGAAGAAGTCGAGCAACGTGTAGGGCCGCTCCCCCGGCCGGCGGCCGTCGATGTGGCGGCTGTAGTTCTCGATGCCGTTGCAGAAGCCCATCTCGGCGATCATTTCGAGGTCATACGAGGTGCGC
>Ga0224512_10001048_pt1 | contig 27538 bp, 33 predicted proteins | sample SF_May12_sed_USG_4_FD_169103 | JGI IMG/M metagenome (GOLD analysis project Ga0224512, IMG submission 169103) | Sediment microbial communities from San Francisco Bay, California, United States - SF_May12_sed_USGS_13 | ecosystem: Environmental > Aquatic > Marine > Sediment | place: USA... | reverse complement strand
TTTCGGTAGATGAGATCGATGACGATCTGACGCGACGCAATAACGCGATGGATATTCATCCGACCGGCCCGTTGTGTGGCGACGGCACCTCTCCGTCGGTTGTCCCTCCCGGGCATGACAGCTGGCTTAAAGCGCTCACGGATGCGCGGGTCAAACCGGCACACCGCAGCTTGCGGCTCCGCGTTGTTGACCTAGAATGGTCGACTGGAGCTGATTTGCTGGTGCTCGAATTTGCACTGGGGCGCGGAGCTTTCGCGACTTCCGTGCTGCGCGAAATTGCGGATGTCCACGACGGGTTTGCTAATATGAGTCCGGTCACCCATTTACGATAGGACATAGCGATGAAACTTGGTCTGAGAACGTTGGTGATCTTCATGGTCGCGATTTCGATGGCAATGGCCCAAACAAGTGACATGGCCGACGCGACTGAACGATCTCAGACTTATGATGAACAGAGGGCCAGGTCCTTGGAATCCGAGCGGGCGCGATTGGGAAACCAGCGGATTCAGACAGAATTGGAAATAAGGGCACGCGAAGAACAGCGACGCCTTGAAGAGGCAGAACAGGAGAAGCGGCGAGCGCAGGATGAAGCGGCAAAAAGCGACGAGGCCATCGCCCGCAGTTCAGAATCTGTGCCAACCGAGGCGGGTGACAGTATCGATATGTCACGGACGCTGAAGCAACTACGGTCGTTGGGCGAACTGAAAGACGATGGCTACATCACCGAGGATGAATTTCGGAGGATTAAACAGAAAATCCTGGACAGCCGGCTTTGACCGGCTAGAGCTTTTGTAGCAATACATAGATCGCACCGGTGCCGCCGTCGACCTGGCGCGTGGATACGAACGCCAGCACGGCGTCCCATTTTCTGAGCCAACGATTCACGGCGTTCTTGAGCACGGGCCCACGCTCTCCCGAGCCGAGGCCCTTGCCGTGCACGATACGGACGCAGAGCTTGCCCTGCGCTGCCGAGTAATCGATGAAGTCGGCGAGCCTCTGTTTCGCTTCATCGACCGTCATGCCGTGCAAGTCGAGTTCGTCCTGTACGCTGTAGCCACCGCGCGCGAGCTTACGCATGGTGCGCCGCCCGACCGAAGCCCGGTGAAAACGCAGCGCGCCGCCGTAGCCGTGTTCGATCGTATCGATCTCGTCCTGCAGACTCTCGTTCAGAACCTCGCGTTCGTCGGCTTTGGAAAATTTGGCCCGGGGTTTCGGCTTCGGCCGATCCACCGTAATGCGCTCTTCACGCTTTAGCGGTTTCACACCGGAAATTGCGCGCCGAAACTCATCGATGTCATTGTCGTTCACGGTCTGGCCTTCGAGGCTATGGTGTACGCTGAACATTGAGTATAGTGAGCGCGTCGCCATCTACCAATCCAATAAAGAGTGCGCTCGTCAAAAATAAAGCATGAAAATCCTCGTAAGTAACGATGACGGGTATCTTGCCACTGGTATCAACGTCCTGACCGACGCTCTCGAGCAGGTCGCCGATGTGGTCGTCGTGGCGCCGGATCGGAATCGCTCGGCGGCGAGCAGTTCGCTGACGTTGCACACACCACTGCGGGTCACGGAATTCGCCAAAAACCGCTACAAGGTGGACGGTACCCCGTCGGACTGCGTGCACCTGGCCCTGACGGGTTTTCTCGACCATGAACCGGACCTCGTCGTTTCGGGCATAAATCACGGTGCGAACCTGGGCGATGACGTCATTTACTCGGGAACGGTCGCAGCGGCACTCGAAGGACGATTCCTCGGCTTGCCGACCATAGCCGTGTCGCTGGTTGGCCAGAACCTGGAGTATTTCGATGCAGCGGCGCGCGTCGCGTCCGAACTCGTCCAGAAAATCGATCGCACCGGGGTGGCTCCGGACCTGGTACTGAACGTCAATGTACCCAACCGGCCGTACGATGAACTGCAGGGAGTACGGGCAACCCGGCTCGGTTTTCGCCACAAGTCGGAGCAGATTCTGAAAGACAGCGACCCCTACGGACGTCCCATTTACTGGGTCGGACCCGCAGGTGACGGGCAGGATGCGGGCGAGGGCACCGATTTCCACGCGATCCAGCAGGGATTCGCCTCGGTTACACCCCTCCGGGTCGACCTCACGCGTCACGAATCTGTGCCGGTGATCGCGGACTGGCTGAAGCAATGATCGACCCGCAGGGCGGTATCCAGGGCATAGGCATGACCTCGAAGCGAACGCGTGACCGGCTCGTGCAGCGGCTGCGGGATCAGGGCATACGATCGGAGGCCGTGCTCGACCAGATCCGCAATGTACCGCGCCACCTGTTTGTCGACGAAGCGCTCGCGAGCCGTGCCTACGAAGACACGGCCTTGCCGATCGGCCTGGGCCAGACGATCAGTCAGCCCTACGTGGTCGCACGCATGACCGAAGCGTTGCTGGAGGGTTTCGAGGGAGAGTCGGTGCTCGAAATAGGCACAGGCTGCGGTTACCAGACCGCCGTCCTCGCGCCGCTCGTGAAAAAGATCTATACGGTGGAGCGCATCCCCGAGCTGTTGCGGAAGACGCGGCAACGTCTTCGCGATCTCGATATTTACAATGTGCAGTTTCGCCCCGGCGACGGCTGGGAGGGCTGGCGAAAATACGGCCCGTATGACGGCATAATCGTCGCGGCTGCTGCCTCGGAAATACCCGAAAAGCTGCTGCAGCAGCTGGCGCCAGGCGGCCGACTCGTCATTCCGATCGGTCCGCCGGGCCGGCAGGACCTGACGATGGTCACCAAGAAAAACGACCACTGCGAACAAGTCTCGCTCGAGCCGGTCAGCTTCGTTCCCCTTGTCAAAGGTAAATAAAAAATTTATTTATCAATATGATAAGCGCGTTATTAAAAGTATATTCTGCATTTATTTTGCGACTGGAACTGACATGAAGCTGTTCGGGCCGCTGTATGAGCGGGTACTGGCATGGTCGAGGCACCCCCAGGCGGAGCGTTATCTCGGCGCCATGAGCTTCGCGGAATCGTCGTTTTTCCCGATCCCGGTCGACGTGATGCTGGCACCGATGTGTCTCGCCGATCGAGACCGCTGGGTGCGCTACGCCATGATAGCGACCGTGTTCTCGGTGCTCGGCGGGCTGGCAGGATACGGCATAGGCTACGGGATGTTCGAAGCCATCGAGCCGTGGCTGAGGGAATCGCATTACTGGGACGCCTACGAAACGAGCCGGCGCTGGTTCGATGAGTATGGCGTCCTCGTGGTCTTCGTTGCCGGCTTCTCGCCGATTCCCTACAAGGTATTCACGATCGCCGCCGGTGTGGCCACCCTCAGCGTCCCCGGTTTTTTCTTGGCTTCGCTGGTTGGTCGTGCCGCGCGTTTTTTCCTGGTTGCGGGGCTGGTCCGGGCCGGCGGGCAACGGTTTGAGAGTTCTTTGTCGCGGCATATCGAGCGCGTCGGCTGGGCCGTCGTGGTGGTCGCCGGTATCCTGATTGCATGGCTCATGATGCGAGGACAATGACATCGCGCCGCGTCATTATTGTCTTTCTCGCCCTGATGATCGCGTCCTGCGGCGCCTCGAGATGGCAGGACACGCCGCAAACGCACATCGTACGCAGAGGCGAAACGCTGTTTTCCATAGCCTGGCGCTATGACAAGAATCCGACCGATCTGGCGCGCTGGAACCGACTCGGCAATGGCTCGCTTATCTACCCTGGGCAGGTATTACGCCTGACGCCAACCGGTGCTGCGCGCTCGCCCGGTACCGCCGGCAATCGAGTACCGCCGAAGCGCGATACCCGGCCGCTGCCGGACATCCCGGCGCAGCCCGCACCGAAATGGTCATGGCCAACGAACGGCCGCATCAACGTGGATTTCCGCGCAAAACCGGGGCCGGGTACCGGCGTGCTGATCAATGGCAAGTTAGGCCAGCCCATTCGTGCTGCGGCGTCGGGGCGAGTTGTCTATGCCGGGGATGGACTGATCGGCTACGGCAAGCTTATTATTTTAAAGCATAACGACACTTACCTGAGTGCCTACGGGTACAACGCGTCGCTGCTGGTCAAGGAAGGCGAACAAATAAATAAAGACCAGCGAATTGCGACGATGGGTGAGGGGCCGGAACGCAAGCCGCGACTGCATTTTGAAATCAGGCGCAATGGGCAGCCGGTTAACCCGCGGCAACATTTGCCGCCGAGATAATTCGACCAGCGCCTGCTCAGGATGCATCGTTTCTCGCAAGGGGTGAGATGTGGGACAGCTGCTCGATCCAACGCGCCAGTATCTCGACGAGATCGGAGTCTCGCCGCTGCTCACGGCTGAGCAGGAGAAGATCCTGGCGAGGCGTGCGCAGCGCGGTGACGAGGCGGCACGCAAGCGCATGATCGAAAGCAACCTGCGGCTCGTCGTAAAGATCGCTCGCCGTTATCTGCACCGTGGCCTGCCCTTGCTGGACCTGATTGAAGAAGGCAATCTCGGGCTCATCCATGCCGTCAAGAAATTCGACCCGGAGCGAGGCTTTCGATTTTCCACGTATGCCACCTGGTGGATTCGGCAAACGATCGAACGCGGCATCATGAATCAATGCCACACTGTGCGTCTGCCAATCCATGTCATCAAGGACATTAACTCCTGCCTGCGGGCAGCGCGGCGTTTGCGGGAGAAGTTTGATGGCGTGCCTGGCGCCAGTGAAATCGCCGAGTACCTCGAACGGGACGTAAGCGAGGTTGAGCGGCTGATGGCATTGCACCAGCGCGTTGTACTAAGCCCCGGACGATCGGACAAAGACGGCAACGGTCCGGTTGATCGCCTGCAAGCCGCCAGGGACGTGGAGCCGCCTCGGTGTGCACAAAAAGACGACGTGCACGAAATCGTTGACCACTTGATTTGTGGCCTCAGCGAGAAGCAACGCGCGGTCGTGGAGCGCCGCTTCGGTCTGCACGGCTATCGACGCGCAACGCTCGAGCAGATTGGCAATGAAATCGGCGTGACCCGGGAGCGGGTTCGCCAGATTCAGTTGGATGCGCTGAAGAATCTCCGCAAAATGATGGAGAGCCACGGTATTTCCGGCGACTCGCTGCTGGACTAAAAGGCCTTACAGATAGAGTACAGCGGCGACCTGCCGGCCCTCTGCAGCGAGCACATTAAACGTGCGTGCGGCCGCGGCCGTATCCATGCATTCAAGACCGACGCCAAGCCGGGCGAACGCGAACATCAGTTTGCGTGGCGGAAATACATTGCTACGGCCTGTTCCCAGCAGGATGATCTCGGGAGCGCCCTGCAGCAAAATGTCGAAATCAGAATCGTCAAGGTCTGCAACAGGCTTCGGGTCCCAGTTTTCGAAGACCTCATCTGGTGTTACTGCGATGGTCCTCGCATAAGGTTCGCCGTTGATCGTTATGGCCAGTTCGCTGACACTTTGAATGGTCAGTGTGCGGTTCAAATCTCTTGTGAATTTCAAGGCTGCATCCCTTAACATCGACGCCTCATTGTGAACGCATCATATGACAAATCTGCCGCGGTCGCCGTATTGCCACCGGTGTCCGGCGGCCGCTTGCAGGACAAGTCGCTGCGCACCTGGCTGGCGCGATCGGATCTCGCTCTTGAGCCGGAAAAGCAGGAGCTGCTCGCGCAAGTCACTGCTGTGCTGGGCCTTCCGTATCCGGAAGAGGGCCTCGCCGCCCTCCGCATGTGGGGACAGACCGGCGACCGGCCGACCGTCTGGATAGCAGGCGCCGACCCGGTATACCTCGAGCCACGGCTCGATCATCTTCGACTGCATGCGCTGCCACGCGCCGCCATGCCGCCAGCCGATTTGCGGGCGCTGTTCAATCATCTCCAGGTAACCTTGTCCGATGACAAGCGCTTCGGTTTCGCGCGCCTCGGATCCTGCGGCTACTTGCGCAGCACGTCGCCGATCGCGACGGCGGCTATGCCGGCTTACGTCGTCGATAAACAGGTGCCGACCGATTTCCTGCCGCAGGGAGACGACTCGGCGACGTTTCGCAATCTGCTAAGCGAAATCGAGATGTCGCTACACGACCATGATGCGAACCAGCGCCGTATTGCCGCAGGACAGCAGCCTGTCAACGGGCTGTGGCTATGGGGCGGCGGACTGGCGCCGGCGCGTCAAACGCGAGCACAACCACCGCTGTTTTCGGACGATCCTTTGTTACTCGGCTACTGGGACTGTGCCAGCGCCGTTGCCCGGCTGTGGCCTGGTAGCATCGCCGACTGCATCGAAGCGACGGCTGCGGGTTTCGTTGCCGTCACACCGGAACACCAGGGCGACTCGGCTTTCCTCGAGGATTGCCTGCGGCAGCTGCGTGCCGCACTTCGAGAGAAGCGCATCAGTCGCTTGACCATTCTTTTCCGGGACGGACGTCGCGCCGATGTGCGCCGCGTGCACCAGCTTCGCTTCTGGCGCCGTGACTCCAAACTGCTTGATTAGACGATTGCGATGAAAACTGCCAGGCCTGTCATTTCCCGATCACCTCCGAGTCAATCCGAGATCGACAAGTTCGGTGACATCGATCCTTTGCACGCGAGACTCTACGCAATGCGTGGCCTGACAGCTGCCGAGGAACTCGATTACAGCCTTGCACGGCTGGCGCCTGTCAGCGCACTGGAAAACATTGATGAGGCGGCAGAACTCGTCATCGCGAAGCGTGACAAGCGAATTATTATTATCGGCGACTACGACGTCGACGGCGCGACGAGCACGGCGCTGGTCATTCGATGCCTGCGCGCGTTCGGTTTTGGCGATGTCAGCTATCTCGTGCCCAACCGCTTTGACTACGGTTATGGTTTATCGAAGGAAATCGTCCGCGTCGCCGCAGAGCGCAAGCCTGCGTTGCTGATAACGGTCGATAATGGCGTCTCCAGTGTCGCCGGCGTTGCCGAGGCCAATGCCCTTGGAATCCCGGTCCTGATAACCGACCATCACCTGCCCGGCGATGAACTACCGGCTGCCGCAGCGATTCTTAATCCGAATCTGAAGGACAGCACGTTTCCGAGTCGCAATCTCGCTGGAGTTGGCGTCGCCTTCTACCTCATGGCCAGGATCGGTCGCATGCTGGAAGAGCAGGGTCAGCCCGGTGCGGCGAAAATACCTGCCAGGTATCTTGACCTCGTGGCGCTGGGTACCGTTGCCGACGTCGTGCCGCTGGATCACAACAATCGCATTCTCGTGCAACAGGGACTCATGCGTATTCGAGGCGGGCACGCGGTCCCGGGCATCGACGCCTTGCTGCAACAGTCGGGTCGGCAAACCGGGCGCTGTGTCAGTACGGATCTCGGTTTTGCTGTGGGTCCACGGATCAATGCCGCCGGTCGCCTGGAAGATATTTCCGTCGGCATCGAGTGTCTCTTGACGGACAGCTTTGAAACGGCATCGGGATACGCACGCATTCTCGATCAGATAAATAGTGAAAGACGCGACATCGAATCGACGATGCGCGACCAGGCTTTCGCATTTGTCGACGCACTGGGTTCGCAGCGCTGGCCATCGTGCGTATGCGTGTACGAGGCGTCATGGCACCAGGGCATCGTCGGGCTGATCGCGGCGCGGGTGCGCGAGCGCTGCCATCGGCCCGTGATTGCTTTTGCCCGTGAAGACGATGAGTACCTAAAGGGTTCGGCGCGCTCCATTCCGGGCGTGCATATTCGTGATCTGCTCGAGGCGGTGTCGACGATGAAACCCGGCCTTATCGAAAAGTTCGGTGGCCATGCGATGGCGGCCGGGCTGTCAATCGCCGAATCCGGTCTCGAGGAATTCAAGCAGCTCGCGGCCCAGCAGATGGGGCGTCTTTATCCCGATGCGGATTTCAGCGGCGCAATCGTCACGGACGGCCAGCTTCCGGGCGAAGCCTTGAACCTCGAATCTGCGCGCTCTTTGCGCGACGCCGGCCCCTGGGGTTCGGGCTTTCCCGAGCCACTATGGAGCGGCGATTTTTCGGTCGTGGAGCAGCGTACCGTTGGCGAGAATCACCTGAAGATGCGCGTGCGCCCGGCGAGTGGGGGAAACGTCATCGATGCCATCGCGTTCAACCAGGCGGGCCCGTCGTACCGGGGCGTCGTGCAGTTTGCATTCAAGCTTGACGTTAACGAGTTTCGCGGCGTCGAGAACCCGCAGCTGGTCGTTGAGCAAATTGCCCCGTTACACACGAGCGCCGCATGATAATATCGCGCCCTTTTCCGCTTGAGTTGCCCCGATGGAAACCAGCCAGATCAAACATACGATAGCCGACCTTGCAGAGCGCTCCGATGCGCTGAGGGGGTATCTTTGACTATGAGGGCAAGGCGGAGCGCTTGACCGAGGTTCAGCGCGAACTGGAGCAGCCCGGCATCTGGGATGATCCTGAACGTGCGCAGGCCCTCGGCCAGGAACGGTCGCAACTCGAGCAGGTTGTGGTCAGCCTTGATGAACTGGCGACGGGTTTGAGGGAAGCCGGGGAATTGCTCGCGCTTGCCGAGGAAGAAGACGATAAGGAAACCGTTGATGAAGTTATCAACGATATTGAGAGGTTCGAACAACAGCTTGGCGGGCTCGAATTTCGACGCATGTTTTCAGGCGAAATGGATGCCAACAATGCCTACGTCGACATTCAGTCAGGTGCGGGCGGCACCGAAGCACAGGACTGGGCGGAAATGCTGCTGCGCATGTATTTGCGCTGGGCGGAAGCGCACGGCTTCAAGGCCGAGGTAATCGAGGCCTCGGCCGGTGAAGTTGCCGGCATCAAGAGCGCTACGATTCATATCATCGGTGAATACGGCTATGGCTGGCTAAGGACCGAAACCGGAGTTCACCGGCTCGTGCGCAAGTCGCCGTTCGATTCCGGCAACCGCCGGCATACGTCTTTTGCCTCCGTGTTCGTCTCACCGGAAGTCGACGACAACATAGACATCGAAATCGATCCTTCCGATTTGCGCATCGATGTGTACAGGGCTAGCGGCGCCGGTGGCCAGCACGTAAACCGAACCGAGTCCGCTGTTCGAATAACCCACCTGCCGACGAATACCGTGGTGCAGTGTCAAAACGACCGGTCGCAGCACAAGAACAAGGCGACGGCGATGAACCAACTCAAAGCAAAACTCTACGAGCTCGAGATGCAAAAGCGGCGTGCGGAGGCATCGGTACTCGAAGACAGCAAGGCTGATGTTGGTTGGGGGAGCCAGATTCGCTCCTATGTTCTGGACCAAAGCCGTATCAAGGATTTGCGTACCGGTGTCGAAACCGGTAACACTCAGGCTGTGCTGGACGGAGGCCTCGATGCCTTCATCGAAGCAAGCCTCAAGCAGGGGCTGTAATTGAGAAGCAATGAGTAAGGACAAGCAAAAAGACGAGAACAAGCTGATCGCCGAACGACGCGGCAAGCTCGATGCGCTGCGCGCAGAGGGCAATGCCTATCCGAATGACTTTCGTCGCAACGCCGTTGCCGAGGAACTGCACCGCACGTTTGAGTCGCACGATAACGACGCATTGCACGAAGAGCATGTGGAAGTTTCGGTCTCGGGCCGCATGATGGCCAAGCGCGTTATGGGCAAGGCGAGTTTTGTGAAGCTGCAGGATCGCAGCGGGCAAATCCAGTTGCGTCTCGAGCGCGATCGCCTGCCAGTGGGGGTCTACCAGGCGTTCAAGAAATGGGATGTTGGAGACATTGTTGGTGCCAGCGGTGAGTTGTTCCGGACCCAGACCGGTGAGCTGACCGTCATGGCGGACACGGTGCGTTTGTTGACCAAGTCGCTGCGGCCACTACCGGAAAAATTTCACGGCCTGGCTGATCAGGAGACACGTTACCGGCAGCGTTACGTCGATCTGATTATTAACGAATCCAGTCGTGAGGTGTTTCGTACGCGCTCGCAAATCATTACCTATATGCGCTCATTTCTAGAGGCGGCGGATTTCCTGGAGGTCGAGACTCCAATGATGCAGGTGACGCCGGGCGGTGCATTGGCGAGACCCTTTACCACGCATCACAATGCGCTCGATATGCAGCTGTACTTGCGTATTGCGCCGGAGCTGAATCTCAAGCGACTTATCGTCGGCGGCTTCGAGCGCGTCTACGAGATTAACCGCAATTTCCGCAAGGAGGGTGTATCCACGCAACACAATCCTGAATTTACGATGATGGAAGCGTATCGCGCTTACGCCGATTACAACGACTGGATGGACATGACCGAGGCCATGCTGCATGGCATGACGGATGCTATCCTCGGAACCACGCGCGTTCAGTACCAGGGCGAGGAATACGATTTCGGCAAGTCGTTCACGCGCATGAGCGTCGAAGACGCGATTGCCGTATACAACCCGGATTTCGACATGTCGCGCGTTCGTGACCGGGATTACCTTGTCGAGACCTGCAACAAACTCGGCATAGCCGTGAAGGACAGCGACGGCGCCGGCAAACTGCAAACCGAAATTTTTGACGCGACATGCGAAGCCAAGCTCCGTGAACCGACGTTCATTACTCAATACCCGACCGAAGTCTCGCCGCTGTCACGCGAAAACGATGCTGACCCGTTCGTCACTGACCGATTCGAGCTCTTCATTACGGGCCGCGAGATCGCCAATGGTTTCTCGGAACTCAACGACCCCGAAACTCAGGCGGCACGCTTTAGAGCGCAGGCGATAAACAGGGAGGCCGGTGACGACGAAGCCATGGCCTTCGATCACGACTACATCCGGGCGCTCGAGTACGGGATGCCGCCGACAGCCGGCATCGGAGTGGGCATCGATCGGCTCGTCATGATTTTCACCGATTCGCCATCGATCCGGGACGTGCTGCTGTTCCCGCACATGCGGCCGGAAGTCTTTGACTAGAATCCCGTCGGCTACAACCCACCACCCATCATTACAACCGCGGCGTCGATCGCCGGGGAATCTCAGTCGCTCGGACAGCTGCTTCGCAAACTCGCTTTGTGAGACACCCCGGCACTCACCGCCGCCGTTTAATCGTGCTGCGTAAGGCAAGTGGACGAGACATTTGCCGGCGAGACATCAAGCGAGCGCAGCGAGACAGTCCGCCGGTAAATATGTCGGCCGGTTGCCTCAGGTGGGCCGGCGATCGACGCCGTGGTCGATCTACAGGTACGGCAGTGGAACGTGGGTGAGTTTGATGCCGTTGACTGTGAGAGAGGCGTCGGCTTTGTCGATCGGAACGACGGCCAGTAAATCTGTACCGGCAACGTTGAGTACCTCCCCGACGTCGCGCTCGCCATCCGATACTTTGTCGCCTGCCGATACCTGCGATTCGCTTTCAAACCGCAGGCTTCGTCGTTTCGTTGCGCCCTTGTAATGCGTGCGTGCGATCACTTCCTGGCCGGTATAACAGCCTTTGTCAAAATTGATCGCATCCAGGAGGTCGAGATTCAGCATGTGCGCCGTGAATTTCTCCGACTGCGCGCGGCCTATGAACGGGTAACCGTTCTGGACCAGGAACGTCGGGTCAACGGTCCCGCCGTCTGCAACAATGTTGAAATCGACCTTGGAACGAAAGCGGAACATAGTCAGTCGCTTGACGATGTCTTCGGCCGTTTCTGCCGGCGCAGACAGTCCAAACCCCGAGTCTGTGCCAAACAGCGTTCCGAACCAGATGACACGGCCCTTGGGATTGCACCAGGCCGCGAGAATCTCCGCTTCCGACTCAAGGCGTTGCAGGTCGTTCGTCAGTTGCCCTTGAAGGAATTCGGAAGCGTCCTGGCCGCTGACATTGATCGTGGATAGTGTATGCATCTGTATCAAAGTATTTCCAGCTACTGCAGGCTCAAGGCGGCTCTGGCATACTCCTCTAATGGACTCACAAGACGCAAAGAATAAGGCCAAAAGCGAAGAATCCAAAGCGGAAGATGACTCAACTGCCGAAGACAAGCGGCCAAAAGAGATTGGCGGTCGCGGCGGACTTGATCCAACGCGGTATGGCGACTGGGAAAAGTCGGGCCGTTGTATCGATTTCTAGCCGTCTTTTCAGGATAATACGCCGCTGCCTAAATGGCCGCCAATAAGCGAAAGAAGCCAACGCATGAGCAATTACGACAGGCCGCTGTCACCCCATATATCTGTTTACCGCTGGCCGATTACGATGGCCCTGTCGATATTGCATCGCATTACCGGTGTCGCATTGTCGTTCGGGTTTGTCGTGCTGGTCGCCTGGCTGTTCGATGCAGCATCGGGTCCCGATGCCTATGCCGTCTTCATGTCAGTCATGGACACCGTTATCGCTAAGCTCTTGCTTGTCGCATGGTCGTTCGCGTTTTTCTATCACCTGTCGAACGGCGCACGCCACCTGCTTTGGGACACCGGACGCGGGCTGGAGAAGCGCCAGGCTAATCTGTCGTCCTGGCTGGTCTTGGTTGCAACGATCGTGCTGACCGCCGTGTTTTGGTGGGCGGCGTCATGAGCCTGAGAACGCCGCTCGGCAAAGTACTGGGACTTGGCACTGCCAAAGACGGTACCTCGCACTGGTGGGGCCAGCGCGTTTCGGCGATCGCGTTGTTGTTTCTCGGAATCTGGTTCGCCTGGTATCTGGCGATATCACCCGATTTCAGCCACGCGGCGGTCGTTGCAGCCATCGGCCGTCCTCTTAACGCCGTTCTGTTGCTGCTGCTCACGGTGACCCTTGGATATCACTCCTACCTGGGCATCCAGGTCGTGATTGAAGATTACGTCCATGCGCCCGGCCTCAAACTGCTTACGCTGTTGTTTTCCCGCTTTGTGCATGTTGCCCTGGTTGCAGCGGCAGTTTTTGCAGTATTGAAGATCGGACTCAACGCATGAGCGACTACGAATTTATTGATCATAGTTATGACGTGGTCGTTATCGGTGCTGGCGGTGCCGGACTACGCGCGACATTCGGCCTGGCAGAAGGTGGCTTCACTACAGCCTGCATAACGAAAGTTTTTCCAACACGCAGCCACACGGTTGCGGCACAAGGCGGTATCAGTGCTGCACTCGGCAACATGGGTGAGGACGACTGGCGTTGGCACATGTACGACACCGTCAAGGGATCCGATTGGCTCGGTGACCAGGACGCCATCGAATACATGTGCAAGGAAGCGCCGGACGCGGTCATCGAACTGGAACATTACGGTGTGCCGTTCTCTCGAACCGAGGACGGCAAGATATACCAGCGTCCGTTTGGCGGCATGACCACGCGCTTCGGCGAGGGCACGGCCCAGCGCACCTGCGCTGCCGCGGATCGAACGGGTCACGCGATGCTGCACACGCTGTACCAGCAATCACTCAAGCACGATGCCGAGTTCTTTATCGAATACTTCGCTGTCGACCTGATCATGGAAGACGGAGCTTGTCGTGGCGTCGTTGCAATCGACCTGGCCACCGGCCGTTTGCATCGCTTCCGTTCGCACCAGGTCATCCTGGCGACCGGCGGGTACGGGCGATCCTATTTCTCCTGCACCTCGGCACATACCTGTACTGGCGACGGCAATGCCATGGTGCTGCGAGCCAGCCTGCCCATGCAGGATATGGAGTTCGTGCAATTCCATCCGACCGGCATTTATGGTGCGGGCTGCCTTATCACCGAAGGGGTACGAGGCGAGGGCGGCTACCTGACCAACGCGGACGGCGAACGCTTCATGGAACGATACGCGCCTAACGCGAAGGACCTGGCGTCGCGCGACGTCGTCAGCCGCTCGATGACCATAGAAATCCGGGAAGGACGGGGCGTTGGGCCAGAAAAAGACCATATCCATCTGCACCTCGAGCACCTGGGAGCGGAGGTCATCGAAGAACGCCTGCCCGGCATTGCCGAATCGGCGCGGATTTTTGCGGGTGTCGACGTCACAAGGCAACCGATTCCTGTGCTACCGACCGTGCACTACAACATGGGCGGCATCCCTGCCAACTTCAACGGCCAGGTCACGACATTGAAAGACGGTGATCCTGAGTCGCTTGTCGAAGGCCTGATGGCCGTCGGCGAGGCAGCGTGTGTTTCCGTGCACGGCGCGAATCGCCTCGGTTCCAATTCCTTGCTTGACCTGGTTGTGTTTGGACGTGCGGCTGCGCGTTTCTGTGCCGATGAAATGACGCCGGGCGCCCGGCACAAGCCTTTTGCTGCCGACGCTGGCCAAAACAGTGTTGCGCGCATCGACAAACTGCGCAACGCCAATGGCGGACGGCCGACTTCCGAGATTCGCCTGGAAATGCAAAAGGTCATGCAGGGCCACGCCGCCGTGTTCCGAACTGGTGAAGTGCTGGATGAAGGCGTCCAACTATTGCGCAAGACGTTTGCGAGCTTTGACGACGTTGCGGTGACAGACCGTTCGCTGGTATGGAATACCGATCTTGTCGAAACGATGGAGCTTGAGAACCTGTTGCTTAATGCAACGGCGACGATTGAATCTGCTGCGAACCGATTGGAGAGTCGCGGAGCGCATGCACGAGAAGATTTCCCGGATCGTGATGACGAAAACTGGATGAAACACACGTTGGCCTGGGTCGACGATCGCGGCAAGGTCCACTTTGATTATCGGCCGGTGCACGACAAGACCCTGACTGACGAGGTTGACTATGTCGAACCAAAAGCACGTGTCTACTAATTTTTCCGGGATGCTCGACTGTGGCTGAATTCAGACTCCCCAGGAACTCGCGCATTAAGAAAGGCAAACACTTTGCAGCCGCAAACGGTGCTGCCAATGTTCGTCGTTTCGCCGTGTATCGTTATGATCCGGGCACAGGCGACAACCCGCGCCTCGATACCTACGAAGTTGATGTCGACAGTTGCGGGCCGATGGTTCTTGATGCGCTGATCAAGATCAAGAACGAGATTGATCCGACTCTGACGTTCCGTCGTTCGTGCCGCGAGGGCATCTGCGGTTCCTGCGCGATGAACATCGACGGAGGCAACACGCTCGCCTGCACGCGTTCAATCGACAGCGTCAAGGGGGACGTCAGAATTTACCCCTTGCCCCACTTGCCGATCGTCAAAGACCTTGTCGGTGATCTCACCAATTTCTATGCGCAGTATGCGTCGATCAAGCCCTGGCTACAGTCCCGTACGCCGCCGCCCCCGGACCAGGAACGTTTGCAGAGTAAAGAGGACCAGGAGCTGATCAACGAGCCGGCCGCCTGCATTTTATGTGCCTGCTGCTCGACGAGTTGCCCGAGCTACTGGTGGAACAGCGATCGCTACCTCGGGCCCGCGGCTTTGCTTGCGGCTTACCGCTGGCTCGTCGACAGTCGCGACGATGCCACGGGCGAGAGGCTCGATGAGCTCGAGGATCCGTTTCGCCTGTATCGTTGCCACACGATCATGAATTGCACGCAAACCTGCCCCAAAGATCTCAACCCGGCGAAAGCCATCGCCGAAACCAAGAAGATGCTGGCGGAGCGAAAATATTAATGTAGGAGCGGCCCAAGGCCGCGATCCCGCAGCAGCCTGAGCCATGAGTGAAGAATCACGGCTTCGCTGGCAATGTCGTTCCGATAGAGACCAATGAAGAATTCCAGACTCAGATGGCAATGCCGTCGCGGCATGCGCGAACTTGACGAACTCCTGCTCAAGTATCTCGAGGAGCGCTATCCGCTGGCAGATGACGATGAAAAAGCGGCTTTTGAGGCCGTTTTGGCGCTTGCCGATCCCGAACTGAACGGTTACTTGTTGCAACGTCAAAAGCCAGCAGCGGAGCCGATCGCAAATGTCATCCGGCAGATTCTCAGCCGAACTCCATCCTGATACGCCGCTGCGCCGAATTGTACTTCTCTCCGGTGCGGGCTTTGCTTTGCTCGGCGTCGCCCTGATTATGACCTTACCGTTGCACCCGGCCGTATTGATTGCTGGCTCTATCGGCTGGCTGCTCTGCTGCGCCCGGGAGCTCGTCGTTGCCTGCCGCTGTTTTGCGAATTGGCACCGCGTACGCATTTCCGTGGGCGGCGAAGTCCTGCTGCTCGATGCCGAGGGTGCCTGGCACCCGGCCCGGCTATTGTCCGGAAGCGTGTTGTTGCGGAGGGTCGGCTGGATTCTCTTCGAAACGAGCCAGGGCCGCCGTTGCGCGGAGCTGGTCCGCGGTCGCTGCCGGGAGAGTGATGATTGGCGCCGTTTGCAGGTGATCTGGCGGCACATTGGAGGGACCCCGTGAAGCTGCTAACATGGCCTCAGCACTAGGAAAAACACCAAACTACTGAGGCATGAGGTGCGATCTGCCAACCGTATCGGGAACGGTGTCACAGAACATAGATGAATAAGGCAGATATCCGAGAACTAATCGAACTTCGGCCGGTCTATCCCGAAGTCGACCGGCTGCGCGGGTATTCTGGCGGGCGCGCCTGAATGTCCAATCAGTCCTCCGACAAAAAGCTCGTCAAACGGGTCCAGAGGGGCGACAAGGGTGCGTTTGATTTATTGGTACTGAAGTACCAGCACAAGATAGTCAACTTGGTCATGCGGTATGTGCGAGATCCGGAATTGGCACTGGACATTACCCAGGAAGCGTTTATCAAGGCCTACCGGGCGCTGCCCCGATTTCGGGGTGACAGTGCTTTTTACACCTGGATGTACCGGATCGCGGTCAATACGGCGAAAAATCATCTTGCGGCACAGCGGCGGCGGCCAATGAATGTTGAACTTGATTTGCAGGACCCGGATCAATACGACCTGCATGCGAAGCTGAAGGAGACGGACACGCCTGAAGCGATAACGCTCAGCAACGAAACGAGGGAAACGGTTGAGCGTGCCATTGCGGCGTTACCCGAGGATTTGCGTACAGCGATCATTTTGAGAGAGCTGGAAGGCATGAGTTACGAAGAAATTGCACAGACCATGGAGTGCCCGGTTGGCACTGTCAGGTCGAGAATTTTCAGAGCACGTGATGCGATCAGCAAGAAAATCGGATCGCTCACGCCATGAAGAAGGCCGAAAGGCCCGGGCGGGTGGAGTATGAATGACGCAATAAGAATGCAGATTTCTGCGTTTGTAGACGGAGAACTTCCGGACAACGAGGCTGATTTGCTGTTGCGGCGTATGGGCCAGGATGCGGAGCTTCGGCGCAAGGTCGCTGAGTACCTCGCGATTGGCAGAGCCCTGCGTGGTGAAACCTCGGTACCCGGTGTCGATCGCATCCACGAGCGTGTCGCAGCCGCCATTGATGACAAGCCGTTCACAGAAGATATCGAAATCGCGGGGACACCACCGACCAAAGCGATTCGACCGCTTGCGGGTGCTGCGATCGCCGCGACGGTGGCGCTGGTCGCAATTTTTGGACTGCAACAAACGATCAGCGTCGATGGCACCGATGCCGTGACGCCGGCTCCTGCCGTAGTCGAGATTGATAACGGCTACACGGTGCCGCGGCCAATGGATGACCGGCTACGCCAGTACTACCTGAGCCACGGTGCAACGGCTACCGAAAACGGCGCAAACGGTATCAATTCCCGTTTTGTCACTCTTCGATTGAGCGAAGAGGAGTTCGAGGAGTCGCTGTCAGGCGAGGATGTGGCCCCTGAGGTCGAAGCTGACGAAATTCCGGCTAAACCTTGATGGTCTTACTGCAACGACAATCACTATCCGAGTTTGTACTGGTTTGCACCTCGCTGTTGATTGCCGGTCCGGCACTCGCAGCGTCCGACGAACCGATGGACTGGCTGAACCGAATGGGCGCTGCGGTTCAACAGACCAGTTACGAGGGCACAGTCATTCGCATTCGGGACGGCGAAGCCGAGTCGCTTAAGGTCGTGCACCAGGTCGCCGACGGGGTTATTCGCGAGAAGGTCGTCGCCCAGGAGGGCAACGGGCTGGAGATCATTCGCAACGGCAATGAAGTGCATTGCATCCTGCCGGACCGAAAGTCCGTGCTGGTCGAAGAGTGGGATGACCAATCAACTTTGTTCTCGACCTTGCCGAGCAGCGAAATTCGCTTCGGCAACGAGTATGACGTCTCCATTGTTCGCGAAGACCGCGTGGCGGGTCGGCAAACCAGGCTGTTGGCGATTCGGCCCCACGATGGCTATCGCTATGGTCACCGTATCTGGCTTGACACGGCGACCGGTTTTCCGCTGCAAACGCAGTTGATCGGTGATGACGGTACAGCCATTGAGCAGGTCATGTTCGCGGAAATAAGTCTCAACAAGGAAATCCACGCGAGCGCGCTGGCGCCGTCTTACAGTACCGAGGAGTTTCGCTGGTTCAACCAGTCAAATCACCACGTGACCCGTTCCGCCGATACCGACTGGGTTTGCGAGGAACTTCCCCGCGGATTCAAGGTGATTTCGACACATGAAGAGAGAATGCCGGGCAGCGAGGCGTTCGTTACTCACATTCTCTACAGCGACGGGCTGGCGAATGTGTCGGTTTTCATCGCGCAATCGGGCGAAGGTGGCTCGCAGGGTCCGTCGAGCCTCAGTGGCTCCAATTCCTTCAGTGCTATTGTCGGCGATCACCAGGTAACTGCCGTTGGAGAAGTTCCTGCGATTACCGTTGAGCAAATCGCGACGACCATGCGCCCTCGTTGAGGCGTTGCCTTCCTTGGACTCGGCGTCGCCAGGTTTTTCTGCGTTAAACTTGCGTCATGGATAATCCGCGTGGCCGAGTAATTGCTGTGACTGGATTCGCAGCTGCGCCCCATGCTCTGGTCGAGGTCGATGCGTCGATTAATTGCGCCCGGTGTGCCGAAGGCAAGGGCTGTGGTGCCGGATTGCTGGGGCGCAGCTCAGGCAGCCGACGTGTCGAGGCACTCATCGCCGTTGGGCTGACGGTGGGCGAGGGTGACGAGGTGCGCATAGAACTCGCACCCAGCAACCTGCTTCAGGCTTCGATGATCGTTTACGGTCTGCCGCTTTCCGGTGCCGTTCTGGGCGCCGCGCTAGCCTATTTTTCCGGGCTCGGTGAGCTTCACGCGGCCATGGCAGCTCTCGGCGGCATTTTCGCCGGACTCACGGTTGCGCGTTTGCGCTTGCAGAGAGCCACCTGCCTTCGCCAGTTCACGCCTACTGTTGTCGAACGCCTGCCGGTCGGCCACTGAATGCCTGCCCTGCGCGTATACAGCCGCCAGCGCTGCCACTTGTGCGATCTGCTTGTCGAGGAGCTGCTGCCGCTGGTTCGCGGCACGCTGGATGTCGAGGTCTGCGATATCGATACGCGCCCGGACTGGCGGACGAAATACGATGTTCGCGTCCCGGTCGTGGAGTACGAAGATCGCCTGGTTTCCGAGTATCCGCTGGATCGCGGCGCCGTTTCCCGCCTTCTGGACTCGCTGCCGGCGGCTGCCGGCGAATGATGCGAAATCGAGCAGCCGAAATCGGTATACTTCGCCGCTGCATTTGCCTGGTGGATGCGCCACTGGCGCCTGGTTTCCGTTCTTCATGAAGCATATTCGTAACTTTTCCATCATCGCGCATATCGATCACGGCAAGTCCACGCTTGCAGATCGGTTTATCCAGGTGTGTGGTGGGCTTGCTGATCGTGAGATGGCCGAGCAGGTGCTTGACTCAATGGACCTCGAGCGCGAGCGTGGAATCACGATCAAGGCACAAAGCGTATCGCTTTACTACCAGGCTGACGACGGCGAGACATACCAGCTGAACTTCATCGATACGCCCGGGCATGTCGATTTCTCCTACGAGGTATCGCGGTCGCTGGCGGCATGTGAAGGTGCGCTGTTGGTCGTCGACGCGGCGCAGGGCGTCGAAGCGCAAAGCGTTGCCAACTGCATCACGGCCATCGACCTCGGCCTGGAGGTATTGCCGGTCCTGAACAAGGTCGATTTGCCTGCGGCAGACCCGGATAAAGTCGTGGCGGAGATCGAGGATATTATTGGCATCGATGCTCAACATGCGGTGCACGTCAGTGCCAAGACCGGTTTCGGCGTTCCCGAGCTGATGAACCAGATCGTGGAAGTTATCCCGCCTCCGCAAGGTGACCCGGACGGGGCCCTGCAGGCGTTAATCATTGACTCCTGGTTTGACAATTACGTCGGTGTCGTGTCGCTCGTCAGAGTAATGAATGGCAGCCTCGCAAAAGGCAGCAAAATCACGGTGATGTCGACCGGCATGTCACATCTTGCGGACCGGGTCGGTGTCTTTACGCCAAAGATGAATGATCGTCCCGTGCTAGGTACGGGCGAGGTCGGTTACGTCATTGCGGGAATCAAGGACATCTATGGTGCACCGGTCGGCGATACCTTGACCGCAACCCACAAACCTTGTGAAAAGCCGCTGCCCGGGTTCAAACAGGTTCAGCCGCGCGTTTTTGCGGGCTTGTTCCCAATCAGTACCGATGACTACGAGGCGTTTCGCGAAGCGTTGCAGAAACTACGTCTCAATGATGCCGCGCTGCATTTCGAGCCCGAAACTTCGGCGGCTCTTGGATTCGGGTTCCGCTGCGGCTTCCTTGGCATGCTGCACATGGAAATCGTGCAGGAACGCCTCGAACGCGAATATGGCCTCGAACTGATTACGACGGCACCGACTGTTATTTTCGAGGTGGTTGACACCAGCGGCGACATTCTCCTCGTCGATAACCCGTCGAAGTTGCCGCCGGTCAATGAGATTACTGAATTGCGTGAGCCTATCATCACGGCGAATATTCTTGTGCCCGAGAAATTCGTCGGCGCCGTTATCAAGTTGTGTATCGATAAACGTGGTGTGCAAAAGCAGATGCGGTACCTCGGTGGGCAGGTTTCGATCCAGTACGAGATGCCATTGGCAGAGGTGGTGCTGGATTTCTTTGATCGCTTGAAATCGGTCAGCCGCGGCTACGCCTCGTTCGACTACCATTTCGAGCGCTTTGCACCGGCTGAGCTGGTACGACTGGATATATTGATCAACAGGGAGCGCGTCGACGCGCTTTCCATCATCGTTCACCGTGAGCATGTCAAACAACGGGGTCGGGAGCTTGTCGAAAAGATGAGGGAGCTGATTCCACGACAAATGTTCGACGTGGCGATCCAGGCGGCGATTGGCAACCAGATTATCTCGCGCAGTACGGTAAAAGCGCTGCGCAAGAACGTAACGGCCAAGTGCTATGGTGGTGATATTTCGAGGAAGCGCAAGCTCCTTGAGAAGCAAAAAGCGGGCAAGAAAAGAATGAAGCAGGTAGGTTCCGTGCAGATTCCGCAGGAAGCATTTCTTGCCGTGTTACGAGTTGACAAGTGAGTGAATGAATTGATTATTAATCTCGCATTGATCCTTACCGCATTGACCCTGATCTCGGGCGTGATCGTCGCGCTCGACAAGGCGTTCTGGAAAACCGGGCAGGATGACAATCGTCAGGCGCCAGGGTCACTGGGGACCCTCGTCGAGTATGCGCGATCGTTTTTTCCTGTTCTGCTTTTTGTGCTGGTCATTCGTTCTTTTATTTTTGAACCGTTTCGAATTCCGTCGGGCTCGATGATGCCGACCTTGCTCGAAGGCGATTTCATCTTCGTGCAAAAATTCGCGTACGGATTACGTCTGCCGGTAACGGAGACAAAGATCATAGAGACAGGTAGCCCGAAGCGCGGTGATGTGATCGTGTTTCGCTTGCCGTCTGATCCGAGTATCAACTACATCAAGCGAGTTGTCGGGCTGCCCGGCGATGAAATAACTTACGAGCGGCAGCGTCTGACCATAAACGGGGAAACTGTGGGTTTGACACAGGGGCCGAATGCTACATTTGAAGCGCCTGTATTCGTCGAAGATCTGGACGGCCGCGTACACGATATTCTCGTGACCAACCCGCAATTCTCGACGCGCGACGGAACCTATCGCGTGCCGGAGGGGCAATATTTTGTCATGGGTGACAATCGTGATCGCAGCCGGGACAGCCGCTTTATCGGCGCAATTCCGGAGAAATTCCTCGTCGGCGAGGCGGTCCGTGTCTGGATGCACTTTGTGCCCTGGAACGCTCCCGACTGGAGCCGAATCGGCATGAAAATCCAATAATGTGGTGCCAGTCACTGAATTCGCCGATAATATGCAGCTACGCTGGCCTGTGACTGGCATCAGTCGCAACCAGAAATGAACGGAGAGACCGGTATGCACCTCAAGCCCGTAGAGAAACAGCGTTTCATTCGCCGGCAGGCGGGCATGACGACGCTCGGAATGGCCATACTCGTTGCATTTGTCGGCCTGTTTGCGTTCGGCGCGATTCGACTGACTCCGGTCTACCTGAATTACATGAAAGTCACGAGTGTCATTTCCGGCGTTTATGAGGAATACGATGGGACGAACCCGACCCGAGCAGCCATCCGACAGTCAATTGCGCGCCGCTTTGACATAGATAGCGTGGGCGAGATTATGGCGAAGGATGTTGAGGTAAAGACGGTTGACGGCGGTTTCGAAGTGGCAGCCGTTTATTCGCACAAGGCACCCTTTATCGGGAATATCTCGTTCGTCGTCGATTTTGATCGACGGGTTGTCATCCGCAAGTAAAAATACCGACGGCCGACGACAACGCTGGGCCGGGCACAAGAGCGAAAACATTGGACAAGGCCGAGAGCTGGCTCTACAAGACGCTGCATTATCGGTTTGACGATGCCGACCTGTTGAATCAGGCTTTGACGCACAGAAGTGCAACCGGTCGTAACAACGAGCGGCTCGAGTTTCTTGGCGATGCGGTTCTGGACCTGGTCATTTCTGAAGCCGTTTACAGGGCACATCCTGAAGCGTCGGAAGGCGACCTCAGCCGACTGCGCTCGTCACTTGTGAAAGAAAAGACGCTGGCGGTGCTCGCGGCCGATCTTGGCGTCGGGGAATACCTGGTTCTTGGCAGTGGTGAAAAAAAGACCGGCGGCCATCGTCGCGAGTCGATACTCGCTGATGCGCTGGAGTCAATAATCGGCGCCATTTTTCTCGACAGCGGCATTGAAGCCGCAAAAGAAATTGTCGAACGCATCTTTGCGCAGCGACTGGGTGAGCTTCCCGCTGCCGACGAATTGCGCGATCCGAAGACCCGCTTGCAGGAATGGCTGCAAGCTCGGGGTATGGGTCTGCCAGAATATGAACTCGTCAACGTTACAGGCAAAGCACACCAGCAGAAGTTCGAAGTCAGCTGCAGTGCAGGCCAGGCGTCCAGCGTGACTCACGGTACGTCAACCACGCGACGCAAGGCGGAGCAAAAAGCGGCCGCCGCAATGCTGGCGATACTGCTCGAGAACCAGGCATGAGTGCTTATCGTTGCGGCATGGTAGCTGTGATTGGTCGTCCGAATGTGGGCAAATCAACGCTGATCAATGCGGTGATGGGCCGCAAAGTCAGTATCGTGACCGCAAAACCGCAAACGACCCGGCATCGTATCCTGGCCATACATACCGGGCCTGATACCCAGATTATTTTCGTTGATACGCCAGGACTTCATCGCAAAGCCGGCAAGGCGATGAACCGCCTTATGAATCGTACTGCTGCCAGCGCGCTTGCTGATGCCGACCTCGTGTTGTTCGTCAGCGACGCTACGCGTTGGACGGCCGAGGACGACGATGTCCTGAAAAGACTGCAATCCTGTCGAGCGCCCGTCGTTGCATTGCTCAACAAGGTCGACAAGGTTCATCCCAAGGAGAAGCTCTTTGACACCCTGCGAGTGATGTCGGAGCGATTCGATTTCGCTGAAATCGTGCCGATCTCGGCGCAAAAACACGACAACCTCGATCAGGTCATGGAGATAATCCCACGCTACCTTCCTGAATCTCCGCCCTTGTTTCCAGAGCATATGCATACCGATCGGGGCGCCGATTTCCAGGCGGCTGAAATCATTCGGGAGAAGTTGACGCTGTTACTGCACCAGGAATTGCCATACGGATTGACTGTGCAGGTCGAGCGCTATCTGACAGAGGGCAGCGGTGTAACGATTCATGCCATTATCTGGGTCGAACGAGACAGTCAAAAGGGTATCGTCGTTGGCAAGAATGGCAGCGTCTTGAAGAAAGTCGGGCGCGCGGCACGACTGGAGATCTCGGAGCAGCTGCATTGCCCGGTCCACCTGGAACTCTGGGTCAAAGTGAAGAGTAACTGGGCTGATAATGAAAAGGATCTGCTCAGTCTTGGCTACGATGCGCCGTAGCTTTATTGCAGTGCTATGACGGCGCCAAGGCGTGTCCAACAGCAGCCGGCTTATATCCTGCATCACCGGCCGTTCCGGGACTCCAGCCAGATTCTCGATCTGCTTACGCGCGACCACGGCAAGATCTCACTTGTTGCACGCGGCAGCCGCGGCTCGAAATCACGCCTGGCTGGCCTGTTGCGGCCGTTTCTGCCGCTCAAAGTGTCGTGGGTGGCGCGATCCGACCTGGGCACGCTGACCGGGGCCGAAGCTGCCGGAGCGCCGCTGGGATTGCGCGGAGATGGGATGTTGTCGGCTTTCTACGTCAACGAGTTGTTATTGAATTTCCTGCATCGCCATGACCCACAGCCGGAGATCTTTGAACTCTACAAGCAAGTCATTTCCATCCTCGGATCAACGTCGGACATTGCGGTGTCGCTGCGATCATTCGAACTCGAGTTGCTGAGCCTGGTGGGGTACGCGGTCAATGTTGAGCACGAGTTCGGCACACAGCAGGATCTGGATCCGGAGCAGAATTATGACTACCGTGTGGAGCAGGGACCGGTTCCCGTTGACCGGGCGGAGGGGCGACTTGTGTTTTCCGGCGCCATGCTCAAGTCAATCCAGGCGCAGGAGTTTGACGATCCCGGGGTGCTGCGTGCGGCCAACCGCCTGTTGCGTGACGTGGTTGCACATCATCTCGGTGGCAAAGAGCTTAAAAGCCGCAAGGTGCTGATGGAGTTGCATCGCGGTAGACTTGCGCCACCCGATGAAGAGAAACCCGAACGTGGCTAAAGCCAAACCCATTTTTCTAGGCGTCAATATCGACCATGTGGCGACCTTGCGCCAGGTGCGCGGCACGCCCTACCCACGTCCAGCCGAGGCCGCCTATATTGCGGAGCATGCGGGCGCTGACAGCATCACGGTGCATCTGCGCGAAGATCGCCGGCATATTCAGGACAGCGATCTCGACGCAATCAAGGCAGTTATGCGCACGCACATGAATCTCGAAATGGCCGTCACCGACGAGATGCTCGGCATCGCGGCGCGTGTGCAGCCATCCGATTGTTGTCTCGTGCCGGAAAAAAGGGAAGAGCTGACGACCGAAGGCGGCCTGGACGTAAAAGGACAGCAGGGTAAGATCCGGGAAGCCTGTGCCCGGCTTGCGGAAAGCAAAATACGCGTGTCGTTGTTTATCAATCCGGACATTGAGCAGCTCGATGCAGCCGTTTCGGTCGCTGCGCCTGTTGTTGAATTACACACCGGCCGATACGCGGATACGGAGGGCAACGAGCAGCAGGCCGAGCTGCAACGCATTGCAGAGGCAGCCCGTTATGGTCAAAGTCTGGGTCTTGTCATCAACGCAGGCCATGGACTGCACTACAAAAACGTTGCAGCCATAGCGAGCATCGAGGAGATCGTCGAGCTCAATATCGGCCACTCGATCATCGCTCGCGCCGTGTTTGACGGCTTGGGTATGGCGGTTTCGGAGATGAAAAGAGTGATGCTCGAGGCGCGAGACGGGTGATCGGGCCGTGATTTTCGGCGTAGGCACCGACATAGTCGAGTTATCCCGCGTCCAGGCCACCTTTGACCGCTTCGGCGAGCACTTTGTGCGCCGCATCCTGATGGAAGAGGAACTGGAACTGTTTCGTCGCAGCAAGCAGCCGGTGCGGTTTCTCGCCATGCGCTTTGCGGGCAAGGAAGCGACTGTAAAAGCCATGGGTACGGGCTTCGCGCATGGCGTATGGTTACGCGATGTCGGGATTCTGAATAACGATTGGGGCCGCCCGCTCGTCACCTGGTCTGAACGTGGCAGGCGGGTCTGCGACAGCTTGGGCATCGGTGACGGCCATGTCAGCCTGTCCGATGACGGCGGCCTCGTCCTCGCTTTTGCGGTTGTTGAAACCGCGACCGAATAAAGGTTGTAGCACGCAATGCATTGCTTCTCTTTTGATATAGAAACAGTTCCCGACGTCGACTTCGGACGTCGCTTCTGGGACCTCGACGGTCTTTCCGATGACGACATCGGGACGGCGATGATGTTCAAGCAGCAGCAAAAGGTCGGCACGGATTTTCTGCCGCTGCATCAGCATCGCATCGTGGCCATTTCCGTAACCTTTCGGACCAAAGACACGTTCAAGGTCTGGAGCCTCGGCGACGAAGCGTCTGACGAAGCGGAGATCGTGCAGCGCTTCTTCGATGGCATCGAACGCTATACACCGGATCTCGTATCGTGGAACGGCGGCGGCTTCGATCTCCCCGTGCTGCACTACCGTGCACTGAAGAACAAGATCCAGGCGCCACGTTACTGGGAAATGGGCGAGGGCGACCGGGACTTCAAGTGGAACAACTATCTCAGCCGGTTTCACTGGCGCCACGTTGACCTGATGGATGTACTCGCCGGGTTTCAGCCCAGGGGGCGAGCGAGCCTCGACCAGATGGCCGTCATGCTCGGCTTTCCGGGCAAGCTCGGAATGAGCGGTGACAAGGTCTGGGACACGTTCCGGCAGGGCGGCGTCAAGGAAATCCGCGACTATTGTGAAACCGACGTCCTGAATACCTGGCTCGTCTACCTGCGTTTCGAATTCATGCGTGGCCATCTCGATGAAAAAGACCTGCAACGCGAGTACGCGCTGGTGCGATCGACGCTCGAGAAGATGGACCAAGAGCATTTGAATGAGTTTCTTGCGGCCTGGGCCGCATAAGGTCATCCAATGGCCAGGCGACGTCGTGAGCCGGAAACGGCAACAATAAATGCCGTGACGCACGATGGACGTGGCATTGCCGGTATGGAGGGCAAAAAAACATTCGTCGCCGGCGCACTGACCGGTGAAACGGTGCAGTTTATTCGTCGCAAGTCGCGTCGCAATTATGATGAAGCCGAGTTGCTCGAGGTCATCGAGGCATCGCCGGACCGCATCGAGGCGCGTTGTGAAGCGTTTGGCCGCTGTGGCGGCTGCTCACTGCAACACGTAACGCCGGAGCAGCAGCGGATGATCAAATCCGGGACGCTCCGGGATAACCTCGAGCGCATCGGCCGGGTTGAACCCGAAGAATGGTTGCAGGCGATGACAGGTCCGGAGTGGCATTATCGTCGCCGGGCGCGACTGGCCGTCAAGCATGTTCCGGCAAAGGGCCGTACTTTGGTCGGTTTCCGCGAGCGACACGCACCGTTCATCACGGATATGCATCGCTGCGAAGTGCTGGCCAAGCCCGTCGACGACATGATCGACGATCTCAGCGAACTCATCGGGCAACTGTCTATTCGTGCGCGCCTGCCGCAAATTGAAGTGGCGGTCGCCGACAATGACATCGCGCTGGTTTTCCGGGTGCTCGATCCACCGACCGATGAGGACAGGGCGGCATTAAAAGCATTCGGTGAAGAAAAACAGCTGCGCATCTACCTGCAGCCTGGCGGGCTGGATTCCGTAACGCTGTTTTACCCGTCATCCGTCGACGGACCGCTGTCCTACACACTGGCCGAATTCGACATTGAAATAGCGTTCGAACCGATCGACTTTGTGCAAGTGAACAGCGATATCAACCAGCGCATGGTGCATTTCGCGGTTGAACAGCTGCAAGCCGGCACCGACGATCGTGTGCTGGACCTGTATTGCGGC
>Ga0224512_10001047_pt1 | contig 27541 bp, 21 predicted proteins | sample SF_May12_sed_USG_4_FD_169103 | JGI IMG/M metagenome (GOLD analysis project Ga0224512, IMG submission 169103) | Sediment microbial communities from San Francisco Bay, California, United States - SF_May12_sed_USGS_13 | ecosystem: Environmental > Aquatic > Marine > Sediment | place: USA... | reverse complement strand
GCTACTTGACGAGTTGCTCTCTCTCGTTGCTGAAGATGCTGAGGCACTGGGCTGCACGGAAGAAGTCAACTCCCTTCAGCACATCGTGCAACGCGGCACCAGCGCGCATCGGCAATTGAAGAAGTTTGGACTCGAAATCGCTGCCGGTGCCAGCAAGGAAGATGCACTCAAGGCCGTCGTCGATAAGTTGATTCAGGATACCGCCGAAGGCCTGTAAATAAGGCCTTTGAGGGCTTTTCCGAGAGTGTGACGCTGGCCGCATTATGTAGCCTGTGACCCAGCTAGCATGCCGGTATGACACGCAAGGAAATTCAAATCGCCTGCTGGGTAAATGAGTGATGGAGACTCTCGATCTTCTCCTGCGCTCAGCCCTGGGTATCGGCGCGTTGCTGTACCTGTTGCTGGCCATCCGCGTCGCGCGCGCAGGGTCGCAATATGACAGTAATGTCATCGCATGTTTCTTCTTCCTCGCGGGTCTGCTCGTTGCCGGAGCGGCGATTTCTTTTGGCACGGACGACCCCCGAATTTATGGCGTTGGCCGAACCCTGACCTTCTTTTCATCAGGATTCCTGCCGGTTGTCTTTTACGTTGTGTACCGTGAATACACGGTAGGGCCCCCAAGGGCCATCCTGATAGCAATGTTGTCGGTCATTCCCATCGCGACAACTGTTCTCGCGTTGACGAATTCCGCGCATGGCATCATTTGGGCGGTCATCGAATCGGAAACCGGGATTCGTTTTACTGACGTTACGCAGCACTTCTGGTTCAACCGCGTGCACATGCCGTTCATGTACGGCATTTTCCTTTACACGGCATTTGCGCTGGCTGGCCGGTTGCCAACCATCGCGCTGGCGCACCGCAGAATCGTAATCATTCTCCTGGTCAGTGCAGTCCTGCCATTCGCGGCCAGCGTAATGAATGTCGTATTAAAGATTGGGCCGCTCGATTTTCCGTTTACGGCCTCGTCCTTCGTCTTGTTGCTGCCGCTGTATGCATATGCCGTTCTCTCAATTCGCTTTTATGAGTTCAGTCCGGTTGCGTATCAAACCTTGTTCGATCATGTGCGTGATCCGATATTCGTGATCGATAAGGAGGAAAAAATTATCTGCGCCAATCAAAAAGCGCAGGAGCTACTGGGTGGTACGGAACGAGAATTGATTGGGCAGCGTCTTTGGGAGGATTTCCCTGAAGCAAGAGCCATCCTGAAGCAGGCCAATGAACTTGACCTGACGCAAACCCTGCGATTCCACAAGGACAATATCTACGAACTCAGCGTGGCGCCGCTGACCGGTCGCAAAGGGCAAGCGCTTGGTATGGTCGTTGTGTGCCGAGATGTCACAGAGCGTCGCAAAGCATTGAGCAAGCTCTCGGATAGCGAGCACTTGATACGTACGCTTATCGAAACGTCGTCTAGCGGCATCCTCAGATTCTCCCAGGATCGAAGTGAGGAAGGCCCCCGATTCCGTTGCATTTTTGCAAACCGCGCTGCAGAGTCGTATCTGGGTTTCGACGATAGTGCGCTGGTCGGAATGCCGCTCGATAAGCTGTTGCAGCTCGAACCGCAGAGGCTGATTACGCATTTCACCGGTGCGTCGGGTAAACGCTCACCGATCAGTTTCGAAACTTCGGCAGACCATGCCGCAGGCGAAAGTTGGTTGCGTATCGTCGTCGAGCCTGTCGGCGATGATTTATCGGTGACACTGATCGACATCACGCAACGCAAGCGCAACGAAGACAAAATGCTCGCGGACGCATTGCGTGATCCGTTGACGGGTGTTCTCAACCGTCGGGGCTTTGAGAAGGAAGGGATCGCCAGTATTCGTGCGAACGATCAGGGCGCAGTGATATACCTCGATCTAAATCAGTTCAAAACCATTAACGACCGCTTCGGGCACCAGGCCGGCGACGCGCTGCTCAAAGCCTTTGGCCACCGCCTTGGGTTCTGTTTGCGACCTGAAGACGTGATGGGTCGTCTCGGCGGAGATGAATTCGCAATCGTCCTGCCGGGAGTCAGTGTTGAGGATGCCAAGCACGTCGCGGCGCGCCTCGTGCAAACAGCACAAGAGGCCTACATCATTCAAGGTGAGGAAATTAAGTGCACCGCGAGTGTTGGTATTGCACTAATGCCGAAGCATGGCGAAGAGCTTTGGCATCTCATCAGCGTCGCCGACCAGGCGATGTACAGCGCCAAGGATCTCGATCAGGACGAAGCAGCCAATGACCGAGCCGCCTACGTGGACGCCGCAACAGCGACCTGATTCTCTAGAACCCTGGAATAACCACGATATCTGCGGTCGCCGTATTCACAGCGTCATAGACGATCGCAGTGACGACGTCACCCAACCCGAGGTCGACCTGAAGCGGCCCGGTAACGATGGTTTTTTCGCCTGTAACGGTCAGGTAAAGATCGAAACTACCTTCAGGCAGTTGCGTCAGCAAAGGGTCCAACCCCGCGGTCAAGCCTGCAAATCGTGGCGGTAATTCGGCGATGTCCGCAGCCGCTTCGACAATGTAGAGATCCAGGGAGTCGTGATTTGTTTCTGTATAAACAACGGTAAACTTGGCCAGCGTTTCGATAGATCTTCGGTTTGGCACGGTCGGCAGTGACACCGGGCTGGCACCGTCGCCGAGGACGTAATAGTCGACTCGTGCTCCTGGCGCCATGAAAATATCATTGTTGATGAGTATTGTGCCGATGTTGTCAAACGCGGTGTAGGTGATCGGTAGCACGCCGACCGGAACCTCCGTTTCAGCGCTTATGCCGAGATAATCCTGATCTTCGATGATTGGTGTGGTCACTGGATCATCGACATAGATGTCGACTGCGCCGAGGTCCTGTGATGCGTGGATGAAACGCACCGTTGGTGGATACAGAGGATCGACGATGTTTGTGGTTGCTCCTGTCTCCGTATTGAACGCACGTACTGAAACCGGCCCGCGATCGTTGGCATCGGTATCGAATAGGATGAACAGCATGGTCGTAGCCGCTTCCATCGTCAGCACATCCGACGTGAACAGAATATCCTCGGGTATGCCGGCGGTTGTTATTGTCAGAACGTAGTCGCCAGCCTGGAAGTCCATTGGCGGTAACTTGCTGCCCGGCGTCAATGTTGCAATTTCATTGCCAGCGACCGGTACGATGGCGGCATCGGCAAAGTAGATGTCGACGTCACCCAGTGCCGCTGAAAAATGCCCGAAGCTTGTCTCGAGCACGGTGTCTCCATCAGCGTACACACGCTCGGCCCTTTCCCAAAACGTTAACGTCGGCGCCGCCAGGTCGCCGCTAATGACAAACGTGTATTCCATGTCCTTGACGACCTGAAGGAGCTGGCTTGCAAGACGTGTTTGCTCGGTCTCACCCGCGAGCAGCGCGTCAAAATTAAACGTGTACTCGAAGTCGTCGAACTGTGTTTTGGTCGACGCGGCCTTGAAGTCCAGGTTGCCAAGTGAGCGTTCTTCGATGAAGAACGATATTGTTGGCGACGCGCTAATAGCGTTAATCGCCTGGATAGATCCTTTGCCCGTTGGGTCCGGAAATTTCGAGCCGCTCGTGCAAGCAGAGATGAGGAGTGCAGCGAGGCAGCCCGATAATAGGAGGAAACGTCTCATTCAATAAATCCGATAGTCCAGTACATATGCGACACGCAGGTCGCGCTCAAGTTTCGTTGTGCAAGTCTTACTTCGTCGATTCGAATCCGTAAATCGATTTGACCTCGAGAAATTCTTCGAGGCCGTGCGAGCCCCATTCGCGGCCATTGCCCGACTGCTTGTAGCCGCCGAAGGGTGCCATTGCATCGAGATGGGCGCCATTGATATGCACCATACCCGTTCTGAGTCGTGCGGCGATACTGCGAGCGCGGTCGAGGTTCGCTGAGCTTACATAGCCTGACAAACCATAGGGGGTGTCATTCGCAATGCGCACGGCATCATCGTCGTCAATGAAAGGGATAATTGACAGCACAGGCCCAAAGATTTCCTCCCTGGCGATCGTCATATCATTGCTCACGTTGGCAAATACCGTTGGTCGGGCAAAGTAACCTCGGTCGAGTCCCTCAGGTCGACCTGTGCCACCTGCAGCCAGAGTAGCGCCTTCGTCGATTCCCTTCTGGATAAGGTCCTGAACTTTGTTCCACTGCAGCTCAGATACCAGCGGGCCAACCTCAACGCCGTCATCGCGCGGATTACCGACAATTGTCTTTTGGGCCACATCTGCGGCTATCGCCGCCGCCTCGTCGACCCGGTCTGCGGGCACAAGCATGCGCGTTGGCGCATTACAGGATTGCCCGGTATTGTCAAAGCACTCGGCCGCGCCTGAGCTGACGGCTTGCTCAAAATCGGCGTCGTCCAGCAGAATGTTTGCAGATTTTCCGCCCAGTTCCTGCGCGACACGTTTTACAGTGGGTGCAGAGTTTTGCGCTACTGCGACACCAGCGCGAGTCGAGCCCGTAAATGACATCATGTCGATGTCCGGGTGCTGACTCAGAGCCGTTCCTACGCCCGGGCCGTCACCATTGACGAGATTGAATACACCGGCAGGGACGCCTGCCGCATCCAGAACCTCTGCAAAAACCATAGCGTCGAACGGCGCGATCTCGCTTGGTTTCAAGACCATCGTGCAACCCGCGGCCAGAGCTGGGGCAACTTTGACGGCGATCTGGTTCATTGGCCAGTTCCAGGGGGTAATCAAGCCGCAAACACCGATCGGCTCTTTGACGATGCGTGTCGTTCCGTGTTGTTCGCTGAATTTAAAGCTCTTTAGTGCCTCGAGCGCGGCCTTGATATGCTGCGGTCCGCTGGCCGCCTGGGCGTTCTTCGCCAGTCCCCAGGGAGCGCCCATTTCATCCATGATGGCTGCAGCGATGTCGTCATGCCGTTTTGCATATTCGTCCAGGATTGCCTGCAGCAGGACGACGCGCTCTTCACGGGTCGTTTGTGAAAAGCCCTCGAACGCACGTTTGGCGGCGGCAACAGCAAGATCAACATCAGCGGCAGAGCCCAGGCTAATGTGCCCGCAGACTTCTTCGGTGGCCGGGTTGATAACATCGCAAGCATTAGGCGTGACCGGGTCTACCCACTTGCCGTCGATGTAGAATTGCAGCATTTCGCGCATGTCTGATCCTGTTTAAACGAGCCGCGAATCATAGCGTAAAATGGCGTGTGTAGCCTGCTTGTGACAGGCGAGGGAGATATATCAGTGGCATCGAACAAAGAACTGCTTGCGATCCGTGAAAGGGCAACACCGCGGGGAGTCGGTACGCAAACGACTGTTTTTGCGGACAGGGCGAGAAACGCCGAAATCTGGGATGTTGAGGGCAGACGCTATATAGATATCGCTGCCGGCATAGCCGTCACGAATACCGGACACAATCATCCGCGCGTCATCGAGGCAGTAAAGACGCAACTGGAGCGATTCAGCCACACCTGTTTCCAGGTCGCACCCTATGATGTCTATGTGCAACTCGCCGAACGCCTGAATGCGCTGGCACCCGGGGACACGCCGAAGAAGACGATGTTTCTTACGACGGGTGCAGAAGCCGTTGAGAACGCAATAAAGATTTCGCGGAAGTTCACGGGGCGCAGTGCTGTAATCGCCTTCAGCGGCGCCTTCCACGGCCGCACCATGATGTGCATGGCGCTAACCGGCAAGGTCGTTCCGTACAAGGCCGGTTTCGGGCCGTTTCCACCTGAAGTGTTTCATGTGCCGTTCCCGATCGACTATCACGGCGTGTCCATCGAAGATTCGCTGTCGGCACTCGAGACGCTGTTCAAGTCCGACGTTGAGCCGACTCGCGTTGCGGCGATGATCGTTGAGCCGGTGCAGGGCGAAGGTGGCTTTTACCAGGCGCCCGCCGAGTTTCTGCAGGCGTTGCGACGCATTTGCGACGAGCACGGCATCGTGTTGATTGCCGACGAAATCCAGACAGGCTTCGGCAGAACCGGCAAGTTGTTCGCGCTGGAACATGCGGGCGTTGAAGCAGACCTGATGACGGTGGCCAAGAGTTTAGCCGGTGGTTTTCCGTTGTCCGGCGTCATCGGCAAGGAGCACATCATGGATTCGATCGACCCCGGTGGCCTGGGTGGAACTTACGGTGGTTCGCCACTGGGCTGCGCCGCGGGTCTGGCCGTACTCGAGGTCATCGAAGAGGAAAAGCTGTGCGAGAAAGCGGTCGCGATTGGTGAAACAATACGAGGCTGGGCAAATGCTATGCAGGCCGAGCATGACTGCATTGGCCACATCCGCATTACGGGAGCGATGTGTGCCATCGAGTTCGTGCAGGGCGGCGATGCCAATAGCCCGGATGCAGAGCTGGTGAAACGAGTTGCCGCAGAAGCGCTTGCAAATGGCGTGATTTTCCTGACCTGTGGCGTCAGGGGAAATGTGATTCGGTTCCTGCCGGCTTTGACCATCGAGCCGGATTTGCTCAACGAGGCGCTGCAAGTGTTGGGCAACGCTATTGTTGCCAGTACCTAGACCTGTGCCAAAAATCTCTGCCGGTACTCGGCGGGCGGCAAGTCGTACCAGGACTTGAAAGCATTGGTGAAGGAACTGATGCTTGAATAGCCGAGCAGCATCGCGACTTCGAGCGCTTTGAGGCGCTCATCGCTCAGGTAGTTAATGGCGAGCACAGCCCGCACTTCCCGCAAGACCTTGTTGAAGCTCGTCTTTTCGGCTTTGAGCCTGCGCTGCAGCGTGCGGCGGCTAAGCTTGAGCGCGCGACATGCGGCGTCTGCATTGGCCTCGCCTTCGGCCATGAGTTCGGCGAGCATGCGTTTTAGCTGCGCCGCGCAGTTATCCTGCGAATACAGCGTGCGCAGGTACTTTTCGGCTTGTTCGATGAGTTGACCGTACATGATGGCGCGATGCTATCAGATTTCCCGATCAATCGTCCTTGATGCCCAGCCTTTCGTGCATCAACGGGCTGGTTGTTGTGTATTGCAGGCGTGCCTTCCGGCTCGGGTCGAGGCGCTCTTTGGCAGCAAAGGCAGCCAACGCCGCCTCGTGAAAGCCGCTCAGGATCAGCTTTTTCTTGCCCGGGTAATGGTTGATGTCGCCGACGGCGTAGATCCCTGGCGTACTCGTCTCAAATCGTTCGGTATCGACGTTTATTGTCTTGCGGTTTATGTCGAGGCCCCATTCTGCTATCGGTCCGAGTTTGGGGGCCAGACCGTAAAAGACAATTACGGCGTCGCACGCAACTTCACGCTCAGTCTCTCCGACATTGACGGTAATCGCTGTGATTCCGTCGCCGTCAGATTTGTATCCCGACACCTTCCCGATGATGGGTTCCACCTGACCGGCTTCTGCCAGCCTGAGCATGCTATCGACAGTGGCAGGTGCGCCGCGATATTCGTCCCGCCGGTGGATTAGCGTCAGCCTATCCGCCTTTGGAGCAAGGGCAAGTGTCCAGTCAAGTGCTGAGTCGCCGCCGCCCAGGATGACGATGCGCTTGCCTGCAAATTTCTCCGGATTGCGGACACGATAGAACAGGCTGCTTTCCTCAAACTCGGCAATTCCCTCGAAACGAAGCCGCCGCGGCTGAAACGAGCCAACGCCGCCCGCAATGAACACGGTACGAGTCCGAAACTGCGTGTCGTCGTCAGTCCTGATATCGAACCAGTCGTCATCGATTGCCTTCACCTCGGTCACTTCTTCTCCCAGGTGGAAAGTCGGCTCAAACGGCTTGATTTGCAGCATCAGGTTGGCGACGAGCTCCTCGCCGCTGCATTCCACGATGCCGGGAATATCGTAAATAGGTTTGTCCGGGTACAACTCGGCGCACTGGCCGCCCACAACAGGCATCGTATCGAGGACGTGTGCCTTGACACCCAGCAGGCCGAGCTCAAAAACCTGAAACAAGCCAACCGGACCGGCGCCCACAATCAGGGCATCCGTTTCAATAATTTTGTCTGACATCTATGTAGAACTCTCGCTTGGTATTGGCGCGAAATTCCGGATCGATATGTCCAGCGCGGCGGCAATCGTAGCAAAAATCGACCCTTGGAGTTACTGCGGAGTCGCAATAAATGCCGCGTAAAGCGCCGGGAAATCGACGTCATCCAGGTTGGTGGCGACCAGCACAGCTTCATCAAAATTCTGATCATCGGTGTAAATGCCGGGTGTGATGATCGTGGCTATGCCCGCCTGATGCGCTGACAGAAGGCCGTTGCGGGAGTCTTCGATGGCGACGCAGTCCTCTGCCGGCAAGCCGAGCCTGGTCAACGCCAGGAGGTAGATATCCGGCGCCGGTTTCTTCCGGTCGACGACGTCTCCGGCCAGATGCTTCGAAAGGAGTCGGTCAGGCTCATGAGTCTCTATGAAATGCCGGATGCGCTCCTTACCACCGCTGACTTTTAGCAATTGCCGATACAGTTGGCGATGCCAATGTCAGGAAAGGCCATTCTTGTCGAAGGCCCGGTTGAACGCTTTTCTGTGCGTGTCTTCGGTTTCGGACAGCGTACCATCCACGTCGAAGATAATTGCCTTGAACATCATCACTGTGAATAATATACGCAAAGTGGAATTATGAAAGAAAAATCAAGACCTTGTAAATTCGCCGTTGCGCCGATGATGGAGCAGGGACGACACTCTGAAAAAAGAGCTTGTGAGTCAGCCGGTTACGAAGAGCAAAAAAATCGTGTCGCACTCAAGTCGCACTGCCATTGTTCGTCCAATTTGCGCACATGCCGACACGAAAGAACGCTAATTCATACTTTGCCATTGTCGCTCGGCGATACGCCGCTGTTGGTCGATGTGATTGGCAAGATCGATCGCGCTGATGAGCCAGGGAGACTTCTGGGATCCGGCGCGATAAGCGGGGACGGGCAGCTGTTGGAGGCAGGCTCGTCGCTTCGCTTTGGGAACAGAAAGGCCGAAGTATTTTTCGCAGACGCGGTCCAGCGGGATCTCCGACTCTCCAAATTCCGCCAGCAGACCAAAGTACGTTGGGTTCATGCTCACCGGCCGAGGTACGTTGCGGATATGTGCTCGCGACTGTGGCCCAGCTCTTCAGCGATCGTTTCGCGCGCGCCCTCATCACGCGCGCGTTGAGCCTTGGTAAGGGATTTCGACGCTGGGCCACCGGCAACCGGCGCCTTCCAGCCGGTCTCTTCCTCGTAACGCTTTTGGGCGCATCGGTGGCGAAGCCCATGAGGGTTCTTGATGCCGGCTGTACGAATCTGACGGTCGTAACGAATCTGTTGTTCAATGTAATTCTTCTCGGCCGGAATCAATGCACCGCCCTTAGCGAATTTCCTGACCTCCTCCAGGAGTTGTCGCTGCTCGTCGTTCAATATCGGCACGGTTCGAGCCCGACCGCCCTTGGTCCAGGTGTCCTTCAGCTTGATGTGATCGTCCTTGATCGCGTAGTTGGGTCGGAACTTGATGGCTTCTTCGCGCCTCAGGCCAAAGGCGGCCTGCAGCCGGAGGCTCAGGGCGACGTATTCGTCCGAGACTCGAGCCAAGTGCGCCTCTTTGAGCTCCCAGGCCTTCGACTCGGTGGCAACCTGGCTGCGATTGCCAATGTCGAAAGCGGCATTGTCTTTAGGAACGATGTCGGGTTTGCCGATCTTCCTGGCCCACCGGCGAAGTGCGGCCATGTAGTTCTTGAGCGTGCCGACGCTGAGGCCCTGGTCTTTCCAAAGGGAGACCAGTGCCTCAACGTGTTTCGGCTTTAAGGATTTCGCCTGCATGCGTCTGTAACCCAGCTCATGCAACTGGTTGGCGATGCGATTGAGCATTCGTCGTCGCGTCGCCTGGGTGGAGAAACTTCCATCCCGATTTGCCTTACAAAGCTCTTTCAACTCGTAGTTCAGGTCCTTAATGGTGCATACCTCGATTGGTTAGTTTTGATGACCACCTCGCCGCCTGTTAAGCGAACGAGGTCCGATTGAAAATCGGATAAGGTCCAGGGACACCAGTCCCATACGGCCTGAAGCCGTGATCCGGTTCGCCGGGGTGCTCTGTTGAGCACCGTCGGCGGCTACCAGTTGATGGCCTCTTGGGCCAGTTGCTTTTCTTGAGTGGATTGCTACCTCCTTTATTGCTGAGTGAATGAAACTCCCACGGGTGTACCGACCTGGATAACCGGACAAAAAGATGCCCGGTCCAGGTGAATCTGCGAGGCCCTGAACCCCGCTATCTGGGATCGTGCTGACTTCGGCTGTGGCCGAACGAACAGCTCGTTTGAGAGTGCTGAACGCAAAGATTCAGCTAGGTGCGAAAATGGGCCCTGCAATCACTGATCGAGACCAATGATCGCTGCTCCCGATGCGGACCCTTGGGGAGCGGTTGCCACACTTCTCGCGGTGGCCGCGTTAAGTACCGAGGACACTAGTGCACGCCCAACACCTTGTAAAGCGACAAGTCCGACAGGCGACTGAGCGACATTGTCCTAACGGGTCCTGACGGGTCCTAACGTGTCCCCGGCGGTTCGCAAATTTCTTACATCGACTACCGGACTGGAGTCGAATTTCCCGCAGAAATGCGCAATCACTCGCGGGCCACTTGCCGGAGTGCCTGCCCAGACCGCGTGGTTGTGCGGTTTCCGAGCCGCGTCACTACAGCGCTTCGCACTGCAGTGACGCGGCTCGATCGTCACTGCCTGCCCACGCTTGCGGGCAGCCCACCGCGTTGCTCTTCCATTGGTACGTATCTCCCACAATTGACCCCCCCCCCCCTCAAGTTATCTATAGTCCTCGCAATCCCGCCGGACAGGGACCGTCCCATCGCCCTGGAGTCTCGCCATGTCCGCGCTGCGTATCCCGCTTCTGCTGCTGTTCCTCCTCGTATCAACATTCGCTGTCGCACAAGGCAATGGCGGCGGCAAGCCGAAGAGCGTCAAGACCGATGAGGTGTACTACCTCGTCCCCGATTCCGATGAGACGGGATCGCCATCCGGTGGTGGCGGCATTCAGCCGCTGGCGCCGCCGCCCGGCGGTGGGGGCTCTGGCCCCGATCCCTATCACGAGACCTATGCCCGGCAGAACATCCGGGAAGACCTGACGCCCTATGGCGTGGATCTGCTGGGCGAGCAGTTCGATCTCGCGACCGGCACTTTGTCCTTCAACCACACCGACGTCGTTCTGCCCGGCAACAACGGCCTGGAGGTCGCCATTCGGCGCACCGTGAACACGGCGCAGGGACGCTTCTATCCCAACAACGAGTTCGGCGACTGGGAACTCGATGTCCCGAAGCTGGAGATGACGGTCTCGAGTGAGGCATCCGGCTGGTGGCAGAGCGACCGTTGTACCGGCTGGAGCGATCCGGGCGACATCTACTATTTCGGAACCTGGTTCTATAACTACGAGTACTGGAACGGCCTGAAGATGCACATTCCCGGGCAGGGTGCGCAAACGGTGCTGGATAACCCGACAGCGCCGCTGAAAACCGGCGGCAACGTCGAGAAATCGACGTCCCAGTACTGGGACATCGAGTGCGGCAACATCGGCGGCAGCGAGACCTTCATCGCCACCTCCCCGAATGGCATCAAGTATCACTTCACGAAGCTGCGTTATCTCAGCGCCACCGGAGTCTTGAAGAACTACAAGGTCATGGGCCGAAAGCGCGCCCAGATGCTCGTGACCAAGGTCGAGGACCGCTTCGGCAACACCGTCAATTACAACTATACGGGCAGCCAGCTGACCAGCATCGTCGCGAGCGATGGTCGAACGATTACGATCAACTACGGGACGAACGGCCAGATCAGCACTGTGACGGCCAATGGTCGCACCTGGACCTACGGCTACACGACCTACACCGGCTACAACTGGGAGTTCCTGACCTCGGTGACGCAGCCCGATGGCGCGTCGTGGAGCTTTGATCTGCACGAAATGATCCTGGCCACAACGTATCCGGGCCTTTATCTGCAGTGTGGTTACCCGCGCACCACCGCCACGGGCACGGTAACGCATCCCTACGGCGCCAAGGGCACCTACACGATCACCGAGACCGCGCATGGGCGCACCGAGGTGCCGAAGCAGACCAACCTGAAGGCCCCGAACTGCAATGAGCCCTACCACGTCCAGCGCTCCTTCGACGTACTGTCGTTGACGCAGAAGCAACTGGAAGGCGCCGGGTTGACAACAATGACCTGGGATTACACGTACTCGGAAAATCCGGGCGGCTGGGCCGGGGACGGCACAAGCCCCCTGAAGACGACGCGCGTCGATAATCCCGATGGCACCTACGACATCCACACCTTCAATCGCTCGTACACGTACCTGGAAGGGGCAGAGGTCCAGCGAAAGACCTACAGCGCCACGGGCGCATTGCTGCAGACCGTGGACTACGACTACGAGACGGGGCCCTATCGGGGCGTAACCGGCGAGCTGTTCTACGAAAACCTGGCCAAGAACCAGACGCCCCAGCACCGGAATGCAGTCGTCACCACGCGCGGCACCGATGTTTACACGACCCTGTATGATTTCAACACGAATGTCGCCAGCCCGACGTTCAGCTTTGGACATCCGATCGAGATCGATCAATCGAACAACTTCAGCTCGTACTTGCGGGTCGAGGATATCGCCTACCTTCACGACAAAACGAACTGGGAACTCGGCCGCGAGACCACTCGTGATGTGGGTACCGAGACGATTTCTGAAAATGAGTATGACAGCAACAACCGAGTCTGGAAACAGAAGCAGTACGGTGTTGAGGTGGCGGAGTTCTCCTACAACACGGACGGCACCGTGGCCTGGCAGGAGGATGCGCTCGATAACCGTACGACATTAGCCAGCTGGAAGCGCGGCATTCCGCAATCGATTACCTACCCGGACACGACGACTCACGCGTTCGTCGTCGATGACAACGGCTGGATTGATAGTTCCACCGATGCCAAGGGCTACGCGACGGCTTATGGCTGGGACGACATGGGACGCCTGGATCTCGTCGATTATCCGGACGACCCCGGACTGACGCGGGTCAACAAGACGCTGGATCTGATCAAGGTCACCGTCCCCAATGACGGGCTATCCGGCAGCGGCATCGCCATCGGCCAGTACAAGCACGTCAAGACACGTGGCGATCTCACGGTGACGACCTATCTCGATGCGCTGTTTCGGCCCGTTTTGACCCGCACCCAGGACACCACCGACAGCAGCCTGGATCGTTTCACGCGCTCGACGTTCGATCACAACGGCCAGGTCACCTTTGCCTCATTCCCGTCCGGCACGGTCACGGCGAGCGATGGAACGAGTACCAGCTTCGATGCCTTGGGCAGAACAACGCAGGTCGCCGAAAACGTCTTGCCTTACGCGACGACCAGTACCAGCTACCTCAACGGCAACAAGGTCCAGGTCACCAACCCGAGAGGCAAGGTCACGACGACGACGTATTTTGCGCTCGGGGCACCTGATCAATCGCTGCCGACGCTGATCGATCAGCCCGAGAGTGTCACGACAACCATCGTCAGGAACAACTTCGGCGAAATGACAAGCGCCACGCAGTCCGGCACCAACCCGACGGTCTCCGCGACCCGAAGTTATTTCTATGACTCGAGCCAACGCCTGTGCCGCCAGGTCGACCCGGAGACCGGCAGCACCGCGTACAGTCACAACAATGCCAATCAGCTCGAGTGGTATGCGCTTGCTGCTTCCGGCAGCACCACCAGCTGCGATCTGGCCTCCGTTCCGGCGAACGAGAAGATCGTTCACACCTATAACAACATGGGGCAGCTGACGAATGTTAATTATCCGGACAGCTCCCCGGATCTCACGTACGGCTTCGACGACAACGGCAACCTGACATCCCTGACGAGCTTCGATGCCAGCTGGAGCTACACGCATAATGCGGTCAATGCACTGGATTCCGAGACCCTGGTCACGGGTACTCAGACCTTCTCCCTGAGCTATCGCTTCGACACGATGGATCGCCTGGATCAGATCACCTATCCGGGCAGCACGGTCGTTGCCATCACGCCGAACGCCTACGGCGAACCCGAATCGATCGGCAGTTACGCGACCGATATCGATTACTGGCCCAACGGTTCCATCAAGGAACTGGACTACGGCACCCAGCAGGGCTCTAGTCGAAAATACACGACCACCCAGAATGCCCGGCAGCTGCCGGAAAACCTCAAAGTCGTGCTCGGTGCCGCAACACTCGCCGATCTCACGCATTCCTACGATCCGAATGCCAACATCACGAGCATTACCGATGCCGAGAACGGCACAGGCTTTGATCGCTCGATGGGGTATGACGATATCGACCGTTTAACCAGTGCCTCGGGCTTCTGGGGAACGGGAAACTACAGCTTCGATGCGCTCGGCAATATCCTGACGAAGACCGAGTCCGGCATCGATCTCGATTACACGTATAGCCCGACGACGAACTTGCTGACGAGCATCGATGATACGGTCGGTTCGGCGGATTACACGTTTAGCCACGATGCCTACGGGAACGTCACCAATAACGGCAATCAGGGCTTCACTTACAGCCTGGCCGGGAACATGGTCAGCTCCACGAACCCGGGAATCTCGTACAAGTACGACGGCCACAAGCGAAGGGTGCAAAAAGACGACGGCAGCCAGATCGGCTACACCGTCTACGGCCAAAACGGCAAGCTGATGCACAAGCTCAAGGGCGGGGTCTCTACGCACTATATTTACGCGGGCAGCTTGTTGATCGCAGAGCTGCAGGGCTCAACCGTCAATTACCTGCATGCCGATCTTCTCGGCTCACCGATCAAGGGCGATAACGGCACGGCTTATTCCGAGCACTACCGGCCCTGGGGCGAGAAGAGGGACCATCCCGTTCAGCTGGCCGATGATGTTGGTTACACAGGCCACCAGAGCGATGTCGCCACTGGCCTCACGTACATGCAGGCGCGGTACTACGATCCGGTGGTCGGGCGGTTTATGGCCACCGATCCGGTCGGGTTTACGCCCGACAACCCGATGTCGTTCAACCGATTCCTGTACGTCAATGGAAATCCATACAAATACAACGATCCGGATGGCCAGTTCCTGAACTTTGCCGTGAAGTTCGTTGCCGATGTTGCCCTCAATGTTGCGGTCAATTACGTCACGACAGGCGAGGCCAACGTCAGTGGTGCACTCAAGGAATCGGCGCTCGGCGTCCTTAACCCTGCTAAGTCCGTGCAAAAAGCCAGGGTGCTGGTCAAAGCGCTGAACAAGTCAGACGAGGCAAGAGATGCAAACCGTGCCCGGGGTGCTGCCCAACGCGCCAGCTGTTGCTTCGTGGCGGGCACATTGGTCGATACCGAGGACGGTTTGAGGCCCATCGAAGACATCGAAGTCGGTGACAAAGTCTGGGCTAGGAACGTCGATACTGGCGAAACCGAGCTCAAGCCCGTTACCGATTTGATTCGTCGCCACGAGCGGCAGATCTGGATCGTCGATCTCAAATCTGAAGACGGCGCGACTTCTCGCTTCGAGGCGACCGATGATCATCCGTGGTGGATTCCGGAGCAGGGATGGATTGGCACCGCGGAACTTCGTGTTGGAATGGCGGCGACGACCAAGAATTACCGCGACACCACGATCACAGCTGTCGAACGAACTGACCGACTGGACGCCACATACAATCTTACCGTCGCGGATTTTGAGACGTATTTTGTTGGTGAGATCTTGGTACTGGTACATAACTGCGTCGTACACGGCAACGACAAGAGGAGCATGAAGACTCAACATCGTTACGAGGTCGCAGACGAGACCGGAGATGTCAAAAAGACAGGAATAAGTGGAGAGCCACTGAACAAGAATGGAACGTCGCCACGTGCTAATCGGCAGGTCAATGAAGCCAATCGAGCTAACGATGGTCACACCTATACTGCTACTGTAGAGGAGAACGATATTCCAGGTCGACGGGTGGCATTGGATGCGGAACAGCAGGCAACAAATAGGCTTGATGCCGCAGGACATTCTTTGGATTGGCAATCGAGGCCGACCCCTGATTAATGTTCGCTCCCAGATAAATTCTTAATAGGTGATTTATGATTCTGAGAGAGTTTTCGGCCACATTCGACCGACCCATCTCAAACCGCCGGAAAGAATTTGAGGAGAAATCGAGGAGTATACTGTCGAGCGCCTCGCGCTTAATTGGAAACAAAGTTCGAACGGACGACTACTGGAAAATTCGTTTGGCTATAAACTCACGGAACCAGCAGCAACATTTGAAAGTAGTCGGAGGCGTCTTGAATTACTGTGCTAGTTGTGATGAAGAAGATTTTTTCCAACAAGATGTTGACGACCAGAAGGAATGGATGCTTGGTTTTCTGCGATCATCATTGATCGCCGCCTTTCATGATTGCGGCATTGACTGCACACAGCTTGATCTTCTTGGAGAGTTTGTAAGGGAGAGGCAGTTCACAAGTGTCTTTCTTGGCCCAAAGAGTTCTAGCGGCAAGCGCTCGGCGCAGGTGCGATGTGAGCAGGGATTTGAGACCTGTGAAGTATACGTCGCGATTACGGAAGGGTTGGAGGAAATCGAAAAAGTACACTTGACAACAACCACACCTAGCGAATTTGCGTTTAATATTTTCCTTAAAGAGCTATCTTGGACTTCATATAACAAACTGGAGCTTGCAACCAGCCTCGGTGACTCCTATGCAATTGATCTCGACCGGGCCAATGAAAGGCCGTGAATAGATTGAGCCTCCGCGAAACCCGGGGTGGTTCATTTGGCCATTCCGAAGTCGCTGTGACCTCGCCTTAGAGAATCCTTTCGGCAACTGCAGCTGGCGGCCAGAATCGGTTAGCGGATCTTGAGTGTCTCAGGTCGCAAATGCGTGTACCGGCTCAGAGTCCCCCAGCTATCGTGCAGGGTGAATTGCTGCACCTCGACAATTGAATAGCCGGCTTCGAACAGTCGGCTCGTGGCCTCGTGCCGGAGGTCATGAAAGCGCAGGTCGTGGATTTCCAGCATCTTGCAGGCTCGACGAAATGCGGCACCCACAGATTTTGGCTCAAAAGGGAAAATCCGGCGCTTGTCGTGCCGCTGCCGGCAGACGATGTCCCAGGCCTCTGGCGTGTATTTGAAGCACCGAAACAGGCCCCTGTCGGTCGGGTGCTTGATATTTCTTACGATGCCGGTCTGTGATTCCGCATCGTTGTCGCTGAAAAGGAGATCGACGATTTCGCCTTGTCGGCGGGCCGAATGAATAGCGAACCACATGATGTCGCTCATCGGTATGCTCGAGCGGCGGCGCTCCTTTTGATGGAAATACTCGGTTAAGGCATCCAGTTCATCGGCTGTCGGTCGTCGCGTTCGCCTTCTGGCTTTGGCGATCATCTTCTCGGCTCTCAGGACTTCGCCGGCGTCTTCGATCACGGACAGATTGATCGGGAGATTCCAGGCAGCTCTGGCGTACCTCAGGATCACACGCAACCAGACGAGGTCGTTGTTTGCCGTGGATGGGCCAGCACCGGCTTGACGGCGAGCCCAAATATGAGCGATCAGGTCGGATGACTTGAGCTCTCGAACGTCCATTCGCGAGATATCGCATTTCTCGAGAAACCGGATACTGCTCGCTTTGCTGCGGCCCAAAGGGCGGATCTCGGAGATTTCCTCGCGATACTTCTTCAGGAGATCACGAAGCGTAGTGCTCGTAACAGCGCGACTGCCATTGATTGATGGTTCGGTTTTCACGAGGGCCTTTTCGCGTGAGTCAGCCCAAGCCTTTGCCAAGGCTCGCCGGTCGAAGGTCCGGGATTCGCGATGGACGATGGCGCCATCCTGTTTGATTCGAATCTCGGCGAGAAAGGCTACACTGCCATCGCTACGTTGACGGGTTCGAATTGTTGCCATTGGGAGTTTCCAAAACGCTCAATAAAGTGCGACATGGCCCCCCGATTTTCGGTGCGACAAAGTGCGACATGCGCGTATCGATGAGCGAAAAGGGCGACATTGGGCACAAAATGAGTACAAAATAGACACGAATAACTAATTGATTTAAAAAGACAATATGCCCAAGAATCCAGGAATGCAAACATCGTCGCCCGTGTCGGTCGCTCCCATGATGGACTGGACCGACCAGCATTGCCGCTACTTCATGCGGCTGCTGAGCCCCAGTGCAGGGCTTTACACCGAGATGGTGACGGCTAACGCCATTCACTTTGGCAACGCCGATGAGTTGCTTCGTTACGACAGGGCGGAACATCCCATTGCCGTGCAACTCGGTGGCAGCGATCCGGCGCTAATGGCAGAAGCGGCAATGCTCGCCGCCAAGGTTGGCTATGACGAAATAAACATCAACGTCGGCTGCCCCAGCGACCGCGTACAAAGTGGTCAGTTCGGTGCATGTTTGATGTCGAGTCCGGAGATCGTCGCAGATTGCGTGCGGGCAATGCGCGCCGAGGCAGACGTGCCGGTCACCGTCAAGAATCGAATCGGCATCGACGACCAGGATAACGATGAGTTCCTCTTGCGTTTTGTGGATACAGTTGCGGCGGCGGGTTGCACTAAGTTCGTCGTTCACGCGCGAATCGCGATACTCGATGGTCTCAGCCCAAAACAGAACCGAAGCGTTCCTCCGCTAAATTACGACAGGGTGTTCAATCTGAAACAGCGCCGCCCGGATTTCGAAATCGTGATCAATGGGGGATTACGGACAATCGGGCAGGTCGACGATGCCTTGCAGCACGTCGACGGCACGATGATTGGTCGCGAGGCGTATCACAACCCGTATTTTCTCGCCGAGCTGGAGAAGCATCACAATCCGAACTGGCAATGCCCGGATCGTCGCGACGTAGTCGAAAGAATGATTCCCTATGTCGAAGAGCAACTGGCACGGGGCGAAAAGCTGGGGCGTATAACGCGCCATATGCTGGGGCTCTTTGCTGGCCAACCGGGCGCGCGTGCATGGCGACGATACTTGTCGGAAAATGCCTTCAAGAAAAATTCTGGCGTCGAGGTAATCAAAGCTGCAATTGAAGCAATGCCGATTGCCGCGTAGTCCGTTACAATGCACGGCCCTTCTGATCCGATTGAGTGAACAAAGCTGATGAGCGTGAAATCGTCCAAAATGGGAAACCGCCCGACCATGGCCGAGCGGGCCGACATCCATGAGCTCTATGAAGCGTCCGTACAAAACGTCGAGAATGAAATCGAGTTCCTGCAAACGACGTTTAAACAGCTAAGCGGGCGTACCGCCTACTTGTTCCGCGAGGATTTCTGCGGCACGGCAAGTGCGGCATGCCAGTGGGTTCGCCAGGGCCCCGAGTACCAGGCATTCGGCGTCGATATCGACGCTTCCGTGTTGGAATGGGGGCGCATCAACCGCGTTGGCCGGCTGGCGCCCGAAGATCAGGCCCGTGTCAAACTGATGCAGTCAGACGTGCAAACGGTCGAAACACCCAAAGTCGACATCCTGGCAGCGTTCAACTTCAGTTACTGGATATTTGAAGAACGTGCCCAGATGCTCAATTACATGCGTCGTTGCTACGACGCCCTGAAAGATGACGGCGTCCTTTTCATGGATATGTTTGGCGGGCCGGAGTCTTTTGAAGAGACGAAAGAAAAAACAAAGCAAGAGGGTTTTACGTATATATGGCACCAGGCTAAATTCCATCCTGTCACCAACCACATACAGTGCTACATTCACTTCAAATTCCCGGACGGGTCGAAAATCAAAAAAGCCTTCAGCTATTCATGGCGTATGTACACCGCGCCGGAGTTGCGCGATCTGTTGCTGGAAGCGGGTTTTAGCAAGGCGACCGTGTATTGGGAAGGTGAGGATGAGGACGGCGAAGGCAACGGCGAGTTCACACCGGATGAAAAGGGTGAGGCAGATCTCGCCTGGATAGCGTATATTGTTGCCGAGAAATAGCCTTAGAATTTAGGTAGTTGCAGACACATTATGGCAAAGGACCTTGAAGTTGCAATCGTGTTCGCCGACGTCGTCGGTAGTACACAACTGTACGACAAGTTTGGCGATACTAAAGCCAGCGAGACCGTCGCCCTGTGTCTGGACGTCATGAAAGATGCCACTTACCAGTTCAATGGAACCGTAATCAAAACCATTGGCGATGAAGTGATGTCGACGTTTTCGAACGTTGCAGACGCGATGAGCGCGGCGGTAGCGATGCAGTCACGAATTTCGGTCGATACCAATAAGGACGATCGAATACCGGTGTCGATTCGGATTGGCTGTCACTTCGGTCCTGTGGTGCAGGAGCAGAACGATATTTTCGGCGCAGCGGTGCACACCGCGAACCGAATGACCTCACAGGCCAAGGCACGGCAAATTGTGATTTCCGGTGGCACGGTTGACCGCATGGATCCGGAGCTTAGGAAGCAAACACGGCAAATCGACGTAGCGACCGTTCGCGGCAAAATTGATGAAGTTGCGCTTTATGAATTCCTCTGGAACCCCGAAGAAGCAACCAGCATGTTGCCGACCATCGAGTGGGAGAGCAAAGCAAAAAAGGCTGCGAGGCTTATCCTGGAGTTTCGCGACCAGGTCGTCGAAGTTAATGACCAACGAAAATCCGTAATTCTGGGCCGCGCAGAAGACAATGATCTCATCATCAAGGGTAACCTGATATCGAGAATTCACGCCAAAGTTGAAATGCGTCGCGGCAAATTCGTACTCGTCGACCAGAGCACAAATGGCACGTTTGTGCAGACTGTTAAAGGCGAGGAGACGTTTATACGCCGTGATTCTGCAGAGATAAGGGGCGAGGGTACGATCGGTCTTGGTCGTGTCGAGTCACCCGGTGCGTCACTCGCGATTCACTTTAAAATAATAACGTAGCAGTGCCTTAAGGCGCTCCTACATCAGTTCTTCCAGTTCCTTCGCTGTACGTTGCTGCTGCTCGCGCAGGGCCGGTGGCACATGCTTGCCATAGCCATCCAGATAATCCGCGAAATGCTCATTCTCGGTCGTCCAGTGTTCAACATCCACTGATGTCAGTACGCGCATTGTCTCTGCGCTGATATCCAGATCTGTCGTGTCGATAGCGCCTTCTTCAGGCAGGTAGCCAATAGGCGTTTCCTTGGCACCGACACGGTTCCCGCAACGGTCAATGATCCAGCGCAGTACTCGTAGATTTTCGCCAAAGCCTGGCCACAGGTAATTGCCGTCATCGTCCTGGCGGAACCAGTTGACCCCAAATATTTTCGGCAGCGTGCTCGTACGTTGTTCGAACGACAGCCAGTGATCCCAGTAGTCGCCGAAGTTGTAGCCGCAGAAAGGCAGCATGGCCATCGGGTCCCGGCGAATCTTGCCGACCTCGCCAACTGCTGCAGCCGTCAACTTCGAGCCAACGCTGGCGCCGATGAATACACCATGTTTCCAATCTTTTGCCTCGTAAACCAGCGGCGTCACGGTCGCGCGCCGGCCACCAAATACGAGTGCCGAAATCGGCACGCCTTCCGGAGCTTCGCAAAGTTGCGAGTAGCTCGGGTTGTTGGTCGCCGCAACCGTAAACCGCGAATTCGGATGTGCAGCGGGGCCATTGGAGGCATCGTATTCCCGACCCTGCCAGTCGTACGCTGGTTCGCCGACGTCCTTGCCTTCCCACCACGGTTTGTTGTCGGCAGTGCGCGCCACATTCGTGAATATCGTGTCGCGGTGAATCATGTCGAAGGCGTTTTTGTTGGTCTTTTCGTTGGTGCCCGGAACCACGCCGAAATAGCCCGATTCTGGATTAATCGCACGTAACTGACCTTCGTCATCGAGGTGCAACCACGCGATATCGTCGCCGAGTGTCCAGATTTTCCAACCAGGCATAGACTCAGGTGGTATCAGCATCGCAAGGTTGGTCTTGCCACAGGCAGACGGCAGGGCACATGCGAGGTAATGCGTCTGCCCATCCGGGCTTTCTATGCCAACGATCAACATGTGCTCGGCCAGCCAGCCTTCCGTACGCGCCTGGTAGCTCGCAATTCGCAGGGCATGGCACTTCTTGCCGAGCAGGGCATTGCCGCCATACCCGGAGCCAATGCTCTGGATCGAGAGTTCTTCCGGGAAATGCATGATGAATCGACGTTCCGGATCCAGGTCGCCCGTGGAGTGCAGGCCTTTGACAAACGTGCCTTCCTTCTCAATTCGCAGCAACGCGGTAGATCCCATGCGCGTCATGAGTTTCATGTTCGCGACAACGTACGCGCTATCGGTGATTTCGACCCCACAACGCGAATACGGCGAACCGATCGGGCCCATGCAATAAGGGATCACGTAAAGCGTCCTATCGCGCATCGCGCCCTCGAACAAGGCGTCCATCTTGGCGTGGGCGGCTTCCGGGCTCATCCAGTTGTTGTTGGGGCCGGCCTCCTCTTCGCTCTTCGTGCAAATGAAGGTCAGGTGCTCAACGCGTGCAACGTCAGTCGGGCTGGACAAGTGCAAGTGACAATTAGGATATCCGTCCTGATTCAATGGCTTAAGCGTGCCATCGGCAGTCATCTGCTCGATCAGTTTCGCGTATTCGCCGTCAGTGCCTGTGCACCAGTAAATATTGTCAGGCTGTGTGAGACGGGCAACATCATCAACCCATTCCTGGAGGGCCGGGAGCTTGGTTGTCATGGAAGTATCCTGGAGAGAATGTCGTCAGTCTAACAATCGGCGGAGCCTATTGACGTGCGCGATTATACGGATAGACATGACGAAGTCGGTATTTCATCCGGCCAACAGCGAATCGGCGAGCTACACGGCCTTCGTACCGGTACGTCATACGGTCTGCGACCGCGATGCTCTGCTACTCGGCTGGCGAACGCGACATTTCTCTCGGTCATGGCTCGAGATGCTGCGCTTTACTTCCCTCGATAAACGCCGCGCCCGCCAGCCCTACGATGATGGCCGGAGGGCCGGGAGCGTGGGATCTTTTTTTCCGGAAATAAAGCGCAGCGCAGCGAGCCATTCCGGAAAAAAATGATGCCAGGCTAGACGGCCGTGTGATGTTCCCGGGTGGTACGGGCAATTTCGATTCTGCGATTTCCGGTTGAACCGTGTAATCTTCGCGCGGTGACAGATCTTTCCAAATTCTTTGGTGACAATAGCCCGCTCAAGTCGTTGCTGCCCGGCTTCCAACCGCGTGCGGGACAGGCGTGGATGGCTGAAGCCGTTGCCGAGACAATCGCCAATCTCGACAAGCTCGTCGTAGAGGCGGGTACTGGCACTGGCAAGACATTTGCTTATCTTCTGCCGGCGCTCATGAGCGGTCGCAAGACGATAATCTCGACTGGTACGAAAGCGTTGCAGGACCAGTTGTATCACCGTGACTTGCCGCTTATTGGCAAGGCCGTTGGTCGGCCCGTGTCGACAGCATTGCTTAAAGGCAGGGCCAATTATCTGTGTCTCGAGCGTCTCGACCGGGCAACAGATGTCCCGGACGCTGTTGTCGACGACTTGAACGCAGTTCGCGAATGGCGCCACCGGACTACTGCAGGCGATCGAGCGGAGCTGAATGAGGTGGCGGAAGATTCGAGAGTCTGGCCGTTTGTTACGTCTACGGTTGACAACTGCCTCGGCCAGAAGTGTCCGGAGCATTCGAAGTGTCACGTCGTCAAGGCGCGGCGTGCGGCGCAGGAGGCAGACCTGGTTGTGGTTAACCATCACCTGCTGCTTGCCGACCTAGCGATGAAAGAGGAGGGCTTCGTCGAATTTCTGCCTGGGGCAGAAGCGATCATTCTCGACGAGGCACACCAGATCCCCGATCTGGCCGTACAGTTTTTTGGTGTCGGTCTGGGTTCTCGCGAGCTCGAGCGGCTGGTGGACGAGGTTCGGGTGCAAACAGCACCATTCCAGCAACCGGAATTGCAGCGCCGCATCGATAGTCTGCAAACCGCTATTCGCGTCCTGCGTGCAGAGGCACCGCGCAAAGAAGGGCGGCACCAGTTGGAGGAGGTGCTTGCTGACATTCGTGCACCCCTGGAAGGGCTGCGGCTCGCACTCGGCGAGCTCAACACGGCGGTCGTCGAATTTTCCGACGCATCGATAGAACTCGAAAAGCTGCACGAACAACTTTGCGGCGCGGCCGAGCGGCTGGCATTACTCGCAAGTGAAGATAGCTGGGACGGATTGCGCTGGCTTGAGATAAATCCGCGCAGCCTGCGCATCAACCTGACACCGTTGGATGTGTCGTCGACGCTCAATAGCCTCATCGACAATGGCCATCAGGCCTGGATTTTTACCTCGGCCACGCTCGCCGTTGGCGAGGACTTTTCACATTTCACGTCGCGGATGGGCTTGTCTGAAGTGCGTGGGCTCACTTTCCCAAGTCCGTATGCGCTCAAAGACAACGGCCTTATATTCTTGCCGCCTGACTTGCCACAACCGTCAGACTTTGGTCATACCGATGCCGTGCTCGAGTCGGTCGTGCCATTACTCGACATGACTACAGGAGGCATGTTTTGCCTGTTCACGAGCCATCGTGCACTCAATTCCGCCAAAAGGTGGTTCAAGACGAACAAGCGTTTCCTCGGTGGCCGAAAACTATTTGCCCAGGGCAGCGCTCCACGTGACGACCTGTTGCGTCGTTTTCGTGAAGCCGGCAACGCCGTCCTGCTCGGCACTGGCAGTTTCTGGGAAGGAGTGGATGTCCGTGGCCAGGCGCTGACGGTTGTTGCCATCGACAAGTTGCCATTTGCATCTCCTGCCGACCCGTTGATGATGGCGCGCCTCGAGTTCATTCGCCGCCAGGGTGGCAATGGATTTACGGAGCATCAGCTACCGCAGGCCGTGCTCGCAATGAAGCAGGGTGCGGGCAGACTGCTGCGCGATCAAAACGATTACGGCGTAATTGTCTTATGCGACCCGCGGATTACATCGAAGGGCTATGGTCGGATGTTCCTCAAGAGTTTCGAGCCAATGCCATCTACGTCATCAGTCGATGATGTAGCCCGTTTTCTGCAAGCACATGAGCGCAAGGGCGCGGTCGCATGAATCTGCTCGCGATCGATACCTCGTCCGTTGCTTGTTCGGTAGCGCTGCAACACGGCGGCGATGTTGCGGAGCGACACGAAGAGCAAGCACGCGAACACACGCGTCTGCTCGTGCCAATGATCCAGGAACTATTGCAGCAGGCGTCCGTTGAGCTGACGGATCTTGACGCAATTGTGCTCGGCAACGGACCGGGTTCGTTCATTGGCATGCGAATCGCTGCGTCGGTTGCGCAGGGGCTGGCATTCGGATCGGGGCTCGAGATCGTGCCGGTCTCTTCGCTCGCAGCTGTCGCGGCTCAGGCTTTTTGCGAACATGACGCAGACGAAGTCGTCGTCACCCAGGATGCACACATGAGCGAGGTATATCTGGGCATTTTCGGGCGCGGTGAAGATGCCTTGCCGGTTGAGCTCATTGCGGAGCGACTTCATGGCCAGAGTCCAATAGTGGAACTGGAGATGCGAGGGACGATTCGCATCGCGGCCGGGTTTGGATGGCAACGCTATCCGGGGTTGCTTGAAGCGAACAAAGCTTTCCTGGACGAGGTCATTGAGTTGCCCCATCCGCGCGCACGGCATCTGCTTGCTTTGGGTGCAAAGGGCCTCGCCCGCGGCGCGGCCATTGCGCCACAAGATGTCCTGCCAGCGTATCTGCGGCAGAAGGTGGCCGAGAAACCAACCGCGATGTCGTAACTGGATTATTTCCGAGCCATTGTCATAAATCTGCAATATTTCTATCATCGAAGGCCAACGCATCGCTGGTTGTGCGCCTTTCATACTCTCGACCAATAAGGACCTGCACCAATGAAATTGACCGCCAGACTTTCCTGCGCTGTTTTGTTCGCCGCGTTCATTCCGCTCGCGTCTAGCGCCCAGGAGAAAAGTGACTGGACCGATCGAATTGCTTTCAAGGGCGATTTTCGCCTGCGTTATGAAGGCATTGATGAGGACGGCGAAGAGAGCCGCGCTCGTGGCCGGTATCGCGCGCGTCTCGGAGTCACGGCTGACGTTCAGCCAAACGTCAAAGTTTTCGTGGAATTCGCCTCCGGCGCCGATAACCCCACGTCGAGGAATGTAACATTCGACGGCGGGTTCACGACCAAGGACATGGGTCTCGACCTGGCCTACGTAGAGTGGGCGGCTAGCGATAACTTCACCGTCTACGGCGGCAAAATGAAGAATCCACTGTATCGCGCCGGTGGCGCGCCGTTGCTCTGGGACGGTGATCTCAATCCGGAGGGAATTGCCGTGAAGTTCAGCAATGGAGCCTTCTTCGCCACAGCTGCAGGTTTCTCGGTTGAAGAGCGTTCTTCGAACAGTGACTCATTGTTAGTGGCGGCGCAGGTCGGTGGAAAATTCAAGCTCGGCGATAACATGAAGCTGACCGCTGGCGTGGGTTACTCCGCTTACTCCAACACGATTGGCAACGAGCCGTTCTATGACGGCAGCAGCAACGGCAACTCGGTCGATATCGATGGCAATTACATCTATGAATACAAAGACACCGAAGTATTCGCGCAGCTGGACACAGACGTTGGCGATTGGCCGCTGTCAGTCTATGCACAGTGGGTCAACAACAGCGAGGTAAGTGAAGAGGATTCAGGGTACGCAGTTGGCGCGAAATTCGGGTCGGCCAAAGCAAAGGGCGACATGGAGTTTAGCTGGACCTACCTGGACGTCGAGGCTGATGCCGTGATCGGTACATTTAACGACTCGGATTTCGGTGGCGGCGGGACGGATGCTTCAGGCCACATACTCACAGGCAAGTATGCTGTATCCAAATCGATTTCGCTTGCTGGCGCATTCTTCATCAGCGAGGTTGACCAGTTTCAGGGGACGGAGCACGACTTCAATCGCTTCCAACTTGACGTGCAATTCAGTTTCAGATGACCATATGGTAGAGATCTAAATCATGGAAGCATCGCATGACTGTACCTAATCCACGTGTCCTGAATTTCGCGGGCTTTGTTTGCTGTGCCGGCATGATGGGCTTCGCGCTTTACGCGCAACATGTTCTGCTTCTTGACCCATGTCCATTGTGTGTTTTCCAGCGCGTGGCTGTTATTGGGCTTGGCGGCTTTTTTCTGCTGGCAGCGCTGCACAACCCTGGCGGCTGGGGGCGGCGCGTGTATGCCGTGTTCATGGCGATTTTCGCACTGTTCGGACTGGGTGTTGCCGGATGGCATGTTCGACTGCAGAACCTGCCGCCGGATGAGGTTCCGTCCTGCGGGCCGGGTCTCGACTATATGCTTGAAAATTTCCCGGTAGGTGATGCGCTGCGGATGGTCTTCAAGGGCTCCGGCGAGTGCGCCGATGTCGTCTGGAGCTTTCTCGGACTATCCATGCCCTCGTGGGTGTTCATCTCGTTGCTCGTGGTCGGTGGCGCCGGGCTCTGGAATAACCTGAAGAGAGCCTCTTAGCCGTCACGTCACACGGCCTGCTCCCGCAATTCGTCACACGGGCACGCTACCGGGTACCGTAAGATCCTCGCACGATCTGCTCCCGCGATGCTCGTCTCACTCATGGCTCCCTGCGGTCCGCTTTACTTCGCTCGACGAGACATCCCGGTCGCAGATCCCACTACCTACACCTTGGGGCCGGCCGGTTTGCGATGATGGTCGTAGGGCCGGGAGCGTGGGATCTTTTTTTCCGGAAATAAAGCGCAGCGAAGCGAGCCATTCCGGAAAAAAATGATGCCACGCTAGA
>Ga0224512_10001046_pt1 | contig 27550 bp, 25 predicted proteins | sample SF_May12_sed_USG_4_FD_169103 | JGI IMG/M metagenome (GOLD analysis project Ga0224512, IMG submission 169103) | Sediment microbial communities from San Francisco Bay, California, United States - SF_May12_sed_USGS_13 | ecosystem: Environmental > Aquatic > Marine > Sediment | place: USA... | reverse complement strand
TGCAATGAGCGCATCCATGGCACCCGATGATGCGCTCGGCCGCCGCGGCATCGAAGGAACCATCTCCACCGCCGAAGATTGTGAAGGCGGCGAGCGCCGGAATCGCCGCCATGATCGCGTACTTGAACCTCGTCCGCACCACACCCGGGATGTCCGTCTCCTGTGTGGTAGCTGACACGACGGTGGTGTCGGATACCGGTGCGAGATTGTCGCCAAAGGCGGCGCCCGATAAAATGGCGGCGAAGAGCCACACGGGATCGGCTCCCATAATGAGACCGGCTGGGTACATGAGTGTGCTGAAGGCCACGGTTGTGCCGTAACCGGTGCCCACGGCGGACGCGAAGATCGCGGCCAGCACGAACGTGATTCCCACAAAAATGCCCCCGGTGGCGTCCGATGCGCCACCGAGCCACACCAGACCGTCGACGAGACCGCCCTGGCGAAGAACCTGCGCAAACATTCCAGCCCAGAACCACGCCACGATGGTGACGGCGGCGATCCGGTTGGCCATCCCCGTAAAAACCTGGTCGGCGTAGCGCGACCACGGATCCTTGCACAAAAACATGCCCAAAGTGAGCCCAATGACCGCCCCAAGAATGAGACCGTTTTCGCTCGGGGCGCCCAGAACGCAGATCGTAATCGCCCAAATGATAAAGAAAACCAGCGGTATCGCGGAAGCGGCCTTGCCGAGGTGGAAGGTGAGTGCTCTTTCGTTCATTTGGGCATTCTAGGCTGAAAGTGCGGGGCAGGACAACAAGAACAGGCATGTCAAGAGACCGTCTGCATGTGGTGTGCATGATCAGTCTTGACTAGAGCGCGCGGGTGATATATAATTGTTAGTAGCAATAAAAAATCCAGTCGGATTCCAAGGAGAGTAACCCATTGCCTACAAGAGAACTATCCGATCTCGAGCGCGATGCTGCCGACCTTCACGAGGCACTCAGCGAACTCATCCGAGTCTACCAGTTCCGGGATCGCAAACGCATCTGCTCCTATGACGTCTCCGTGACCCAGTGCCATGCGCTGCGCGCCTTGCTGAAGCAAGGCGCGATGACCTTAAATCATCTAGCAGCAGAACTTTATCTCGATAACAGCACCACCTGTCGGGTCGTGGATTCGCTCGAGCGCAAGCGATATACATCGCGGTCCCAAGATCCGTCTGACGGCCGCGCCATTCGCGTCGAACTCACGGCCGAAGGCCGCGATCTCTATGGCCGCATCGAGAGTGACCTGTTGTCCGAGCAGAAGACGCTCTTGGCCCAATTCGACCCCGAAGTCCGGCAAGCCACGGCCAGACTGATCGCGCGACTGGCGCGTGAGGCCGCCGCTCGTTTCTCGCGGGACGATGGTCGATGTTGCTGACCTGCCAGAACGTGTGTTCCAGGCACGGGATTATTATTGCTAATAGCAAGTAGTTTCTCTACGATGACAGGAGGTGGCGTCATGAAGATTCATTCACATACCCCGGCCGGGGACGCATCGATTGGCGAGCGCCGGGTGCCCGGCTTGGATGCGGCCTGGTCCTTGCGGCCCTGCCAGCCCCATGACCGCACGGCGATTCAGGATCTGTTGCGACGTGCCAAGCTGCCCCACGATGGGCTGGAGGCCTTCTTCAATAGCACATTTGTCCTGGCCCAGGCGGGGACCGATATCATCGGCTCGGTCGGGATCGAAGTCTACGGCCGTTATGGGCTCGTCCGCTCGTTGGCCGTGGCACCAGAATGGCAGGGCATGGCCATCGGTCGGGCGCTTCTGCAAGATCGGCTCGCTTGGGCGAAGTCCCGGGGCCTGATCGCCGTCTTTCTTCTGACCCTGGAGTCCGATTATTTTGCGAGGTTCGACTTCAAACGGGTGGCAAGGGATTCGGTTCCCCCGGAGGTACGCCGATCGGCAGAATTCTCGAGCATATGCCCGGAGACGGCGACGGTTATGGCGCTTCCCATGAATTACTCCGACGAGGATCTGCGCAACGGCGTGCGTGCAAAGTACGCGGCGATCGCTAGTGAGGTCAAGGATCGATCAACAAACGAAGGCAACAAGACAAGAGCATCATGTTGCCAACCGTCGTCGTGCGGGGCGTCCGAGAACCCAATTACGTCTGGTCTGTACTCGGATGACGAGCTGGCCGATGTGCCCGACGATGCCGCGCTGGCATCTCTGGGGTGCGGGAATCCAACCGCACTGGCCGCATTACAGCCCGGAGACGTGGTCCTTGACCTTGGATCCGGTGGCGGGATCGATGTCATTCTGTCCGCTCGCCGCGTGGCACCAGGTGGCAAGGCCTATGGACTCGACATGACCGATGAAATGCTCGATATCGCACGGCAGAATCAAAAGCAGGCGGGGATCACGAACGCCGAGTTTCTGAAGGGACACATCGAAGATATACCGTTAGCCGATGGCGCCGTCGATGTGGTCATATCGAACTGCGTAATCAATCTCTCCACCGACAAGCGCAAGACACTCTCGGAAGCACTTCGCGTCTTGAAGCCCGGCGGACGCTTTGCCGTATCGGATATCGTATCGACCGGTCCTGTACCCGAGTCGGTCCGCCGCGATGCAGAGCTGTGGGCCGGCTGCCTGGCTGGTTCTCTCGAAGAAGGCGAATACCGCCGGCTGTTACAGGAGGTCGGTTTCGAGGAGATCGACATCAAACCAACCCGCATCTACGACGCCGCGAATTTTTGTGGCGGTGACGCGAATGCCGATACAAAAGAGAGCGGAAAGACGAACTCGATTACCGGCTTGTTTATGGGCGCGTTTGTGGAGGCCAGAAAACCCAATCGGTAGTGTTCTTGGAATGTGTCAATGGAGAATAACCACGATCATTTTCACGAAATCCAACTCAACCTGAACGTGCGTCCGCCTCTCGCCGTCAGCGACGGTGGCGATCAACGATCGCTGCAACGAGCTACGTCGGCAAGGGCGGGACATCGTCAAGCTCGGTCTTGGGCAGTCGCCGTTCCCGGTTCCCGGATCCGTCGTGGAAGCGCTGAGGCAGCACGCCCCTCAGAAGGACTACCTCCCAGTCAAAGGTCTTATCGAGTTGCGCGAGGCCATCGCCCGGCATCATTGTCGAGCGTTCGGGATCGAGTGTACGGCGGAAGATGTTCTTATTGGACCTGGATCGAAGGAACTGATGTTTCTCCTGCAGCTTTGCTACTACGGCGATCTGGTCATACCCTCACCCGCGTGGGTGTCCTATGCGCCCCAGGCAAAGATCGTCGGCCGGCACATCTCCGTGTTGCCCACGTCCATCGAGAATGATTACCAACCCACGGCCGACGAACTCGACGAGTTCTGTCGCAGAGATCGCGGGCGGCCGCGTATTCTGGTCCTAAACTACCCTTCCAACCCGACAGGACGGACGTTATTGCATAACCGGCTCCAGGAGCTGGCCGAGGTTGCTGCGTATCATCATGTCATCATCTTGTCGGACGAGATCTACGGTAAGCTCCATCACGAGGGAAATCACGAGTCGATTGTGCCCATCTGTCCGGAGACATCCATTTTTAGCGGTGGACTTAGCAAGTGGTGCGGTGCGGGTGGGTGGCGATTGGGCCTCTTTGTTTTTCCACCCAGATTACGCTGGCTTCAGAATGCGATGGCGGCGGTAGGGACGGAGACGTTTACCGCGACCAGCGCACCCATCCAGTACGCCGCGGTGCGAGCCTTCCGGGAAGGCCCGGATATCGACCGCTACCTCGGACACACCCGCCGGATTCTCAAGGCGCTTGGCGGTCTCCTCGCCCGTCGCCTGAATGAGACAGGCACCAAGGTGCTCGCCCCACAGGGTGCCTTCTATCTATTTCCGGATTTTTTAACCGCTACGGGACAAACTCGGGCGGCGCGGTATTCGCACGAGCAGCGATATGTGTGAACAGCTGCTGGAAGACACCGGGATTGCGATCTTGCCGGGCTGTGATTTCGGGCGACCGCCGGAGGAATTGACCGCCAGACTGGCGTATGTCGATTTCGACGGTGCACAAGCGCTGGCGGCCTCGGAACCAATCCCCCTGCACACGGAGCTGGACGACGGCTTTGTGCACAACTACTGTGAGCGGGTGGTTACTGCAGTCGACAGGGTCTGCAACTGGGCTGTCGGCGACTGAACTCCCCTTGATTTTTGTCAATTCAAGCGATGCAGTAAACTTTCTCTGGCCAACCCGACTGAGTTTGGGACATCATGTGTGGACTCGTGCGGCCGGATTTCCACGAACCGATGATGAAAGGTTAGCGCCTCGCCGGTGGTATCGACCGACGGAAATCGCATACACCCACTGCTTAGACTCGCACTGCTCCTGGCGTTGCTGTACCTCTTTTTTGTCAGCATTTCGCTGTTGGGCGCGTCGTTCAAGTTCTTTGGTAAGGGTTTCGCAGAACGTCTGCTATCGACAACGGCCAACCCATTTGTCGGGCTCTTTATCGGCGTGCTGGCGACGAGCCTCGTGCAAAGCTCATCTTCAACGACCTCGATAACGGTTGGACTGGTGGCGGGTGGGGCGCTGGATGTGACACGGGCCATACCTATCATTATGGGTGCGAACATGGGCACCAGCGTCACGAACACGCTGGTCTCGATCGGTCATATCTCTCGCCCCCACGAATTCAAACGTGCATTTGCGGCTGCGACCGTCCACGACTTTTTCAACCTCATCGCTGTTGTCGTGATTTTTCCGCTGCAGTTGGGGACGAACGTGTTGGGTGGAGCAGCGACGGGTCTCACGCGACTCTTTGGTGGGGTAGGGGGGATGGAGTTCGCGAATCCACTAAAGATGATGGTGACGCCCGCCGTAAAGCAAATCACACACCTGACATCCGAGTCAGGCACCGTTATGCTGCTCATCGCCGTGATCCTGCTTTTTGTCGCTCTGCGCTACATCGTGGTCAATCTACGTAAACTCGTGATCGGAAAGATCGAAACCTTTTTCAACACGACCCTCTTCAAGAATGCTGCCAGGGCTATGGTTCTGGGCCTGGTAATAACCGTGTCTGTCCAGAGCAGCTCGATAACCACATCGCTGGCGGTCCCACTGGCGGGAGCCGGTATCCTCACTTTAGCGCAGATATTCCCTTTTACCCTGGGGGCCAACGTGGGTACGACCGTCACCGCCATTCTGGCCTCGCTGGTCACAGGCGACCCGGCGGCGGTAACCGTCGCTTTTGCGCACCTTCTTTTCAATATTTTTGGCATAGTACTAATCTGGCCAATAAGACGGGTTCCTATTTTTCTGGCGAACACGTTGGCGGAGTGGTCGATCAGGTCGAGGTTGGTTCCCCTGGTTTACATCGGAGTCGTTTTCTTTGTCGTACCGCTGATCCTTATTTATTTTGTGGGGTGATACCAATGTTTCGGTTTAAAGAAATCATTGAACTGTGGCGATCGGACAACCTGCTGACGCAGGCATTGAAAGACTCTCACGCAATGCTGGAGAGCACCGGGGAGATGTTCGCGGAATCAATTAAGTCGCTCCGCGAAAGTGATAGCGGTGAAATGGGTATGGATGTCTACGAAAAGGACCGTGTCGTCAACAAATACGAGCGAGAGGTGCGACGTAAGGTTCTGAAACATCTGGTGATTACCGGCGGAACCAACATTATACCGGGGCTTATTCTGACCAGCATCGTGATAGATATCGAACGGATCGGTGACTACACCAAGAACATCAAGGATCTGGCGGTCGCACACCCCAGACGTCTCACGTGCGGTGTCCATGAAGACGACATAAAGAAAATAGAGCAGGGTGTGGCTGAGCTATTCAGGCAGGTGCCACCGGTTTTTAAGAGCACTGACAAGGCGACGGCCAGTGCGCTAATGAGAGACAATTGGTGGATGCTCAAGCGATCGGACGAGATCCTGGACGATCTCATAAAGGAGAAAGACAAGTCGCTAAGCTCCGGTGCGGCGGTGTCGACGGCGATGTACGCGAGATTTCTAAAAAGGATTGCGGCGCATCTGATCAACATATTGTCCGGTGTAGTGAATCCGTTCGAAGGAATAGGATTTCGGGAGGAAGACGATTGAGCTGGGTTGGTTAAGGTGCGTGCTGGCGTAACGAGCCAAGACAGTCGAGGTGTTGAGACATGAGAATGAGCATGCCGTGGTGTGTCGCGTTGGCAACCGTCCTCGTTGTCAGTTGCGGCGGCCAGTCCGGCGCGGATGTGCGTGCGTCAAGCCCACTGGTGACGACGGGTAAGTCGGTACACGAGCTATTCACCGAGGTTGTTCGCGATTTTGTGACCGATGGTAAGGTTGACTACCCCCGTCTTTGCCAGGACGAGCGTTTGCAGGCGTATATTTCACAGCTGGCGGCCACCGACCCCGATACCATAGACGACGACCGTGCGAGACTGGCGTTTTGGATAAACGCTTACAACGCCTATACGCTGAAGGTCATCTGTGATAACTACCCGGTCAAGAGTATCAACGATCTACACTTTGGAGGTTTGGTGGTTGGCACGGTGACAAAGAAGACAGTGTGGGACAGGAAGTTCGTGGTGGTGGGTGGTGCGGAGATGAGCCTCAACCACGTCGAACACGAGATCGTCAGGCCGATCTTCAAAGATCCCCGCGCTCACTACGCGCTGGTGTGTGCGTCCGAGTCGTGCCCTGCGCTTCGCACCGAGGCGTTCGAGGGCGATCGTCTGGACGAACAACTGGATGATCAAGCGAGGGTGTTTTTTGGTGATGAAACGAAAAATCGTTTCGATGTAGAAAAGAAGATCGCGTATCTCTCAAAGATACTCGATTGGTACAGCGACGATTTTGGTGACAGCGATGGGGAAATCCTGCTCGCGATCGCGCCTTATGTGCCTGTGCACGTAGCTGAGAGCATCCGCGCCAACCCGGGTGCGTGGGATGTGAAACACACCAAGTACGACTGGAGCCTCAACGAGTAGAGCCCGACTTTCGAGGCTTTGCTCAAATGGTCAGAATCCCACCGCCGGTCAAGCGACGCGCTTGCAACGAGAATGCCCCGCAATGCAAGTCTTGCAGGGCATTCCGTACATCATCGCAGAGTGGGCGATGACTGTTCGCAATCTTTCTAGCCTTCTTGTCCCCCTATTCTTTGACTCATGTCCAATCTCAGTATAGAAGCTCTTTGCGCGACCAAGAAGCATGTGTGGTGGCGCCTCGCTAATCGAACATGGCTTTGATACCGCCCCACGTCGACGTTTCGATGGGTACAACGCCGGCACAGTCTAAGTCGCCCGTGTCGTAGACACCATCACCATCATTGTCGAGACCGGAAAGTGCCGCCGCAGCGACGTCCTCCGGATAACCCTGCGATAACAAATTGCACGGGTGGTCCGGTATGTCCGGGTGGCCGGTGCCAGGATTCGCGTAGTACGGCGGTAAGACGTGCTCGCCAACCACGGTGAATACACTGGGATTCGAATCATCCGCATGGCACCCCGTGTTGCCGCAGCTGGTGATGAAATTACTCCAGTGGTGCTGGCGCAGGCCTGCTCCGGTCACTCCCGCTCCCCCCTCGTCGCGTCCGTGGCAGCCAAGACACGAGATAGCGGCGAGGCCGCTGCCACCGTCAGAAACGTCTAGAATCACCGGGCTCTTGCCGGACCCCGAATGGCAGCCGTCGCAATCACCGCCAAGCCAGTCTTGATGGCTGGAATGCATCGAGCCTCCCCAAGCCTGGCCATCGGCAAGTGATGAGTAGTTATTGGTCCTGAAACCCCCGTGGCAGTTGTGACAGCCCTGTGCGTACTCGGCATACGCCGCGACATCCGACACCCCGATGCCCAACACAATCGCCGTCCCCAGCACGAGCAAACCTCCAAAGATTAGACAAGCCTTCACGGCTCTCCTCCTTCCCTCGCTGGTGAAATCTCATGATGTAGCGTCAAACCCCCGGCCTGTTCCGGCCGCCGGAGTTAGTTCAATCTAAGCGATTGGCGGAACTCAAGTATATGATGCAAGTGCATCATTTTTCGCTAGTCCGATTTCCACGTCATGAGGACATTCGTGACTTCGGTCTTGCGGCGCTCGTCGGTCCAGCCGAGGATGGGCGTCACCAGACGTGCCGCCTCCTCGAGGATCGCGCGATCGACAGGTGCCAGGATGAGAACGGGCGTACGCCGGCGAAGTAGATCTTCGAGGGTGAGAGCCATCGTACTTTGCGCCCCGTGCACGATCTCCGCTTTGCAGAAGGGGAGGTGGGGATGGATTCTTTCAGCGAGTAGCGGTGTAGACCTGATTAGATCGAGCACAGGGCCAAGGGAAGTGCCGTAGCGGTAGGCGAGCATCTGTGCCAATTCGGGATCGAGGCCATGATGCGTCCCACGTCGGCGAGCTGTATCCAGCCATTGTGCTAGGTTCGTCGGTGGACTCCAGGGAAAGGGCTGGGTCTCGGTGGGGGGCTTCCCGAGCCGTTTTCCCAGGATGTCGCAGGCGCGGTTTACGATGACTGCGGCGTCCGCACGCGCCGATGTGTATTTACCACCGATCGATGTCAGAAGCCCCCTGAGGCGTGATTCGATTATCCATTCACGAGTCACCGAAGAGGCCGATCGACCAGGCTGGTATTTGAGGGCGCGCACACCAGCGAAACGTCCTTCGATCGCCGATCGATCCCAACCCGGCCCGTTGAGAACCGAGTTTGCCTCCGTCAACAGATAGTCCACCTCGGCATCGTCGACGCCAATATTCTCCAAATCGCCGTCGTAATCCGCATCGGTCGTGCCGAGCAACGTTCTCCCATACCACGGTATGATGAAGAAAACCCGTTTGTCGCGCCTCGTCATGACCAGCATCGCATCAGCGCTTGCCAACGGTGGCAGCACGAGGTGAACGCCTTTGCTCATCCGCAACCGCGTCTTCTTGGCGGTCGGCGTACGAAGCCCAGGGGCCCACGGGCCCGCTGTGTTGACGACGACCGAGGCCCTTACCTCGACGATCTCGTGGGTAATTCGATCGACGACTGCCGCGCCGACTACCCGGTTGTTGCTGGTCAAAAACTCTGTGGCCTCGGCGTGATTGATTACGACCGCCCCTGCGTTACCAGCACCCGTGATGATCTCGATCGTGAACTGAGCGTCATCCGTCTGACAGTCGCCGTAGGTCAATCCTCCCCGCAAACCTTTCGTTCTCAGGTGGGGATACCGTTCGTTCACCTCGCGAGGCGTGAGGACTCCGTGTCGGCCCACCGGCTGATTCTTGCCGGCCAATTGGTCATACAGCCACAGCCCCGCCCTGAGGCGAAACATACCCACGCGACTATCACCGTAGACGGGAACCAGAAATCGAAGCGGGGTCACCCGGTGCGGACCCAGTCTGGTAAGAAGCCTGCGCTCGGCGAGCGATTTCTTGACCATGCCAAGATGGAACTGCTCCAGATAACGCAGGCCACCGTGGATGAGTTTGGATGACGCCGATGAGGTGCCCGATGCCCAGTCGTGCTTTTCGACCAGCGCTACCTTGAGGCCGCGCAAGGCCGCGTCGTAGGCGGTCCACGCACCATAGATGCCGCCGCCGATCACCAGCACATCAAAAGGACCAGCCCGCAATCGGTTGATGTCACGGATCATTGAAGAAGATGTCGTGATTTGAGGTAATCGAAAACCCAGCCCGGCTTATCCGTCATAATCACATCGCAGCCGAGATCCAAGGCTTTCTGCACATCGGAGGATGTATTACAGGAATATGTCATCACCTTTTTGGTGCGTGAATGCATGTGGGTGACGATCTCGGAATCGAGACTCCCGATGGAGGCACAGTACGCAAACAGTTGGTCGGTAGAAGTCTGTGATTCCGTCACCAGCGACCTCGGGTTTTCGACGTTGAGGACGATATTCCAACGGGGATCGATTCGGTTGGCATAAACCAGAACAGCCTCATCAAAGGAGAGAATGAAAATGTTCTCGCTGTCCCGTGGTTTCATAAGCCTCTGCAAGAGCTCCAGGACGCGCCGCGTCACTTCCAAAGGTCGGCCGCACCGACGATCCACATCGAAGGACTTGATTTCTATCATCAGACGGGTTCTGTTCGCATAGAGGAGAAGCGTATCGTCCAGTGTCAGGACGGGTTCTCCGCGAAAACTGGCCGAGTACCAAACGCCCCAATCGAGGCGGCTGAGCTCATCGTAACGAAAGTGAGCTACCCCTTCGGTCATTCCGTTTATCCGGGTCAGCTCTTGATCATGAAACACAACCAACACACCGTCCCTGGTCATTTGCACATCCAGTTCTATGCCGTCGATGGGGTAGGCTATCGCCGCATCGAATGCCGACCGCGTATTCTCCGGCGCCTCATCCATCGCACCACGGTGCGCGACGATCCATGGAAGTAAGCGTTTGGGTGGCGGTGTGTTCATAACTGGACGCAGTAACGAACCTTTGCAACATTAGTGCCGATCGAGTGCGATTGCAGCGACAATCAGTCCGTGCGATCGTGGCCAACGTACATGACCTTAATGTGGCCACGTGGTCCAATAAACCAGGACGCAAACCAACCCGTGATACTCACGATGATCGAGGCGAGGAGAGCGGGCAAAAAACCACCAACGACGAACCCATCCAGAAGAGCCGCTACTAGACCGATCATCGCCGCATTGACCACGAGAAGGAAAACACCCAGCGTGAGGATGGTTATGGGAAGGGTCAGGAAGATGAATATTGGTCTCACGATGGCGTTTACGATGCCCAAGAGCAACGCCGCGGCAAGAAGGGGACCCATGCCGACGATCTGCACCTGGGGCACGATTCTGGCGGCAACCCAGATGCCCAGCGCGCTAATCAGCATTCTCAGTATGAGTCCACGCACCGCTTTGCACCATCTCCCAATCAAACCGCCCCTCTTCGGGATTTGACACCGACAGGTCAAACCCCAGGACGTCTCTGTAGTACTCGGCCGGAACGCTGGCATTATAGCACAAGACGATTTCCTCGTAATGGGTATCGCCGGGTCGATAATCTTGAAGCGATTACGTGTCCTTCACTGCAGGACTTCCACCCAGCGACTGTCCCCTCGCCTCGGCCGCCGGAAGTTTCTTGAACGTCATCGCTGCTACGAGATAGAGCACGAGAGCCAGGGCACCAGCGATGCGAAAGCCCGCGATCATGCCGACCGCGGTGGCCAGTGGCGGAGCCAAGACCGAGGCAAAACCGTTCACACCCCATGACCAGGGTATGAGCACGGGCCTTCGCTTTTGCAGGCGTTCGAGCGCTGACGGCATGGGAATGCCCATCAAGAAAGCCAGTGGCCCTATGACGGCGATGACTACGAGAAATCGGGCCGTCACGGGCCGGCTTCCGGCCACGGTAGTAACCCATTCGATGAGCCACGCATCGATCACCCCAACCGCTACGAGAAGGAGAAGGAGGACCGGGACGAGCGCAGAACCAGACGCTGCCAACCTCTGCGCAAGTAGACTCCCCCCTCCTGAAAAAAACAGAAATCCGGCAATCACAACGGCGCCCGCCTGCACCGGGTCTCCGATCAAATGAATCAGCCTGGATAAAATTGTTATCTCGATCATCAAATACCCAAGGCCGATCGCGCTAAAGTATATCGCGGTGACACCAAGACCCGGGGAACAGCGAATGTCACCGATGAGTCCCAGAGGAAATATGGTCAGCAAAACGGCGGCGAGGGCGACGATACTCATCGCCACCATCACGAAGAGAAGTGCCAGCTCGGTTCTTGTCAGCCACAAATCCCCGAAAGCCTGCTTCAGCGCATCGATGGCTTTGAGCTTTGTGAAATTGGCAAAGAAGGGACGGTCGTCGATTGGCGCACGGATATCGAACGCCCACTCGTCGATGAACACATCCGCCTCCTCCGAAAACAGCTCGCGCGCGGCGTGGTGCAGCCAGTCGCCCTCCTCCCCCACGGGACCGGGAAGCCTGTCGGGATAGTTGAGCTCGCGGCCCAGAACGCCGTAAAAATAGACCGGTGTGAGCTCGCGGCGTACAGCGGTCTCGCGTACACGGTCGATGTCGGCAGCGGTCCACGGTGACATCTTGATCATTGTGCAGGCAGCCAGGTAATCACGCAAGATGACGACATGCCTCTCGGGCTCTTCGATACCAAGGCGGCGCATCGCTGCTATCAGGGTATTGAGAAGCTTGACATTGTCACGCGGCGGAAGCTGGAGTCCGCGGCCAACAGCGAGGATTCCGTTTGGCGAAAGTCTCTCCAGGCAGGCGTTCAAACCCTCCACCGTCACAAGATAGTCCTGAACCAGCCCGCCTACGCCGCCCGTTTCGACGGCCCAAGATTCCATCGACGCCAGTTGAATCAAATCAAACGGCAGAGCTGAATGCTCGACGAAATGCCGCGGTTCTTCACGGATCATCGACACGTGGGCCGCGTCGAATACAAAACCGCCATATTGTCTCAGGGGCCCGGTGAGCAGGTCGGCCAGTTGGCCGTTTGGCTGCACCACGTGAACAGAGGACGCAGCATTGCGCAAGGCAAGCCACACATTGGCGCCGCCCGTTTCGCCAAGAAGAAGTACTCGCGGCGAAGGACGGACAAACGCGTAGGGCAGCGACATCAAGGTCTGGTCGACGACCCGCGCACCACTTGCATCTTTGACATTTAGCAACGAGCCTCCCCCATGCCCATCGATGACGACGGGGATGATTGGCGGTGGAGTTTCGCCCCCACCGAGAAATGGCAAATCGTGGAATGAATCGCCGGCGAACGTCTCGATGACGGCACGCGGCCCGTACGCCGACGCGAGTCGAGTCGCTTTGTCTTCGTTCTCCAGGCGATGCACGTAGGCGAGATATTTGTAGGGGTCGACGCGAATTCGTGGGGGGTCTAGCCACATCCAACTCGCGATACCAAAAACGGCGACCGCAATCGACGCCGCCCGCACCGAGCCTCTGGGATTCGCCAACGCCGCAGCACCCACAAGCGTGATCGCACCCATCAACGGGGCGAGCCACGCCGGCGGCAACACGTGCATGGCGACAGTTGCGACCCCGGCACCAACCGCACTGCCTACGAGGTTGGCCGCATAAACGGTCGGGAGACGCTTGCCCGCGTGCATCAGTGCAAGGCCCAGCGCGGTTGCGCCCAACAAGAACGGAACGGAAAGCGTTGCCCAATAGACTACCCACAACGAGACTTGTCTCAGCAAGAGCGCGGGGACGAAGCGTGCCTCGACGGGAATGTGCTGCGCGAAACGGACCGACACTGGGATCGCTACCGCCGTTGCAAGCACAAGAAGAAAAAAGGCGCCTTCACCACGACGCATAAGCCAGGATCTAAGGAAGCACAGAACCGTTCCGCTGGCGCCAAAGCCCAGAAGAACGACACTAATGACCAGAAAGGCGAAGTGGTGCCAACTCGAGTACAGAAGCACGCGCATGAGCGCGATTTCAAATCCGAGAATTCCACAGGAAAGCGCAAGAACTGGCCATATAAGAACGACGGTGGCAGCCGTCTTCCCGGCAGAACCCGCGAGTGTCATGGTCAGCTCATCCTCTGTCATCAGTCACAACGGATCGCCACTGGCGGTCTCGATACCTAACCCGACACGATAGACGGGCCTGTGTCTAGTCTGGTGCCGCATCCAACGCCTGTCCCGTCATCGGTACAAACCGAACGCCCATAATCGTGTCCGACCTGCGCTTGCCTTCTTCGGTTTTTTCGATCACGACCAGTCGCTGCACCGAAAAGGTGCCCCCAATCGGGATCACGATTCGGCCGCCGGGTTTTAGCTGGTCCCAGAGTGGCGGCGGTAGGTGGCCCGCGGCGCAGGTTACAATGATGGCGTCAAACGGTGCCTCGGATTGCCAGCCAAAATAGCCATCGGCGTGTCTGGTTTTAATTGTATGGTATCCGTTGACGTCGAGCGACTCCCGCACACGATCCGCCAGCGGCTCGATGATTTCGATCGTAAAGACGTGCGGAGTCAAGTGTGCCAAAACCGCGGCCTGATATCCTGATCCGGTCCCGATTTCGAGGACCTTTGAGCTGGGACCGATCCTCAGGAGTTCGGTCATCGCGGCCACGATGTACGGTTGCGAAATGGTTTGACCGTGACCGATGGGCAGCGGTGTATCACCATAAGCTTTCCCTCGGTGCTGAGGGGGCACGAAAACGTGACGCGGCACGCGGCGCAAGGCCTCGAGAACCCGTGTGTTCGATACCGGGGTTCGGTGCGCCGGCGGATGCTCTATCTGCGTCCGCACCATCTTGTGGCGCTCGTCGACTCTCTCTCGGGCCGCTGACGGCACAGGCGGTTTCCACAAAGAGTCAGTCTCCACCCGCGCTTGAGACGTTGAGGACCACGCACATACGGCAGCGTGGGGCAACAAGCCGACACACCACATAAAAAAAAGCACAACCTTTATCCGTGTTATTGCCAACGAAAGCATCTCGTTTACGACGTTAACTCACCCGCCAGCGGTTTTTAACCGAAATTTTGCAGTGGCTTCGTGGCATAAGTCGTGTCAGGCTGCACAAATTGTCGGCTGCTAACGGTATAGGAGATTATGTGAAAAGACGATATGTCGCGTTCTTACTTGTCACCAGTGCCTTGCTCGGCCAATCGCCCGACACGCTTGCCCGTTGTCTTGGAACGATTGCGCGATGCTCAGACGTTAGAGCTACCCCCGATTGACAACACCAAGTTGTCGGGCTACTATTGGAACGACCTAGGAGGGGCCATGCAAGACAACAAGATCGGTGATTTGGAGTTTTTGTCTTACACCCGTTTTGAGGCGTATCGCAAAGTCACCAACGTCGTGACCACCCGGATGGCCGGGCGAAGTGCCGGGGTCTACCATTCGCTAAACCTAGGGTTGGGCGTGGGTGATGATCCCGACGCAGTTCTTGAGAACCGGGCCATGCTGGCCGAGGCCCTCGGCATTGAACCACTATCGTTGACGTTTGCGGAACAGGTTCACGGCAGCAAAGTGGCCGTAGTGAAATCACCCAGTCGTGGTCGTGGCGCGGTGACCAACGACGATGCGCTATCCAAAACCGATGCGCTCGTGACCAACGTCCGCGACCTGCCACTCATGGTACTCATCGCCGACTGTGTGGCGATCTCCTTCTACGATCCACATCAGAACGCTGTCGGGCTGGCGCACGCCGGCTGGAAGGGCACGCTTGGTCGGATCGCCGAGCTCACCGTTGCCAAAATGGTAAGCGCCTTCGGCTGCGATCCCGCGGATATAGTCGCTGGCATCAGCCCCTCGATAGGCCGGGGCCACTATGACGTTGGCGAGGAGGTGGTGGATGCCTTCCGCAAAGAATTCGGCCGGCAAGTCACCAACGACCTAGCCCAAGAGGACATGGACGGCACGTGCTATCTGGATTTGTGGGCAGCGAACGAGTCGCAGCTCCTCGGGCAGGGGATTCCGGCGGAGAACATCGCCCTGGCGGAGATGTGCACGGCGTGCCATCCGGGTCGGTTTTACTCGCATCGTCACGATTCCGGAAGAACGGGTCGTTTTGGGGCTCTAGTCATGCTCCATGCGACCACATCCCGGCAGTACTAACCTATTTTAATTTAATGGATTAAGTCTTCTTGTCAAAATGGCTTGACGTGCGGAGCTTGGTTGTATTAAAATAGAATAAGAATTCTAATTCTATATAGAAGCGCTCGATGCGTTCAGGATTTGCAAAGAGGTCCCAAGGAGTGAATACCCCAAGTGCCCCCAAGCCGCCCAGTCAGCAGCGGAGCCGGGAGACGCTCGCGCGCATAGTAAGCGCCACCGAAAGGCTACTACACGATAGAAACTTCGAAGAAATAACGGTCGCCGAAATCGCCAAGACCGCGCACTCCTCCGTGGGTTCATTCTATGCCCGCTTCGAGGATAAGGACGCTTTGTTGGACTATCTGGACATCGTGCACGCCGAGAAGCTGATCGAGCGCATCACCGAGTATTCTGAGGACGAGCGCTGGCAGGGCGCGCATATCGAAGAACTCGTGCGGGAAGTGATTCGATTTCTCATCGGTTTTTTCAAAGAACACAAGGGGCTGCTCCGCGCGTTGACCGTCCGCGCTCGTCTGACGGACGAACCACGGTTCGCTGAGGTGACGAGACGGGTCAACAACCGCGTGCCCGAGCTCATTCGTCTGGTGCTGTCACGGCGCAGTGAAATCGCGCACCCCTCGCCTGATCAAGCCGTTTACCTGGGCTTCGTCATGATATTAAGCACGCTGCGAGAGCGGCTCCTATTCCCCGAGGCTTACCCAACGCAGCTACCCATCTCCGATTCGCTCCTGGCCGACGAGTTGCAACATGCCTATCTCGCTTATCTCGGAGTCTAGTCTTTTGATCTTTGTGAGTCTCAACGACGATCCTGACATCGCCATGGTCTCCTTGCCTCCGAGCTTGCTGCCACTGGTGCGAAAACCGCCCTCGAGCTCGGCATCATCGATGTCGACGAGTAGCGTGATCGATTCTCTGTGAATCTCTTCAGTAGCAACGATGGAGCCATCAAGCGTGGCCTCGATGATATACTGCGGTTTTCCGAGTCGCGCCAAAAACCAGCTGTTCTTGCTCACGGATCCATCGGCAATCGATGCATCGCCGATGGAACCCTCGACCCGTCCATCGCTGCCGATGATCAGGTGGAAAGCAAGACGATCCTGCTCGCACCAGCTGACGATGATTTTGCACTCGCCTTTCCATTCACCGATCATCGCGATCGGGGGAAAGGGTTTCTCGGTATGCAGACATTGTGTAGAGAGGACGACACAAGTAAAACCGAGTAATAGCCACGTGTTTCTCATATGTTCAAGTTAGCAAGGATTATGGTACAAATCGACGGTTCACCTCGTGGTGGCTTGGCTCTTGTCACCAGTGAGAGATGCGAAATCCGGCCTCGGCAACGGCTGCGCTGAATCCGCTGCTGTCGATTTCGATGAGCTGAAGGGTGTACTTTCCCGGCGTTAAACCCCGTGCCTCAAGTCGAATCGTCATACGGCCGTCTTCGATAAATGAGTGGGGGACCTCATCGCTCCACACTTCATCGCCCCCGAAGTCGTAAATGAACAACTCGTAGAGCGAGCCCACCTTGTCCAGGAAGCTCGCCGGGACGACCAGCAAGGCTGCACCCGTGGAGACGTCGATTTCCGGGGCAGTCCGTCCGTTATCCTCCGCAATACCCGCCTCGATGCGAGCGAGGGGGACTTCGTAGAAGCGATTGCCGTGGCCACCATTATCGGTTGATCCCCACTCGGCGACCTGCACGTCCGACATGTCGTCTCTGGTCAGGAAAAACGCGCCAATCACCACAAATGCTAAGGCGATCCCTGCGGCGACAATAGTGGTTGGTATTGACAAACGCACCAGTTCCTAAATTCCTTGTAAGCAAAACGCTTCACATCTATCATGTACCGTAGACACGTATAGAGTCAGGCGGAAGTCCCTCCCCTGATCATCGCTGCACCGACCCGGAGGTTGGGTTCTTGACGGATGCTAGCACAGGACATTGGGATGCAAAAGCCTGGTTTCGTCGGGGCATGAACTGGTCCGAGTTTCTTGACATTTCGCGGAACAATGTCGCAAGAATGCGGCAGTTTTACGATGAGTTCAAGTTCTCCACAGACGTGATCTCATTTTATCGAGCGAGAACCCCCCTCAATGTTCTTGCAATCGGTGAGGACTGGTGTCCTGATGTTGTGCACAACCTTTCCCTAATGGCCCGACTCGCCGACCAGATCGCAGGCATGGACCTTCGCATTCTAAAACGTGATGACAATCCCGAGTTAATGGAACGCTATCTGACCAACGGTGCGAGACGTATTCCGGTTTTCGTGTTTTTTGACGCGGCATTGGCCGAGTTGGGCGACTGGCGTGGCCGCTGCAAGAGCGCCGACGCGTGGATTCTTGGAGAGGTTACCCGGAATCGAAAATGGGAGGATATGTCGCGAGACGAGCTGCGAGCCTTCCACGACGAGTACGACCGGCGTTTCTGGGAATCTTATGTCGACGAAACGCTCAGCGAACTGGGGAGGGCTATGCAATAGTCATTTCGTTGCGAATTCCAGCTGGAGAAGCGCTATTTTGCTGGAGCGGTTGGATGGCCTGACGGACCTTGGCAGTGAGGACCGCTTTCATGCGTTGTGCCTTCGTTCAAATATATGGTGAAGATATCGACAATCTAAGTGTCGAGGAACGATCAGACCTGGTCGCGGAAGGAGAGGCCGTTCGCGTCAGGGTCATCGCCACCGCCCTCAATAGAGCTGATCTCCTGCAGAGGCGTGGCCTCTACCCTCCGCCGGCTGGTGTTCCCGATCACACCAAGGATATCCCGGGATTGGAGTTCGTCGGCAACATCGATCAGCTCGGTGAAGGGGTGAGCCGTTGGGCAGGCGGAGAGCGCGTGTTTGGAATCGTACCGGGCGGAGCCTATGCCGATCAAGTCGTGACGCATCAGGATTTGGTCGCGACGGTTCCCGATAACCTGAGCGACGATGAGGCGGCCGCTATTCCCGAGGCGTTCATGACTTCGTTTGATGCGCTGGTTCTTCAGGGTGAGATGACAGCTGGCGAGCGCGTTCTCATCCACGCGGTGGCAAGCGGTGTCGGCACCGCGGCCGTGCAACTCGTGAGCGCGTGGCAGGCCCAAGCCATAGGGACCGCGGGGAGTCGATACAAGCTGGACAAGGTCTCAAAAATCGCTCCCCTGTTCGCCGTCAACTATCGAGAGACCGACTTCAAAGAGGCCGTCGAGTACGAATTCGGCGACCACGCGGTGGATGTCATTCTCGATGTTGTTGGAGCCGAGTACTGGGAGCGTAATATTGCTCTCCTGAACACACGTGGGCGGCTGGTCCTGGTAGGACGGCTGAGTGGCTCGCAGGCGAAGACTCCGCTGGGGTCGATCATGTCAAAGCGCTTGCGGATCATGGGTACCGTGATGCGGGCTCGGACTCTGGCCGAAAAGGTGACTGTCTTGGCGGCGTTCGAGCAGCAGGTCATACCTCTGCTGCGGGAAGGCAAACTCAAGGCGGTCGTCGATTCGGTGTTTCGCTTCGAAGACCTCCATCGCGCCACGGCGAAGATGGAGAACAATGAGAACGTGGGTAAAATCGTTGTCAAGTTTGACTAGCGGCATGGTCTGACAATGATTTGTGGAGCGGGTGCGAGATGAGTGTTCGGCGAAGTGCGAATGCGATTTTTTTTGAGATTCAACAGCTGCGTCAGCAGCGGATTATGATTCTCGTTGTGCCGGTGGGGCTGTTCTTAATAGCGTTCTTCGCCTATTCAATGGTGCAACAACTGATATTCAAGAAACCTGTGGGCGAGGACCCGATGAGCAATGCATGGCTCATGGTCGCCGGTACTTTTTATGTTCTGCTGGGCGTTTTTCTTTTGTGGCTCTATTTTCGTGGAAAGCTCATCACCGAGGTGAGGCCCGAAGGCATATTTATTCGCTTTGTTCCTTTTCATCGTACGTTCAAACACATCAGCCTCACGGATATCGAGAAGCATGAGGTTTTGACGTATCGTCCACTCAGGGATTTCGGCGGATTCGGTATTCGAGCCGGCACCAAGGGACGGGCTTATAATGTGGCGGGAAACCGTGGTGTCTACCTGACGTTCAAAGACGGCAAGAAGTTGCTGATTGGTTCTCAGAAGGCGGAGTCGATGGCAGAAGCCATTGCATCACTCCGTTGATGGCATGGCGCTTTGAGTTGGCCTGCAGTGGGATCACAGCGATGAAAGTCAGAATACCCAAGGAATTCATTCGGTATCTTAGACTGGGGACGTGCTCGTGGAAGTACGATTCCTGGAAAGGCCTCTACTACGATGAGGATCGGAAGTACCGCCCGCACGATTACCTGGCCGATTATGCAAAGTTTCTCAACTCGGTCGAGGTGGACCAGTGGTTCTGGAGTCTCTTCCCCGGTGGTGTGAGGCTGCCGGAACCGGAGACGGTACGGGTCTACGCGGATTCTGTTCCCGATGACTTCATCTTCACGATCAAGGTTCCAAACTCGATCACGCTGACCCACTACTACGCCAAGCAACCAAAACACCATATCGACTACGCCGGACAGCCGAACATCTACTTTTGCGACAGCGACCTGCTTAATCGTTTCCTCGACCTCATTGCACCGTTGGGTAAGAAAATCGGGCCAATCATGTTTCAATTTGAATATCTCAACAAGGCCAAGATGCCTTCGAGACGGGCTTTTCTGGACAAGTTCGGACATTTTATCGCAAAAGCTCCCAAGGAGTTCGACTACGCTGTCGAGACTCGAAATCCCGATTATCTGTCACGCCCCTTCTTCGACTTCTTGTCCGAACACAATCTCGGCTATGTGTACATCGAAGGTTATCATATGCCCCACATCGGAGCCGTATTTGAAAGACATCAGCCAGTAACCGCTCGCGCGTCGGTCATCCGCTTGCACGGGGATGACAGGGCTCAGATCGAAAAAACAACGGGCGAGAAATGGAATCGTATCGTCGCGCCCAAGCCACGGGGGCTTCGTTCCGCGGCGAGGGTCGTCATGGCCAACCGCAAGCGAGGAATCCGCACGTTCGTCAATGTGAATAATCATTACGAGGGCAGCGCTCCGATAACCGTTGGACGTTTTCTCGAATCGCTCGCCGATGAAGAGAAAAATCATGCTGGATTTCGATCGCTATAGGATTCTCACTTTCGATTGCTACGGAACGCTGATCGACTGGGAGACCGGAATTCTCGCAGCCTTAGAGCCCGTCTTCGCTCGTCACGGCGTCGAGGCGAACAGCGATGAGGTGCTCGAGATGTATGCGAAGATAGAGGCGAAACATGAGCAAGGTGATTACGTTCGTTATGAGCTGCTGCTTCGTTTGCTCATGGCCGAGATGAGCCTCCGCCTGGGCTTCGACGCGAGTGTGTTGGAACTCAATTGTTTATCCGGGTCGATCAAAGATTGGCTTCCTTTTCCCGACACGGTTGAGTCACTGGTGAGACTAAAAAGTAGATTCAAACTGGCGATCATTTCCAACATCGATGATCGCCTATTCGAAGGAACGGCACCGCGTCTAGAAGTTGCCTTCGATTGGGTAGTCACATCACAGCAAGCCCAGGCCTACAAGCCTGGCCGGCAGACGTTCGAGCACGCCCTGGCGCGATTCAATGTGCCGCGCGAACAGATTCTGCACGTGGCTCAAAGCGTTTATCACGATATCGAACCGGCCAAGGCGCTCGGGATGTCAACGGTGTGGGTCAACCGCCGGCGGGGTCGGGAGGGCTCCGGCGCAACGCCTCCTGCCAAAGCCACACCCGATCTGGAAGTGGCCGACCTGCGATCGCTTGCTGACCTTATCGGACTGTGAGGGGGCAAGCGCTAATAACCCGCTGCGTGACCGTCTTTTCTGGATTCGGACGCGCCAAAGTATACCTTGTTCTCCGCATCAAAGAGAATTGCCTGGTAACCGCCGTAACCGCCCACCCTGGAGCTAATCTTGTGGCCCATGCGCGTGAGGGCGCGGATCGTCCGGTATGGAAATCCACTTTCAAGATAGACCGTTCCACCATCAGCCATCCTCTCGCCGGTTGGTTGGGATGAACCCGCGTGACATATCCGCGGTGCATCACCGGCCTCCTGAAGGTTCATGTCAAAGTCGATCATGTTGACGATGATCTGCACGTGCCCCTGTGGCTGCATGGCGCCGCCCATCACGCCAAAGCTTACAAACGGCTTGCCCTTCTTTGTAATAAAGGCGGGGATGATTGTGTGAAACGGCCGCTTGCCCGGCGCGTAGCTGTTGGGGCGGCCAGGTGTCAGATCAAAGAGTTCTCCGCGATCCTGAAGGATAAACCCAAGGCCATCGGGCGATAAACCCGTACCCATACCGCGATAATTACTTTGTATGAGCGATACCATGTTACCTTGGCTATCGGCGACGGTAAGGTAAATGGTGTCACCACCGCGTGGTTCACCCGCGTCGTAACTTTCCGCAGCACGGCTCGGATCAATCAGTTTGCGCCGCGCGCGTGCGTACCGTTTCGATATCAACCTGCGCACTGGTATGTCGTTGAAATCAGCATCCGCGTAGAACCTCGCGCGGTCCTCGTAGGCGAGTTTTTTTGCTTCGACAAAAAGGTGCACATACTCGGGACTTCCAAATCCCATTGCCCTAACGTCATACCCCTCCAGGATGTTGAGCATCTGCAGCGCGGCAATCCCCTGACCGTTGGGAGGAAGTTCCCATACATCGTAACCGCGGTAATTGGTAGACACGGGCTCGATCCATTGCGACTGGTGCGAAGCCAGGTCATCGTAGGACAGAAATCCTCCGTTTCGCCGGACAAACTCGCCGATGGTGCGAGCGATATCACCCTCGTAAAAAGCTTCGCGGCCTTCGTTTGCAATTATCCTGTATGTATTTGCCAGTCTTGGATTCACAAAGATCTCACCGGCGCGGGGAGCTCGCCCCCCGGGCATAAAAGTACCGGCAAAACCATCCCAGTCCTTGAGAACGGGCAAGCTTCTCGCCCAATAGTAGGCGACCAGCTCACTGACAGGAAAACCCTCCTCGGCATATCGAATCGCCGGCGCGAGAATATCCACCATCGACAGCTTGCCAAAGCGAGCGTGCAACTCGAACCACCCGTCGACACAGCCCGGTACTGTGACCGGTAGCGGGCCGTGACTGGGAACCTGTTTCAGCCCTCGCTCCTTGAAGTAGTCGGGCGTAAGCGAAGCTGGTGAGCGGCCACTTGCATTCAAGCCGTGGAGTGTTCCTGTCCTTGCGTCCCACACCATCGCAAAAAGGTCGCCACCAATGCCACATCCAGTGGGTTCCATCAAACCCAGTGCCGCATTGGCGGCGATGGCAGCGTCCACCGCGGTGCCACCCGCCTTGAGGATGTCCAAGGCGATCTGCGTGGCCAGCGGTTGGCTGGTGGCAGCCATGCCGTTCTTGGCAATCACCTCGGAACGCGTAGCGAAGGGGCGCCCGGTGATACGATCCTGACTGTAAACAGAAATTGTCGTGATTACGACGATTGATATAACGAGCATAATAACTTTCATGAAATCTCCCGTCGTCTTGTCACCTGGGGACAATGGGCTTGCCAGGCGGACGACATTGATTTAAACTACCTTGCCAGGGACTGAAACATCGCATTCTGTGCGTTGCCAAAATGATGCAAAGTACGATTTGGTCGCACCTATATTGCAGCAAACACATCTTCGCGTCAACGTCACTCCTTCCGGACGTTTAGACTGAATCGTCGCGCATTGAGCCGCCACAGAATTAGTGTTAGCGTGCCCGATGCGAAACGGGCCACGCACTAACTCTTTTGATAATTAGCTTTTTTGCGCGGCATCTGTGTCGCCGCTCATCGTTTTAGAGGAGGGTTTCCATGACCGACTATGCAAATCCGCAGTCATTGGTATCCACCGACTGGGTGGAGAAGAATCGCAAAGACGACAGTGTTGTTATCGTCGAAGTCGATGTCGACACGAGTGCCTACGAGGAAGGTCATATCCCTGGTGCGGTCGGGTGGAACTGGAAGACACAACTCGCCGATCGCAGTCGTCGTGACATCCTCGGCTTGGCAGAACTCGAGGAGCTACTCGGTAAGAGCGGCATAGACAACAAGACCATCGTTGTTCTTTATGGTGATAACAATAACTGGTTTGCCGCCTGGGCATTTTGGCAGCTGAAGGTCTACGGCCACCAGGATGTGAGGATCCTAAACGGTGGCAGGAAGAAATGGATTGCCGAGGGTCGGGAGATTGTCACAGAGATTCCCTCGCCCAACGCCAAGACCTACAAAACGATGGCGCTCAACCAGGAATTGCGTGCACTTCTACCCCAGGTGAAGACGGCCGTCAAGGGTAAGGGGTATGCGTTGGTGGACGTAAGGTCGCCCGACGAGTTCACCGGTAAATTGCTCGCCCCGGCGGGACTGCCGGAGACGTGCCAGAGGGGCGGACACATTCCGGGCGCGAGAAGCATTCCCTGGGGCCTCGCCTGTAATGAAGATGGCACCTTCAAACCTGTGGAAGAGCTGCGGACGCTCTACGCAGGGAAGGGCGTAACACCCGACAAAGAGGTCATCGCCTACTGTCGTATCGGCGAACGATCGAGCCACAGTTGGTTTGTCCTGAAGCATCTTCTGGGGTATCCGAATGTAAAGAACTACGACGGATCGTGGACGGAGTGGGGAAACCTCGTCGGGGCGCCGATCGAACAGGGTGAGGAGAAACTATAGGATACACGGCTCGCAGCGCGGCGGCGAACGATCCGGTCCACCATGGGGAGCGGGACGGCCTCCATTACCTCTTGAATGCGCGACACGATTGTTGGATACTGCCACCCGAGGGTGGTCAGCTGTCACGTTGCGGAGGCTGTTAAGTCACCGTAACGTTCGACAAACCAAATTATCCCGTCGACATATTCCCACGTTCCTTGAGGGGACAACATGAGTTCTGTGGATGAACGATGCATCAACACCATTCGATTTCTTGCGGTTGACGCCGTGGAAAAAGCAAGATCCGGACACCCCGGTATGCCGCTTGGCGCGGCGCCAATGGCTTACGTGTTATGGGATCGTTTCCTCCGTCATAATCCAGCCAATCCAAACTGGTTCGATCGCGACCGTTTTGTTTTGTCGGCAGGGCATGGTTCGGCTCTGATTTATGCGCTATTGCACCTCTTTGGCTACGACCTGCCCATGAAGGAACTGAGAGAGTTTCGCCAATGGCAAAGCAAGACGGCGGGACATCCGGAGCATGGTTTAACCCCAGGAATCGAGGTGACGACCGGCCCCCTTGGGCAAGGCTTCGCGATGGGCGTGGGGATGGCAATCGCTGAGGCCTTTCTCACCGGTGTGTTCAATCCACCGCCGGGTGAGGACGCGGTGCCGATGATCGATCACTATACGTACGCGATTGTCTCTGATGGTGATCTGATGGAAGGTGTCGCGTCAGAGGCCGCATCGCTTGCTGGCCATCTAAAACTCGGCAAGCTGATTTATCTTTACGACGATAATCATATCTCGATCGATGGCAGGACGGAGCTCGCCTTCACCGAGGACGTGGCACTTCGGTTCGACGCTTATGGCTGGCATGTTCAGTCGGTGGGTGATGGCAACGACATCGACGCGATCGAAACGGCGATTCAGAGAGCACAAGACGAAAAGGAGAAACCCTCGCTGATCTGCGTTCGCACGCACATAGGCTATGGTAGTCCGAAGCAGGATTCCGCCTCGGCACACGGCGAACCGCTGGGTACCGAAGCAACGATGGCCACAAAAGACAAACTGAATTGGCCAAACGACAAAGCGTTTTATGTGCCCGAGGATGTGCGTGACCATTTCGGGCAAGCGCTCGCGCGCGGACAAGAGGCTGAAGACGCATGGGAAGAGCGGTTTGCGATGTACCGTGAACGGCACCCGGAAAAGGCGGGTCATCTGGAGAAGGCGATTCGCGGGCGGTTGCCCGAGGATTGGGATGCGGAGATACCTGTTTTCGATACCGGAGGGGGGGAAATCGCCACACGCAAGGCCTCGGGTATGGTGCTCAATGCGGTCGCCAAACGATTGCCCACATTGATTGGCGGCTCCGCGGATCTCTCCGGATCCAACCAGACTTTTCTCAAAGATCTGCCCCAGTTCTCGGCAAAGGATCGGACCGGGCGCAATCTTCACTTCGGAGTCCGCGAACACGCGATGGGCGCCATTCTGAACGGTATGGCGAGACACGGCGGTGTTGTGCCTTATGGTGGGACATTTCTGGTTTTCTCGGATTATATGCGACCGGCGATTCGAATCGCTGCGCTCATGCAAGCGCCTTCTATTTTTGTCTTTACACACGATAGCGTGGGGTTGGGCGAGGACGGTCCGACACACCAACCGATCGAGCATCTGGCGAGTTTGCGCGCGGTGCCGGGGTTGACACTCATCCGACCTGCCGACGCCAACGAAACCGCCGCCGCCTGGCGAGTCGCGATCCAACATCCCGGGCCCGTGGCGCTTGCACTCACGCGCCAGGGGCTGCCCGTTCTCGATCCCGAGCGCCATCCGATCGCGCTCGGGGTGGCCAAGGGCGCCTATATATTGAGTGAGGCACCCACAGGAGTCCCCGACGTCGTACTCTTAGCCAGTGGCTCGGAGGTATCGCTGGTGGTGATGGCCCAGCAAGAACTCGGACAAAAAGGTGTCGGGGCTCGCGTGGTATCGATGCCGTGCTGGGAGCTCTTTGATCAACAAACCGATTCCTACCGGCAGGATGTGTTACCGCCAAATTTGCCAAAGCTTGTTGTCGAAGCGGGGAGTCCGCAGGGATGGCGTGAGTATATCGGTGATAAAGGTGGTATAGTGGGCATCGACCGTTTTGGTGCATCGGCGCCGGGGAAGATGGTCCTAAAAAAACTCGGTTTCCATGTGGATCGGATCGTTGCGGAGGCCTTGACGCTGGTCGGACAGTAGCGCTTATTTGGAAAAGGGCTTTGTGCCTTTCAGGGGTGGCGTTCTTGTGAGTGAAAGGATAGGGGCATGAATTCACTGAGGCAATTGCAGAGTCGCGGGCAATCGATTTGGCTCGACTTTATTCGTCGAAGTTTGATTACAAGCGGGGAACTCGACCGCCTGATCGATGAAGACGGGTTGAGCGGCATGACCAGCAATCCGACCATTTTCGACAAGGCGATCAGCGACACGACCGACTATGATGAGAGTCTACGCAAGATTCTTGACGAGCACCCACAGATCAAAACCAAGGATCTCTATGAGGCACTGGCCATCGAGGACATCCAGATGGCGGCCGACGCGCTGAAGCCGGTCTTCGATCGTTCGGGGGGCGTCGATGGCTATGTTAGTCTGGAAGTGTCACCCAAGCTCGCCAACGATACCGACGGTACCATCGCCGAAGCCAAGCGTCTTTGTGCTGCGGTAGATCGCCGGAACCTGTTGATCAAAGTTCCCGGGACCCAGGCCGGTGTGCCAGCGTTTGAGACGCTCATCGCGGAAGGCGTCAATGTCAACGTTACGCTTATGTTTTCACTCAGACACTACGAGGACGTTGCGCAGGCGTACATCCGAGGCTTGAAACGTTGCCAACAGCCACAGAAAGCTGCGTCTGTCGCATCCTTCTTCGTGAGCCGTGTCGATAGCTATGTCGACAAAGCGCTCGAGCAGCAGGGCTCCAAGGAGGCGTTGTCGCTGCGTGGCAAGATCGCGGTTGCAAACGCCAAGATCGCGTACCAGCGATTTGAGGAAATATTCCACGGCGAAGCTTTCCAGGAGCTCGCAACAAGAGGCGCACGGGTGCAACGCCCGCTGTGGGCGAGCACTTCTACCAAGAACCCCGAGTATCGCGATGTACTTTATGTGGAAGATCTGATTGGCCCCGAGACCGTCAATACGCTTCCGCCGGCGACGCTCGAGGCCTTCCGCGATCACGGTAAGACTGCACAGACGTTGACCGCGGGTGTGGACCAGGCTCGCGCGCAAATCGGTCACCTGAAAAATCTGGGGATCGATTTGCAGGCTATCACCGAACAGTTGCAGATCGACGGAGTCGCGGCGTTTGCTAGGTCGTTCGACGACCTCCTCGATTCTCTCAAAAAAAAAAGAACCCCATACTCTCCCGCCGGGCCGAGGGGCGGT
>Ga0224512_10001045_pt1 | contig 27599 bp, 23 predicted proteins | sample SF_May12_sed_USG_4_FD_169103 | JGI IMG/M metagenome (GOLD analysis project Ga0224512, IMG submission 169103) | Sediment microbial communities from San Francisco Bay, California, United States - SF_May12_sed_USGS_13 | ecosystem: Environmental > Aquatic > Marine > Sediment | place: USA... | reverse complement strand
CCGCAGCCTGGTCCGCCGAACCACGCACCGAGCACACCTATCAACTCGCCCCTGACGAGACGCGGCCGGCAGCGACGCTTGACGATGCAAGCTGGCTGGTTGGGTCGTGGTCGGGTACTGCCTTCGGGCGTACGTTCGAAGAAGTCTGGAATGCGCCGTCAGCCGGCACGATGATCGGGCTGTTCAAGCTTTTTGGAGACGACGGCGTTTCGTTCTACGAGATCCTGTTGCTCAGTGTCGAGGAAGGCACGCTGAGCCTGAAGGTGAAACACTTCAATGCGGACTTTTCGGCCTGGGAAGACAAACAGGACTACGTCAACTTTCGCCTCGTCAGGAAAGAGAAGGACGCGCTGCATTTCGGCGGCCTCAGTTTTTACAAACAGGGCGATGACGCGATAGACGGCTACATTGTCATGCGTAATGGTGAGGACCTCCAGGAACATCACCTGAAGTACGAACGCCGTAATTGATGATAGTCGATGACGATTCTGTGACGACTAGTCCGAACGTACAAGTTGCAGGCTTTTCTCTATGAGGTCCTGCCTGGCCGATCGCACCGGAAACGTGGCGTACGCCTGGCGTGTAAAAATCGGTGCATCGGAAACGTCGTAAAGCAAGCCCAACTCCACGTCCCTCTTTATCATGCGCCGTGGCAGGTAAGCGCTGCCGCCGATCGAACTAAGGTACTCGAGCGCCATTTTCGCGTGTGACACGCGCGTCATCGATTCCCGCGCATCGGGAAACATCCGACGATGGTCCAGCCCGAATGAAAGACCCCAGTCAACATAAACGTAGTTCTTTTCGAGCGCGGATTCGACACTGAGTCCCTTGGTGGCAGAGACGAGAATGAAATCGATCGTCGCAATCTCGCGAATCTGCATGATATCGAGTTGCGCCGGCTCCAGCATGATCGCGACATCGAGCGTGCCGTCGATGAGCTTTCTTGTCAGGAAATCGGGTGACTGAGACTCGGCCATGATCGCCAGCTTCGGATACGTTCGGCGCAGGTCATGCAGCCAGCGCTGCAACAGCACATCCCATAAACGCAGGCTTCCACCAATGACCAGCTGCTCCGTTGCATGAGCCAGCGAGACGTCCTGTCGGGCGGCGCGCCAGGCAGCAATCATGCGCTCCGAATGGTGAACCAGGCGGCCCCCTTCAGGCGTCAATCGCATCTCCCTGCGACTGCGCTCGAACAATGTTACGCCCAGCTGTTGTTCTAAGGACTTGAGGCGACTGCTGACGGCCGCCTGGGTGACAAACAGCGCTTCAGCCGCACGGCCAAAATGGCGTGTGCGGTTGAGTTCGAGAAAGGTGCGCAGAAGCTCCAGGTCCATTGCTACTTTATAAGAATAATTTGTTAAATTAGCAAGTTTTTTTAGTTGTATTTATGAAAAAGCACGCTGTAGAGTCGCTTCGGCCAGTTTCGACGGAAGGTATCGCAGGTGTCCAGAGAACAAACACAATACGCAAATCGCCGGACATCGATTTCAAGAAAAGCAGCCTATTCAAAAGCCGCACAAAAAAGGCTGCACAATGCCAGGGTTAAGCTCGTTGGCGTGAACGCGAAGATTCGGTCTGCAACAGTTGCCGGGCAAATCGTTATCAACCGCCAGTTGGAAGCTGCTCAGCGCGCTGTCGATGCGAACCTTGTTGCTGCGGAATCGAGCCTCGAACGACTGAGGAAGTCCAGCGACGAAGTGTGGGAAGATCTGACCCCGGATGTAGATACAGCCTGGGAGGATCTGTCGCAGTCCATAAAAAAACTTGTCGCCGGTTATTCAGAATGTAAGAGGCCGTCAGGAACCTAGAATGAACAAAATGACTATTAAACTGATAGTAGCAACGGCGCTCATCGTCCTGGTCATGATTTTCGCGGTGCAGAACGCCGCTGTTGTTGATATCAGGTTGCTGTTCTGGGATGTCGCGCTTCCTCGTTCGCTGCTCATATTCATGATGTTGTTGATTGGTGTTGTCATCGGCTGGTTCTTACGATCAGTATTTCGAATACTGAAAAAATGAGGAAATCGGATCCGAAAAGTTCGGCAAGGGACACCGTTTCGCACTGGGCCAATCAACGGTTCGTTGCGCTGGCCGTTTGCCTCCTTGCAACGAGTGGTATCGAGGCCAGCGAAATTACGTGGGAAGGTGGAGTAACGTCCGTCTTTCAGGATGCAGACGACAGTCGTGTAGATTCCGAACTGACGGCATCTGCCGATCTTTTTATCACGTTGCCCCGGAGTAACGGGGAGTGGTTCCTCTATATAGAAGCTAGCACCTCGCCCGATGACGACGGTGTATCGGCGATCTACCCGACGGCCAACGCTGATGCCGGCTCCGTATTGGATCGAGATGGCAACAGCCATATACAAGTATCCGAACTGCACTACACATTTCATATGACTGGTGAACGCCGGCTGATGGTGGGTTTGGTCAACCCCTCGGCGTGGCTTGATCGCAGCCGTATTACGAACGACGAGAACACGCACTTCCTCAATGGAAACTTCAAGAACAATGCAACGATCGAGTTTCCCGACTACACACTGGGTGCGGTAATGCGATGGTTGGGCTCCAAATCCCGGCCTGAGGTTTCGCTTGTCGTTGCAAGCTCGCGGGGTATTTCCGAATTACCCGACCGGTCTTACCAGGACTTGCTGGACATTTCCTCGGACGATCGCGATGCATTTGTCGGCGCCGACGCAAAGTGGCTCCGCGATCGCAGAACTTTCCGATTGGGTGCCTGGCTGCGTACCGAGAACCATCCTGTCGCCGGCAGCCCGAACGGATCCGAGAAGAATTACGGCCTTTATGGTGTCCTGGGTTGGCACGATGCCGGCAATGCGTTGAATTTCCGCCTCGGGGTGGCAAATAAAGACGTATCAGTTGCTGCGCAATTTGCGGCGATCGCGTACGAGCGCTCGACACCAATAGGCCTGCTCGGGCTTGGACTCTCGAAGACACGCATATCCAACAGCTTTCGCCAGGCGGATCTCGACGATGTAGCCGCTGCCGAGGCCTTTTTTCGTATATCAATCGGCGACAGCAACGGACAAATATCTCCGTCTGTACAATATGTCGAGAATCCAGGATTCGACGCTTCCGGCGCGACATCAAGTTCCAGCGCAGTCGTCGCGGGCGTACGATTCCACTGGTCATTCTGAATAAACAGGGGCGGGTGGTGAAAAAGTCCGATAAATTGCTCACGTTTGGCTGGCGTGAATGGGTCAGCCTGCCAGAACTTGGGATAAAAAGGATCAAGGCAAAAGTCGATACCGGTGCGAGAACGTCGACTTTGCATGCTTTCGAGGTGCGGCCCTATTCGGAAAACGGGCGTGACCGCGTTGAATTTCGTATGCACCCTGTTCAGAAGAACATTGAAACCGTCGTAACCTGCACGGCAGATGTACTCGACAAGCGCAAGGTGACAGATTCCGGCGGGCACAAGGAAGAACGATTTGTCATCCGCACAGAGCTACAAATTGGCGAGCATCGCTGGCCCATAGAAGCCACGCTGACATCGCGTGACGACATGCTGTTTCGAATGTTAATTGGCCGGACAGCGCTGAAAGGGCGCGCGCAGGTCAATCCGGCGAGATCGTATGTCGTCGGCAAAAAAAAAGCGAAGTCAAAGGACACGAACAGAAATGACCGCTAACAAATCAATAGAAATTGGTGGAACAACCGTAGCGCCGGGCACGCGTGTGAATATCGACCTGCCGGTCGCGGATCTGTACACCTCGACATCGCTCAGCATGCCGGTGCAGGTTATCTGCGGCCGTAATGCCGGGCCTGTGCTTTTCGTATCCGCCGCTATTCACGGCGACGAACTGAACGGCGTCGAAATCATTCGCCGACTGCTCAAGCGAAAAGCGCTGCGATCAATTCGCGGAACGCTGCTGGTAATACCGATCGTAAACGTGCACGGCTTCCTGAATCAGTCGCGCTATCTGCCAGATCGTCGCGATCTCAACCGATCGTTTCCGGGCAGCGCCAAAGGATCGATCGCTTCGCGCCTGGCACACCTGTTTATAAAACAAATCGTGTCTAAAGCTGACTATGGAATCGATTTGCACACCGGCGCAATCAACCGATCGAACTTGCCGCAGATTCGAGCAAATCTCGACGACCCGGAGACCCTCGATATTGCCAAGGCATTCGGCGTTCCCGTGATCATCAATTCGGACATACGTGACGGATCCCTGAGGGGGTGTGCTGCGGACCGCGGCATGCCGGTGCTCATCTACGAGGCTGGAGAGGCGCTGCGCTTCGACGAGGTCAGCATCCGTGCCGGATTGCGCGGCGTACTCAACGTGATGCGGCAGATCGGCATGCTGCCCAAGCTCAAGAACGCCAGGCACGTCGTGCCGGTCATTGCCAAATCCACGAGCTGGGTTCGCGCGCCGGATAGCGGTATTTTTTCGGCAAAAATTAAGCTCGGGAAAAGCGTTCAAAAAGGTCAGCACCTTGCGCTCATCAGCGATCCCCTGGGCGATGAAGAGGAACATGTACTCGCACCCTTCGACGGAATTGTTATCGGCCAGAATAATTTGCCTCTCGCCCATGAGGGCGACGCTTTGTTTAACCTGGGATCCTTCAAAAGCATTCCGCGAGTCGAGAACCTGGTCGAGAATTTTGCTGCGACGCACGACGACGACCTCACTCCAACATAAAGACCCAACACAAATCACAGCGCCAAAGAATTGAAACTTCGCAATTGAGGATCCATCAATGAAGATAGGAATTTTGTCCACGAACAAGAACCTTTACTCCACCCGCCGCCTGGTGGAAGCCGGCGTTGAACGTGGCCATGAAATGCCCGTGATCAATCACAAGCGTTGTTACATGAATATCACGAGCCACAACCCGAGCATTCATATCAAGGGCGAAAATATAACCGGGGTCGACGCGATCATTCCGAGGATCGGTGCGTCGATATCGTTCTATGGCACATCGGTAGTGCGGCAGTTCGAAATGATGGGCGTCTATTCGGTTAATGAGTCGGTCGCAATCACACGGTCCCGCGACAAGCTGCGGGCCGTACAGTTGCTGTCAAGGAGGGGAATTGGGCTTCCCGTCACGGGTTTTGCAAATTCGCCCGACGATACGGAAGACCTGCTGCAGTTTGTCGGTGGCGCACCCGTGGTCATAAAGCTGCTGGAAGGCACACAAGGTGTCGGCGTAGTCCTGGCTGAAACGAAGAAAGCGGCCGAAAGCGTGATCGAAGCATTCAGCGGTCTCAAAGCCAACTTCATGGTCCAGGAATTCATCAAGGAAGCAGGCGGTTCTGACATTCGATGTCTCGTCGTCGGCGACAAGGTCGTGGCTGCCATGAAACGACAGGGCAAAGAGGGCGAATTTCGATCCAACCTTCATCGCGGCGGCAGCGCAAAGCTGATCAAGATTACGCCAGAGGAACGTTCGACAGCCGTGCGTTCGGCCAAAGTAATGGGCCTGAATGTCGCAGGCGTTGATCTGTTGCGTTCCAATCATGGGCCTGTGGTCATGGAAGTGAATTCGAGCCCCGGCCTGGAAGGAATCGAAAAGGCGACCGACAGAGACGTGGCCAGCATGATCATTGAGTTTATCGAAAAGAATGCCAAGCAAGGCAAGACTCGTACGCGTGGGACAGGTTAGGTGAACAACCAGGGTCGAACGGTGGGTAGCAATGCTAGACGAACTTAATACCGTATTGGACGCGGCGCTATTCACGGCGCCCGGTGGCAAAGTCATTACGCTCGGGCAGATCACAGCGGTCCTCTTGCTGTTGGTCCTCGGTTATCTCGGCAGCCGCCTGGTTGGCTATCTGCTGGCTAGACGGCTTGCGGCAACGAAACTGCGACCTGACGTCGTTTATGTACTCAAGAGAATCACGTTTTTTGTGATCCTGGTACTGGTCGTCATTACGGCGCTCGACCTGCTCGGCATACCATTAACTGCATTTGCTTTTGCGACCGGCGCATTGGCGATCGGCGTCGGCTTTGGCGCGCAGAACATTATCAACAACTTCATCAGTGGCTGGATACTGATGGTCGAGCGCCCGATTCGCATCGGCGACTTCATCGAGATCGATAGTGCCCAGGGCGTTATTGAAAATATTGGCAATCGGTCTACGCGAATCCGCCGCACCGACGGTGTGCATCTCCTTGTACCTAACAGCCTGCTGCTTGAACGCACAGTCGTTAACTGGACCCTGGTCGACCTCGAAATTCGATCCACGGTGCGTGTCGGCGTTGCTTATGGTTCGCCGGTGCGCCTGGTCGCCGACCTTATTCTGCAAGCGGTTAGAGAGCAGAGCGAAGTGAAAGAAAAGCCGGCACCGAGTGTCATTTTCGACGACTTCGGTGACAACGCACTCGCTTTCGACGCGTATTTCTGGTGCGACGCCGGCAGCGAAAGATTCCTCAGGGAGATCCGTAGCTCGATTCGCTTTCGGATCACCGAACTGTTCGAACAAAACGGAATTGTCATCGCCTTTCCGCAGCGTGACGTTCACCTGGACTCGAGCAGTCCACTGGAAATACGCATGATTGGCAAGGAGAGGGACGATGAATAACAACGGATTTTCAAGAGGATGGCTGCGATGAGTTCGCTGGGTTACTCGCTGGTCTCGGTTATTTTTCTGCTGGCCGCCAATGCGTTTTTCGTCGCGGCCGAGTTTGCCCTGGTAAAAGTGCGCGGCTACCAACTCGATCAGGCCGTGATAGCAGAGCGTCGTAGCGCCGCTCTCAGTGTGCGCATGCACCAGAACCTTGACGCTTACCTGGCTGCCTGCCAGCTGGGAATCACGATGGCATCGCTGGGGCTGGGCTGGGTCGGTGAGCCAGCGGTAGCCGCAATTCTCGAGCCACTGCTCTCGAAAGTCGGTGTAACCGGGCAAGCACTGCATACGATATCTTTCATCGTCGGCTTCCTGCTGTTCTCGTCCCTGCATATCGTTATTGGTGAGCAGGTGCCCAAGACCTATGCGATTCGCGAACCCAAGCCCGTCACGCTTGCGCTTGCCTATCCCTTACATTGGTTCTATCGACTTGTCTTTCCGCTGAACTGGCTGCTGGACAGGGCTAACGCCGCGATTCTGAATTTGCTTGGCGTTGGCGGCGGCAGTCATCATGAAGTTATTTCGGAGGCAGAAATCAGCGCGATCGTTGACGAGTCTGAGGCTCACGGCGAACTGGAAGGGAAGACGGCGGAGATCATCCGGAAAGCGTTTCGCTTTGACGACCAGACCGTTCGCGAAGTAATGATTCCCTGGAACAGTGTCGACACGCTGCGCCTGTCATCTGACGCCGATACAAAAAAGAAGACCATAGTGAGGACCATGCATAGCCGTTATCCTGTGCTTGACGAGAATGGCGATGTAGTCGGCATCCTGGCTACCAAGGACATGACATCGGCCCTGATCGAACAACAGACCGAAGTGTGGGAGTCGCTCACTGAAAAACTTCATCCACCTGTCGTAGTACCCCCTTCGCTGCTCATCTCTTCGCTACTTGAGCGCATGCGGGCCAAACGCACTCACATGTCTATTGTGATCGACGAACACGGGAACTACATCGGCCTCGCTACCCTCGAAGACATGCTTGAGGAGATCGTGGGCGAAATAGCCGACGAGTGGGATCACGAAGACATCAGCCCCCCCATTGAGGCCGTGAAGTCCGGCTGGCGCGCGAGCGGCCAGCTGCCAATGCCGATTCTGGAGGAGATTGTCGGCGGCGGCTTTGAGCAGAATCCCCACATCACAACGCTGGGAGGCTTTGTTATGCAACGGCTCGGACGGCTACCAAGGGAAAGCGATAATTTCGCCGATTCCGGCTACGAATTTCATGTGGCACGAATGCATGGGCGGCAAGTCCATACTGTTATGATTTCTCCTTCGAAAAAGACCAAAAAGAATCTGGATACCAGCTCGGTTGACGGCGACAATAGCTGACGCGCGCAATAATCCGCCCGTCAAGAAAGCCGCCGATGCATGCCTGGTCTCGAATTCCGTTTTTACGTCGACAGCTATGCTGTTTTGCATTCCTCTTGTTCGCATTCGCTTCACAGCCCAGGGCAGAATTGCGCGTCGACGGAGTTAGCGATGAACTTGCCCGTAATGTCTATAGTTATGTTGCCCTGGCGAGCGAACCCTGCGACGCCGAGCCGTGGCTGATTCGACGGCGCTTTCGCGCAGTCCCGTCGGAGGTGCGCAGCGCATTGGAGCCGTTCGGATATTACGACGCCGTTGTCGAGACAAAACTCGAACAGGACGAGAGATGCTGGCTCGCAACGATCGACATCGATCCCGGAGAACCCGTACTTCTGAGAAAAATCGACGTTTCGCTGAGCACCTCTCCGGATGAGAATTCAAATTTCATCGACATTGTATCTTCGACGGCACTTGTCGCCGGCACGCAATTGCGTCATTCCGACTACGAGGCACTAAAGGAATCATTGCAGATTCGTGCGGCAGAGCGTGGCTACATCGACGCGAATTTCCTGCAAAACAAGATCGAAGTCTGGCCGGCCGAAAGAGCTGCCGACGTGAACTTGAGTTTCGAAAGCGGCCCCAGGTACAACTTCGGCGAGATCACGCAAGAGCAGGATTTTCTCGATGCCAGCTTGATCAATGCTTATCTCGACTTTGAAACGGGCATGCCGTACGACAATCGGCTGCTCACCAAGGCCTACAGCGATTTATCGGTCAGCGGTTACTTCGGTCGAATCGAGCTGCTGCCCGATTACGAGCTGGCAAAAGACGGTCGGATTCCGGTTCGTGTCTTGCTCGAGCCAGCCGACCGTATCGAGTACACCATTGGCGTCGGTTTCTCGACGGACACGGGACCCCGGACGCGAGCCGGTTACTACAATCGGCGTGTCAATAAGCACGGAAATCGTTTCAAGACGGATATCAGTCTGTCTCCGGTCATACAAGGCATAGCAGCCGAGTATCGCAAGCCGCTAACGGATCCGCGCAGTGAATGGTTGAGCTATTCGAGTGCGTTGACCAGTGAAGACACGGACACGTTTAACAATGACACGGCACGTGTCGGCGTCCGGCGTACAAAGAAAGTTCGCAGCAACTGGAACCGTACTTTATCCTTCGACGTGAGCTACGATGAATTCGACGTCGGCCAGGAGTCAAGCAGTTCGCGGCTGGTATTGCCCGGAATCGCTTACGACCATAAGCGTGCGGACCGCGACGTATTCCCGACCCGGGGCCGCCGTTTGACCTTCGAACTGCGGGGCACCGGCCAGTTCCTCGGATCTGATACCTCCTTCCTGCAGGCGACCACCAGTTTGCGGCTGGTGCGCAGTATTTCAGACGAAAGCCGTTTGTTGGCGCGGGCCACGCTCGGCTTCACGGCCAAGTCGGAGTTATTCGAACTGCCACCCTCCGTACGATTTTTCGCAGGTGGCGATGAGTCGGTTCGCGGCTTTGGCTACAACACGCTGGGATCGAAGGATGAGCTCGGTAACGTTATCGGTGGCAGCCACCTGCTGGTTGCGAGCATTGAATACGAACGCCACATGCGCGGCAATTTTTACGGTGCCGTTTTCGTCGACGCGGGCAATGCTTTCGACGGCTTCGATGTTGACCCGGCAATAGGCGCCGGACTCGGCCTGAAGTGGCAGTCGCCGGTCGGTCCGCTGCGCTTCTACCTGGCACATCCGGTCAACAAGTCCGACCGCACTGTGCGCTTGCACATCCGCCTTGGGGCTGACCTGTGAGCCGGCGAGTATGGCGATGGGCGGGCGGCATTGTTGCCGCAGTTCTGCTTTTTGCCGTTATCGCGGCTTTCTGGCTCGTTGCGACGACAGGCGGTACTCGCTGGCTGCTGGCGCGGACGGCTCCACTGCTGCCACGAGCGCTGCAAATCGCCGAGGTCAATGGCACCTTGCTGAAGGGCGTCGACTTTCGCTCGGTAAACTGGACCGACGAGACAGTGCAGGTATCCATCGGCCAGCTTGATACACAGGTCGACTTGTGGCCACTGCTTGGACGACAGGTGCGCATCAGGAATCTCGACTTGCGGAATGTCGATGTCGTGGTTAGTGAGGGTCCACGCGATGACTACGATGGAGGGGACTTTTCGCTCGATCTTCCGATCACTCTGCGTATAGACACGGCTTCGGTCCAGAAAATACATATCACCACCGGTGACAGTAAATTCGCTATCGAAGAAGCCTGGCTTGCCGGTCAGTTGTCGGGATCGGCACTGCAAATCGACCGCCTCGAAATCCACAGCGAGCTCGCCGATATCAGCCTTTCAGGAAATGCAGCCCTGAGCGGCGATTACCCGGCCAACGCCACAGCAGCATGGGAAGTTCGGCTGCAGGATCAGGCCCCGATGTCGGGCATGCTGCGATTGCGTGGAAATGCTGCGCGCTACGTTCTTGAGCATCATCTCGATGCGCCTTATGAAATTGCCACACGAGGCACATTTGCGCTTGTTGATGACGATGTCGTCGTCGATCTCGCTAACACCTGGCAGCTGGTGCATGTCGAATCCGGTGATGCCCGCCCGATCGACGTTGTGGACGGCATGCTACGTATCAACGGTACTGCAAGCGCGTTGGCCTTTGACGGCAACACCACGATACTGTCGGGCGACACTCCTCCCATTACTCTTACAACGCGAGGAACACGAGGGGCTGAGCGCATAAGTTTCGACGCGATATCAATTTCGAACGATTGGGGACGTCTGCTTGCGAGCGGTGAAACTGTAATTTCGCCGGAATTCGCCTGGCAGTTCGACTTCGAGATTTCTGAGCTTGATCCCTCCGCTGCCGATCCGCGGTTGAACGGAAAACTCCAGGTCACCGGAAAAACCACGGGGCGCATCATCGATCAGCAGCCGATTCTGGATGTTCGGATCGATGACATGGGCGGAGACCTGAATGGCTTTCCCGTCAATGGCTCGGGAAGCCTGTCCTATGCTGACAAGCGGCTGCAGGTTGACAGCGCGGTTGCGCGCGTCGGCGACAACCGTATTAATTTCGACGGCTCGTACGGACAACAACTCCGAGTGAATGCGGCACTGCGCTTTTCCGACCTGAGTCAGCTTGGTCTCGGTGCCGCCGGCCTGCTGCAGGGCGATATTCGGTTCAACACGAATTTCAAGGCCCTCGAAGCATCCGGCAAGCTCGACGGTGAGGGCCTTGCCTGGGAAGACTACTTTGTAAATACACTCTCGGCCGATTTCAAGGTTCCGGCAAAAGGGCGTGGAAATGTAGAACTACAAGTAACAGACGCACGCATCGGTAACCTGATGCTCGCGACCGGACGCCTGAGTGCATCCGGGTCCGCACAGTCGCATACACTCCAGGCTGAGCTTTCGATCGAACAGGGCAAGGCCGAAGTCCAGGTTGACGGCAGCTTCGCAGACGAGCGCTGGTCCGGAGCTGTCGAAAAGCTCAGCCTCTATGGTGAACAGCTCGGAGAATGGACGCTACAGGAGGCAGCGGATTTTTCATTGTCACGATCAGAACTCAAGCTGGGGAAAACCTGCCTGAGTACGAGCAGCACTGCCGGCGTCGCGTGCAGCGTACTCGATTATGACTTTTCCGGGCCACTGCGTTTCGACGCCTCTGTCAAAGAACTGCCGCTCGCCGCTTTTGCCGTCGGGCTACCCGAAGGAACGACCGTCGAGGGAACCATCGAGGCGCACGCTAGAGGTGAGTATGTGAACCAACGCCTGACGGCGGAAACGGCCCTCGACTTGCAAAATCTTCTGTTGAAGGCAATCTTCGAAGGGGATGAACTGTCAGCGAGTTTCGATCGCGCCTTTGCCAAAGCTTCTGTCATCGACAACCACCTCAAAGGCGACCTTGAGTTCCGCCTGACTGATCAGACCGACCACATCAGAAGCACTATCGAAATCACTGATCTGTTTGACCCAAATTCGGCGCTGCGCGGGCAAGGCAGCCTCGAGCTGACTGATTTGAGCGTATTGTCTTTCTTTATTCCTGACCTGACCAAACCTGCAGGCACGATCGCCGGCAATGTCGATGTCGCCGGTAGTCTCGTGGCACCAGAAATCAACGGGGAGATAGGACTAGGTGGCGGTTCGTTCGGCGTACGCCGAGCCGGCATCGCCGTTACGGATGTCAACATCAAACTGACCCAACCGGATGTCGCACACCTCTTGCTTCAGGGTAGCGCGCGTTCGGGTGATGGTCGCCTGGATATTCGCGGCAAGACCGAGCTGAACTCAACGTCCGGTATTCGCACCGAATTGACGCTCAATGGCGAGAATTTCACGCTGATCCAGCTACCGGACTGGCAGGTCACTGCGTCGCCTGCCATTGCCGTCCTGTTCGACGACAACGCCATCCGGGTCAGCGGTGAAGTCCGTATTCCTAGAGCAAATATCAATATTCCTACCGTACCCGAGACCGCTGAACGGACTTCTTCGGACGTCGTTGTGCATCGCGAAGATGAGCCGGCGCCCACGAAGCGACGCATATTGTATGTCGACGTCCGGACAATACTCGGCAACGCCGTTGTCCTGTCGGGATTCGGATTAACGACCGGCCTTGAAGGTTCGGTACGCATAATGGGAAGCAGTAATACGCCCTACACGAGCTCTGGTCGCGTCGTATTGCGCGGCGGCCGCTACCAGGCTTACGGCCAGAACCTGACGATAGACAGCGGCGAACTGATATTTAATGGGCCGTTGATCAACCCAACGCTCAATATACGCGCCAACCGAAAGGCTACTGACGGTACGGTCGCCGGCATACACCTGACCGGAACACCCACTGCTTTGAAATCGCAGGTATATAGCGAGCCAGCGAAGGGAGATGCTGAAGCTCTTTCGTATTTGTTAACCGGCCGACCGCTCGGCAGCGCGGATTCGGCAGAAGGCGCGATGCTGAACCAGGCCGCGTTCGCCCTCGGCCTGGCTTCTGCCGGCAGCATTGCGTCAGTAATCCGTAACGAACTCGGATTTGAAACGCTGGGTATCCAGGGCGGCGCCGAGAACAGGCAGTTTGTCGCCGGCAAACGCATCGGCGATCGCCTGCTGATCGAATACGCGTACGGCATGATCGATAACCTCGGCACGTTGCTGCTGCGCTACCAGCTGACCAACCGAATCATCCTCGAATCGCGCTCCGGTACGGCCCGAATGTTGGACATCGTTTACAGCGTCAAGAAACAGTAACGCTGCTGCCGCTCCAAGGCCGGCTATTAATGCTCCTCGCCCGCCAGCCTTACCTTGCGCAACAGGTCGGCGAGTTCCTTACGTTCTCTGGAACTAATGCTGCGCAGACTCTCGTCCGCAGCGTCCAAGCGGAGTTGAATCGCTTTGTCGATCGCCCGTCGTCCACTGGCTGTCAGCGAGACGACTACGCCCCGCCGATCGTTCTTGTCCCTGCGCCGGCGTACGAAGCCTCGCTCCTCGAGCCTGTCGACACGGTTGGTCATGGCCCCGCTACTGAGCCCGGTCGCGTTCGCGAGCCTGGTTGCGGGTAAGGCATAGGGCTTTCCCTGGCGCCGCAGCGCAGACAGCACGTCGTACTCAAACAGTTCCAGGCCCAGCGGCTCCAGGGCCCCGGCCGCCTGCCGAACGAACGCCCGATACAGGGACATGACCCGAATCACGACGCCAAGGCTCGCCGTATCGAGCTCCGGACGCTCCTCGGACCACTGCTCCAGGATGTCGTCAACTGCGTCTGTTTTCATTGGGTTCCTGAATATTCTATTTTGATATCAAATTACTTGACACCGAAGCAAATTTGAAGATACTTCGGTGCATTGGAGGCTCGAACAGAGATTAACGCTGTATACCTTTCAATGATAGGAGGCACCACGAATGCGCCCGTTCTTTGACGACTACGACGAGTTGGACGAGTCCAGCTTTGACGATTTCGCGGCAACTCGTCGTCTGCTCAGTGAAAAGCAACGCCACCGTCAGCATCACCCGCATCAAAAAGGCGCCGGCCGAAAACGCCACGGCCGTTCTCGTCATGACCGTTGGGCAGCTGATAACTGGGACAGTTACGACGAATATGATGACTATAATGATGACGAGTTCGACAGGCATTACGGACTAAGATTCGACGACTAGTCAAATCAGCTGGGGCAGCACCAGGCTCGCAAGACTCAGCAGCAAGAAGAATCCGCACATGTCCGTTACCGTGGTCAGGAGCGGGCCCGACGCAACGGCCGGGTCGAGTTTCATACGCCGCAGCACGAGTGGAACCGTACCGCCGATTGACACGGCGATAATCGTGTTGGCCGCGAGCGCGCCCCCGACAACAAGACCGAGAATGGGGTTGCCCTTCCAGGCCCAGGCTGCCGCGCCCAACAAAGCGCCAAGTGCCAGCCCGTTGATCAGTCCGACAATCGCTTCTTTACGCCACACTCGCCATACGTCCTTCGGCACCGCCGCACCGAGCGTCAGCTCACGCATGCTGACAGCGACAGCCTGGTTGCCCGAACAGCCACTCATGTCGGAAACAATCGGCAGAAATACGGCGAGCGCGATAACAGCCGTCAGCGTGTCTTCATAGATCGCAATAATGCTGGCTGCCAGGATGTTCAGTCCGATGTTGATACTGAGCCACGCCAGGCGCCGTCGAGAGCGCAGCATTATGGGCATGCTGCGCAGTTCGTCACCGCCGATGATACCGGCGGCCTTCAGGCTATCCGCTTCCGCATGTTCGGCAATCGCCTCGAGTACGGCTCGCCTGCGAACGATACCGAGCAACAAGCCTCGCTCATCGACAACCGGGACCGCAGCAATATCGTGCCCGGCGAAGAACTCATCAAGCTTTGCCATACTCGTGTCCGGCGAAACGGTCAGCGCCGGTATGGCAATTTCCCCAATCGTCTTGTCTGGATCGGCGAAAACCAGATCACGAATACGAACAACGCCCTTGAGTTTTTGCTTTTTCACAACGACGTAGATGTAGTGCACGGTCAGGAACTGATAGTCGATGTCGTCGGCCGTCAAGTCGTGAACGACCTCACGCACGGTGCGGTTCATCGGGTAGGACGCGAATTCCTTCATCATCAGGCCACCGGCCTGTTCCGGCTCATAGGAGCTGAGCTCTCGGATTTCAAGCGCATCTTCCTCATCGAGCTCTGCGATGATCGCCTCGGCGTCTTCGGTGTCCAGTTCCGCCAGCACGTCAACGCGATGGTCGCTCGCCAGTTCCTCCACGATCGGCGCCGACTCCGCTACCGGCATTTCCTCGATCAAGTCCGCAACATGACCGTCCGGAAGATCCTCAACAAGAGAAGCCGCTCTATGCGGCGTCAGCGCCGCAAGCAGTGCGCGCTGGCGATCGGGTTCGAGCGTAAACATCGTATGCAGCAGGACGGCTGGTTCCAGTCCGTCCAGGACCGCTTCGATCTCGGCTGGCGCAACGCCTTGCTCCAGCATTTCACTGACTTCGTGGGGTATGTCTCTTTGCTTTACCTGCATGTTTTCTTCCCGACCGAACCAAGAAAATAATTGCTTCGCTTATCGACGAAACCGACCTAGAATAGCGGCGCCTGCCCGCTCCAATTTTCCGTATTTGCTGCCTTTTTTTAACCAGCGTCAATAGAAATGACAAAAGCCCTTGCGCCCGTCGCAATACTACTAATCAGCGCCTCGATCCTGCTGACCGGACAGGGGCTGCAGGGCATATTGCTGCCGGTCAGAGCCTCGCTCGAAAACTTTTCCACGATCGCCATTGGCACCATGGGTGCAGCTTATTTCTTTGGCTTTACGGTTGGTTGCCTGAAAGGTGGAGAACTTCTGCGCCGGGTTGGGCATGTCCGGGTGTTCCTTGCGATGAGCGCGCTGGCTTCAGCCTCGCCCTTGCTGCACGGACTGATTATCGAGCCGGTCGTGTGGGGATCGCTGCGAATGCTGACCGGTTTTTGCTTCGCGGTCCTGTATGTCGTCATCGAAAGCTGGCTGAACGAACTTTCTGACAACGAGAACCGCGGCGTCATTTTTTCGACCTACGCCATGATCACGCTGACAGTGTTTGCCGTGGGTCAGATGATGACATTGCTGTACGACCCTGCCGGACTTCAGCTCTTCATCATCGCTTCTGTTTTGGTTTCGATCGGTGCGGTACCGATCGCGCTGTCGACATCGCCGATTCCGGAACAACCGCAAAGTGTTTCGGTCGATGTGAAGCGCCTCTTCGAAATCTCACCGTCGGGCACGCTTGCGTGTCTTGTCGCCGGGCTCGCCAACGGCTCATTTTGGGCGCTGGCCCCGGTGTATGCGACCAGCGTGACCAACACAGTAGAAATAGCCGCCTGGTTCATGACCTCCGCCGTCATCGGCGGTGCCATCGCGCAGTGGCCCCTCGGACTGCTTTCTGATGTTGCCGGTCGAAGAAAAGTATTGATTGCCGTGTCGCTGGCCGGCGGTATCATCGGCCTGCTGCTGTTCCTGGCAGAGCCGGTACTGAACTTCACATCTGCGAATCTGCTCGCCGCGTTTTGGGGAGCACTCGCTTTTCCGCTTTATACGATCGCCGTAGCCTACGCCAACGACTTCGCCGAAGCCGGCGAATACGTCATGGTCTCCAGCGGTTTATTGCTGATGTACGGCATAGGCGCAACGATTGGACCGTTTGCAGCTTCGACGTTGATGACGATGCACGGCACCGGCAGCCTTTTCCTGTTTACGGCACTCGTTCATGTCGCGCTCGTAGCCTATGTGATGATTCGGTTTCTACGCCGCCGCACTCAGGCCACGCAGCAAATTGCTTTCAGCGATGCGCTGTCCGCCGCACAAACCGCATCACAGGTCTTCGAAGAGGACATTCAGCCACAAATCCCGGGCGACGAGTAAAGCGGGGAGCGCTGTCTTACAAGCTGCTGTAAAGAACGCCCAGGATCGCGAGTGGCGCGACAACACGAATCATCCACAGCCACACTTTGAAAAGTGCCGTGCTACCAAATGAGAGATCCTCAGCCAGTACAGATGGCTTGATGAGCCAGCCGACAAACACGGCCATGAGGATTCCGCCCAGCGGCATCATCAGGTTGGCCGTAAGGTAGTCGATCAGCGCGAATAAATTCATGTCTGCGAACGGGCGTATCGCGCTGAGCGGTGTGAAATCGGACCAGACGTTGAATGAAAACACGGTGGCGAGTCCGATCACCCAGGCGAGGAATCCAAATACGATGCAGGCGTTGCGCCTTCGCATTCCCCATTTATCTTCTGCGTAGGCGACAATCGGCTCAATGATCGCGATGATCGACGTTACCGCGGCAAACGCCAGTAACAGGAAGAACAACGACCCGAAAATGGCGCCGCCTTTCATACCGGCAAATGCGGTCGGCAAGGTGCGGAAAATCAGTCCCGGACCCGAGCCTGGGTCGAGATCGTTGGCAAAAACGAGCGGGAAAATCATCAGCCCCGCCAGGATTGCGACCAGGGTATCAGCGCCTGCGATAATCAGCGCCGACTTTGTCAGGGAAACGTCTTTTGGTACGTAAGAGCCGTAGGTCATGATCAGCCCCATCGCGACACTGATGGAAAAGAATGCCTGCCCGATGGCGGTTAGAACGATAGTGCCGTCGATCTTGCTGAAATCGGCGCTAAACAGGAAATCGACGCCCGCCGCAAAGTCGCCTTCGACCGCTGCATAGCCAATCATCACGATCAGCATGACGAACAGCGCCGGCATCAGAAACTTCACTGCCCTCTCGATGCCGTCCCGCAGGCCGCGTCCAACAATCAACAATGCACTCGTTATGAACGCCGTATGCCAAAACACCATCGCGCCAGGATTTGCCAGCAACTCATCGAATTGTTGGGTCACGGTCGCGGGGCTTGCACCACCGAAGCCATTTCCAGCCTTCACGATATAGGCCAGCGTCCATCCGGCAATCACGCTGTAGTAGGTTGCGATGAGGTAGCCGACGAGCATGCCCATCCAGCCAATGACGGACCAGGCTCTCGAACGGCCGGCTTTGCCCGCAACAACCTGCATTGCCACGGGCGGGCTTTGACCACCACGGCGGCCCAGCCAGAGCTCGGCGATCAGTATCGGGACTGCGACAAAAACCACACAGCCCAGGTACACGAGGACGAACGCCCCGCCACCGCTGACCCCTACGACGAAAGGAAACTTCCAGATATTGCCCAGGCCGACGGCCGCGCCAACCGCTGCCAGAATGAATGTGAACCCGGAGGACCAGGTTTGATTGTCTTCGCTCGATACGGCTAGTGTCATTCTGTCAGCTCCGCTGGGCAGACCTTATTGTATGCCGAAAAGGGGCCCGGTCCGAACGGCCAGGGTTTCTAAGATCCCGCATTTCTTATCGGCCTCATCACAGAATGCCTCATTATTTTGCTACGATTGCCGGCCCGCGCGCGCAAAAACAAGCAATGACAAGACATGGCGAACTCTGCAGATAAAATAAGTCAGCTCAAGATCGATCGCAGCGCGCCGGCCGCGGCAGACCGCCGCTGGCTGCTGCCCGGCGCTCTGCTGGCTTTTGTCGGCATAATCGTGATTGGCTGGATGTACTTCGGCGCCGGTTCATCGGCCGTGCTCGTCGAAACCGATATCGCACGCAGGCCACCCAGCATGGCGGCGGCCAATAGCGTGCTCGACGCGTCTGGCTACGTCGTTGCACGACGCCAGGCAACCGTGTCATCGAAGGTTACTGGCAAGGTCGTCGAGGTCTTCGTTGAGGAAGGTATGCGCGTTGAGCAAGACCAGGTCGTTGCGAGACTTGACGATACGACCGAGCAGGCGCAGCTGTCACTCGCGCGGGCGCAAGCTGAGTCGTCGCGCGCCGCGCTGCACGAAATTGAAGCCGAGTTACGCAATGCCCGGCTCGAGCGAGACAGGCTTCGTGACCTGGTGAAACGCCAGCTAACGAGCCAGGCCAGCGTTGACGCAGCGGACGCAACGTTCGAACAGCTGGCTGCACGACTCGAAACGGGGCGCGAGAATGTCAAGGTGGCGGAGCGTAATGTCGAGTTGGCCAGGGATTCGCTGTCCAACATGACGATCAAAGCACCGTTCGCCGGCATGGTTGTATCCAAGAACGCGCAGCCCGGCGAAATGATCTCTCCCATCTCAGCAGGTGGCGGCTTCACCCGAACCGGTATTTGCACGATCATCGATACGGACTCGCTCGAGATCGAGGTCGATGTCAATGAAGCTTACATACAAAGAGTGAAAGCCGGTCAGTCGGTTTCAGCAACTCTCGACGCCTATTCGGAGTGGCGCATACCTGCTGAAGTCATCGCCATCATACCGACGGCCGACCGGCAAAAAGCGACGGTCAAAGTTCGCATAGGTTTTCTGGAACGCGATGAGCGAGTGTTACGTGATATGGGCGTTAAAGTTGCGTTTCTTGGCGCCGAAATGCAGGTCGATACGCCGCAGGAAATTAGCGGCGTTATGATCGCCGGTGAAGCACTTCGCTCGGATGCCAGCGGCGACTTTGTCTGGCTGGTGCGAAGCAACATTGCCGAGAAACGTGCTGTGCAAGTTGGTGGTCAAAGAGACCGGCCGCAGGTACTGATCGTCAACGGACTGAGTATCGGCGATACCATCGTTCGTTCGTCTGAGGCACCGCTGGTCGAAGGCCGGTCAATAAAAACTAATTAAAAAGGAGCAGACGATGTCGGATATTTTGGCACGACTCGAGGGCGTCAGCCGCATCTACCTGAAGGGTAAAGAAAGAGTCGAGGTTCTGCACGAACTCGACCTCGAGATTCCCAAAGGCGACTTCATTGCCATTATGGGACCATCCGGGTCAGGCAAAACGACTCTCCTGAACTTGCTTGGTGGTCTGGATAAGCCCACCGCAGGCACGGTTAATGTCGGCGGTGCCGAATTATCGTCTATGTCGAACAGCCAGTTGTCGCACTGGCGCTCGACCAATGTCGGCTTCATTTTCCAATTCTATAACCTTCTGCCTGTGCTGACGGCACTCCGAAATGTCGAGCTGCCACTTTTGTTAACCGACTTCAATTCAAAGGAACGAGTCAAGCGCGCATCGATTGCCCTGGACATAGTCGGACTCGCCGATCGAGCAAAACACTACCCGCGCGAGTTGTCCGGCGGCCAGGAGCAGCGCGTTGCTATCGCCCGCGCGATCGTGTCAGACCCGTCGCTGTTACTTTGCGACGAGCCTACGGGCGATCTCGATCGTGAAACAGCCGACGAAATCCTGCGCTTGCTGCAGGTCTTGAATCGAGAACATGGCAAGACCATCGTCATGGTCACGCACGACGCCCAGGCTGCCGACTACGCCAATCGATCCCTGCACTGCGACAAAGGCACGCTCGAGGCGAAGGAGGCGGCATGAAATATTTCCGGCTCATCTGGAAAAACGTCTGGCGCAAAAAGATCCGCACGTCGCTGACAGTACTCTCGGTTTTCGTGGCATTCCTCTTGTTCGCGCTGCTTTCCGCGATCGGCTTCGCATTCCGAGGTGGCGTTGACGTTGCCGATGCCGAGCGCCTTGTTGTGATCGACAAAATTTCACTGATCAACCCGATCCCCATGAGCTATTTGAACCGCATCGCCGCAACCGAAGGCGTGGAATCCGTCACGCATTCGACCTGGTTCGGCGGCTATTACCAGGATCCGCGCAATCAGTTTCCACAATTCCCGGTGGATCCGCAGTCCTACTACGACATGTATCCAGAAGTCAGTATGCCTCCCGAGCAGCTCGAAGCGTTCAAACGCAATCGAACGGGCGCCGTCGTTGGCCGGGAGCTCGCCGAAACATACGGGTGGAAAATCGGCGACCAGATTCCGATCCAGGCAACGATCTGGACGAAAGCTGACGGTGGTCGCACCTGGGAGTTCCAGCTCGAAGGTATATTCTCGACCGATGATCCCCGTGGCAGCACGGCCCTGATGCTGTTCCAGTACGACTACTTCGAAGAAGCGAGGGCATTCGGCAAAGGAACGGTCGGTTGGTACATCCTGCGAGTTGCCAAAGGCGCAGATCCAATCCGGGTCGCAAACGCGATCGACCTGCAGTTTGCGAATTCGCCAAACGAGACAAAAACAAGCACGGAGGCCGCTTTCGCGCAGTCCTTCACCAAGCAGTTCGGCAACATTGCGTTGATAGTGATGCTGATTCTTGGCGCTGTATTCTTCACGCTGCTACTCGTGTCCGGTAACACGATGTCGCAATCCGTTCGGGAGAGAATTGCCGAGCTTGCTGTCTTGAAAACACTCGGTTTCGGTGATGGCGCTGTACTTGGTATCGTATTGTCCGAATCGATCCTGATCATGCTTATGGGTGGTCTGCTCGGCCTCGGCCTCGGGTGGCTGATTATTCAGGGCCTGGCACAGCAAATGGGTGCATTTCTACCCGGCGTTTTTCTGTCACCCAAGGCGATAGCCGGGGGCGTGGCGACGATGATCGGCGCAGGAACACTCGCAGGAATTTTCCCTGCCCTCAAAGCGATGCGTCTATCGATCATTGACGCTCTCGCGCGAGCCTAGGAGACAACGATGCGCGGTCTGCAACAGATATTCGCCGTAACCTGGCTTAATCTCCGTAACCTCCCGCGGCGCGTTGGCTCATCGGTCGTGGCGGTGATCGGCGTTGCGGCCGTTGTGCTGGTTTTCGCCGCGGTCCTGTCCATGGCCAAGGGATTCGAACGAACGATGATATCCGCCGGCTCAGACGACACTGCAATCATCATGCGCAGCGGTTCGACATCGGAACTTAACAGCGGAATCTCTAATGATCAGGCTTTGCTCATTGCAAATGCGCCAGGCGTCTTAAAGGACGGCGATTCTGCTGTCATATCGGCAGAATTGTATGTCGTCGTAGATGTTAAGAAGAAATCCACAAACACGGACGCCAACGTACCGTTTCGCGGTGTTCAGTCCGGCGCGTTCGAGGTGCGCGATAACGTGACCGTGATCGAAGGCCGCATGTTTGATACCGGTAAGAACGAGATCATCGTTGGTCGTGCAGCGCAACAGGAGTTTGCAGGACTCGATACCGGATCAACAATTCGTTTCGGCCAGACCGAGTGGCAAATTGTCGGCGCGTTCGAAGCACAGGGCAGTGTATCGGAGTCCGAGCTTTGGACCGACGTTCGTGTCCTGCAAAACGCCTATCGGCGCGGCAACTTTTTTCAGTCCGTGCGCGTCAAGCTACAAGGCGCCGGGAGCTTGCAGGAACTCGAGGCCGCGCTGGAAGCCGATCCGAGAATCGATCCGGACGTCATGAGCGAAAAAGAGTACTACTCTGGACAAGCTGCGCCATTGAGTCGGTTTATCAAGCTTCTCGGCTATCCCCTGACGATCCTCATGTCGATTGGCGCCGTGTTCGGCGCCTTGAATTCAATGTACTCATCAGTCTCTGCGCGCGGCAAAGAAATTGCGACATTAAGGGCGTTAGGGTTCGGGCCGATCTCGATCCTGTGCTCGACAATGATCGAATCGACATTGCTCGCGCTGGTCGGCGGCATCGTGGGCGGTGCCGTCGCTTTCCTGGTGTTTAACGGCTTCCAGGTATCGACATTGAATGGCGCGAGTTTCAGCCAGGTCGTTTTTGATTTTGCGGTAACGCCTGAGTTGCTCATCGACGGCCTTTACGCCGCACTGATCATCGGCGCATTCGGCGGGCTGTTCCCGGCCCTTCGCGCCGCGAGGCTGCCGGTTGCACAGGCACTGCGCGAACTTTAGGCTCGCTATCTTCGACAAGTGAAATTAACTTTATGGAATTGATTAACAACATCATTGCCAGGGCGGAACTATTTGTGCCGGTACTTGGCACCATTGCCCTTGTCGCGGCGGTCCTCTTTTTCGTTGACCGGATACTGAAACGACGCTGGCAAGACAACCCGGACGCCCAGTTTCGCTTTCAACTGATCATGCTGGCGCTGACGTTCGCCGGCTTGCTCTCGATCATTCTGGCGTTACCTGTGAGTGTCGAGACCCGCGGACAATTGCTGAGTCTCATCGGCATACTGCTCAGTGCCGCGATAGCACTCTCCTCGACGACGTTTATCGGCAACGCGATGGCCGGCATCATGCTGAAGGCCGTGAAGAGTGCCCGACCTGGCGATTTCATCACGGTAGCCGAACTCACCGGACGGATTACCAAGATGGACCTGCTACACACCGAGGTTCAGACCGAGTTTCGGGATCTCGTTACTGTCCCCAATCTGTACATGGTGACGCAGCCGATGCAGGTAGTGCGTTCTTCGGGCACCATCATCACGGCCGAAGTTTCGCTGGGCTATGACGTATCGCATACCGATGTCTCCAGAATTCTGAGTGAGGCCGCTGCGCAAGCGGGCCTTACAGACGGTTTCGTACACGTGCGACAGCTGGGCGATTTCTCCGTAACTTATCGCGTCGCCGGCCTCCTGGAAGATGTCAAAAGCCTGATTTCAGCACGCTCCCGTTTGAGGGAGGCCGCGCTGGATGCGCTACACGCCGCAGGCATCGAAATCGTATCGCCGAACTTTATGAATACCCGCGCACTAACCGACGACCGGCTGTTCATCCCTCAGCCGACCCGCAAGGCAGCGCCGAAAAAAGCCACGCAAGCCGAAGATGTGGCTTTCGACAAGGCCGAAGAGGCCGCGTCGGCCGAGGAAATACGCAAGTCGATCGAGCTGGTCGACGCCGAAATCGTTGCGCTGAAAGACCAGGGGAGCGATGCCGCTGCCGCCACTATCGACAAGCTTACAGCCAGGAAAGATCGTCTGATCGAGCAACTCAAGCACGCCGCAGAACAGCTAAAGGATTAACCCCAGGCAGGCGCCGGCGCCTGTGGAGTTTATTAGCCTCTTTGTACTGCGGCAATTGGCTTTAGGTATTATACCTACTTGAATTGGAGCCTTTAGCGGCGTAGACAATAAAAGAAAAACAGAGCGAGGCAACCCATGATCGATTTAAAAAGGACGCTGCGTCTCATTAGCGGCGGAATGTTCGACTCGGAGCAAACCTGGCGCAACTACCTGCCAGAGGCGGAAAACTGGCAGAAGACAGTCTTCTTGCTGACCGGCCCATTGATTATTTTTGCCGCCGTGGCTGCCTACATCTTCGGCTTCCTCGGCAGCGACATCTCGATGTTCGGACGATTCCGACCTACGCTCATCTCGACGGTGCTGACAATGATCACCTCGGCGATCGCAGCTGTCGTCGTCGCGTTCGTTGTCAGTGCCCTGGCTGGCGCATTTGGCGGGAAAAAAAGTTTCGCGCTTGGGCTTGCCGCCACTACGTTCGCTTTCATTCCCGGATATTTCGGTCAGGCGGCTACGTGGTTGCCATGGATAGGCGGGTTGCTGGCGCTTGGCCTGTTCATCTATGCGCTGGTACTTCTCTGGAAGGTAATACCCGTTTATCTGGCGGTTCCAGCCGAAAAACGTGTCGGTCACTACATTCTTTCCCTGGTAGTAACGATCGCGGCGATGTTTATTCTCTCAATGACGATCGGGCGTTTTCTGTACCCGTCAGTGGGCGGGCCTACTTTCGACCGCATCTCTGATCGTTCGGCCCCGGCTTCGACATCCGGTACCGGTATGTATAGCGGCATCGCCCGGCAAGCTGAGTTAATGGCAGCGGCCGAGGAAGACAGGTTTGATCCACCGTCCAATGGCCGCTTGAGCAAGGATCAGGTGCGAGAATTCATTCGCGTCATGCAACGCACGGAAGAGCTACAGCAGGAAAAAATGGCGCGCTTCAGAGAGTTTGCGGAGAGGGCAGAGAACAACGAAGATGTTTCACTGAGCGATCTGGGCAGCATGATGAGCGGCGTTACCGAAGCGGCCGGTCTACAAACATCGGAAATCGAGGTTGTTAAGTCGGCGGGCGGCAATTGGGCTGAGCACCAATGGGTTCGCGAGTCTTTGCGGACCGCGTGGATCCAAAAAGACATCAATGACACCGTCGCGCACAATTTCGGGCTCTATCAGGAATTCGAAGAAGAACTTTCCGACTATATCGTTCGCTGATCGGCACCTTCAGGTACCGAGCGCTGCCTTTAGTTCCGCGACGAGTTTCTTATCGTCCGGCTGTGTGCGCGGACTGAATTCGGCAATAAGCTTGCCGTCGCGGCCAATCAGATACTTGTGGAAATTCCACGTTGGGTACGTGCCAGAAGCGGCAGCGAGACGATCGAAAAACGGATTCGCCTTGCCCTCTTTTACGGTAACTTTTTCGAACATCGGGAACTTCACCTTGTAAGTCAGGCGGCAAAATTCCTGGATCTCCTCTTCGGTACCCGGCTCCTGCCCGAAAAAGTCGTTTGATGGGAAACCAAGCACTACAAGACCTTCGTCGCCGTATTCTTCGTAAAGTCGCTCAAGTCCATCATACTGGGGCGTGTTGCCGCACTTGGACGCTGTATTCACGACCAGTACAACCTTGCCTGCATAAGCTTCACTGAGATTTACAACCTCGTCCGACGCCAGGCGCCGAAAATCCTGGTCAAGCAGGGCACTGTCGGACGCCATGGAAAACGATGCAGTCATGAATAACAATACTCCAGCCAGGTAACGCATTTTCAAAACTCCGCAAAGTGGGACGCCCGATCGCGGACGCCCAGGTCGTATGGCCACCATGATCTTCTCGGCGACGCTCTTTTACCAGCCCGAACCCGTAACAAGTCGTATCAGGGTCGCTAATAAATATGCGCTTATGAGGAAATTCGCAGGAACGCATATCCGAAATACGTCAGCAGCAGAAAGGCGCCTATATTCCTGCCCAACCGGGCATCACCGAAGACGAAGATTGGAATCAGTATCGCCGTAAGCAACAAAGACAGTATGAGGTCACCGACGCCTCCGCTCGGTACCGGTATTTGGCTGATGAGGCTACTCGCCGGTAGCACAATCAGCGAATTAAAGATGTTGGATCCGACAACATTGCCGAGGGCCAGATCAGCCTCGCCGCGGGTTGCGGCAACGATGGACGTGACGAGCTCCGGCATGCTTGTTCCCACGGCGACAAGAAACAGGCCAATAATTGTCGGGGAGACGCCAAGGTTATCGGCGATCGCAACGCCGTTTCGAACCGTTATCTCACCGCCAACAAGTAACAGGCCTATGCCGCTTATCACGAACAACCAGCGAAACCGGCTGTGCGGATCAGATCGCATTAGTGGATTGTGCTCGATGTCCGCGATGAGCTGATCGGAGTGCCGCGTATCCACAAAATCGAGCACGTTAACGTAGGCAAAAACACAAAAAAGCGACAGCAATATGATGCCCTCGGACCTGCCAATCATCGCGGGCAACCCTTCCAGCTGCTGGTCCATCGCCATCACGACTATTACTGTTGTGGCTAATAGCAGTAACGGCACCTCGCGCCGGACGAGCTGCCCCTGGATCTTGATCGGCGCGATCAGCACCGCTGCGCCAAGAACGAGCGCCAGGTTGCTGATGTTCGATCCGACGACGTTGCCAAACGCGATTTCGGTTTCGCCGCGAAGGGCGCCGACGACGTTAATGATGAGTTCCGGTGCACTCGTACCGAATCCAACCACGGTCAGACCGACGATCATCGGCGATACACCGAGTCTCGTTGCGATTTCGGAGGCGCCGCGTACCAACAAAGTGCCGCCGCCGATCAGCGTCACAATACCCACAATTAGTCCCGCGAAAGAAAACATGTCGCCCCCCCTACCTCACGGCATATGGCAGCAGGGTTTCAAGGTCGCGATTCAGCACTATGTGCAACCAGATACATAGCGCATAACCCAGTGCGATTGCAGGTGTCCAGCGAAGGTGTGTAAAAAAAGTGTACTTGCCGCGGGCCTGTCCCATTAGGGCGATGCCGGCGGCTGATCCAATTGACAGGAGGCTGCCTCCCACGCCGGCCGTAAGCGTAACCAACAGCCATTGCTGAACATTCATCGCGGGATTCATTTCCAGCACAGCAACCATCACCGGTATGTTGTCGACAACGGCGGATATCAGTCCTATAAGTACGTTCGCTACCGTCGGGCCGAGCTGTCCATAAAGATAGACTGAGAGATGATCAAGGTAGCCAATAAATCCGAGGCCACCGACACACATTATGACGCCGAAGAAAAACAACAGCGTATCCCACTCGATCCTGGCGACCTCACGAAAGCTATCGAAGGGTGCGGTGTCGCCAACCTCGCCATAATTTTCCCGGTCATACGGCGTTGTGGCATGCGTTGTTCTCAGGTAGTAGCCATAAAACTTGAGAACCGCGAGGCCCGTCATCATGCCTAGAAACGGCGGCAAGTGAAGGAAGTTATGAAACGACACCGCTGTGGTTATAGTGCAAGCGAATAAGAACATGATGTGCCTGGCGCCCCGCTTCAGGCCAACTGCGTTGTTCAGGCCGGTTGCCGAGGGCAGAGTCTTCGGAACCGCAAATGACATGATGGCAGCCGGAACCAGAAAATTGACAGCACTGGGCAGGAAGAGATGGAAGAAATACTCAAAACTGACGACACCGCGCTGCCAGACCATCAGCGTCGTAATATCGCCGAAAGGACTGAACGCACCACCAGCATTTGCTGCCACGACGATATTGATGCAGGCAACGCCGATAAAACGCGGGTTTCCCTCTCCGATAGCCATTACAACGGCGCACATGACGAGCGCAGTCGTCAGGTTGTCGATGACCGGAGACAAAAAGAAACTCAGGATACCGGTGATCCAGAACATGGTGCG
>Ga0224512_10001044_pt1 | contig 27612 bp, 26 predicted proteins | sample SF_May12_sed_USG_4_FD_169103 | JGI IMG/M metagenome (GOLD analysis project Ga0224512, IMG submission 169103) | Sediment microbial communities from San Francisco Bay, California, United States - SF_May12_sed_USGS_13 | ecosystem: Environmental > Aquatic > Marine > Sediment | place: USA... | reverse complement strand
TCAGCCGACGAGCTCGGACGTCTGAACGACGGGTCGGCTGTTCGTGAAGTTCGGGATGTCGGCCAACGCGTCGGCGGCATTGTCCATGCCTGCCTTCATGGCCTCCATGGAGTCGTAGTACAGATGACAGATCACCAGATAGGGCCCGTCGACCTGCTTGTCGATCTCGACCTTCGATGGGCCCATGTCGCGGTTCACGATTTCAACGTGGTTCCCGAGGTAGTACTCCATGTCGAAGGTATTGCCCTCGCCGGCCGGATACATGACGCTCACCTTGATCACGGTTCACTCCTGTCGATAATCGGTGGGTGACGTGTCCCGAATCGTAGTGGTGCGGTCGGGTTGGTCCCAGTTGGGCTCCGTCGCTCCTGTGGTCGGTCAGGCGGCGGGCGAGGACAGTATGCAGAATTCGTTTCCCTCGGGGTCGGCGAGCACCTGCCAGGTGACGTTGCCCTGGCCGATGTCGATCGATCGAGCGCCGAGGGCGAGCGCTCGTTCGACTTCCCGATCGTGGTCGTCCGGCCGGAAGTCCAGATGGAGCCGGTTCTTGTCCCTCTTGGGATGGTTCACCGGCACGAAGAGGAGCCCGGGCATCCGGTCGATCGCCGGTCTGATCTCGAACTCGGTCGGGTCGTCGTTGACGACCACCCAGTCGAGCATCTCGAGCCACCATCGGCCCAGACCCTGCGGGTCGATCGCTTCGACGATCACCTGTTCCCAGCTGAGGCTCATCCGCACAGTCTACGACCGGCCGGACTGGTCAGCCGGCACCGTCATTCCAGCTTCGGTGCACGAATGAGGAGCGCCAGCGCCAACCCGATCACCGAGGCAACCAGGCCGACGCCGAAGGTCAGGGCGAACCGTCCGGGCGTAGCGTTGTCGCCGGCCAGCACGTTCATGCCCTGGACGCCGACCACGATGCCGATGAACATGATCTGCTGGGTCATGCCGTTGGCGATACCGGTGTCGTCGTCATCCACGTTGTCGACCACCATGGCCAGCACCGACGGTTGGGAGATGCCGGCCGCCCCGCCGGCCAGGATCAGCCCGGCGAGGACGAGGACGATGCCGAATCCCGAGTCGAATCCCGATGCGACCACGAACGCCGCCGTCGAAGCGATCATGGCCACGGCGCCCATGATGATCGGCGGCTTCTGGCCGATACGGCCGGGCAGGTACCCGCCGAGGGGGGAGGTGAGACTGAACGTGGCGGGCCGGGGGGCGAGTAGCACCGCGATGGCACCGAGCGACCACAGATACTGGTCCTCGAGGAGGGCGGGGACGACGACGAACCCGCCCATGTAGGCGAACTGGACCAGGGCCATCGACACCATCGGGAGTGTGAAGTTGGGTCGGGAGAAGTACTCGAGTTTGAGCATCGGCTCGGGGGCCGTCCGCTCGGTTCGAACGAAGATGATGAACCCGGCGGTTGCGGCCAGGACCAGCAGCCAGAAGAGTGCGTCCGTTCCGGCGACGACGGCACCCTCGTCCCGGAGTAGGACCGTGGCCCGGGTGATTGCGAGGAGTGCGGCCAGGACCGTGATGCCCAGGGTGACACCGCCGAGGTAATCGATGTTGTGGGACGCTCGAACCGGTGTCGGACGGAGCAGCCGAACCGAGGCCGCCAGCGCCGCGGCCGTGATCACTGCGAAGGCGAAGAAGAGGTTACGCCAGCCGATCGTGTCGATGAGCGGACCTCCGATCACCAGACCGATCGTGGGTGCGCCCGTCATGGCGAACTGGAACCAGCCCATCGCCGTGGCCCGCCGCTCCGGTCCGTAGGCGTGCATCATCAGCGACATCGAGTTGGGCACGACCAGGGCGCCCGACAGCCCGAACAGAGCTCGGAAGGCGATCAACGATCCGCCGTCCCAGGCCAGCCCGCACGCCACCGTGGTGACAACACAGCCGGCGAGTCCGACGAGGAAGACCTTGCGGTGGCCCCGGACATCGCCCAGCTTCCCGGCGAGCGGAGTCGCCACCGCCATGGCCAGCATGAGGCCGGTGACGGCCCAGGTCAGCGTGGCCCGGCTCGAATCGAGGTCGGTGGCCAGGCGGCCGAGGGCCACGGTGACGATCGTCATCATCGACCCGAAGGCCATGACCGACGCCATCACCAGCAGCAACAGCACCCGCTGGTAGCTGCGGTCCTCGCCCGAGGTGCGGACGGTGGAAGTTCGGACGTCGGTCATTGCTCTCCCGGGGGGACGAACGCTCGCTCCCGACAACGGTACCCGATCGGCAACTACTTCGACAATCTAACTAAAAGGAAACCGCCAGTGTGATGCGCCGGGCGTCAGCGGTGGCTGTTGGGATGAGCGGCGGTGGCGATGGCATCGGCCACGGCGGCGAAGTCGGAGCGGACGTTGGTGGCCGTGACCCGTATGTGCGGTTCGCTGCTCTGTACCCGGAAGGGCGCCCCCGGTGACACGCCGATGCCATCGGCCGCCAACCCCACCGTCGTGAGCTGCTCCGACTGGACGGGCACCCAGAGGTTCATGCCGTCGCCCACCCGAACGGTCAGGCCGCGCCGGTTGAGTTGGCGACCGAGTTCGCCCCGACGAGAGGCGTAGATCTCGGCGGCGTCGGCCACCAGGCGGGCGACGTCGTCGTCGGCGAACAGCTCGAGAAGGATGCGCTGGATCAGGCGGCTGGTCCAGCCCGGTCCCATCTGCCGACGCCGCTGGATCGTGTCGATCCCCTCAACCGGACCGGCGAGGGCCGCCACCCGAAGGTCGGGGCCGTAGATCTTCGAGAAGCTCTGAATGCGGTAGACCCGATCGGGGAGCTCGGTTCCGAGGCTGACCGTCGTGCCCTCGACCATGGCACCGACGTGATCGTCCTCGATGATGACGACATCGTTTCCCGCCATCAGGGCGGCGATGGCCTTGGCCCGCACCGGTGTCAAGACGGTGCCGGTGGGGTTGTGCCCGCCCGTTTGGATCACGACTGCAGCGGGATTCCGGTCGAGCGCAGCCGCGAGGTCGTCGAGGCGCGGACCCTCGTCGTCGAGTCGGACCCCGACGATCTCCGCTGCGGCCAGCTCGAGCTGATCGAGCAGCATCGGATAGGTCGGATCCTCGACGACAACGACGTCGCCGAGCCGCACGACCGTACCGATCACCCGGTCGAGCCCGTCGTTGGCGCCGTCGACCACCGTCAACGCCGGCGGATCGTAGGGCCATCGCCGTCGAAGCTCCTCGTCGAGATCGGGCAGCACCGGCGGGTCCAGATAGGAGGTGACGTCGAGGTCGGCCTGGACCTTGGCCAGAATCGGTTCGAGGGGAGGCAACAGCTCCGGATCCGGTGTGCCGGTGCTGAGGTCGAGGTCGAGGCGGCGACCGGTGTTGGGAACCTGCCAGTAGCGGTTGCGCCCGTGGGAGGCGAACGGTCGGACGGTGGTGCCCCGACGGCGGTCGGTGCGGATGAGGCCGTGGCGGCGCATGATCGACCAGGCGGCCGCCACGGTCGAGGAGCTGACCCCGAGGTGGGTGGCGACGGTGCGGATGGGCGGCAGCTTGTCGCCCGCATCGAGTTCGCCGTCGCTGACGAGGCGACCGATGGCACGGGCGATTCCCTCGGCGTCACGCTCGGGCTCCCGGCCGTCGAGCGCCGAGAAAAAACTTTGCATACAACAAAGTCTTACTTGTTCGCGATCAAAACATCAAATAGTTTCGTTTACGTAGCCGATCAAAGGGGATTTACCGTGGCAACCAACGTCAAAGCGGCCATCGTGCAGACGGCCTGGACCGGCGACAAGGAGTCGATGATCGAACTCCACGAGAAGTACGTCGCCGAGGCGGCGGCCGAGGGCACTCAGGTCATGTGCTTTCAGGAGTTGTTCTACGGTCCCTACTTCTGCCAGGTCCAGGAGGCCGAGTACTACGGTTACGCCGAGGCCATTCCCGACGGGCCCACCACGAAGCGGTTCCAGGAGCTGGCGGCCAAACACGGCATGGTGCTCGTGCTGCCCATGTACGAAAAGGAGCAGGAGGGCGTCCTCTACAACACGGCGGCGGTGATCGACGCCGACGGGTCCTACCTCGGCAAGTACCGCAAGATCCACATTCCCCAGGTCAAGGGATTCTGGGAGAAGTTCTACTTCAAACCCGGCAACCTCGGGTATCCGGTGTTCAACAGCGCCGTCGGCCGGGTGGCCGTCAACATCTGCTACGACCGCCACTTCCCGGAGGGTTGGCGCATGTTCGGCCTCAACGGGGCTCAGATCGTGTTCAACCCCTCGGCGACGAGCCGGGGTCTGTCGGCCTATCTCTGGAAGCTCGAACAGACGTCGTCCGCAGTGGCCAACATGTACTTCGTCGGCGCCATCAACCGGGTCGGCATCGAACCACTGGGCGACAACGACTTCTACGGCACCAGCTACTTCTGCGATCCTCGGGGCCGGTTCGTCGGCCACCCGGCGTCGGATCACGATGCCGAGCTGGTCATCCGCGATCTCGATCTCGATCTGATCGAGGAGGTCCGCAACCAATGGGCGTTCTACCGCGATCGCCGTCCCGAGCTCTACGGCAAGATCGCCGAACTCTAAACAACCACGTTCTACGCAATTGAAGTGGACACCCAGTGTCACCTGAGCTGCAAGATTCGGAGAAGACATGACCACAGCCGAGGAACTCCATCAGCGCTATCGGGCCGTTCTGCCCTCGTTCCTTTCGCCCTACTACAGCGAGCCGATCGCCATCGATCACGGTGAGGGCTCCTATGTCATCGACCTCGAAGGCAACCGCTATCTCGACTTCTTCGGTGGCGTGCTTACCACGATGGTCGGGCACAACAACCCGGCGGTGACGGCGGCGGTGCAGGCGCAGGCGGCCAAAGTGATGCACACGTCCACGCTGTACCTGTCCGAGCCGATGATCGAATGCGCCGAGAAGATCGCCCGCTTGTCCGGGATCCCGGACGCCCGGGTGTTCCTCACGCCGTCGGGCACCGAGGCCAACGAGACCGCGCTGCTGCTCGCCACCTCCTATCGCAAGTCGAACCAGATCCTGGCCATGCGCAACAGCTACCACGGCCGATCGTTCGGCGCTCAGGCCATCACCTCGCACAGCTCCTGGTCGTCGACCAGCTTCACCGGCCTGCAGGTCACGTTCGTGCAGGGCCCGTATCAGCTCCGCAGCCCGTTCCCCGATCTGGAGGGCGAGGCCTACACCGACGCCTGTGTCGAGGACCTGAACCAGCTACTGGCCATGACCTCGGCCGGCGACGTGGCGGCGCTGATCGCCGAGCCGATCCAGGGTGTCGGCGGCTTCGCCACTCCGCCCGACGGGTTCTTCGGTTCGATGAAGAAGGAACTCGACAACAAGGGCATTCTGTTCATCTCCGACGAGGTGCAGACCGGGTGGGGTCGAACCGGCGACCACTTCTGGGGCTACCAGGCCCACGACATCGTGCCCGACATGTTGACCTTCGCCAAGGGTGTCGGCAACGGAGCGGCCCTCGCCGGGATCGTGGCCCGGGCCGAGATCATGGACACGATCAACGTGTTGAACTTCTCGACCTTCGGCGGTGCGCCGCTGGCCGCTGCCGCCGGTAGCGCCACGATCGACTATGTCGTGGCCAACAACCTACAGAAAAACGCCAAGGAGATGGGTCGCCGGTTCCGAGACGGTCTCGACGTCCTGGCCGCCGACGCCCCGTGGATAGCCGAGGTTCGCGGTCGGGGTCTGATGCAGGCCTTCGAGACCGTGGAACCGGGTTCACTCGAACCGTCGCCCGCCCGGGCAACGGCCATGTTGGAGGCGGCCAGAACCAACGGCCTGCTGGTCGGCAAAGGCGGTCTCTACGGCAACGTCATCCGGATGGCCCCGATGTTGAACGTCACGGCCGCCGAAATCGATGAGGGGCTCGCCGCCCTCGGCAAGGCAGCGGCCACCGTCAGTTGACGGGTCGCGACGTGGGCTCGTGACGCGGATCCCTGGATCGGGCACCGGCCCTCGCACTAGGTTCTAGACAGGACGCAATCGATCGAAGGGGACTGAAGAACAATGTCGACACTGTTCATCAAGAACGGCACCGTGATCAGCGCGACCGGAGCCACCGCCATGGACGTACTGGTCGACGGCGAGACGATCGTCGCCCTCTACGTCCCAGGGTCCGACCTGGCCTCCACCGCCGAAGGAGGTGCCGATCGGGTGATCGACGCCGACGGCAAGTACGTCATCCCCGGTGGCGTCGACGTGCACACCCATATGGAGTTGCCGTTCGGCGGCACGTTCGCGTCCGACACCTTCGAAACCGGCACCCGAGCCGCGGCCTGGGGCGGAACGACGACGATCGTCGATTTCGCCGTCCAGAGCCACGGGCGCCAGGTCCGGGAGTGTCTGGATGAGTGGATGGGCAAGGCCGAGGGCGAGTGCGCCATCGACTACGGCTTCCACCTGATCGTCGGCGAGGTCAACGAGGCCTCGCTCAAGGAGATGAGCACGCTGGTCGACGAGGGCATCTCGTCGTTCAAACTGTTCATGGCCTACCCCGGCGTGTTCTACTCCGACGACGGCCAGGTCCTCCGGGCCATGCAGAACGCCTCAGACTCCGGCGGCCTCATCATGATGCACGCCGAGAACGGCATCGCCATCGACGTGCTGGCCGAGCAGGCCGTCAACCGGGGCGAGACCGATCCGGTGTACCACGGCCGGGTCCGGCGGGAGGAGCTCGAGTCGGAGGCCACCCACCGGGCCATCAAGCTGGCCAAGGTCGGTGCGGCTCCGCTCTACATCGTGCACCTCTCCGCATCCGAAGCCCTCGAGGAGGTGGCCAGGGCCCGCAACGCCGGCGCCAATGTCTTCGCCGAGACCTGCCCTCAGTATCTGTACCTGAACCTGGAGGACCACCTGGGCGCCCCGGGCTTCGACGGGGCCAAGTACGTCTGCTCCACCCCGCTGCGGTCCAAGCACGAACACCATCACGCCGACCTCTGGAAGGGCCTGCGCACCGACGACCTCTCGGTGGTGTCGACCGACCATTGCCCCTTCTGTTTCAAGGATCAGAAAGAGCTGGGCCGCGACGACTTCCGGGCCATCCCCAACGGCATCGGCGGCGTCGAGCACCGCCTGGACCTCATCTACCAGGGCGTCGTGCAGGGCGAGATCGGCCTGGCCCGGTGGGTCGAGCTGTGCGCCACCACCCCGGCCCGCATGTTCGGCCTCTACCCCCGCAAGGGCGTGATCCAGCCGGGGTCCGACGCCGACATCGTGCTGTACGACCCCAACGCCACCTGGTCGATCTCAGTCGACAACCACCACATGAACATGGACTACTCGGCCTACGAGGGTTTCGAGGTCCAGGGCAAGGTCGACACCGTGATTTCCCGGGGCCGGGTCATCGTCGAGAACGACAACTACCACGGCTCCAAAGGCGACGGGCGGTATCTGCGCCGCGGCCTGTGCGAATACCTCATGTAGATGTGCCCGATGCCGCGCATCTGCGGCTGCAAGCAGCTTCGAGTTTCGGCCGTTGGCCGAAACATCGAGCTACCTTTCATCTGAAGCGAGACAAACCATGAACCAGATTGACAACCTAATCGGGGGCGCCAAGGTCCAGGTCACCTCCGGTCGGCGGCAGGCGGTGTGGAATCCGGCAACCGGTCAGCAGTCCGGCGAGGTCGGGCTGTCGTCGGAGAGCGACGTCGACGCCGCTGTGGCGGCGGCCAAGGCCGCGTTCAACGAATGGCGCGATTTCAGCATCGCCAAGCGCACCGGCCTGATGTACAACTTCCGCAACCTGGTCGATGCCAACGCCTTCGAGATCGCGGCCAAACTCACCGCCGAGCACGGCAAGGTCCTGAGCGACGCCATGGGTGAGGTGGCCCGTGGCCTCGAGAACATCGAGTACGCCTGCGGTATCGCCGAGCTCTTGAAGGGCGAGTACTCGTCGAACGCCTCGACCGGCGTCGACGTGCACACCATCCGCCAGCCCCTCGGTGTGGTGGCCGGGATCACCCCGTTCAATTTCCCGGCCATGGTTCCACTCTGGACGATCCCCAACGCCATCGCATGTGGCAACACGTATGTGCTCAAGCCCTCCGAGCGGGACCCGTCGACCCCGATGTTCATCGCCGAACTGTTCCACGAGGCCGGCTTCCCCGACGGCGTGCTCAACGTGGTCAACGGCGACAAGGTGGCGGTCGATCGCCTGCTGCATCATCCCGACGTGCAGGCGGTCTCCTTCGTCGGCTCGACGCCGATCGCCCGCTACATCTACGAGACCGGCACGGCCAACGGCAAGCGGGTGCAGGCCCTCGGTGGGGCCAAGAACCACATGATCGTGCTCCCCGACGCCGACATCGGTCTGGCCGCCGACGCAGCGGTGTCGGCCGCCTACGGATCGGCCGGCGAGCGCTGCATGGCGATCTCGGTGCTGGTGATGGTCGGCGACGTGGCCGATTCCCTGATGGAGGCCATCACGGAGCGCATGGCGAAGTTGAAGGTTGGTGACGGCACCAACCCCGACTCGGAGATGGGTCCGTTGATCACCCGGGAACACCGCGACCGGGTCGCGGGCTACATCGACCAGGGTCGGGAAGCCGGCGCCGATGTCGTGGTCGACGGACGGGAGCAGTCGTTCGAGGGCGACGGCTTCTTCCTCGCCCCGACGCTCATCGACAACGTCACCACCGACATGACCGTCTATTCCGACGAGATCTTCGGTCCCGTCTTGAGTGTGGTCCGCACCGACTCCTATCCCGACGCCGTCAAGTTGATCCAGGACAACCAGTGGGGCAACGGCACCGCCATCTTCACCCGAGACGGGGGAGCGGCCCGCCGGTTCGTCGAGGAGGTCGAGGCCGGCATGGTCGGCGTCAACGTACCGATTCCGGTACCGGTCGGTTATCACAGCTTCGGCGGCTGGAACGATTCGCTGTTCGGCGACACCACCATGTACGGACCGGAAGGGGTGAAGTTCTTCACCCGGCCCAAGGTCATCACCTCCCGCTGGCCCGATCCCGGTACCAGTTCGGTCGACCTCGGCTTTCCCCAGAACAAGTAAACCAGGCAACCCACCCCGAACTGTGCGGTCCACGCCCGGGTAATGGGGCGTGGACCGCACAGAAGCACACGGCAACCAGAATCAGGAGACAACCCAGTGGACTTCGGCGTTGTACTGCAAACCGACCCTCCGGCCTCCCGGGTGGTGGACCTGGCCCGCACGGCCGAGACCTTGGGATTCGGCTACGGCTGGACCTTCGACAGCCACGTGCTGTGGCAGGAGCCGTTCGTCATCTACTCCCAGATGTTGGCCGCCACCGACCGCATGAAGGTCGGCACGATGGTCACCAACCCCGGCACCCGCGACTGGACGGTGACCGCGTCGCTGTTCGCCACGCTCAACGACATGTTCGGCAACCGCACGATCTGTGGCATCGGTCGGGGCGACTCGGCCATGCGGGTGATCGGCAAGAAGCCGTGCAACCTGAGCACCCTGTCGGAGGCGATGAAGGTCATCAGGGGCCTGGCCGAAGGGAACGAGGTCGACTACCAGGGCACGCCGCTCCAGTTCCCCTGGGCCAAGGATCAGGGCTTCGAGCTCAAGATCCTGATGGCCGCGTACGGCCCCAAGGCGCTGCACCTGTGCGGATCCGAGGCCGACGGCTTCGTTCTCCAGCTCGCCGATCCTCAGATCGCCTCCTGGACCATCGCCGCCGTGCGGCGAGCGGCGGAGGAGGCCGGGAAGGATCCCGACTCGCTCTACATCTGTGTCGTCGCCCCGGCCTACGTCGGCGACAACATTGAGCACCAGCGCGACCAGGTCCGCTGGTTCGGCGGCATGGTCGGCAACCATGTGGCCGACCTGGTCGAACGGTACGGCTCCGACACCGATCTGGTACCCAAGGCGCTCACCGACTACATCGAGGGACGCAAGGGTTACGACTACTCGGGCCACGGCAAACCCGGTCACGAACACACCGACTTCGTGCCCGACGAGATCATCGACCGGTTCTGCATCCTCGGCACCGAGGACCAGCACGTCGCCCGTCTGGAGGAGCTGCGTGATCTGGGCGTCGACCAGTTCGCCATCTACCTCATGCACGACCAGAAGGACGAGACGCTCAACGCCTACGGGCAGCGGGTCATCCCTCACCTCCGGAGCGGGTCCTGACCGGAGACGAGCGCTCGTGGTAGCAGCGGCCCAAGGTCGGGAGACGGCGGCCCGGCGGCGGGTCCAGACCGCGCTGGCGGTTGCGGCCGCACTCGCCCTTTTCTCGGTGCTGTGGGAGGTCTACAAGGTCGTCGGCGGCACGATCGACGATCGATGGTCCGACGTGCTGCCGGTGCGTCCCGACGATCTCACGATGCCCCATGTCTGGGAGATCGCCGGCTCGTTCATCGACCCGGTGCAGCGGGGATCGAGCGAGATCCTGGCGGTGTCACTCCTCAAGGCCGCCGGCTTCACCCTCATCGAAGCCGGCCTGGGCTTTCTCATCGGCACGATCGTCGGCCTCGGCCTCGCCGTGGTGATGCTGCGGTCGTCCTGGCTCGACCGCGCACTCGTGCCGTGGATCAACATCAGCCAGACGGTGCCCCTCATCGCTCTGGCCCCGATCGTGGTGACCTGGGGCCGCACCACCTTTCTCGGCGACACCGTCTCCGTCGCCCTCATCGCGGCCTACCTCACGTTTTTCCCGGTGGCGGTCAACGGGCTGGCCGGGCTCAAGTCGCCGGCACCCGAAGCACTCGAATTGATGCGCTCCTACGCGGCCGGCTGGTCGAAGACGCTGTTCGCCCTGCGCCTGCCGGCGGCCCGTCCCTACCTGTTCCCGGCGTTCAAGTTGGCGGCGACACTGAGCGTCGTCGGCGCCATCGTGGGTGAGATCTCAGCCGGCATCCGCGGCGGTCTCGGACGGGTCATCCTCGACTACGCCGGACGCTACACCACCGGCCCCGAGAAGCTCTACGCGGCGGTGATCGCCGCCGCCCTCCTCGGGTTGTTCGTGTTCGGTATGGCCAACCTGGCCGAGGCCCGCGTGCTGCGGGGGGAGAAACAGGAATCATGACAATGCTCACACCTGTTCCCGCCATCTCAATCCAGGGGGTGGGCAAGACCTTCAATCCGGACTCGGATGGGCGGATCGTTGCGCTGGACGGGATCGACCTCGACGTCGACGCCCAGGAGTTCGTCTCGTTGATCGGGCCGTCCGGCTGTGGGAAGTCCACGCTGCTTCGCTTGATCGCCGATCTCGTGACCCCCACCGCCGGTATTGTCGAGGTGTTCGGCAAGCCGGCCCACCAGGCCCGCCTCGACCGCGACTACGGCATGGTCTTCCAGTCGGCCGGGCTGTTCTCGTGGCGGAAGGTGGCTCGGAACATCGAGCTTCCGCTCGAACTCATGGGGTGGTCGAAGGCGGATCGGGAGGCTCGCTCGGCCGAGATGCTGGAGCTCGTGCAGCTCCCCGAGTTCGGTAACCACTACCCGTGGCAGCTGTCCGGGGGCATGCAGCAACGGGTGGCGATCGCCCGGGCCCTTTCGTTCAAACCGCGGTTGCTGTTGATGGACGAGCCGTTCGGGGCCCTCGACGAGATGACGAGGGAGCACATGCAGAACGAACTCCTGGAGCTGGTGGCCGAGGTAGGCACGACCGTGGTGTTCGTCACCCACTCGGTTTCCGAGGCCACGTTCCTGTCGGACCGGGTGGTGGTGCTGTCGCCCCGTCCCGGCCGGATCCAAGAGATCATCGACGTCCCCCTCGGCGACCATCGCACCGAGGAGACACGGGAGGACGAGGCCTACTTCAAGTGCGCCACCGAGGTGAGGGAGGCGCTGCGCCGCGTCGGAGCGTCGTCGTGACGGCCGATACGACGAGCGTCGCCGCCGGGTACACGGTTCCCCGTCGGTTCGGCGCCGTCGCCCCGGCGGTGATCGCCGGTGTCGTCCTGCTGGCACTGTGGGAACTCGGGGTTCGGGCCTTCGGTATCCGGGAGTTTGTCCTGCCCCGCCCATCGTCGATCGGGCAGGCGCTGGTCGACAACTGGTCGACCTCGGAGGGGGTTTCCACCGTGTCGCTGCGCCAGGCCGGCTGGAACACCACCGTGATCGCCGTCTCGGGGCTCGTCGTCGGCGTGTCGCTCGGGGTGGCGTTGGCGCTGCTCGCCTCCCGCTACGTTCGAGTCGGGCGGACACTCACCCCGTTCGCCGTGGCCGCCAACGCCACCCCGATCGTCGCCCTGGCCCCGATCTTCAACGCCTGGTTCGGCATCACCAGCGCACTCAGCAACCAGGCGGTCGTGGTGGTCGTCGTCTTCTTCCCCGTCTTCCTCAACACCGCCCGTGGGCTGCTCGAAGTCGAGCCATCCCAGATCGAACTCATGCGCTCCTACGGGGCATCGGATCTGAGCGTGCTGCGCCAGGTTCGGATCCCGAACGCCATCCCGTTCTTCCTGACCTCCCTGCGGCTCGCCGCCCCCCTGAGCGTGATCGCGGCTATCGTGGCCGAGTACTTCGGGGGTCCTCAGGACCGGCTCGGTCCGGTCATCACCCAGAACGCCAGCTTCGCCCGCTACGCCGAGGCGTGGGCGGCGATTGTGGTCGCCAGCGTCGTGGGGCTGGCCCTGTTCGCGCTGGCGGTTGGGTTCGAACGGGTGGCCATGCCGTGGCGGCGCCCGGTCGATGGGCAATAATCGCTCGAGAGTTCGCACATTCAACGACCTATGACACCATTCACCGACAAGGGGAGAAAAATGTACGACCAAGCAACGAAGGGGAGCAGGCGCTGGTTGTGGCTGGCGCTGGTTCTCGCCATGACCATGGTGGCTGCGTCCTGCGGTGACGACAGCACCGAAACGGCGGCCGGCGGCGACGGCGACTGCGAAACAGTTGACGAAGTCAGCCTTCAGCTCCAGTGGGTCGCTCAGGCTCAGTTCGCCGGCTACTACGCGGCGGTCGACGAGGGCTTCTACGCCGCCCGATGCCTCGATGTGACGATCGTGGAGGGCGGCGTCGACATCGTGCCCCAGCAGCAGCTGGCCTCGGGCGCCGTCGACTACGCCATATCGTGGGTGCCCAAGGCGCTGGTGACCCGCGAGGCGGAGGGCATCGACATCGTGAATGTGGCCCAGATCTTCCAGCGGTCGGGCACCCTCCAGGTGTCGTTCACCGACGCCGGTATCGGTGGTCCGGCCGATTTCGCGGGCAAGAAGATCGGCAACTGGGGTTTCGGCAACGAGTTCGAGATGCTGGCGGGCGCTCGATCGGCCGGCCTGGAGCCGGGAACCGACTTCGAACTGGTTCAGCAGGCGTTCGACATGAACGCCCTCATCCAGGGTGAAATCGACGCCGCCCAGGCCATGACCTACAACGAGTACGCCCAGGTGCTGGAGACCGTCAACCCCGACACCGGCGAGCTCTATCAGCCGGAGAACCTGACGGTCATCGACTGGAACGACGTCGGTACCGCCATGTTGCAGGATGCGATCTGGGCCGATGGTACGAAACTCGGTGACGAAGCCTACGCCGACCAGACGACCCGATTCATTGCCGCCTCCGTCGAGGGATGGATGTGGTGCCGGGACAACGCCGAAGCCTGCGTCGAGGTCGTGCTCAACAACGGCCCGACACTTGGAGCGTCGCACCAGACGTGGCAGCTCAACGAGATCAACAAGCTGATCTGGCCGTCTCCCGGCGGCGCCGGTGTGATGGACTCGGCGCTGTGGGATCAGACGATCGAGGTGTCCCTGTCGGAGGGCGTGCTGGCCGCGGCTCCCGATGACGCTGCCTACACCACGGAATACGCCCAGGCCGCGCTGGACCTGATCGGCGATGCCGATGTGACGGGCGACGATTGGGCACCGGTCACCGTTACCCTCAACGAGGGTGGCGAGTAGGCAGGCCCGATCGACGGCTTCGGAAAGCGGTATCGGCGGGCGAGCTGACGCGCCATCGACGCGGCGCGTCAGCTCCGCCGCCAAGCTGCTCTCCGGTCATCCCGACGACGTCGTACGGGTTCTCGACCGTCTCGACGGCGACGACCTGGCCAACGTGGCCGAGGCGGCCCGACAGTTGCAGCGGGAGCGGGCGGTGGCCCGCGGGGATCTCGACGCCATCATCGCCGCGGCGTTCGAATCCGGTTTCGGATCCGACGGCCTCGGTCTGCTGCCGTGGATCGAGGAGGGGCCCGACAGCGGGGTCATCGTGTGCCCCGGCAGCATCGTCTCGAAGTCGCGGACCAACCACCGCTGCCGGTTCGTCTCGGTGAACGACACCTGGATCTGGGAGTCGACCGAGCTGATCCGGGAGGACAAACGATCCAACCCAGGGCGTGACGACGGCTTCCAGGCCGTGGCCCTGCTGCCGGTGGTGACCGGCATGGAACTCGATGTGGTCTCGGGCAAGGCCCGGAAGGGCATGCACTCGGTCGACCGGGTCGTGTCCTTCGAGGTGCGGGCCGGCGAGCTGATCGAGGTGTCCCAGCGCACCGTCAGCCCCCGCGGCATGCAGTAACGCCGACCCTTTGCTTCTGTGCGCTCGGCGCCCCGACGGGGCGCCGGCCGCACGGCTGCGATCCGGCCCCGCTTCTGCACAGTCGAGGCAGCCCAGAAACTCCTCAAGGACTCCTGGCTCCACAGCCAGCCCGAGTCCCTCGCCGAACGGCGCGACGGCCGAGCGGTCGCCAAGTCCGCCAGTCCCGATCACCCCCCTTTGACGTGGCGGGTCCCACGGCGTAGCGTTTGCCACATCCGCACGAAGACGAGCAGGGAGTTGCGCGATGTCCAAACTTTCGGGTTGGTCCGATGACCGATTTCAGCCATTGGTCGATGTTGTCGACCAACAACTGGCCAACGGCTACGACCTGGGGTCGTCGCTCGCCGTCGCCGTCGACGGCGAGTTGGTCTGCGATACATGGGGCGGCCAGGCCGACGAGGACGGATCGCCCTGGGAGACCGACATCATCACCAACGTCTGGTCGACGACCAAGACCATGACCGCCCTCTCCGCCCTGCTACTGATCGACCGAGGGCTGCTCGATCCCGGTGAGAAGGTCGCCACCTACTGGCCGGAGTTCGGGGCCAACGGCAAGGACGGGATCGAGGTTCGCCACATCATGTCCCACACCTCGGGTGTGTCGGCGTGGGCCCAGCCGGTCACGGTCGAAGACGTGCTCGATGACGACAAGGCCACCGCCATGCTGGCCGGACAGGAACCATGGTGGGAGCCGGGGACCGCCTCCGGCTATCACGCCCTCAACCAGGGCCACCTGGTAGGTGAGGTCATCCGCCGGATCGACGGCCGGGGCCTCAAACAGTTCTTCGCCGAGGAGATCGCCGGGCCCCTGGACGCCGACTTCACCATCGGATCACCGCCCGAGAACCACCACCGGATCTCCAACGTCATCCCGCCACCGCCCCTGCCCATCCCCGAAGACCTCGATCCCGAGAGCGTGATGTTCAAGACCTTCACCGGGCCCGCGCCCGAGGCCGACATCGCTCACACCGCGGGATGGCGGGCCGCCACCATCGGAGCCGCCAACGGCCACGGCAACGCCCGGTCGGTGGCCAAGATCCAGGCGGCCGTTTCGAACGGCGGAACCTCCCACGGGGTGTCGCTGCTGTCGGCCAACACCATCGACCGGATCTTCGAAGCACAGTCCGACGGCGTCGATCTGGTGCTCGGGCTGCCCTTCCGCTTCGGCCTGGGTTACAACCTGGCCAACCCGGCCGATCCGGCCGGTGTGATCTCCGGTCGCATCTGCTATTGGGGGGGATGGGGAGGATCGATCATTCTCAACGATCTCGAAAACCGGATCACCGTGGCCTACATGATGAACCGGATGCAGGCCGGCCTGGTCGGCAACGAGACCAGCTTCGCCCTCATCAAGGCCTACCGAGACCTGATCTGACGATCCGGATTTCCACCGACGGCACCAGGCGGCTCAGGCTTTGAGTTGATGACCGCTTCGACCGATGTCGGCCAGGCCTGGCTGCAATCGACCTGGTTCATCGACTCCGATCCGACCGGGTGGCGGCCTACGCCGCCGAAGCCGTCGTTGACGCCTCCGATCCGGTCGAGCTGGCCATCCCACTGTTCTACACCGTCAGGGACGGGCTGCGCCACGACCCGCACCGTCCAGGGTGGGGGGCGGGAGGCATACCGGGCCAGCCACATCGCCCGGCGCAAGACGGCAGGGTGTGCGACCAAGTCGATCCTGCTGCGTATGTCGGCGAAGCCGAGCCGGGCCGGAATGCCTTGATTTCGGGCCGAGGCGGTGAGCTGCTGCTCGACGGCCGTTGGTTCAAACTCTCGACGGCCGGTGACCGCCGCACTCGAGGCTGTGTGGGCCGCACGGTTGGCCGGAAGGCTAGGAGGGGAGTAGGTCCTTGAGCCGCTCGATCGTTCCCAGTGGGTCGGAGCCGGTCGGGGCGATCGTCAGGTAGGTCACACCGACGTTTCGGTACACCCCGAGCCGCTCCCGAACGGTCGCCTCGTCGCCGCACAGCATCGACAGGTCGAGGTACTCGTCGGGGACGGCAGCCGTCGCCTCGTCACGATGACCGGCCAGAAACAGGTCCTGGATCTTCTCGGCCTCCTCCTCCCAGCCGTAGCGGCGGAACAAGTCGTTGTAGAAGTTCTCGCGCTTGGCCCCCATGCCGCCGACGTAGAACGCGATGTGTGCTCGTGCGGCGTTGCGGGCCTGCTCGATGGCCTCGCCCTCACCAAGGGCCACAAACCCACCGGCGATGATGTCGAGCGGGCCGAGAGCCGGTGACCGCTTCGCCTCCCCGGCGGCGAGGGCGTCGCCCCACACCTGCCGAAATCGGTCGGGGACGAAGTGGATCGGCTGCCATCCGTCGGCCAACTCGGCCGTCACCTCCACGTTCTTCGGCCCGATCGCGGCCACAACGACGGGGATCTCCCTCCGCAGCAGCTTGCCGACGAACTTCAACGGCTTGCCCAGCCCCCGACCTCGTCCTTGGGGCAGAGGCAAGCTGAAGGCGGCGCCGTCGTGCGTGACCCGCTCACCCGACCACACCTTCCGGCAGATCTCGATGGTGTCGCGGGTGCGGGCCAACGGCTTGTCGAACGGGTAGCCGTGCCAACCCTCGATAACCTGGGGCCCCGACGTGCCCAGGCCGAGCACGAAGCGACCACCGGACAGGGCGTCGATCGTGGCCGCCGTCTGGGCGATGAGCGCTGGGCTGCGGGAGTAGACGGGCAGGATGCCGGTCATCAGCTCCACCCGTTCGGTTTGCCCGGCCAGATAGGCCAACGTCGAGACCAGATCGAACCCGTAGATCTCGCCGCCCCAGACCCGATCGATTCCGGCCCTTTCAAGGTCCTTGACCCGGGTCACCAGCTTGGCCGGATCACCGTCGAACGAGATCGTCGTTGCCAACTTCATGGCCGTACCTTAGGGCTCGGGCCGCCCGCGCGAAAGTCGGAAATAATTGGCGAGTAACCTGGTCGGCTGTGACTCCCGACGAGCTCAAACCAGCGTTGCCCCGCATCGACGCCGCCGCCGACGAGCGTACGATGCTCCGCCAGTTCCTCGACTTCCACCGGGCCGTGCTGGAACGAAAGGCGTCGGGGTTGACGGCCGAGCAGTTGCGGACCTCGGTGGCGCCGTCGAACCTGACCCTGGGTGGGCTGCTGCTGCACATAGCCGGGGTCGAGGAGGGCTGGTTCTCCCAATACTTCCTGGATCGCCCACTGGGTGAGACGTGGACCGACATCGACTGGGAGGCCTCACCCGACTGGGAGCTCGAGAACGTGGACCGGTTCACACCCGAGGAGATGTTCGGCTACTTCCGGGCCGCCTGCGAGCGGTCGCGTGCGATCGAGGCCGAAGCCGAGTCGCTTGATCTCGTGACTGCCAAAGAGTTCCCCAACGAACGGCAATGGTCGCTGCGCTGGATCATGGTTCACATGATCGAGGAGTACGCTCGTCACTGCGGGCACGCCGACTTCATCCGGCAGGCCATCGACGGGACGGTTGGAGATTGAGAATGGCGTTTGACGCCCGGGGCCAACGCGGGCCCCGACCCGAGACACGGCTGCACGACCGGAGAACGTTCCTGTACACGCTGTACGGGTGGACACTCGGCGCAGTCCTCGCCGCCTGCGCAGGCGACGACGCCGATGTCTTCGCCGCCGAGGAGGGAGTCGGCTCCGGCGTCTCCGCCGGATCGGACGGGTCGGTTGCCGACCAGGACGGTGCGACGCCCCGAACGCTTCGGGTCCAGACCGACGAGTCGAAAGCAGCGGCCGCAACAACCGGTACGGGTGAAACCACGAGCACCGTCGACCCGGCGACATCGAGCACCGACGAGACCACGGCGACGACGTCGACGACGGCGAGCTCGGAGACCACCCGGGACCAGTCCGCCACCACGTCGTCGAGCCAGGCGGCCGGCGGTGGTGGCGCGGCGCTGCCCGCAGGCGGCACGATGGTCGTCGCCTTCACCTACGAGCAGCAGTCGGGTGGGAAGAACGTGCCGCCCTACATCGCGGTCTGGATCGAGGACGGATCCGGTGAGCTGCTCGCGACCGTGGCGCTCTGGTACCAGCAGTTCGGCCGCGGTGAGCGGTGGCTGCCGGATCTGACCCGGTGGTACAACGTCGATCAGAGCCGCATCGCCTCCGGCGGAGCCGACACCGTCGACGCCATCTCCGGTCCCACCCGATCACCGGGGAGCTACCAGGTGGCCTGGGGCGGCCAGGCGAACGGATTGACGGCTCCAGCCGGTACCTACTTCGTCTGCATCGAGTCGGCCCGGGAACGCGGGCCCTATTCGCTCATCCGCCAGTCGGTCAACCTCGGCGGTTCCACACAGCAGCTCGGCTTGGCCAGCGACGGCGAGCTGGTGAACGCCTCGATCTCGGTGACCGCCTAGACAGGACTCCACCGCCCCGTTCCCTCGGATCTGGAAGATCCTGCGCCCACCGGGCGCGCGAAATTCCTGCCAATTCCGGGCGGGGTGCGTACGCTGAGAGACCATGGACTACCAGTCGGCCGACCTCGCCGCCCGGATCGACGAGGCCAACATCTATGCCGTGGCCAACCGAACATCCCTGACGGTCGCCCCGCTGCTCACCGAGCGGCTCGGCAATCGGGTGTTCCTGAAGCGGGAGGACCAACAGCCGACGTTCTCGTTCAAGGTGAGAGGGGCGACCAACAAGATCCTCAACCTCGACGACGCCGACCTCGAGCGCGGTGTCATCTGCAGCTCGGCCGGCAACCACGCGCAGGGTGTGGCCATGGCAGCGGCCCGGCGAGGCGTTCCCGCGTATGTGGTGATGCCGCTGACGACCCCCGAGATCAAGGTCAAGGCGGTGGAGGCGCTCGGTGGCGAAGTGGTTCTTCACGGTGAGCACTACGACGACGCCCAGAACCTGGCCCGGCAGCGGGCCGAGTCCGACGGACTCCACTTCGTCCATCCCTTCGACGATCTCGATGTGATCGCCGGGCAGGGCACCATCGGTCGTGAGATCCTCGACCAGAGCCCGGATCCCATTCATGCTGTCTTCGTGCCGGTCGGCGGTGGCGGCCTGGCTGCGGGAATCGCCACCTACATCAAGGTCCGCCGCCCCGAAACGCTGGTGTTCGGGGTCGAGCCCGTCGACGCCGCCAGTATGGAGGCTGCAATCAAGGCCGGCCATCCGGTGGCGCTGGACCATGTCGGCACGTTCGCCGACGGTGTGGCGGTCAAGAGGGTCGGCGACCTCACCTTCGAACTGTGCCGGCGGCACCTCGACGGCATCATCACCGTCACGACCGACGAACTCTGTACCGGGATCCGAGACATCTTCGACGACACCCGAACGCTCGTCGAACCAGCCGGCGCGTTGGCCGTGGCCGGGATGCACCGCTATGTCGACGACACGGGGATCACCGGTCAACGGCTTGTGGCCATCAACTGCGGTGCCAACATGAACTTCAACCGTCTGGGCCACGTGACCGAGCGCACCGCGATCGGTGACAAGAAGGAGGCGCTGCTGGCCGTCGAGATCCCGGAGCGGCAGGGCAGCTTCCTCCACTTCTGCCGGGCTGTCGGCGATCGCCACATAACCGAGTTCAACTACCGCCGCAACGACACCGAGGTCGCTCGGATCTTCGTCGGACTCGAACTCAAACCCGGCGCCGCCGACCGCCACGACCTGATCGACCACCTGCAGTCGAACGGCTACGCAGTGGCCGATCTCACCGACAACGAGATGGCCAAACTGCACATCCGGCACCTGGCCGGCGGTCCCGCATCGGACGTGGCACATGAACGGGTCTACCGGTTCGAGTTCCCCGAGCGGCGGGGCGCGCTCCTACGCTTTCTCGAGTCGGTGGGTGTCGACTGGAACATCACGCTGTTCCACTACCGCAACCACGGCTCCGACTACGGCCGGGTGCTGGTGGCGATCGACGTCCCGCCGGCCACCCGAGACGACCTCAACCAGCACCTCGACGATCTCGGTTACCGCTACTGGGACGAGACCGACAACGACGCCTACTCGCTGTTCCTGAAGCGCACCTGACCCCGGGGGATGCAGCAGAGGTGACGCCGAGTGTCACCTGGCGTGCGCCGAACGGATGGAGCCGGCGACGTTTCTCCACAGGCGAAACTCGAGGCGAGCTGCTCCGCAGCTCGCACCTACAGCTCGGCCAGGGCGGTGGAGATGTCCTCCACAGCGGCCTTACCGTCGCCGAACAGCATCAGCGTGTTGTCGAGCGCGAACAGCGGATTGGGGATCCCGGCGAAGCCGGGGCTCAGCGATCGCTTGATGACGACAACCGTCCGAGCCCGGTCGACATCGAGGATCGGCATCCCGGCGATCGGGCTGTTCGGATTCTCGCGGGCGTCGGGGTTCACCACGTCGTTGGCGCCGATTATGATGGCCGCGTCGACCTGGGGGAACGTCGGGTTGACGACCTCCATCTCCTTCAGCTGCTCGTAGGGGATTTCGGCCTCGGCCAGCAGCACGTTCATGTGGCCGGGCATGCGACCGGCCACCGGATGGATGGCGAACACCACGTCAACTCCTCGGGCTTCGAGCGCTGTTGTCAGATCCCGCACCGCATGCTGGGCCTGGGCCACGGCCATGCCGTAGCCGGGAACGATTGCCACCCGCTCAGCGGTGTCGAGGATCATGGCCACCTCGTCGGCCGAGGAACTGGTGATCTTGCCGGCGTAGATCTCGTCGCCGTTGGCCACCACCCCGCCCGTGTCGATACCCCCGAAAAGGACGTTCACCAGCGTGCGGTTCATGGCCGTGCACATGATGAAGGTGAGGATGAGCCCGCTGGCCCCGACCAGGGCGCCGGCGATGATCAGCAGCGAGTTGCCGAGCACGAAGCCGGTGGTGGAGGCGGCCAGACCGGACAGCGAGTTGAGCAGGGCGATCACGACCGGCATGTCGGCCCCGCCGATCGGGGAGACCAGGGTGACCCCGGCCATGAGGGCCACGACGGCCAGACACCACAGCCACCACGACGTAGGCCCGACCACGATCATCACCGTCAGCAGGGCGCTGAGCGCCACCAGGCCGATGTTGGCCGCTCGGATCACGGTCGGGTTGCCGAGATCCCTCCAGATCTCCTGGAGTTTGGCGAAGGCCACGACGCTGCCGGAGAACGTGACCGAGCCGATCAGCACGGTCAACGCCGCCGTGGAAAGAAACTCGACGTCGAGGTCGGCGCCGTTGGCCAGGTCGAGTGCCTCCTCGAGCGTCGCCGCCCCGACGAGCAGCGAGGCGAGGCCACCGAAGCCGTTGAACAGAGCGACCAGTTGTGGCATGCCTGTCATGGCGACCCGGATGGCGAGCAGCGCACCGACCGTGCCGCCGACGATCAGGCCGGCCACGATCACCCAGTAGCTCACGATGTCGGCGTTGAAGAGGGTGACGACGACGGCCAGCAGCATGCCGATCGAACTCATCAGGTTCCCCCGCACGGCGGTCCGAGGCCGCGACAGGCGCTTCAGGCCGAAGATGAAGAGTACCGCGGACGCGAGATAGCCGAGCTGAATGACGGTGTCCATGATCAGCGCTTCCGGTTGAACATGCCGAGCATGCGATGGGTGACCAGGAACCCACCGATGACGTTGATGGTGGCCAGCGCCACGGCACCGAAGCCGAGCACGGTGGTCAGCGTCGAATGATCGGCTCCGGCGGCCACGAGCGCTCCGATCAGCGTGATGCCGCTCACGGCGTTGGAGCCCGACATCAGGGGCGTGTGGAGTGTCGGCGGGACCTTGGTGATCAGCTCGACCCCGAGGAACACGGCCAGCACGAACAGGGTCAGGGCCAGTAAGAACGTCATTCCTCTTCGTCCCCTTCGGTGTCGTCGTCGATCTCCGCATCGGTGTCGGGTTCGGAATCGGCGTCGTCGTCGGTTTCCGCTTCGCCGGTCGACGACGAGGGTCGCTCGGCTGCCACGGGACCAAGCCCCAGTTTCGCTCGCACCCCGGCGTGCACGACCTCGCCGTCCCGGCCGACGACCGTGTCGGCGGTGATCTCATCGTCGAAGTCCCAGACGAGCTCAGGTGACCCGCCATCCCCGTCACCGCCGGTGGCGACGAGATGGCGAATGAACGTGACGACGTTGTTGGAGAACAACAGGCTCGACGTGGCCGCCGCCCGCGACGGTAGATCGGTCGGACCCAAGATGAGCACACCCCTGTGGTTGACCTCGCCGTCGGCGTCGGTCAACCGGCAGTTGCCGCCCCGCTCGGCCGCGAGGTCGATGATCACCGAACTGGGGCGCATCGCCTCCACCATGTCGGTGGTGATCAGTTCCGGGCTGGCGACACCGGGAATGGCGGCGGTGGAGATGACGACGTCGGCATCGGCCACATAGGGAAGCAGCGCCTGGTTCTGGCGACGCTTCATGTCATCGGACTGGACCTTGGCGTAGCCGCCCGAATCCTCGGCGTCGTCCGAGCCCAGGTCGAGTTCGATGGGCCTGGCTCCGACGGAGGCGATCTGCTCCATGGCCGCCGGCCGAATATCGTACGCCTCGACCACCGCACCGAGTCGTCTGGCGGTGGCGATCGCCTGCAGCCCGGCCACACCGGCGCCCAGCACCACCGCCCGGGCCGGTGGCACGGTGCCACCCGCCGTCATCATCATCGGGAACATCCGCGGTGATCGCATGGCCGCCATCAGCACCGCCTGGTAGCCGGCGACCGTGGCCATCGACGACAGCACATCCATGCTCTGAGCCCGGGTGATGCGGGGGATCAGGTCGAGCGACACGATCGTGGCGCCCGTGCCGGCGAGGGCTTCGGCCCGTCCGGGATCCCAGAGCGGATCGTGGACGGCGATGAGGGTGTGGTCGGGGCCGAGGCGTGACCAGTCGGGCTGATTCAGTTCGTCGATGGCCGGACCCACCGTCTGCACGATCACGCCCCCGGACCCGATGACGGCCACCCGCTGATCGACGGTGGCCCCGGCGTCACGGTAGTCGGCGTCGTCGATTCCGGCTCGCAACCCGGCTCCCACTTCGACGAAGACGTCGTGTCCGTCGCCTACCAGTTTGGTCACTCCGGCTGGAGTGAGGGCGACCCGACGTTCCCGGCTCTGTGATTGTCGTGGTATCCCGATGCGCATCAACCGTTCCTGTTTCGAGGTCGTCGGCGACTATCAGCCGGATTGTTGTCGTCTTGGTCACACCGCCGGGCGAAGTCTGGCACCGAGCCTACAGCGCCTCCGCGGCAACAAGGCCAAACGCCAGGAGGCCCACGGCAATGCGGTAGAAGCCGAATACATCCAGGCTTCGCTGCTGCAACCACGAGACCATCCAGCGGATGGAGGCCACTGCGGCGACGAAGGCCACCACGAGACCGACGAGCGGCGTGAACCAGCCGAACAGGTCGATCAGCTGACCGCCGTCGGACGCCGCGGTCACCACCGTGGCCGCGCCGAGCGTGGCCAGGCCGAGCAGGAAGGAGAACTCGACGGCCGCCGACAGGGAGAGTCCGACCAGCACGCCGGCCACGATGGTGATGAGGCTTCGGCTGACGCCGGGCCACAGCGCGATCGACTGGGCCAGGCCGATCAGGACCGCTTGGCGCACCGTGATCTCCGTGAGCGCCCGACCCGCCCGCTGCAGCACACCGCTTTGGGTCAGGGTCAGGATCGCCAGACCTCCGACCAGCCAGGCCGTGGCGATGGGGGGTACACCGAAGAGCCGGTCGCGCACGACGTCGACGAGGGCCAGTCCGATGATGGCGGTGGGAACAAAGGCGGCCATCACGCCGAACAGCACCCGTCGGCCGTCGTCGCTGCGACCCAGCAGGCCTTCGAGCATCTGGACCATACGCTCCCGGTACAGGACGAAGACGGCGAGGATGGCGCCGGCCTGAATACAGATGGCGTAGGTGTCGAGCGCCTGTTCCGCTTCGGGCGTCGTGGCCAGACCGAGCAGCTCGTAGGTGACGACGAGATGCCCGGTCGAACTCACGGGCAGGTACTCGGTCAGACCCTCGACCAGACCGAGTATCACGGCCGACACGACCGAGAGCTCCGGCACCTCATGCGATGTCGCCCCCAGGGCCGAGGCTGGATCGGCCGCCATCCAAATCGCCAGCGCGATCATCAAAACCACGGCACCGGCCAGACGCTCCGGACGGGTTGCCGGGATGGAGCGGAGGCGCGCCGATCGCCCGCCGGGAGGAGGTGTTCGTGGCAACATCGAGCCATACCTTAGCGGTGCTGCTCTATCCTCGCTCGGGTGGCCATCGCCGATGTACTTTCACCCAACCTGCTCGACGCGACCACCCGGCTGATCGTCGAGTCGAGCCGTACCGCCCTCGACTGGTTCCGGCCGGGTGCCCGACCGGGGCGTCATTCGGGCGCCGCCCTGACGGTGGACAACAAGCGAACCGCCGGGTTCGATCCCGTGACCGAGGCCGACCGGGCCGTCGAGCGTCTCATCCGTGACGGGTTGACCGACCTTTTCCCCGGCCACGCCATCACCGGCGAGGAGTTCGGGGTCAGTGGTGACGGACGATACCGCTGGTTCATCGACCCGATCGACGGCACCCGGGCTTTCGTCACCGGTCAGCCCATGTGGGGCACCCTCGTCGGGTTGACCGTCGACGGCCAGCCGGTTGCGGGCTGGATGCATCTTCCTGTGCTCGACGAGACCTACATCGGCCTCGAAACGGGCAGCCATCTGGTCCTTGCGACCGATGCGACCGGCCGGCGGGCCACCGTGCCGCTGGCGACAACGGCCACCACGGCGCTGTCGGACGCCATGCTGCTGTGCACCCACCCGTCGATGTTCGCCCCCGGACCGGAGCTCCAGCGGTTCGAGGCGCTCGGTGAGCAGGTGAGGATGGTGCGATTCGGTGGCGACTGCATGAACTACGGCCTCCTGGCCAGCGGCGACGCCGACATCGTCGTCGAAAACCAACTCCAGACCTACGACATCCTGCCGCTGATTCCGGTCATCAACGGTGCCGGCGGTGTCGTCACCGATCTGCAGGGCGAGGTTCCCGTCGCCGGGGGTTACGTGGTGGCAGCCGCCACGCCGGAGCTGCACGCCGCGGCGTTGGCGATACTAGGGGCTTGATTCGTCGGTCGGGGCGGGCGCGAGATCGTCGGCTTCGATGCCTCGAAGCCCGGCCCACAGCAGCTTGGTGATGTCGGCCGACAGCCGATCGGTCGGGTAGTGACCGGCCTCCCCAGACTTGGCGTAGCGCATCATCGCCTCCGCCAGCCCCATCACGCCGTAGGCCATCGTCTGGCGGCGGATGGGGGCGATGTCGGGCACGTCGATCAGAGAGGCGATGGCCCGGGCCAGCGATCGTTCGACGCTGGAGGTGAGGGCGGCCCACTCCGGATCCTGGCGATTGGCGCCGCTGAACAGGAGACGAAAGCCGTCGAGGTCGTCCTCCACGAACTCAGCGTAGGCCCGGATCCCGGCCTCGGCCCGCTCACGGGGTGAGCTGGTGTCGACTGCGGCCTGAATGACGGTCGACTCGAGGCGGGCGCCGACGTCCTCCAAGACGTTGCGGTAGAGGTCGCGCTTGGATCGGTAGTGCTGGTAGAGCACGGGCTTGGTCACACCGGCTGCGGTTGCGATCTCGCTCATCGTCGTTTCGTGGTAACCGTTCTTGGCCAGCACCTGCCTGGCCACCGCCAGCAGCTGGCGTTTGCGTTCCGGTCCCGGGAGCCGCCCGCTCACCAGTCGCCTTCCCGGTCGGCACGGTCCGCCGCCTTCACCGCGTACTTGATGACCATGGCCGGCGCCAGAACAAGCGATCCAACGATCAGGCACACCGTGGTGGCGGTGGCCAGCGTCGACGCGAACCGGGTGAACAGGGCCCAGAAGAAGAGGACCACGGCGATGGCGAACAGCGTGTAGCCGACTCGCGTGGCCAACGACACCAGCCGTGCGACGCGGGCCCGCTTCTCCAGAATCGGATCGTCGGTGGCCGGGCTGAGCATCGCACTGGTTCCTTGGTGGGTCAGTTTCTCGGGCTTGGGTTTCGTGCCGGAGTTTCAGCCCTCGATAGCCGAAACTCGAGGCGATGGGCTCCGGCCCATCGCACTAGGATACCGCCCGTCGGCGGTCGCCGGCCGGGAGCCACCGGGAGCAAACGATGACCAGCAACGAACCATCGAGCCGTCTCGCCGATCCCGGGTTGGTCGAATCGGTGGCGGCCATGATGAACAGAGCGTGGACCGAACCGGGATTCTGCGTACCGAACGGCGAAGTCTACCCCCACCAGTGGCTGTGGGACTCGTGCTTTCATTCGGTGGTCTGGGCGACGCTCGACCCTTCGAGGGCGCGGACCGAGGTGGCCAACGCTCTGGCCAACATCGGCGCGACGGGCTTCGTTCCCCATATGACCTATTGGACCGACCCGGATGCTCACGCTGAGCTGTGGGCTCGGGCAAAGACGTCGTCGATCACCCAGCCGCCGATGTGGGGCCTGGCACTGAGCGAGATCGCGGCCCATGGCGAAACGCTCGACGACGCTCTGTTGGATCAAGCGGCCCGCGGCCTGATTCACCTTCTGGAGAATCGGCCCCGCAGCTCTGGTGGGCTGGTTTCGGTTCTACATCCCTGGGAGACCGGCTGCGACGACAGCGCCCGGTGGGACGGCTGGTCGACGACCCCGTTCTCCTCGCCGCCGTTCGATCGGGCGGGTTGGAAGACCGACAAGGTCCGCCTCGTCGGGTCGCTCGTGTTCGACGACAACGGTGCGCCGATCGACAACCGCCACTTCGCCATCGGCTCGGTCGGGTTCTCTTCGCTCGTTGCCTGGAACTGCGAGCTGCTGGCGCCTCTGGTGGCTCTGGCCGCCGACCCGGAGGTGGCGGCCCGGGCCCGCGGGCTTCTGGCCGGACGGGACGAGCTGACCGCCGCGGTGCAGGCCCGGTGGGACGACGACCGGACGACCTGGTGGGACGAACCACTTCGAGGTGGTGCCCGGCCCTCGTGCGGGGCCCGCACCCTCGATTCGATGCTTGCGCTGCTGGTCGATCCCCGTCCGGACATGTTCGACCAGCTCGTCGAACCAGAAGCGTTCGGTGCTCCGTTCGGGCCCAGAGGCGTTCACCGGGCCGAGGCCACCTACGAGCCGGACCAGTACTGGCGGGGGCCGGCGTGGCCCCAACTCACCTATGTGCTGTGGCGGGCTGCGCAAAAGGGAGCTCGCAACG
>Ga0224512_10001043_pt1 | contig 27626 bp, 29 predicted proteins | sample SF_May12_sed_USG_4_FD_169103 | JGI IMG/M metagenome (GOLD analysis project Ga0224512, IMG submission 169103) | Sediment microbial communities from San Francisco Bay, California, United States - SF_May12_sed_USGS_13 | ecosystem: Environmental > Aquatic > Marine > Sediment | place: USA... | reverse complement strand
TATTGCGGTGGCTGTTATGCAGAGCTGTGTATAGTACTACATGTTTAGCTATAGGTATCCCGTAATAATCTATATAAAACAGTAAGATACAATTACAACTCGCACTCATCATGCTAGAGTTTGGTGGTTCAAGTCCGCTTGTAGTCACCAATAAATCATTTTTTACAGTCTCAGGCTCTCCGAAATTCTTCTACAGATCATCAAGACAGTTCTTCAATTACGGGCATGTATCAGTAGCTGAATTCTTGGGATTACGAACAAACTCGGCTTGAGGCTTAGCCAATCTGTCTTGTGAACGCATTAGACGCTCCATGATTTTTAGCTCTCGACTTGTTAGACGCATAGCCGTATCGACCCAAATATTTCCGATATCAATTAATTCACTTTTCGACACTGGATTAACTCGACGTTTTACCTCAAACAGAGATTTTCTTGTATTTTCAGTCTTATTTAAAGTTTTTAGAAATTTTCTAACCTTTGAAACACCTTCTCCATCTTCACATAGAACATCTATTATTCCCATCTCATAGAGTTCTTCTGCCGCATAGATTCGGCCACTTAATATCATCCTATCAACCTCAACAGGACTTATCCTCCTTGATAAAAAACTATATGCACCCATCCCTGGAAACATATTAAACAAAACCTCAGGGAACCCAAGCTGAACACTCTTTTCCGCAACGATATAATCACACGAAAGCGCCCCTTCAAAGCCAGCACCAAGCGCATTACCCCTGATAAGTGCAATCGTTGAAATCGGTACATCCATATTTATATATGTACGATAAAGCACATCAATACTTAACCGCATATAGTCATACAATCTATCTCTATCGTTCTCTTTTATACACTCAATAAACAGGCATAAATCACCACCAAGGCTGAACACACCTGGTGTGTGAGATCCCAATATCAAATATTTTATTTTAGGTGATATGCCAGAGCGGAGATCATTTTTAATATTGTGTTCAATGGCTCCGTAATATCTTAGGAGATCATCCAGGAGCCCCTTAGTAAAGCAAGGTCTAGGTGAGGGGTTCGCATAACACCACATTGCCCGTTCTTTATCTTCATATTCAGTGATGAGCTGACTATAAAACTGCGCAGATGGATCAATGCTATATTTACCCATATATGCCGCTCCAATAAATGGCTTTTACTGCTCGCAGGGACGGATCCATCGTCACCTTGAGGTGGCGCAATCGATGTTGCAGCAGGTCAACTTTACTTTCCATCACTCCGACTCCTCTCTCCGAAAATTGACACGTACATGACTGATTGTTGTTAAATTTTTTTAACACATACGCCGCTTATACCTCAAATTATCTTTCAGAACAAGCAGTTGCACGGATGACATCGAAAAGCTCTATATATTGCGTGGTTTTGTTATTGATGACTATACATGTTGTGCTCGCAACGCTTCTTCAATCCGGCACTTTTTGACAGGAACAGTCGCCGCCCAGGCACTCTCTGCCTATGGCTGGTTAGGTCGAACCTTTAACAACATGGCTCCCCCTCCCACAAACAACACCAGCAGCGATAATATCCCCGCGCGAGGGTTTCCTGTCATGGCGCCAATCCACCCCATCAGCAATGGCCCCAGAATCGCCGCGAATTTACCCATCATGTTATAGAAACCAAAAAACTCCGCCGTACGTCCCACCGGAATCATGCGCGCGTACATGGATCGGCTCAGTGCCTGTATCCCCCCCTGCGCCAGTCCAATGGAAAAGGCCAGCGCATAGAATTCCCAGACGGTCTCTATCATGGCGCCCCAGGCCGTGACGATCACGTAAACCAGCAGCGCCAGATAGATTCCGGTCTTGGGACCATAGCGGCTACCAATTAGTCCAAACAACAAAGCGGCCGGGAATCCTGTAAATTGGGTTATCAACAGGGCCAAAATCAGTCCCTGCTTGTCGAACCCGAGTGACAAGCCATAGTCGACCGCCATCCGTACGATGGTGTCGACACCGTCGATATACAACCAGTAGGCAAGCAGAAAGATCCAGGCATTACGCAGCTGCCTGATCTCATGCAGCGTCTCCCAGATCCTTTTGAATCCGACAGCAATCACCGCGGCTGTCAACTCGTGCGGATGATGCCCGGGTTCACGGACATACAGGACCAACGGGATCGTAAAGACGAGCCACCAGATGGCGACCAGTACAAACGATAATTGAATAGCCGCAGCCGTATCCGCCAATCCGAAAGAGCGGGGATACAGTGACATCAGGATACTCAGCGCCAACACCAGCCCCCCACCAAGATAGCCCAGCGAGAATCCCAGCGCCGAGGTCTTGTCGATTTCCTCCCGGTCACTGACGAACGGCAACAACGAGTCATAGAAAATATTGCTACCGGAGAAACCGACCAGTGCCAGGACATATAAAAACGCGGCCAGCAGCCATTGACCCTCCCCTACCAGGTAAAGGCCGCTGGTCATCACGATCCCGAATGCGGCAAACAGGATCAGCATGCCCTTGCGACGCCCAAGATAGTCCGCCACAGCGCCCAGGACCGGTGCCATCAGCACAATTAGCAGGCTGGCCAGCGAATTGGCCAGGCCCAGCCTGAAGGTACTCTCGGTAACCGGAATACCCGCATTCCAGTATTCCTTGAAGAACAGGGGAAAGAAGCCCGCGATAACGATGGTCGCGAAGGCCGAGTTGGCCCAGTCGTACATGGCCCATCCCCATTTCTGGCGCTGCTGGTACATGGTTTTCCGTTTATCGCAAGGGTGAGCCTGCAGCCACTGGTTCCAGTGAACCCCCGTATTAGTGGATAATCCATTTCACACGGACTGCACAGCGTTGACTATGGTTACAGAAGCCGAAGCATTTTGGAACAACAAAACACTCGGCGAGATGTCTGTCGAGGAGTGGGAACAGCTCTGTGATGGCTGCGGCCGGTGCTGTCTCCACAAGCTGGAAGATGTCGATACGGGCCTGTTCTTTTATACCAACGTGGCATGCCGCCTACTGGACCAGGAATCCTGCCGCTGCACGAACTACCGGGAACGCCTGAGTATCGTTCCTGATTGCCTGCGCCTGTCTGCAGATGATACTGGCCAGTACGAGTGGTTGCCGACAAGCTGCGCCTATCGGCGCCTGGCAAACGGCCAGCCCCTGGAATGGTGGCATCCGCTGGTCTCCGCCGACCCGGAGACCGTACACCAGGCCGGCATCTCGGTACGCGGAAAGATCACCAGCGAGAATGACGTCTCCAAGGAGCAACTCGAGGACCATGTGATCGACTGGATAGATTTCTAGGCTCAGTGCTCCCGGGTGGCATTGAAGCGGATGTCCGGCCAGCGTTCCATCGCCAGGTCCAGGTTGATCCGCGTGGGCGCTATATAGACCAGCGCACCGCCCTGGTCCAGGGCCAGGTTCTCGTAGGCCTTTTGCCTGAAGCGTTCCAGCATCTTTTCATCGGGGCATTCCACCCAGCGTGCCGTGGCAACGGTCACGGGCTCGAACACGCATTCCACCTTGTATTCGTCCCGCAGCCGATGGGCGACCACGTCGAACTGCAGCACCCCCACCGCCCCGAGAATAAGGTCATTGTTCTTGAAGGGGCGGAACAACTGAGTCGCGCCCTCCTCGGACAGTTGTTCCAGACCTTTCTGCAGGGCCTTCATCCGCAGCGGGTCCTTGAGGATGGCGCGGCGGAACAGTTCCGGGGCGAAATTGGGGATGCCGGTATACTTCAGCTCCTCCCCCTGGGTAAAGGTATCACCGATGCGGATGGTGCCGTGGTTGTGCAGGCCAATGATATCCCCCGGCCAGGCCTCCTCGACGTGGCCGCGGTCCGCGGCCATGAAGGTCAGGGCGTTGGCCACTTGCACGTCGCGGCCGATACGCACTTGGTGCATCTTCATGCCCTTTTTATAGCTGCCGGAACACACCCGCAGGAAGGCGATGCGGTCGCGGTGCTGAGGGTCCATATTCGCCTGGATCTTGAATACAAAACCGGTGAATTTCTCTTCAACCGGCATGACGGTGCGCGAGGTATTTTCATGCGGCCGGGGTGAAGGGGCATACTGGACGAAATAGTCGAGCAACTCCTGCACGCCGAAATTATTGATGGCCGATCCGAAAAACACGGGTGAAAGCTCACCTCGAAGGTAGGCCTGCAGATCGAAACCATGGCTGGCCCCCTGGACCAGTTCGATCTCCTCGCGCAGTTCGCCGGCCTGGTCACCGAGTATCTCGTCCAGCAGCGGGTTATCCAGCCCTTTGATGCTGGTGACATCCTGGCGCACACTGCCCTTGCCCGGGGTGTAGAGGTACACAGCGTCGTCGATCAGGTGATAGACCCCCTTGAAGCGCTTACCCATACCGATGGGCCAGGTGATCGGCGCACACTGGATCTTGAGCACATCCTCCACCTCGTCGAGCAATTCGATCGGTTCGCGTCCCTCGCGGTCAAGCTTGTTGATGAACGTGAAGATCGGGGTGGTGCGCAGACGGCAAACCTCCATCAGCTTGATGGTGCGCACCTCCACACCCTTGGCCACATCGATGACCATGAGTGCCGAATCAACCGCGGTCAGGGTTCGGTAGGTGTCTTCCGAGAAGTCCTCATGGCCCGGTGTATCGAGCAGGTTGATCATGCAATCCCGATAGGGAAACTGCATCACCGAGGACGTCACCGAGATACCACGCTGCTTCTCCAGCTCCATCCAGTCAGAGGTCGCATGCCGTGCCGCCTTGCGACCCTTGACGGTACCGGCAAGCTGGATCGCCCCGCCGAACAGCAGCAGCTTTTCGGTCAGGGTGGTTTTCCCCGCATCGGGATGGGAAATAATGGCAAAGGTGCGGCGTCGTGCCGCCTCGTGTTTCAGGCTGCTCATATCAAACGGGAAGTGTTACAACTCGGGAAACCGGGTATTTTAGCGCATCCCGGTGCAAACGTCGTCTACAGCATGCGTGCCAGGATCAGGGCGTCCTCGCGCCCGCCCGGTGCGGGATAGTAGTCCTTGCGCACACCCAGTTCATTGAAGCCGCTCTTGCTATAGAGTTCGAGTGCCGCCCTGTTGGATGGTCGCACCTCCAGGAAAATCACCTCGGCCCCGTGGTGATGGGCAATGGATATTAAGTGCTTCAATAGCTTACGCCCGATGCCCTGCTGCTGGGCCTCCGCCCGGACGCACAGGTTCAGGAGGTGCGATTCGCCGGCCGCGACACTGATCACGCCGTAGCCTTCAATGATGCCCTGGCGCTCACAGACCCAGCACGAATAACCGGCCCGGAGACAGTCGCCGAAGATCGTGCGCGTCCAGGGATAGGGATAATTGCGCCGCTCTATCTCGACGACGTCCGTCAGGTCCGCCTCCTGCATAGGCTGGAAGCTCAGGGCGGGTTCATTCAGTATGGCGCTCATGATAACGGGAACATGGCCGGCGATTACCCGCCGCTGGCAGCCTGCCGCGCCAGTTGCAGATCCTCCCAGGCCTTGCGTTTTTCCAGGGGTGAGCGCAGCAGGTAGGCCGGGTGATAGGTCACGACCAGCGGTATCCGGTCTGTTCCGAAATGATGCACGCTGCCGCGCAGGCGGCCAATCGCGGTATCTGTCCCGAGCAGGTTGTGGGCGGCAATACGCCCGACGGCCAGGATCAGCTTTGGATTCACTAGTTCGATCTGACGCTCCAGGTAGGTACGACAACAGGCCACTTCATCGGATAACGGGTCGCGATTGTGAGGTGGCCGGCACTTGAGGATATTCGTGATATAAACCTGATCGCGCTGGTAACCGACCGCCTGCAGCATGGCTGTCAGCAGCTTGCCGGCACGCCCCACGAACGGTTCACCCTGACGATCCTCGTCTGCCCCGGGCGCTTCGCCGATTATCAGCCAGTCCGCCGACCGGTCGCCGCTACCGAACACCGTTCGGTTACGCGTTGCATGCAGGGCGCAGCGCTCGCAAGCGGACACCCGCGCCTCCAGGGCCGGCCAGTCAAGCGAGGCCACATCGTACTCATCCGCCTGCGGGACGGGTATCCCGGGTCCTGTTGCGACTTCCTCGGGCCGTTGCGCCGATCCCTTGACAGCTGGCACACGATCACGCAGCACCCATTGCCGGATGCCCATGGCCTGCAGGTACTCGTTGTGCAAAGAGGCCTCCACGTTATTGCGACCCTGCCGCGGGCTCACACATCCCCGAGCTGGGGATGTGCCCGTTCCTCGCGCTGGATAATCTTGTTGAGCGCGTTCACATAGGCCTTGGCGGACGCGATCACGATATCCGTATCGGCACCCTGCCCGTTGACGATGTGGCCGTCCCGCTGCAGGCGTACCGTCACTTCGCCCTGGGAATCCGTCCCGCTGGTAATGTTGTTGACGGAATACAGCTGCAACTCGGTCAGGCTGTTGACCTGCACCTCGATCGCCTTGAAGGAGGCATCCACGGGACCGCTGCCGGCAGCCGAGGACTGTTGCTCCTCACCGTCGATCCAGAGTGTGACCGTTGCCTCGGGCACCTCCCCGGTCTCTGAGCAGACCCTGAGGGCCACCAGCTTGAGCCACTCGTTTCCGGCCTCCAGCCCGGACTCCGTCACCAGCGCCTGCAGGTCCTCATCGAAGATCTCATGTTTCTTGTCGGCCAGATCCTTGAAACGCGCGAAGGCCTTGTTCAGGTCCTCTTCGGATTCGAACTCGATGCTGAGGTCCTTGAGCCGGGTGCGGAAGGCATTGCGTCCGGAATGTTTCCCGAGAACGATCCGGTTGGCCGACCAGCCGACATCCTGGGCACGCATGATCTCGTAAGTCTCGCGGCTCTTGAGCACCCCGTCCTGATGAATACCGGACTCATGGGCAAAGGCATTCACCCCGACGATGGCCTTGTTGGGCTGCACGGCAAAACCGGTGATGCCGGACACCAGCCGCGAACACGGCACGATCTGGGTGGTGTCCAGGCCGGTCCGGCAGGGAAAGACATCCTGCCGGGTCTGTACCGTCATGACCACTTCCTCGAGCGCGGCATTACCGGCCCGTTCGCCCAGGCCATTGATGGTGCACTCCACCTGGCGCGCACCGTTGAGGACGGCCGAGAGCGAATTACCCACGGCCAGACCGAGGTCGTTATGGCAATGCACGGAAAACACCGCCTTGTCCGAATTGGGCACCCGTTCGATCAGGGTCCGCACCAACTCCCCGAACTGGTGCGGCAGGTTGTAGCCGACGGTATCGGGGATATTGACCGTGGTCGCACCGGCATCGATAACCGCCTCGATTACCCGACAAAGAAAGTCGATCTCGGAACGCCCGGCATCCTCGGGCGAGAATTCGACGTTGTCGGTGTAACCGCGTGCGCGCTTGACCGCATGCACCGCCTGCTCGATGACCTGGTCAGGCTCCATGCGCAGTTTCATCTTCATGTGAATCGGCGAGGTGGCAATGAAGGTGTGGATTCGCGAGGAGGCGGCCGGTTTCAGGGCCTCCCCAGCCCGGTCGATATCCTTGTCAAGCGCGCGTGCCAGTCCGCAGACGGTACTTTCCTTAATGGCACCGGCGACGGCCTGCACGGCCTCGAAATCACCCGGGCTGGCGATCGGGAAACCGGCCTCGATCACGTCCACCCGCATGCGCTCCAGCGCCTTGGCAATCCGCACCTTTTCATCCCGGGTCATGGAGGCGCCCGGGCTTTGCTCCCCGTCACGCAGGGTGGTGTCGAAAATGATTAACTTGTCATCACTCATGTCTGGCTCCGTTCTGGATCCGGCGGAATCACCTGGATTCAGCCGCTTGTCCGGTCAGTACCAGCGCCCGCATAACAAAGCGGCCGGTTCTGTAACGGTTTCTGGAATCATGTTTTCTGCGTGTCACCTCGCCAGGTTCAGATATCAGCTGCCCGCAGGCAGCAGTCGCAGGACAAGCGGCAGCAGGCCCAGGCCTTCCGTGGGAAGTACCCGGATAGAGAGGTCGGATGAGTTGAGATACTGATTCATTACTAAAAACTATAAATCAAAGACTGGCCGATGCCAAGCGTCATGGACTGTCGTCCTGGCCTTGGGTGGCACGCTTGCGCTTGCGGCGCAACATGGTTAGCGCGGGACCCGACAGCGCATAGAGCAAAAAGCCTGCAAACAGGACCTTGGGGGGGTCGATGGAAGCAAATACGTAGACCAGCACCACCAACAACATGGTCACAAACGGCACCCGGTTCTTGAAATCGAACTCCTTGAAACTGTAGTAACTGATATTGCTGACCATCAGGCCGCCCATGAGGATGGTCAAAACAAAGGTGAGATAAACGATCTGCTCCCCCGCTATCCCGAGGTCCGCACCGACCCAGACCAGCCCCGCCATGACGCCTGCCGAGGACGGACTCGGCAGCCCCTTGAAGTAGCGCTTCTCGGCACTGGCAATCTGGGCATTGAAGCGTGCCAGGCGCAGGGCCGCGCCCGCGGTATAGATAAACGCGGACAACCAGCCAAGCTTCGCCCAGCCGATACTGACCATGGCATGCAGCGACCACTCGTACATTACCAGCGCCGGTGCCAGCCCGAAGCTGACCATGTCGGACAGGCTGTCGTATTCCACGCCGAAATCACTCTGGGTGTTCGTCAGGCGGGCGACGCGCCCGTCGATGCCGTCCATGATCATGGCCACAAAGATGGCCGCGGCGGCCGCCTCGTAACGATCGCCCATGGCCGCCACGATGGCATAGAAACCGGCGAACAGGCCGGCCGTAGTGATCATATTGGGAAGCAGGTAAATACCGCGCCGCGACTTCTGCTCTTTACCGTCCTGATCGGTTGGCTGCCCGTTAATCATGTCATCGCGTGCGAATGATTTTTCCTATGACGTCCGAACCACTTCGGACCCAGTCACCGGGGGACACATCAGTACGGCACGATTCCGGAAGATAAAGATCAATCTGTGCCCCCAGGTGGATGAAACCGCAGCGCTGCCCCTGGCCAACCCGCTCACCGATACGCACATAGCACCTGGGCGCATTGTTCAGCGGCCCGCGGTTCATGACCAGCACCACGTCATCGCCTTCGTCGGTTTGCAGCCAGACACCGTGCGGCGCACCAGGATCGTCCGGGTTGCCAGGCGGCTCCAGCACCTTGCCCTCGACGGGACTGCGTGTGGAGTAGGTTCCGTAGGAGTTCATTTGCATGCTGACCTTGATGCTCGGACGGTTAAGGTAGGGGTCATGGGCCGCGCCGATGGAAATGATCTTGCCGTCAGCGGGACAGACAACTGCCTGTGGAACAGATGGTACCTCGCGCTCGGGGTCCCTGAAAACAAAAAGCAGCAGCAGGACAATCGCCCACAATACCAGTGACTGGTAGAAACCCACAAATTGCAGGACCAGCACTGCCGCCAGGACAGTGACCAGCAAGGGCAGCAGTCCTTCCCTGGCGATGACAGAATAGCGGCTCATCAAGCGTGCACCGGATTTCAGTTATCCACGCGAATCAGGACAACCGATTGGCTAGTGGAGATCAGTTGACGTTCTTGTCGACAATCTTGCCGGAGTTGACCCACGCCATCATGCCACGCAGCTTTTCACCTACAACCTCGATGGGGTGCTCGCGGCCTATCCGCCGCTTCGCCTTCAGGGTGGCCGCACCCGCCTGGTTCTCGAGGATGAATTCACGGGCAAACTCGCCGTTCTGGATCTCATCGAGAATGCGGCGCATTTCCTGCTTGGTCTCGCCGGTAATGACGCGCGGGCCACGGGTGAGATCGCCGTATTCAGCGGTATTGGAGATGGAATAGCGCATGTTCGCGATTCCCCCCTCGTACATCAGGTCAACGATCAGCTTCAGCTCATGCAGGCATTCGAAGTAGGCCATCTCCGGGGCATAACCAGCCTCCACCAGGGTCTCGAAGCCGGCCTGCACCAGTGCGGTGGCACCGCCGCAGAGCACGGCCTGCTCGCCGAACAGGTCGGTTTCCGTCTCTTCACGAAACGTGGTCTCGATGACGCCGGCGCGACCCCCGCCATTGGCCGAGGCGTAGGAAAGTGCGATGTCCCTGGAACGACCACTCGCATCCTGGTACACGGCAATCAGGCTCGGCACGCCCTCACCCTGGGTATAAGTTGAACGTACCAGGTGACCGGGCCCCTTGGGAGCGATCATGATGACATCCAGGTCGGCACGCGGCTCGATCTGCTGGTAGTGGATGTTGAAACCGTGCGCGAAGGCCAGTGCGGCTCCCTGTTTGATTTTCGGGGCAACCATGTCACGATACAGGGTGGCCTGGTGCTCATCCGGTGCCAGCAGCATCACCACATCGGCGCCGTCCACGGCCGCCTCGATAGACTTCACCGACAGCCCGGCCTTTTTCGCCTTGGCCTCGGAGATGGAACCCGAACGCAGACCGACCGTCACATCGACACCGGAATCCTTGAGGTTGTTGGCATGGGCATGGCCCTGGGATCCGTAGCCGATAATGGCGACCTTCAGGCCCCGGATGATGGACAGATCTGCGTCTTTGTCGTAGTAAATATTCATGTTCGCTACCCGCGGTTGTTACTCGATGTTCAAGCCTGGCCTTCTGTCCAGGCTCCCCGTTATCAAAAAATAAGCTGTGCTTGTGGTCAGAGCCTCAGCGCCCGTTCACCCCGCGCGATTCCCGATACTCCGGAGCGCACGACTTCGATAATCAGCCCCTGGTCCAGTGCCTGCAGGAAGGCGTCCAGCTTGTCGCCGGCACCGGTCAGTTCAATTGTATAGGTCTTGTCGGTGACGTCGATGATGCGGCCCCGGAAGATATCGGAAACGCGTTTCAGTTCCTCGCGCATGTCGCCCTCGGCACGCACCTTGGCCAGCATCATCTCGCGCTCGATATGCGGGCCCTCGGTCATGTCCATCAGCTTGACCACGTCGACCAGCTTGTTGAGTTGCTTGGTGATCTGCTCGATGATCTCGTCGGTGCCACGCGTGACCAGCGTCATTCGCGACAGCGAGGGGTCTTCGGTCGGTGCCACAGTCAGCGATTCGATGTTATAACCACGCGCCGAAAAAAGTCCTGCCACCCGCGACAGGGCACCCGCCTCGTTTTCCATCAGTATAGAGATGATGTGCCTCATATCAGTATCATCTCGTTCTGGCCGCCACCGGCCGGGATCATTGGGTAGACGTTCTCTGCCGGGTCGGTAATAAAATCCATGAAGACCAGCTGGTCCTTGATGGCCATGGCCTCCTTCAGGGCCGACTCGACGTCGCCCGGCTTGTCAATTTGCATGCCCACATGCCCGTAACTTTCCGCCAGCTTCACAAAATCAGGCAATGATTCCATATAGGACATGGCGTAACGGCCCTGGTAGAAGAATTCCTGCCACTGGCGCACCATGCCCAGGCAGCCGTTGTTAAGGTTCACGATCTTGAGCGGTAGCGCATACTGCTTGCAGGTCGAGAGTTCCTGGATGCACATCTGGATGCTGCCCTCGCCGGTCACGCAGACTACCGTTGCATCGGGATATGCCAGTTGCACACCCATCGCTGCCGGTAGCCCGAATCCCATTGTCCCTAACCCGCCGGAATTGATCCAGCGCCGCGGCTTGTCGAACTTGTAGAACTGCGCGGCCCACATCTGGTGCTGGCCGACGTCCGAGGTCACGAAGGCATCCCCGTTGGTAACCTTGTAGAGGGATTCCAGCACATGCTGCGGCTTGATCAGCTCGCTGTCGTGGTCGTATTTCAGGCAGTCCTTCGAGCGCCAGTCCTCGATCTGCCGCCACCACTCCTTGATAGCCGCCTCATCCGGTCGCTGTTTGCTGCCCTTGATAAGCTTGACCATGGCCTTGAGAACATTGTCCACACAACCGACGATCGGCACGTCCACCTTGACATTCTTGGATATACTCGAGGGGTCAATGTCCACGTGCACTATCTTTGCATTGGGACAGAACTTCTCGATATTGCCGGTTACCCGGTCATCAAACCGTGCGCCAATGGCAATCAGGACATCACAGTGGTGCATGGCCATATTGGCCTCGTAGGTCCCGTGCATGCCGAGCATGCCGACGAACTGCCGGTCGGTTGCCGGGTAGGCACCCAGCCCCATCAGGGTATTTGTGACCGGGTAGTCCAGCAGCTGTGCCAAGCTAGTCAGGGACCCGGCAGCGTTGCCGAGGATGACGCCGCCTCCCGTGTAGATCATCGGGCGCCGGGCGTCGAGCATCAACTTGATCGCACGCTTGATCTGGCCGGCATGGCCGACATGCACCGGGTTGTAGGAGCGCATGCTGACCTTATCCGGATAGTGAAATTCTGTCTTTTCCGCCGTAATGTCCTTGGGAATATCCACAACCACCGGACCGGGACGTCCCGTGGTCGCGACATAAAAGGCCTTCTTGATGGTTTCAGCCAGGTCCCTGACGTCCTTGACCAGGAAATTGTGTTTGACGCAGGGTCGGGTGATCCCGATGTTGTCGGCCTCCTGGAAGGCATCATTACCGATCAGGTGCGTGGGGACCTGGCCGGTGAACACCACCAGGGGTATGGAGTCCATGTAGGCGGTGGCAATACCGGTCACCGCGTTGGTCGCACCGGGACCGGAGGTCACAATGACGACACCCGGTCTGCCGGTGGAACGTGCATAGCCGTCGGCCGCATGGGTGGCACCCTGTTCATGACGCGTCAGGATATGCTGTATCTTGTCTTGCCGGTACAGGGCGTCGTAGATATGCAACACGGCACCGCCGGGATAACCGAAAATGATATCGACCCCTTCGTCCTGCAACGAGCGGACAAATATTTCCGCGCCAGTCAGTTCCAACCGCTTAGTCTCCTGTGTTCAGTCCGGCTCTGTATTCGCGCCATGAAAAAAGCCCGCCGGAACGGGCATGCGAAGCGAGCTTTCGAGCAATAGTAGAAAGTACTGATATTACAAGTAAAGGTCAAGCGATGAACGCTGCCAGGTCGGCGCCGATCCCAATGCGCCTTCCCGCGAGAACGGACTGTGACCGGGATCGCTTGTCCTCGTCATTAAACAGCCATAATATGTCCATAGATTCCAGTTATGGATAAGGCAACTGACTCAATGAAGGGGAAAAAATCATGCTCCGAGGCCTCGCCCTGACAGCCGTTCTTGTTGTTATCGCCACCACGTCCTCTGCCGCTGGCAAACACGGCATCTATAAATGGGTCGACGAAAGCGGCACCGTCCAGTACACCCAGACCCCCCCGCCCGGCCGGGAGGCACAGGAACTGAAGCCGCCCCCGACGCCGGCCGACGATCCCGACGAAATCAGCGACAAGCTAAAAGAACAGGTCGATGCCATGGACCAGCGGCGCACCGAGAAGCATCAAGGCGCCGCCGATGCACAGCAGTGGGCCGAGATCCAGAAGATTCGCCGCGAGAACTGTGCGACCGCCAGGGCGAACCTGGCCAAGCTCCAGCAGGGTGGCAACCGGGCCTATCGGACCCCGGATGGCCAGGTCGTGCGCCTCACCGAGGAGGATCGCCAGCAACGCATCGAGGCAACCAACCGGCAAATCCAGGAAAACTGTTCGCCCCCTGCCAGCAACCAGGGGCAATAACGCCATGCCGTTTCTCAAGATCCAGACCAACCAGCCCCTGTCGGAGGCCGACTCGAAGTCACTGGCGGCCAGGTCCTCGGCCCTGGTGGCCGAACAACTCGGCAAGCCCGAACGCTATGTGATGACCTCGGTCGAGACCAACACCGCCATGCAGTTCGCGGGCAATGATGCACCGCTGGCCTACCTCGAACTCAAGAGTATCGGGCTGCCCGAGACCATCACTGCCGATGTCTCGCATGCCCTGTGCGAGCTGGTTAACTCAGAGACCGGAATCAGTCCCGAGCGCATCTATATCGAATTTGCCGACGCGCCGCGCAAGATGTGGGGCTGGAATGGCGACACCTTCTGAACGATCACCGCAACACCCCGGGGGCCCGTGATGCGTTTGTTCTGGCTGCTGATCGTACTCGTGCTTGCCGGCCTGTTTCTCCATCTCAACCCTGAATACAAGACCCGCCTGATGGAACTGGCCTCCGATGCGGGATCCACTTTCTCACCCGCCGGGAAGACCACACGCCTCTACAAATGGCGCAATGCCGAAGGCACCTTGCAGATCACCGACCAGCCGCCGTCAGTGGACATCGAGTACGAGACACTGGACTATCACCAGGACACGAATATTCTGCCGCAACCGCCGCAGTTGCAGAACAAATAGCTCATCATCTGTACCTGGCCGCCGCTTGGCCGCTACAATCTCCAGCCAGATCAACACAAAGAGCCGGAAAACATCATGCGTCTGTCCCAGTTCCCCCTGTCCACACTGAAGGAAACACCGGCCGATGCCGAGATCGTCAGCCACCAGCTGATGCTGCGTGCCGGCATGATTCGCAAGCAGGCGGCCGGCATCTACAGCTGGCTGCCGCTGGGACTCAGGGTCCTGCGCAAGGTCGAGGCCATCATCCGCGAGGAAATGAACAACGCGGGTGCCCTGGAACTGCTGATGCCGGCGGTCCAGCCCGCCGAACTGTGGCAGGAATCCGGACGCTGGGAGCAATACGGACCGGAACTGCTGCGCATCAACGACCGCCACCAGCGGGAGTTCTGTTTCGGTCCGACCCACGAGGAGGTCATCACGGACATCGCGCGCCGCGAGATCCGCAGCTACAAGCAGCTGCCGGTCAACTATTACCAGATACAGACCAAGTTCCGCGATGAAATCCGGCCGCGCTTCGGCGTCATGCGGGCCCGCGAATTCCTCATGAAGGATGCCTACTCCTTCCATCCCGACCAGGCCTCGCTGGAACAGACCTACCAGGTCATGTACCAGGCCTATACCCGCATCTTCACCCGGCTGGGCATGGACTTCCGTCCGGTACAGGCCGACAGCGGCGCAATCGGGGGCAAGCTGTCGCACGAGTTCCACGTGCTCGCCGATTCCGGCGAGGACGCCATCGCGTTTTCAGATGCGAGCGACTACGCCGCCAACGTCGAGCTTGCCGAGGCCGTGGCGCCCGCCGGCACAAGACCGGCGCCGGCCAGCGAAATGCAGACGGTGGCCACGCCCGGCCAGCACAGCATCGAGGAGGTCTGCGCATTTCTCGACATACCGGCCGAGCGCTGTCTCAAGACCCTGCTGGTGCGGGGCACGGAGTCCGGGGTCGTGGCCCTGGTGCTGCGTGGCGATCACGAACTGAACGCCATCAAGGCGGAGAAACATCCCACGGTCGCCCTGCCACTGGAATTCGCCGGTGACGAGCAGATCCGCGCTGCAGCCGGGTGTTCGGCCGGCTCGCTCGGGCCCGTGGGCCTGAGCATCCCGGTGATCGTGGACCGGGCGGCCGCACACTGTGCGGATTTTGTCTGTGGCGCCAACCAGGATGGCCGGCACCTGAGCGGCGTGAACTGGGGACGCGACCTGCCGGAACCGCAGACCGCAGACCTGCGCAATGTCGTCAATGGCGACCCGAGCCCGGATGGCAAGGGCCGGCTTGTGATTGCGCGCGGCATCGAGGTCGGCCACATCTTCCAGCTGGGCGACAAGTACAGCCACGCCATGAAGGCCGCGGTGCTGGACGAGCAGGGCCGCGAGGTCGACATGGTCATGGGCTGCTACGGCATCGGCGTATCACGGATCGTGGCGGCCGCGATTGAACAGAACCACGACGAACAGGGCATGCTCTGGCCCGATCCGATCGCCCCGTTCCAGGTGGCCCTGCTGCCAATGAACATGAAGAAATCACAGCGCGTGCGGGAGGCCGCCGAGGCGCTCTATGAGGAATTGAGCGCGGCCGGGGTGGAGGTCCTGCTGGATGACCGCGAGGTGCGTCCCGGGGTCATGTTTGCCGATATGGAACTGATCGGCATTCCGCACCGCGTGGTGGTTGGCGAGAAGAATCTCGACCGCGGCCTGGTGGAATACAAGTCGCGCCGCGGAGACGCCAGCGAGGAAATCAAACGCGCCGGGATTTTGGAATTTCTCAGGGATAAACTGTTGCCGGAACAGGCCGATAATAGAGATCAAGGTGCGTAACAAACCATTCATGACCGGATTCCTGCTGCCTGCCTGGCTGGGGATACTGCTCAGTGCAGGTGTCTTCGATGCCATGGCAGCCACCCAGGAGCGCCCGGACGACACCCTGCGACAGAGCCTGATCAGGGCCATTGAATCCAGCGACAGTTTCAGTGACCGCTTTGAGGCCGAGGTCTGGCTGACGGACATGTCGAGCCGTTTGCAGAAACGCGTCGAGGATCCGGATGAGCGCCTGAAGATCCTCAAGACGGTGCATTACGAGGCGCGTCGCGCCAAACTCGAACCAGAAGTTATCCTGGCGTTGATCGAGGTGGAGAGCAACTATGATCGCTTTGCAATCTCCTCGGCGGGGGCCCAGGGCCTGATGCAGATCATGCCGTTCTGGCTGGATGAAATCGGTCATCCGGATGACAACCTGTTCCATATCGGCACCAACATTCGAATGGGCTGCACCATCCTGAGTCACTACCTGGATCGCGAGAAGGGCAACCTGTTCAAGGCGCTGGCGCGCTACAACGGCAGTGTCGGCAAGGGCTGGTACCCGAACCGCATCTATCGCGCGCTCACCACCCGCTGGTACAAACAGTAGCGGCTAACTCAAAACCTTCACAGCAAAGACGCGAAGGGCGCAAAGAAAAACAATTATTCACCGCGGAGACGCAGAGAACGCAGAGAAACCTAATTAAAACAGACATCACCGCAAAGGCGCAAAGAGAAATCATAATAAATGAAAAAAACGAAAAAGATTTCGTAGGTCGGATTAGCGCAGCGTAATCCGACAATCGGGTCCGTGTTTACATTTTACAATAGTATTTCACCGTGTTCTTCGCGGTAAGTGTTTATTGTTATTGACTTTATTGCACCCTTTGCGCCTTTGCGGTGATATTTATTTATTATATTATTGCTCTTCTCAGCGCCCTCAGCGTCTCTGCGGTGATATTTATTTGTGTTTTGTGCCCTCCGCGGCTCCGCGGTGAATTATCAGTTTCAGGCGGATTCAAACAGCGCAATCGACTCCACATGCGCGGTATGCGGGAACATGTCCATTACTCCGGCCGCCTGCAGCCGATAGCCGAACTCGTTGACCAGCCGGTCCGCGTCGCGGGCCAGTGAACCTGGGTGGCAGGAAACGTAGACGATGCGTTCGGGTCTGATATTTCCCAGCAGGTCCATGACGGCCGCCGCCCCACTACGCGGCGGGTCGAGCAGCACCCGGTCGTAAGCCACTCCGGCCCAGGCTGCCTCGGTCACACGCTCGGCCAGGTCGGCCGTGTGAAAGGTGGCATTGTGAATACCATTGCGGTGCGCATTCTCACGCGCGCGACTTACCAGTCCGGCGTCGCCCTCGACACCCGTGACCTGACCGGCACGGCGCGCCACCGGCAAGGTGAAGTTGCCCAGCCCGCAAAACAGGTCGAGCACACGCTGCGTGTCTGCAAGGTCCAGCAGTTCCAGTACCCGTTCGGCGATCTGCCCGTTAATGTACGGGTTGACCTGGGTAAAGTCGGTCGGCCTGAACTCTATCTCGATAGCCTGGTCCGGCAGGCGATAGATCAGAGTCGACTCATCCGGCCACAACAGCTGCACGCTGTCCGGCCCGGCCGGCTGCAGGTAGACGTGGATGCCCGTGTTGGCGGCAAACTCTGTCAACCTATCCAGGTCCGCCGCCTCCAGCGGATCGAGGTTTCGAAATACCAGCGCCGTGGCCGATTCCGCAACGGCCACCTCGATCTGGGGTATGCGTGCCCTGGCGTTTAGCTGATCGATCAGCTGCGCAAGCTCGCCAATACGCCCTCCGACCGACGGATGCAGCACCTCGCAGCCCTCCAGGTCCGTGATAAAGGCACTGCGCTGTTCCCGGAAACCCACCAGTACCCTGCCCTTCTTGATGACATGCCTGACCCCGAGGCGTGCCTTGGTGCGGTAGCCCCACACCGGGCCGGTCAATGGCGCCAGCAGCGCCGCCGGACTGAGCTTGCCGATGTGCTGCAGGTTATCCAGAAGCACCTGCTGTTTCGATCTGATCTGCGCAGCCGCTGCCATATGCTGCAGGCTGCAGCCGCCGCACACACCGAAATACGGACACTTCGGCTCGACCCGCTCGGGCGACGGCCGGTGCACTGCCGTGACGCGTCCCTCGTCATGCTTGCGGTGGGTCGCCAGGTACTCAAAACCGACCTCTTCACCCGGCAAGGCGCCGTCGATGAAGACCGCCTTGCCATCCCGGTGCGCCACACCGCGACTGTCATGCGCCAGTGACTCAATCGTGATCCGTTCGCAGGGAGCGGGCAGGCGTTGTCTGCGGGTGCGCTTGCTCATCTGAAAGGAGAGATATCCTGGCTACAAGTATTCACCGCAGAGACGCGGAGGACGCAGAGTGTTTAATAGTCAAAATCTCTGAACAACAGCATGAACTGGATTATAGAAAGAAAGTTATTATCATTGTTATTCAATTCCTTTCTCAGCGCTCTCCGCGTCTCTGCGGTGAGATATTTATTAGGGACGAACTAACTTAGCCTGACTGCCAGGTCTGCAGGAACTCGGTCAGGTGCGGCATGTCGGCCTGCTTCAGCTCGTCCCTGATTTGCTCACAGGCCTGTTCATATTGATTCGCACTCAGGTGGCCGCGGATCAACTCGAAACGCAGGTAGACCAGGCAGGTGTTGAGCACGTCGGTCTCGCAATAGTTGCGGATACCCTCGATATCACCGGCCTGGTAACTGTCCCAGACCTTGTCACCGCTCATCCCCATCTTGCCGGGGAAACCCAGCATGGTGGCAATATCGTCCAGCCGTGCGGCGGCCCTGGGCTGATAGCCGGACAGGACATCCATCAGGTCGGTGTGGCGCTCATGAAAGCGGCTCAGGTAGTTATTCCACTTGAAATCACGATCGTCCCGGCCGGTATCCCAATAACGTGGCGCGGCGATGCCATGCAGCAGGCTGCGGTAGTGGATGACCGGGAGATCGAAACCAGAGCCGTTCCAGGAAACCAGCGTGGGCGAGAAACGTTCAATCCCGTCAAAAAAGCGCTGCACCAGTTCTGCCTCACCGGCATCCGGGTCGCCCAGCGACCAAACCTTGAAGCGCTCGGACGTGCGTAGCACCACGGAGATGGCCACGATCCGGTGCAGGTGGTGGCGCAGAAACTCCGAACCGCCGGACTCCTGGGAACGCTTGTGAAACATGACCCGGGCGACGTTCTTGTCGTCCAGATCATCCAGCTGGTAGAGGCGCCGGCCCGCGGTTACATCGGGGACCGTCTCGATATCAAAGACAAAAAGATTCATGGAATGAGTATTAAATCGTTCACCGCAAAGACGCAAAGAACGCAATGAAAATATTCATAGCCTGAGTATTTCAATCATTCACCGCAGCGGCGCCGAGGACACAGAGAACGGCGCATTCATATTAAACAAACAAATGATGAGAGTTTTGGCAATGATTTTCTTTACTTTGCGTACTTTGCGTACTTTGCGTCCTTTGCGCCTTTGCAGTGATAAAGGGGAGTTGAATATGTGAACGACTATTTCTGTTTCCAGCTGCCGCTGGCGCTGCTGTACCACCAGCCACCGGGGGCATTGTCCACCCAGCGCCGGGCGAAGGTCTGGCGTATCTCACTCTCCCATTCCGGGTGCCCATTTGCGCGTGCGATCTCCGTGTACAGCGCCCCGCGATCGCGGTTCTCTTTCGCCACCAGTTGCTTCACGGTGTTCCTGTCCTTCAGCGGGATCAGGGTCTGGTCACGTATATCGATCTCACCGTTATGGGTCATGCCAACTGCACCGGAGGCATAATGCGGGGCCAGCTGCCTGTGGCGCTGCTCCATGTCCGCCTTGAGCTGGCTGATGGCCGGTGTATTAACCGAGAGATCGGCCGCTGCATTCGCCGGCGAGACCAGCCAGTCAAGCAGGCTATAGCGATAACGTGCCGGCACGCTCTCTGGCTGCAACCGGGACTGCGGTTCAGCCGCCGGGCCCTGTGACGGTGCCGGCTGTTCACCGTAGACGTCCTTTATGATGCGGTCGGCTGCCTTCTCGGCAGCCTCGGCGGGGAAATAAACATTGATCGTGACACAGGCCGCTGCAAACAGTATCAGCAGCATGGTCATTGGAATGCGTAGTGTTTTCATCAGCTGTCCTCTTTAGCTCCGCCAGAAATACATTATCTCAACATTGATTAACGCCGCCACTGGCACAAGGTTAACATCCCTCGCAGGCACCGCTCACTTGACCACGGCACCCTGGGTCCGGGTCACCGCGATCAGCTGCGACACCAGGCTTTCCCAGTCAACCCGGTCGGCATAGCCGATAACATCAAGGCGCGGCGGCAACAACCGGCTCTTGACGATATAATAACCTTTTGCCGCCGGTGCCACCCCATCCATTTGACAGGTCCCGTTTTCCAGGCGGCAGCTGAGCCCCAGGCGGTCATAGGGAAAATCCTTGAAGAAACCCATAAAGCTGCGCGACACGGCGCCACTGAGTCCACCGCCGCCAATGCTGGAGATATTGTCCACCGCCTTCTGACTGATGCGGTGACGCGACTTGTCACCTGGGGGGGTGGCAAACGCGGCATCGAAGGCAACCGGCCGCCATGACTCCATACGCAGTTCATCCACCCTGCCGTCGAGACGGCCTTCGATGCGGCCAAACGAGAATGTCCGGGTCAGGGTCTCCAGGTCGATATTGCTGGCCCGCGCATCGACCCAGAGCCGTGGTACGACGGACAAGGGCTGGGCCAGCCGCAGGTTGCTCAGGGTGACTTCGCCATCGAATACCCGCACCAGCAGCATGCCACCCACGGCCAGCTCGCCGTCCCGGTAGTTTACGTTCGGAATCACTCCGGACAGTTTGCCGCCGAATTCAGGCCAGCCCAGCGCGCGGGTCAGATCGCTCATGGACACGGGTGTCAGGATGCCATCCACGTGCCAGCTCGAGGCAGCACCCGGTGCGTATTCCAGCTCGAACTCCTCCACCTGCAGTTCGCCGTCCAGAACCGCAATACGGGCAGGCTCACGCAGGTGTACGCTGGATCCTGCCGATTCCACCCGCAGTTGTGAACGGCCCAGGGGGACGCGGTAGACCTGGGCCTGTTCCCAGGCCAGCTGCGACGGTCGCGCCGGTCCCTGCCCGGCCCAGTCGATTCGCCCGTCCAGGCCGCCAACGCCAAACCGCGCTTCCCGGTCGTTTATCGTCAGACCGTCAAGCTGCAACCGGGCGCTGGCCAGCCTGCCGTCCTGCCAGTGCAGCTGCCCGGCAAGAGCTCCTTCGGTGTGCAGGTCCGCCAGTACCGTGTCGTTGAGCCAGGGTTGAAAGTAGGTATTGTACAGGCCCGGAAATGTCCCCTCCTCCACATCGACCGCGAGCACCTCGAGCGGTGCGGGTGCATCGAGATCCAGACTGCCATCGGCATGCAGCCTGACGGTTTTCGACTGATCGTAATCGAAGGAATGCAGGCTGATCCGGCGGCGACCGGGATGCCAGTCGAACCGGGTACTGGCATGGACCGGCGTCTTGGTCGCGTCAACAAATACGGGGTCGATATAGACCTGCCCCTGTTGCGCGCTCAGTTCGCCGCTGAGGCCCCAGCTGGCCCCGTGTGCCGTCACAGTGGCATCGACCAGGAGCTCGAGATTCTCGCCCGCCACACTGCCTTCCGCATCCGAAAACTGGCTGGATTGCAATCGGGCGGACACCTGGCCCGCGTCAAGACGCGCCGCTGTTCCCTTGAGCTGCGCGCTGAAGGCCAGCGTGCCGACACCCTTTACCAGCACCGGCAGGATACCGGCTGCGGCCAGGCGCGCAGCGAGCGCATCCAGTTGCAGTCCGTCAGCCTGCAGGGCCAGGTCCCAGCCGTGCGCTGCCTGGACAGCCTTGATCGACACGCGGCCGCCGTCGAGGCGGATATTGGCCAGGTCCAGCTGCAGGCGCCGGTCACTGAACCGGTACCTGAAGCCGGTCCGGATCTGCTGCGGCCCGATCCGCTCCGAGCTGAATTCCAGCCGGGCGTGGCTGCAGGCGAGCTCGTCCGCGGCAATCAGGGCATCCGGGCAGTCGAGTTGCAGGCCCCCAATGGTTCCGAGGGGTTCGGGCAGACGGGCCTGTGTCGCCGTCAACAGCAGTGCGGCCCGTTGCGCGTCACGCCAGACCAGGCGGGACTCCAGTTCGTCCACCGTCCAGCCAGGGCCGGCAACGCGCCCCAGTTTGAGACTGATACTTTCCAGGGCGTCAGCGGTCAGCGCGACCCCTGCCAGCAGGATGACTGTCAGCAGGCCAGCGGTGCGCGCATATCGGCCAGGGGCCACTGTTAGTCGGGGAACACCCCGGTAGACAGGTACCGGTCACCTCGATCACAGATAATGACCACGATGACGGCCTGCTCGACCTGCCGTGAGAGGGACAAGGCAGCGGCAACCGCACCCCCGGAAGAGATACCGGCGAAGACACCCTCCTGTGCGGCAAGCGCCAGCGTGGTCTGTTCTGCCTCTTCCTGGCTGACCTCGATGGTGCGATCCACGCGTGTCGCGTCGAAGATGGCCGGCAGATAGGCCTCGGGCCAGCGCCGGATCCCCGGTATCGAGGAACCTTCCGAAGGCGTCACCCCGACGATCTCGATGTCCGGCTTCATTTCCTTAAGGTATTTCGAGGTCCCCATGATGGTGCCGGTGGTGCCCATGGAGCTGACGAAATGCGTGACCTCGCCGCGGGTATCGCGCCAGATCTCGGGGCCGGTTCCCTCATAATGCGACAGCGGGTTATCGGGATTGGAAAACTGGTCGAGTACGCGCCCCTCGCCCCGGACCTCCATCTCCTTTGCCAGGTCCCTGGCCCCTTCCATGCTGGCCGCCTTGCTGACCAGGATGATCTCGGCGCCAAAGGCCTTCATCACTGCGCGCCGCTCCACGCTCATATGTTCCGGCATGATCAGCACCATGCGATAGCCCTTGATGGCGGCCGCCATGGCCAGCGCGATACCGGTATTGCCGCTGGTGGCCTCGATCAGGGTATCGCCCGGCTTGATTTCGGCGCGCGCCTCTGCGTGGTTGATCATGCCGAGTGCCGGACGGTCCTTGACCGAACCGGCCGGGTTGTTGCCTTCCAGTTTCACCAGCAGGGTATTGCTCGTTGAGCCCGGCAGGCGTTGCAGGCGCACCAGCGGGGTGTTACCGATTGTGGCTTCGAGTGTAGGATAGTCCATCGGGGATACAGACCGTTCATTGCCTGAAATGAGTATACAGAAGAACCGCTGAACACTCACCGTGGCAGACCAGGCCATCACTGACAAGACATCGGATAGCGAAAGGACCTGAACATGGGCAACACGTCTTGAAAAAGCTGCTGCAACGGTTCAGCGGACTGCTGGCACGCCGTAACGGGAAGATGCCGGCAGCAACGCCGGAAAACGCGCCAGCCGAATATTACCCACCGACAGATGCCCTGGACGCGCGCTTCTCCAGCGAGCTGTTTGCCAGCCTGCTGCTGGAACTGCCCGAACACCGCCAGGCATTGCTGGATGCCCATGCAGGCCAGGACATCGACATGCTGGGCCGGTGCGTCCATAAACTGCTGGGTGCCGTGGTGTACTGCGATCTCCCGGAACTGACCGGGGCACTGCGCCAGCTGCAGCAAGTCATCAGGTCGGGAGACGTTGATGCTCTCACCCCGGCCTGCAACGCGTCCGATCAGGCCATCGAGGCGTTACTGGCCAAAAGCGGTCTAGTCCCTTGACACCGTCAGGATGACAAAGGCAACGGCGTACTCCTTTTCATCAGCGATACTGACAAAGTCCTTGTCAATGCCAAGCTTCGCACTCAGTTCGGCGGAACGGCCCGTCAGGTGCAGCAGCGGATTGCCCGCCTTGCCATGGCGCACGGCGATTTCATGGAAGCTCAGTCCATCGGTAAAACCAGTGCCAAAGGCCTTGGCAACCGATTCCTTGACCGCGAAGCGCTTGGCCACGAAGCGCGCCGGGTGCTGGTTGTGCAGGTATTCCTGGTACTCTGAATCAGCCAGGATACGGCGTGCAAAACGGTCGCCGTAACGGTCCAGGTTGCGCTGGATACGCGCTACCTGCACGATATCTGTGCCGATGCCGAAGATCATCCGGGCAGTATACCCCGTATGCCGGCTAGCACCGCCGGCTAGCCCGCATTCCTCACCGGGCTTCCAGCATCAGGCGCTTGATTTCGGCCACCGCCGCGCCCAGCCCGGTAAACAGCGCACGCGCAATAATTGCGTGCCCGATATTGAGTTCGCGAATATCGGGCAGCGCGGCAATGGTCTTGACGTTGTGATAATGCAAGCCGTGACCTGCGTGAACCCGCAGGCCGGCATCGACCCCGGCCCTGACGGCCTCGACAATGCGTGTCAGTTCCAAGCGCCGGGTAGCCCCATCAGCGGCATCGGCAAAGTGCCCGGTATGGATCTCGATACAGGGGGCACCGGCCTCGGCGGCAGCCGCCACCTGTTCAGGATCTGCGTCTATGAACAGTGATACACGCACACCGGCCGCCTCCAGTCGTGCACAGGCCTCCTTGATGCGCATCAACTGACCAGCCACATCCAGGCCACCTTCCGTGGTCAGTTCCTCGCGCCGTTCGGGTACCAGGCAACAGTCCTGCGGCTTGACGCGCTCGGCAATCGACAACATCTCCCCGGTGACCGCCATCTCCAGGTTCATGCGCGTCTGCAAGATGTCCTTGAGCACGATGACATCACGCTCCTGGATGTGTCGACGGTCCTCACGCAGGTGCAGCGTCACGCTGTCAGCGCCTGACTGTTCCGCCAGGATAGCCGCCTGCACCGGGTCCGGGTAACGCGTACCGCGCGCCTGCCGCAGGCTGGCCACGTGATCGATATTCACGCCGAGCAGTATTTCCGATTCAGTAGCCATCTCAAATAATTCCTTGCATCAGTTCATTCCGCTGCGGGACCCTGCTTCCCGTCCCTCTTCCGACAGGGTCGCCAGCTGCCGCAGCACCTCCCGGGTCTTGAGTGGCCGCGATCCCAGGTAGAGTGCCAGCACTGCCCGCATCAGCTGTTTGACCTCATGGCAGCAGGCTGGATCAACAAGACGCTCGCGGTGCAGCGCGGACAGACTGGAGCCGCGCAGGAAGATACCCTGTGCGCATTTCCGCTCGCGCCGCACGGGGCCGCGCTCCGGCAGGTATTCATACCAGGCATCAGCGTCTATAGGCAGCCCGCTATCCGCCTCGTGGTCAAGCAGCAAGCCATAACCCAGCGCCTGCAGCATGCGCTTCTCGAATATCCGCAGTACCGGCTCCTCGGCAACATCGATGCTGCGGATGGCCTCCGCATAGGCATCGAATATCTCGGGATGGGGATCATGCCGCGCCAGCAGTCGCATAATCAACTCGTTCATGTAGTACGCACTCAGCAAGCGCCGGCCGGCAAGCAGGCCGGTGGCCATGGGGAGCTCGAGCCCGGTCAGGGTCCCGAGTTCGCCGCGCAGGCTCCAGGACAGCAGCAGGGGCCTGAAATTCTGCATCTGCCCGCGCCAGCGCGCCTTGGCCGAACGCGCACCACGCGCAACCAGTCCAAGCCGGCCATAACCCCTGGCAAACACCTCCAGCAACAGACTGGAATCACGGTAGGGATAATGATGCAGGATGAAGGCGGGCTCGAGCGCGACTTTCCTATGGGTATTCATAGGAAAATCCCGGGCACCGCTAGTGGCGGGAATCCGTAGAACCTATTCATCAGCATATCCCAGACTCCGCAACGCCCGTTCGTCATCGGCCCAGCCCTCCTTGACTTTGACCCAGAGCTTCAGGTTGACCTTGCTGTCGAGCAGCTGCTCGATATCAAGGCGCGCCTGCTGGCCCACCTCCTTGAGCACCCGGCCCTGCTTGCCGATGACGATGTTCTTCTGGCTCTGGCGCTCCACCCAGATCAAGGCGTGGATGTGGATAATATTCGCTGCCCGGCGGAAGTCCTCGATCTCCACCGTCAGCCCGTAGGGCAATTCCTTGCCCAGCTTGCGGAACAGCTTCTCCCGTACCCGTTCCGCCACCAGGAAGCGCTCGCTGCGGTCAGTGACCTGGTCCTCGGGATAGAACGGCGTGGACTCCGGCAGCAGGGCCTCCACACAGGCCTCCAGCCCCTCGAGATTGTCGCCCCTGGTCGCGGACAGCGGAATGATCTGTTCAAACGAACGCTTGCCGGACAGTGCCTGCAGCGCGGGCAGCAGTTCTTCCTTGTTGGCGATCAGGTCCACCTTGTTTACCGCCAGCACCACCGGGCAACGGACACGCTCCAGTTCCTTCAGCACCAGGTCGTCGTCGGCTGTCCAGCGCATGCCCTCGACGATAAACACCACCACGTCCACGTCCCGCATGGCCTGGCTTGCCGCACGGTTCATCTGGCGGTTCATGGCACGCCCGCTGTAGCCATGCAGACCCGGCGTATCGACATAGATGAACTGCACCGTTTTCCCGGTCTTGATCCCGAGTATGCGGTGACGGGTGGTCTGCGGGCGCTTCGAGGTGATACTGATCTTCTGTCCCAGCAGCCGGTTCAGCAGCGTCGACTTGCCGACGTTGGGACGGCCCACCAGGGCGATATAACCACAACGGTATGACGGTTCCACAGGGCTAACCGGCGTCCAGCTGGGCCAGCATCTTGCCGGCCGCATCCTGCTCGGCACGACGACGGCTTTTTGCCTGCCCCTCGGTGGGTTCGATATCGGCATCATCTACCATGCAGCGCACCCTGAAAAACTGGGCATGCGCTTCACCGTCGATGTCGATGACACTGTACTCGGGCAGGGGCTTGTGCTGTGATTGGAGGTACTCCTGCAGGCGTGTCTTGGGGTCCTTGAGCTGGTCCAGATCAGCGACCGCGTCGAGCTTTTCCGCAAACAGGGTGACGATGGCCTGCCTGCAGGGTTCGAAGCCACCGTCCAGGTAGATCGCAGCGAGCACGGCCTCAAAGGCATCGGACAGGATGGAGTTACGCTGGTGACCGCCGCTCTTGCGCTCGCCGGGACCGAGCTTCAGGTAGGCACCGATATCGAGTTTGTTGGCCAGTTCGGCCAGTGATTCCCGCCGTACCAGGGTCGAGCGCATCCGGCTGAGTTGCCCTTCCCGGGCCCTGGGATGACGCGCAAACACCTCGTCAGCAATCACGCAGCCCAGCACGGCATCACCGAGAAATTCCAGCCGCTCGTTGTTGCGGCTGCCGGCACTGCGGTGAACCAGGGCCTGTTTCAGGAAGCCGGAGTCATTGAACCGGTAGCCAAAGAGTTTCGCCAGTGTTTCCGGCGACTTCGTCAACGTGACCTTACCGTGACCTGCTTGTCAAAGGTCATCACCACGTAGACATTGGCAAACAGGTGCTTGCGTGATTCATATTTGGCCCGCACCCGGTAGTTCGGGCCCGCGCTTTGTATAATGACATCCTTGGGCTGGATCGTGTTCACATAACTGATATCGAAGCGGCGCTCGATCAGGCGGCGAATATCAAATGGGGTCTCGAGACCGCTTTCTTCCTCCAGCGATTCAAGCGTGGAGACGATCTTGTAGTACTCCATGTATGACGGCAGCATTATCAGTATTAACATCGCAAAAAAACCGATCAATGCCAGCACGATCAGCCAGCCGGCCCCGGTCATCCCCTTCTGTCGATTCAGT
>Ga0224512_10001042_pt1 | contig 27648 bp, 33 predicted proteins | sample SF_May12_sed_USG_4_FD_169103 | JGI IMG/M metagenome (GOLD analysis project Ga0224512, IMG submission 169103) | Sediment microbial communities from San Francisco Bay, California, United States - SF_May12_sed_USGS_13 | ecosystem: Environmental > Aquatic > Marine > Sediment | place: USA... | reverse complement strand
GTAGCGCACGGCGGACGGTTACCAACATGCCCGTCGTTGGTGAACCGGCCGCCGATGGGTCGATGGAGATCAACGACTGCCTGTTGCTCCAGCCACCGGTGACGGCTGTCCAGGCCAACTGGTACTCGGGCGTTGCGGAACTTGGAAACGACGGTGTACTCCGGCTGAGCGCCCTTGAGCCCGAGTCCTTGACTGGGTGCGTACCCGCTGTTCTGGCCGAGGCAGCCATCGCCGGCTACGAGGATTACTGGGACGCAGCGGTGGAGTATTGGGTGCCCGCCGATGCCGACCACCCCAGGCTCGCGGAGACCGCCACCGGCGGACACTACGACCTCATCTTCGAGCTGCTGGTCGATCACGAGGCGCGCGGGCTTGAGCTTCGGGGGCGACCTGAGACGCATCCTGAAGTCATCGAGTACACGTCGCCGACGGAGCTTGTCATTCTCGACTGCCAGTTGGTGGATCCGGCGCGGGGCCTCTACGTCAGCGCGACTGGCGAGAGGCTTCCAGACATCCCACTGACCGAGGACGGGCAGCGGGATGCACGGTCGGCCGTGATGTTGCTTGAGGACGGTCGCTGGAAGGTGTCGGATCGACAGGGAGTGGTAGATACGGAGTGCCAGTTCGCTCCATCGACGTTGGGAGTACCAGAAGTATGAGACAGGTGTGGTCGTTGATGGCCGCCCTCATCGTCGCTTTGGCGTTGGTCGTGGTCCTGCCGGCGGGCCCGGCCGCAGCACACCACTGCGGCGGAGAAGGGATCATTGGCGATAACGGCGGCGAAGCCGAAGGGTTCTGTCATGGCCAAACCCCAGGACAGCCGCCGCAGATATCGGGGAACGGTGGCAGCGGAATCTGGAACGCCTACTGCGGGAGTGACTGGAACGGGGAAGGAGACGAGTACCCCTGGCTGGAGGGCTACTGGGTCGAGTTCATCTTCGACTTCGTGGTTGACGATCTCGACTGGATCACCATGCTCGGTTATGACCCCACAGGCGAGTATGGGGCCTACGTCGTGATTTGTCATGCCGGCGCTGACGGGCAGTGGCAGTGGGACTGGGTCGTGTGGGAAATCACACCGCCAGTGCCCCCAGAGTCGCTCAGAGATGACGCGAGGGCTCGTATCAATCCGGATCCCCCCTCGGTCGAGACGAATCCGCCGTTCAACGAACGTCCAGCGATCGTGACGTTGCCGACGTGGCTGTGGATCAATGATCCGTGGGAGGTCATCACCGAGGAAGAAACGCAGGGGCTGGTGACGGTGACCGTGACAGCGACCCCGGTGGTAATCACCTGGTCGATGGGTGACGGAGGCGCCGCCTATTGCAACGGCCCCGGCATTCCATGGTCCGAGGCGGTTGACGCGGCCGGCACCTACTGCTCATACACCTACATCAGCTCGTCAGCCGACGAAGCCGGCGCCGAGTACGGGGCGACCGCCACCCTCACATGGGAATTCGAGTGGTGGATCAACGGCGCCTATCAGGGTGTCTTCGGAACCCTCGACCTCAGCACGGCCTTCGGTGTGGCGGTCGGGGAGATCCAGGCCGTCGAGAGCAACGGGTAGGGGGAACGATGGCTACACCGCTCAAACGAGGAACGGCCCGGGGGAGGGGCGCGGTGTCAGAGTTCGACCTCGATACCCCGAAGACGGCGCGGTCGCGACTCCCGGAGATCGCGCTCGGCCTGTTGATCATCGCCGTGTTCGGTTTGGCGTCGCTGTGGTGGTTCACCTCGGCCACCGAGAAGGTCGAGGTGCTGGCACTAGCGAACTCCGTCGAGCGTGGCGAAGTCCTGGAGCTCGAGGACCTGGTTGTGGTGAGCATTAACACTGATGATGTGCTGGCGACGATCGACAAGTTCGGAGCCGGCCAGATCGTCGGCCGGGTTGCGCTCACCGATCTGGCCACCGGCACGCTGATCACCCCGTCCCAGTTCGCCGCAGATGATGCGATCGAACTCGGCGAGGGCGTCGTCGGGTTGGAACTCGATGCTGGCCAGGTCCCGGCGCTTCGTCTGCTGCCAGGCAACACCGTGTCTGTTGTGTTGACGCCACGGCCGGGATCGACCGAGGAGCTGCGGGCCGGCGGCGCACTCGATGTGGGCGAGGTGCTCGTCGAAGCGGCCGTCGTCGTCGAATCCGCACCAATCGGCGTCCAGGGCCGCCAGTTCATCGCCTTGTCAATGACCGAAGAGGAAGCCCAGGTCGTGGCCGTGGCGGCGTCACAACAGCGGGTGCGGCTGATCCAAGTCGCTCGGGACGACTGATGTCGTTGATCGTCTTCGGATCTCAGAAGGGATCGCCCGGCGCCACTCTCACCGCCCTGGCGGTCGCCGCCGCGTGGCCGACCACCCCGGGGCGGCGCAAGCTGTTCCTAGAAGCGGATCCCGATGGGGGAGTGATCGCCGTTCGCTACCGGCTGGGTCGCGAACCTGGCCTGTTGTCTCTGGCTGCAGCAGGCCGCCACGGGATCAATCGGGGGGATCTATGGAGCCACACTCAGGAGATCCCCGGTGGCCTCCCGGTGGTGGTGGCCCCGGATCGACCTGATCAGGCGACCGCGGCGCTAACGACGTCGGGTGCCACCCTCGGGCCGTGGCTGCAGAGCCTCCCCGATGTCGACGTGATCGCCGACGTCGGCCGATTCAGCCCATCGTCGCCGGCGCAGACGTTCGCCGCGGCGGCAGACCTTGTGGTGATGGTGGCCCGTCCCAACGCTGAGCAGATTCAGCCCGGAGCCGAGCGGCTCAAGGCGCTGCAGATGCGCACTCCGAATGTCGGGTGGTGCCTGATTGGCTCCAAGCCGTATTCCGCAGAGGAAATCGAGGCCGTCCACGGAATCCAAGTGCTCGGCTCCATTGCTGACGATCCTCGAGGAGCGAACGCTCTCGAGACCGGTGCCAGCCCGGTTCGGGTGCGCCGATCGGCACTGGTCCGATCGGCAGCGACGTTTGCGGCTTCGCTCGCTCAGTGGCTGCACCCCGAGCCGGACGATCGGATCGCCTCCACTGAGCCAGAGTCGCCAGGGGTCGCCGTCGACGACGCGCTAGCGTTCCAACAACCCCCGTCGCCGCCCGCATCCCCGTCTGCGGAACCCGGGAGTGACGTAGACGGGACTGATGGGCACCAGGTGTCGATCTTGGGTGAGGCGGCATCGTGAGCGCCTCCGACGATCGCCTGGTGCGGCGCCTCCACCTCACTGTGGGGGAGAGGCTTCACGACCGAGACAAAGAGGACGAAGCGGCCGGCCGGCCGACACTCGACTCGGCGTCACGTCAGCAGTTCGCCCGGCATTTGATCCGGGAGGAGATCACCCGGGTCAATACCGACCGTCTCGGCGATGGCGGCGAGGTCCTGACACCGGAGGACGAGACACTGCTGGAGCGGGGGGTCTTCAACCGGCTCTTCGGTCTCGGCCGCCTCCAGGATTACATCGACGACCCGCAGTATTCCGACATCAAGGTCAACGGATGCGACGTCGTGTGGCTGACCCGCCGCAACGGCACCAAGTTTCAGGGCGAACCCGTCGCCTCTTCAGACGAAGAGCTGATCGAGATCATCCAGACCCAGGCTCGCCGCGGCTCGCTGTCGGAGAAGAAGTGGGACTACTCGAACCCCACGCTCGATCTCCAGCTGCCGTCGGGTGACCGGCTCAACGCGCTGGCGTGGGTGGTACAGCGACCGTCGATCTCGATCCGCCGACACAACTTCGACCTCTACCGGCTCAAACAGTTGGTCGGCCCCACCATGTCGGAGTCCCTGTACCACTTCTGTAGGGCGGCGGTGAAGGGCCACTTCAACGTCCTAGTGGCCGGCGGCACCGGGGCGGGCAAAACCACCTTGCTGCGATGTCTGATCAACGAGATCGACTCTGAGGAGCGCATTGTCACCGTCGAGGATTCACTCGAGCTCGGCCTGCACCGCTTCGGTGACAGGCATCCGGACCTGATCGAGGCCGAAGCCCGCGAGGCCAACATGGAAGGAGTCGGCGCCGTCCCGATGCATGAGCTGGTTCGCAATTCACTACGCATGGACCCTGACCGCGTCATCGTTGGCGAGATTCGCGGCACGGAAGTGTTGCCCATGATGCTGGCAATGAGCCAGGGGAGCGACGGCAGCCTCTCGTCGGTCCACGCCGACTCGAGCCACGCGGTGTTCTCCCGGCTGCAGATGTATATGGCGATGACACCGGAGCGGTTCGACGTGAAATCAACCAACCTGATGGTCGCCAACGCCATCCACTTCATCATCCACCTCGCCCAACTCCCCACCCAGGAGCGGGTCATCACCTCGGTGCGCGAAGTCGTCGGGGCAGACGGCGAGATGATGATCTCCAACGAGGTGTACACCCCCGATGAGACCCGCCGGGCGGTGCCCGCCTACCCGTTCCAGGACGCCACCATGGAACGGCTCGAGCGCGCCGGGTTCGATCGGGGCTGGCACACGCCGGGCCGGGGAGCGTGGACGTTATGAACGCGTTGATCATGACGGCTTTGGGTCTCATGGTTGGCCTCGGCGTGCTGCTGTTGATCCAAGGGTTCCGTGGCAAAGCGGTGCTCCCCACAATGGAGGACATCGCTCCCGGGATGCGCCCCGAGGTGGCGCTGGCGTGGTTCTCGGGTGGGCTCATGGTTGGCCTCGTTGTGTTCGCTGTTACCGGCTGGCTGGTCCCCGCCGTAGCGCTGGGCGGCCTGGTGATGGTGGGCCACAGGTTCATCGGCGGCCGACGCGAACGGGCCGAGATCGTTGCCCGTACCCAAGCGGTAGCGGCATGGGCAGAGATGATCCGCGACAACATGGCCGCCGCAGCCGGGCTCGAACAGGCCCTGATCGCATCTGCCGCCCATGTCCCCGCCGCCATCGCCGCAGAGGTGCGCCGCTTCGCCAACCGGCTCGACCGGATGCCTCTCCTCGATGCCCTGACGCTGCTGGGTGAGGATCTCGAACACCCCTCAGCTGATCTCATCGTTGTGTCGCTCGCCAACGCCGCCCGCATGGAGGCTCGCGAGTTGGGCCCGCTGCTGAGCCGACTCGCCGAGTCGATTCGTGGCGACGTCCGGATGCGGCTGCGTGTCGAGGTTGGCCGAGCCCGGATCCGCACCTCGGCCCGCATCGTCACGCTGACGACCATCGTCACGATCATGTTCATGTTCCTCTTCTCGCGCGATCTGCTGTCGGCCTACGACACGCTCGGTGGACAGCTGTGGCTGATCGTCGTGGGGGGCATCTTCGCCATGGGTGGGTGGCTATTGCGCAGGTACGGCGAGATCGAGATGCCCGACCGGTTCACAGCCCGTCGAATCCGGAGGGAGGTGCCATCGCCGTGAACGCCGCGATTGCTGTGCTGCTCGGTGGGGGAGTGGGCTTCGGGTTCGTGATGGTCATGCGGGCACTCGAGTCCCAACCCGTGCCTTTGGCCGACATCGTCGCCACATTGGAGCGGCCCGGGTTGAACCTGGTCGACCTCGCCAAGACCGACCCAGCGGACTACCAGGTGATGACCAGCTGGCAACGTCGGCTCGGCCGATTTGGGATTCGGCTCATCGAGTCGCTCGGGTTCATCGACGGCGGCGTCCTCAAAGAGCAACTGCGGGTCCTCGACAAATCGATTGAACGCCACGCCTATGAGAAGGTGTTCGGCGCTGTCGTGGGTTTCATGCTGCCCGTGGTGATGATGCTGGTGATCGCCCTCGCCGGTGTCACGGTCAGCCCACTACTCGGGTTGGCGGCGGCGATCGTGTTCGCCGCCGGCGGGTTCTTCTACCCCGATCTCCCTCTCACCGAGAAAGTTGAGAAGCGGCGCCAGGCGTTCCGTCACGCCTTCAGCTCCTACCTCGATCTGGTCACCATCATCCTGGCCGGCGGCGGCGGTATCGAGTCTGCCCTCGAGGGTGCCGCCGAGGCGGGTGACGGTTGGTCGTTCGCTGAGCTCCGAAACGCGCTGCGCCGGGCCCGGTTGACCCGCCGGACCCCGTGGGAGATGTTCGACGAACTCGGCGCCGAGCTCGGCATCGAAGAACTCCAGGAACTGTCCTCCAGCGTCGCATTGGCAGGCGGCCAGGGAGCGAAAGTCAAGCTGTCACTGATCGCCAAAGCCGACGCCATGCGTGCCGCCCAAGCAGCGCAGCTCGAAGTAGCCGCCGAGGTCCAGACCGAGAAGATGATCGTCCCTGTCGTTGTGCTGATCATCGGCCTCGTGTTGTTCATCGGCTACGGCGCCGTCGACGCTATCTCCTCGCCGGGAACCCAGTTTGAAGACGCGCCGACCGTAGAGATCGGCGAGTTCGGAAAATGAGAAGGGAGGGTGCGCTCACTGAAACGTAGAGCCAACGACAAATAGAACCGGCGGCAGGGCAACCCGCCCACCGCCACGATCAGGGAGGAACAAGAAACCCCCATGGAAACACTGCACAGATACTGGGACTACGCCAGCAGGATGGTTGAGATGCAGCTCAACCTGCTTGGCGTCCAGACCCGGGACGAGCGTGGTGCCGTGTCGACCGAGATGGCTGTCGTGATCGCAGCTATGGTCGCCATTGCCGTGGCGGCGGCGATAATTTTCATCGCCAAGGCACGCAGCAACGCCAACGCCATTCCCGACAACGTCCCGCCACCGCCGTAATTCAGGCGATGAACATGCTGACGAGTAACAGAGGGCGCCGACCGAGATGGATCCGGTTCAGCGCAAGCGATGAGGCGGGTGTGACCTCGACCGAACTGGCCGTGCTCATGCCCGTCCTCATCGTGCTCGTCCTCATGCCGATCCAGTTCGCGCTGTGGTGGCACGGCAAACAGGCGGCCGACATCGCAGCCGAGGAATGCGTCGAAGCCGCCCAGGTGATAGGCGCCGAGATCGAGTCCGATGGCGTTGCCGGTGGCCAGGCCATCCTGAGCCAAGCCGGGAACCTCCGGGACGTGACGATCACCGCCACCCCGACCGCCGACTCCGTCATCTGTGAGGTGCGTGGCACCTTGGACTACTCGGTCGTCGGCACCTACTCGGTGTACTCGAGAGCCGAAGGCCCCCTCGAACGTTTCATTGCCGAGGACGACCGATGATGGCTACTTGGCTGCGCCGCGCCCGCACCGACGAACGAGGCGCCGTCACGTCCGAGATGGCGGTCGTCATGGTCACGTTCTTTGCCGGATTCTTGATGCTGGTTGTCTTCGCCGGCCGGGTCGGGCAAGCCGAGAACGATGTCCGCTCTGCCGCACATGAAGCGGCCCGGGCCGCCACCCTCGCCGCCACTCCCGAAGCGGCCGACGCCCGTGCCCGCGAGGTCGTCGCATCGAACCTCGCGGCCTCCGGTATCGCCTGTTCCGGCGGCATCACCACCAACGTTGACGTCTCCGAGTTCCAACCGGGCGGATGGGTCACCGTCACTGTCACGTGCAACGCCTCGTTCAACGACGTGGCCTCACTCAACGTCCCCGGCTCGCGCAACTTCACCGCCAGCGCATCCGAAATCATCGACGTGTTTAGGAGCAGCTGATCATGAGACGTCGAGTCGACTGGCGATCCGAGCGAGGCTCCGTGACCATCTTCGTCGCCGTGTTGGGCCTGTCGTTCCTCATGGCCGCCGGGCTCGCCATCGACGGCGCCCGCAAACTCGGCGGGCTCAGTGAAGCCCGCGACCTCGCAGACAACGCCGCGCGAGCCTGCGCCCAAGGCGTCGACCCCGTCGCCTTCCGGGGCTCCGGGATCCCGACCCTCAACCCGTCCGACGCCGCCGGCCGGGCCGACGCTTACCTAACCTCGACTGGGCACACCGGCGCGGTGTCGATCAACGGGACTGAGTGCACCGTGACCGTCACGCTGACGATTGGGACCCGTTTCTTGCCTGGGCCGTACGTCGTATTCGCTACCGAGTCAGCCCAAGCCCTCGCCGGAGTGGAAGGAGCAACGCCATGACACGAATCCGGGACTTCTTCAAGGGCGTAGTGTCGCTGACGTTCACCCTGATCCTCCTCGTCGGCGTCCCCGCGTTCCTGGCGATCCGCTACGGCTGGCCCTTCGACGATATCGCCGACGTCCTCACCGACGAACTCGCCTCAGACACCACGATCGTCGAGACCCTCCTCATCAACGGCCTTGTCGTCATCGCATGGGCAGCCTGGCTCATGATCGCCGTCTCCATTGTCACCGAAGCGATCGCCTTGGCTCGCGGCGTCGCCGCCCGCCGACTCCCCGTGCTGCCGGGGATCCAACATGGCGCCGCGCGCCTCGTCGCCTCATGTGCACTCGTTGTGTCGTCATTCTCGGCGGCCATGCCCGCCGCCGCGGTGCCGATCGTTCCGCTCGACCTTACGGCGCCGATGCCCGCCAACGTGCTACTCGTCGACGATCCCACCAACATGCGCACCGGTAGCGCAACCGTCGATGCTGCGGCAACCCCATCACGCTCGGCGGCTGCCGCGTCCGGCGCCGTATACCCCGTCGAACATGGAGACACATTCTGGTCGATCGCCGAGCGTCTCCTCGGTGACGGGCTCCGCTGGAAAGAGATCGTCACCCTCAACGACGGGGCCGTCATGGATGACGGTTCGGTCATCACCCGATCCACCCAATCACCCAAAGCCGGATGGCACCTAGCGTTACCCGACGACGCGGTAATGCCACTGGGGACAGCACCGGTGCAAGCGCCACCCTCCGCGCCGAGCGCAGCTCACCTCGCCAGCGACCGCGAAGACCGTATCCGGGTCGGCGATACCGACGAAACCTGGAACGTCGAGAGGGGCGACCACTTCTGGAAGATCTCCAAGGAGGCTCTCACCGAGGCGTGGGGCCGCACCCCAACCAACGCCGAGATCCATCCGTTTTGGATCGAGACGATCGAACTCAACCGAGACAGGTTGCTGCCACCGAAAGACCCGAACCTGATCTACCCGCAACAGACGTTCCTACTCCCGGAAATCGACGCCAACCCTCAAGCCGCTCTCGGCGACGACGGCACCATGGTCGACCCAAACCGCGCAACAGGGGACGTAACCGTCGGCACGCCCACCGAGGCCCCGGTGGAGGCACCCGTCGATGGGACCGTCGAGGCCCCAGCGGAGGTGCCCGCCGACGACCCGGTCGCAGTCGCGCCGCCACCGCCCATCGGCGCGCCCGCCGTCCCCGGAGACGTCAATGAACCCGCAGCTGTGCTACCCAACATTCCGGTGCCCGAAGGCCCGTATGTTCCCGCCCAACCAGTGCCAGTCGAGGAACCGACCGGTCCAGTCGACAGTGACCTCGACGCGCCGCCGGCGGATATCGAAGAAGCGGACACCTCGAGCGGTCTCAGCGACCTCGCCATCCCCGCCATCATTGTGTCGGGGCTAGGCCTGCTGTCTGCTGGATTGTTGTCGATCGTCAACCGGCTGCGGGCCCGCCGCATCGGTGAACGGCAACCCGGCAAGGCACCGAAGTTCCAACCGCCCCACGGAGTCGAAGCCGAGCTGCAGCGCAACGCCGACCCCGACGCCCGCGACGACCTCAACCGGGCGCTGCGCTACCTGGGCACCAAGCTCAGTGGCCTCGCTCCGGCCCCGACGATCGTGGGACTCAGCGTCGAAACCAAACGCATCGTCGTGCTGTTAGACGAGCCGCACCCCAACGCTCCAGCCCCGTTCGCCGCCGAGCACAACGTATGGACCCTCGACCGCACCATCGAACTCCCCGACGTACCCTCATCCGCTATCGCGCCCGTCCCAGCGCTGGTCACAATCGGCCACACGACAAGGTCCCAGCTGCTGCTCGACCTAGAACACGCCGGGATAGTCAACATCACGGGCACCCGCGCAGATGTCAAATCCACCATGGCCACCATGGCCCTCGAACTCGCCGCCAGCCGACTCGCTGACCAGCTCGACATCATCTGCGTCGGCTTCGGTAGCGAACTCAAGACCTTCGAGCGAGTAACCGTCAGCGACAGCCTGGACGACGTCGCCCAGCGGATCCGGTCGCACGCCGCTGAGGTCGCCGACCTCGCCGGCGACGAGCTCACCGCCGTAGCGGGTCGGGTCCGAGAGATCGGCGGCGACACCTGGACGCCTCTCGTCGTCTTCGCCCCCGACGCCGAGGCCACAGCCGCGCTGCTGACGGAAGCACGCCGCACCAACGGTGCCGGAGTCACCGCCCTCGTGACATCAGACGGGGCAGCGACCTGGCAACTGCACGTCAAAGGCAACCAGATCCAGATCCCGCACATCAGCGTCACGGTCCGCCGCCGCAACCTGACGCCCGAACAGCTGGCGGCGGCCTGCGACCTTGTCGACGACGCCCGCAACCCCCAAATAGTCGACGTCGTCGACCTGGTCGAGACGATCCACGAAACCACACCGGGCGGAGCCGTGGCGGGCAACGGACACCAAGCACCCGCCGCCGAGGATCTGTGGGAGGCGACCGAACCCTATCGAGAGCCCACCGTTGCATCGGCTCCTCTACGGCCGACCTGGGACGTCGACTATGTGGTCGAGATCCTCGGCAAGGTCCGGGTCACCGACCGCGCCGGAGCCGAGATGCACTTCGACCGATCAGCGTCAGCGGAGCTCCTCGCATACCTGGTTCGGCACCGCAACGGTGTGACGACCGACACCGCCATGGAGGCGATGTACCCCAACCAAGCACCCGCCAAGAACCGCATGTACAACCTGGCGTCATGCGCCCGCAAGACACTCGGTACGACCCCCGATGGTGAGGACTATGTGCCGCGAGCAACGGAAGGCGTGTTCTACGTGACAGATCGGGTCGGCTGCGACTATGACCACTTCACCGACCTGGTCGCCTACGCCAGCAAGTGCGAGCCCTCAGAAGCCGTTGCGGTGCTGCGCGAGGCCCTTGAGATGGTCCGTGGCGAACCGTTCACGGGTCGAGGCTTGGATTGGGCTTCGATCAGCGGCGACTACACCGAGGTGGCATTGGCGGTAGATGAAGCAGCCAGAGCCATGGCCACCATTGCGCTGGACGAGCTCGATCGACCCGACGAAGCCGCCTGGGCAACCCGACAGGGCCTCGCCGTGAACCCTCGATCGACAGAGCTGCACTTGCTGCGGCTGAGGGCCGCGTTGGCACGGGACGACGGCGGGATCGAGCCCGATGCAGTCTTCCAGCAATATCGGACGGTTATGGAAGCCGACGACACGCTCCCCGAAGGCGTGTCCTACCTCGATGACCGCGTCGTCAACCTCTACGAGGCGCATCGTCTGTCGAACCCGAGACGCTGGGCGGACACCTCCACCGCCTGAATACCCAACCACACCGACGGTCCCCAATAACAGACGTATACTGTTGGGTATCGCACGGAAAGCAGTCCACAATTTTGACGCAGGTGCGCTCCGACGCACTCGAGAATCGGCCGGGATGACCCAGGCTGACGTCGCGGAGCGCATCGGCGTCGCCCGCACCAACTACGTCGTCTACGAGACCGGCCGGCAGTCTCCGAACGCAGCCCACCTCGCCGCGATCGCCTCGGCAGTCGGAGTCGATCCGAGAGCGCTCACTACTACCACCGCCGACCAGGTGACGTTGCGGGATCTCCGCGAGTATGCCGGCCTGACCCATCAACAGCTTGCGGCGAAACTCGGCTACTCAGCCGCTCGCAGCTACCGGGATATCGAACTCGGGCACAAGGAACTCGCCCCGGCCGTCGCCCGCCTCCTAGCCAGGGCCCTGCGCACGAACCTGGCCGAGGTGTGGGCAGCATGGGAACGCACCACCGGGGAGCAGCGATGACGGTGGGAGGCGGGTGAGCATCGTGTGGCAGATCATTGGGGTCGTCTTGGTGGCGTGGCTGGTGTAAAAGGCGTTGTCGCTGGGGTTGAGGCTTATCGGTTGGGGGCTGATCGTCCTCGGGCTGCTCAACATTGGCAACGCTCCTGAAGCCATGGGCACCGTCGTTACTGTTGGTCTCGGTCTGGTGTGTTTGGCGGCGGGCCACGCCGTGTTCTACCTCCGCCGGGGCCACTGGAAGCCACAACTCGTCGAGAACCTCGTCGGGCGGCGCCTCAACGCTGGAGCACAAGTCGCAGCAGCGGTTCAGGCGCCGCTGCGGCCCTCCCGCCACCATTACCGGGCCCGACGCCCATCCCGCCACCACAGTGGGCAAGGTGGCCGTTCAGAGGGCGTATAGATGCTCACATTGGCGGCGAACCAGAGCAGCGTGTTGGGGCGACGTAATCCGGGCAAGGGTGGCCACGTGAATGTGGAGCCAATCGGCATTGTGGTCAGTCCGGAGCGGCAGGACGGCGTGGGCGACCTCGTGGGTGATCGTCTCGAACAGATCCCATCGTGGCGCCGGCGCCACCCAGATCACTCGAGCACCTGCGGGCCCGGGCCCGCACAACCCGCGTCGTTCGCCAGCGAGCCGGAGTGCGGGCTCGCCGACGAGCCTCTCGTACTCGTCGAGGGCGTCAGTGAAGATGATCGAACTTCGAGGCCGGTGGCCGAGGTCGCGAGCGGCAGCGCGGGCCAGCTCCTCGATGTCGTCAAGGTCGCCGGTGACGTCCTCGAGGGTGAACATCCCGCCCGGCGGGGGAGCGGGGCGCCGAGCGGGATGTTCGAGGGGGAGATGGATGTCGCAGTAGGGGTACATGGCATGGTCGAGACGGACGCGGCACACGACGCAGATCCCGGCTGTTGCCGATGGGTCGTAGCGGCGGGCACGGACCATGGTCACGTATCGCCAGCGTGGCGCAGCCGCGAGCGGTGGCCGGCTGGGCACCTACGGTCGGCTTCGATGAGCGTGTTGCACGGACAGCCCAGGATCTCGGCGAGTGCGTCGACGGCGTTCATGCCGCGGCTTGGGTCTCGGCGTCTGCCGTGAGACGGAACCAAACCGAGCTGCCACCGAACTCGAAGGCCCACCGCCAACCAGCGGCTCGCATTTCCGCAGCGACGGTGCACGTCGACAGCCACACCGCAATGTCGTGGGAAATGGGGTCGAAGCACACGATCCCGACCCGGCTGGGGTGAGGGCCCTTCGCTTGGGAACGGCCCACCTGGAGGGTGGTCCAGCCGTCGGGCACGCACCGTTTGTCAGGCGATCGTGAGGGGATGGTCACCAGGAAGGGCCTTTCGTCGGTTGACTGGCACATCGGGGGTCTCCTTTTGGTGGTTACGGGACGGGTAGATCGAGACGTTTGAGCAGGACGTAGAGGTCAGAGCACTGGTCGGCCGCCGACGTTGAGGCGCTGCCGCCCCGAGCAAGCTCGTGGTCTCGGTGGAGGCGGATCAGGCCTTCGAGGGCACGGAAGGCCCGCGCAACGTCGGCGGCGGCCCGTTCATCGAGATTCGTCGAGCGCTGCCACGCATAGGTGTCGTCGGGGTCCTCGTCGGGGTCCGGCTTCCAGGGACCCCACACGTTGTCCTCACGGTCGACGTGTATCCACGGCGCTCCCTCGGTGTCGACCTCGCCGGAAACAAGCGCGGCGGTTGTTGCGGCATCAGAGGCTTCGTGGTCGTCGATGCAGTAGCTGACAACCACCGGCACATACACATCCCAAACCAGGCCGTGGTCAGTCATCGCGAACTCCCACAACGCTGAGCGAGGGTGACGCGTGCCTTGGCGATCGTGTCGGCCATGAGCGCCTGAGCCGAGGCAGCCAGCGTGTCGTAGGTGGCGACCAGGTCAGCGAGGTAGGACGCGGCTGCGTCGAGGTTGTCCTCGTTGATGGCGTCCCAATTGAAGGCGACCACCTTGACGCTGTCATCGGGGTTCATGCGGATGTCCTGGATGAGGCCGCCTTCCTGTTCGACGAAGACCACGGGGACAGTCGGGCCCGTGGTGAGGGCCTGGCGACCCTCGCCGGAGCTGAGGTAGCAGCCGGACATGCACACGACGCCGGAGGAATCGCCCCGGACAACGTCGCCACAGCGAGGACAGGTGCCGGTCTGTTCGGTATCGAGGTTGGTGGTGGTCACTGTGGTTGCTCCCTTCGAGGTGACTAGAGGTGACTAGTAGTTGCTCGGGTACAGGACGGTGGTGTGGCTGCGGGTGCCGGTATCGTCAGCGGCTTCGGTGATGATCCAGAGGTGGGTGTCGTCTTTGAGCCCGTCGGCGCACACGTGCTGGGGAATCGGATAGTTCGACAGGAGCCGCCCGCCGGTGCGTAGTGCGGCGGTGTTGGCTGCGGTGTCGTGGTCGTCGAGGTTGCCCCAGTCGCCGCGCTCGTGGCGGATGAGGCACAGCTCGACGAAGGTCTGGCCGTCGGGGTCGCTCATCAGCTGGTAGTCGACCGTGCGTGTGGCGACCACTCGGCCGAGCTGGATTGGCTTGCCGTGCACAGGGTCGGTGAGGCGGAACGCCTTGTGGAGGTCGCCGGGGACGAGAGTCCACTCTTCGGCGGGCTGACGGCCGATCAGGTGAGCTGCAACTGCCCGTGTGTAGGCGTCGTCGGGATCAGCAACACCCAGGTAGTCGGCAACGATGCTGCGGGCCAGGTCCATGGGACCCGAACCGATGAAGCCCCACTCGAAGCGGGCGGGGGAGTGCAGCAAGAGATGAGGGAGGGGTGCACGGAACCCGTTGCGGGTGACGTAGACCTCGACGCCGGCTTCGGTGCGGTTGGCTGAGTAGATCGGTAGTGACATTGACTGCTCCCTCCATGGCTCCCCTATAGAATACGTATGGAGAGAGGGAGTGTCAAGGGGTATTGTATATCGAGTTGTTCTAGGGATTCGGGGGTCGTGTCATGAAGACTCGACCCTTCCGGTTGGGTCCTGCTCGGACGGAGAATCGGTAGCTCTCATACAGTGTGATGAGTCGGGGCTGACGGGTGTGGAGTGCCAGGGTGCGCTCGGAGCGATCGGCGCTGGCGCAGATCGTCTCGAAAAGGGGGAGCGCGGAGCCCCGTGGAGCATCGGGATGGCGCAGGAAGTTGCCTAGGTACGTGCAGCGAGTTCGCTGGTGCCAGGTCCCGATGGTGTGGCTTAGGGACCTGACGCCGAACGGGAAGGCGACAAGTCCGAGGGGGGCTCCGATCCAGGGGTTCCACCGGAAGATGGCAACACCGACCGCAACGCCGAACAAGACGGTGAGGGTCGTTGCGGTGCGGCCGAGCCGAGACCGTGACGGCACGATGACCCCGTGGCCGTTGGTGATCGGCGGCCACATGAGCATGTAGGACCAGAACGCCAGCGTCATAGCCAGCCGAGCGGGTTGGTCCGTCCACGCCTCGGGCGGAGAGCCGTCCTCGGCCGAGGACTTCGCCTGGAGCGTCGCCCATTGCCATCGCTGGGTCAGCGGCACCGGTGTCACCGTCTCGTCGAGCCGGTCCACTATGCGCTTCGCAGAAGGTCATAGGCGGCGCGGGTGGCGGCGGCGCGGGTGGCGGCGGGACGGAGCAGCTGCAGTTGCTGACGTAGCCGAGTGATGCGGTCGATGCCATCAGATGTGGAGGCGTCGAGACCCGCGATGTGACGCTGGACTGCCGCTTCGACGAGGCGTGCGGCGACTTCCTCGCCGTCGTCGAGGTGTTGGCGGTCGGCGGCCGCCATTAGCAGTACGGGTCGACCTGCGCCATCAAGGATCTCGAGCGCTTCGGCAACCGTCGCCGTGTCGCGAAGGGCAGCCGATGCACGCTGTGCCCCAGGATCGGCGAACAGGGCCGGGTCGAGCCACCAGAGCTGGGTACGATCGTCAGTCGCGGCAGCGAGGCGTATTGCATTCATCTCGATCGATGGGATGGGACTCGGAGCTTCGACCGGTGGGGTGGGAGCGACGGTGCTGCTGCGTGAGAGGGCGATCTCGGTGAGGCGGTCACGCAGCAACGCGGAGTCGAGGTGGAGGCGGTCGGCTACGACCATGAGGTACTGGTCGCGGACGAGCGGGTCGGGATGCTCGGCGACGACACTTAGGGCCTTGTTGGCGGTGCGGACTCGCCCCTCGATGGTGTGATCGTCGCCGACGAGCGCTCGGTCGACGAGGAATGTCATCAGCGGGACGGCGTCGTCGATGGCTTGGCGCAGCTGATTGGGTGCGGTGAATCCGAGGTCGCCGGGATCGGTGCCAGGAGGGAGTGCTGCGACGAACAGGGTGAGGTTGTGGCGTGCTTCGAGGTCGTGGAGCCGGGCTGCAGCTGTGGCGCCAGCGGTGTCGGCGTCGAAGGCCAGGACGACTCGGTCTGCGAAGCGTGCAAGCAGCCGGAGGTGTTCGGAGCCCAGGGCGGTTCCGCAGCTGGCGACGGCATTGGTGATGCCGGCGGCGGCTGCGCCGAGTACGTCGAGGTAGCCCTCGCACACGACGCTGGCGCCAGTGTTGACGATGTGGCCCTTGGCCCTGTGGAGGCCGTAGAGCGCTCTGCTCTTGTGGTAGAGGCTGGTGTCGGGGGAGTTCAGGTACTTCGGGCCGGCACCGTCTGGGAGCCGTCGGGCGCCGAAGCCGATGACGTTGCCAGCAACGTCGCGGATCGGGAACGTGATTCGGCTGCGGAACATGTCTTGGAGGCGACCGGCCCGATTGGTCTTGGCGACGCCGGCGGCGATCGCCACCTCACCGGGGATTTCAAGGCTTCGGACGAGTTCGTCCCAGCCTGCAGGTGCCCAGCCAACCTGGAACTCCTCGAGCAGTGCGCGGGTGACGCCTCTGGCGGTCAGGTAGTCAAGGGCGGGTCGCGCTTCGTCGCTGTCGAGGAGTCGCCGGTGGTACCACGTGGCTGCTTCGTTAGTGATGGCGACGAGTCGAGTCTTGGTGTCTGTGGTGGGTTGCCCGGGCTGGCGGGATAGCGTGATGCCGGAACGGGCTGCGAGCCATTCGACTGCTTCGATGAAGTCCAGGTGGTGGATACGCTGCACAAAGTCGATCGTGTCACCACCTTGCTGGCAGCCGAAGCACCACCACACGCCGTCCTCACCGTTGATCGACAGCGACGCAGTCCGTTCGTCATGGAAGGGGCATTGCGCCATCCATTGGCGTCCGACTCGCTTGAGTGGGGTGTGTTCGCCGGCGATGGCCACCAGGTCGGCGGACTCACGAACCCGTGCGAGTTCGACGTCAGGGATCACAGCTCGTCCGTGCTCATGATCGGAACGGCGGTACCGCCAGGCCGTGGGGCGACTCCGGGTGCCTCAGAGGCGTGAAGTTGCCGGACCCGCTCATAGCTCAGACCCAAGAGGGCACCGGCGTCTCGAAGCCCTATTCCCTGGTCGTCGATGAGAACCCGTACCGCCTCGCGGGTCGCCATCGAGGCCGCGTCTTGGTGGCTCGCCGCGCTCTCGCTCGCTTCGATGGCGCGCCGTACTGCAGCGGCCACTGGGGGAGGGGCAACCACTCGGACCGAGACGGCAAGATCGTCGACCGAGCCGCCGGGGGCGCAGTAGCGCTCAAGCAGAGGCCGGGCAGCGTCGGCCGCTCTGTCGAGGCGTCTGCAGCTGGCGGATACGTTGTCATCGCCCGCAATCGTGATCAACCAGCCGGCATCGGTGGGTTGGCAATGAAGGGTGACGGTGTCGGGGGCGGCCATCAGGCGGCGGTGTCTCCGGTCGTAGTGTTGGTCATTATACAAGGGCCCTTGTACAGGAGTGTCAAGAGGCCTTGTGTGGGCCTGTGGTTCTCGGCAGGCATGCACGGGGTGTTCGTTTCGATGCTTCCGTCGCGAGGCGATTCGCCGCTCGAGCCGCTCCGGTTCCCGCAGAGCCGTTTCATCGCAGGTCAGCGCTCCACCCATGCGAGCTCCTCGGGGTCCCATCGGCCGCTGGTGCGGCCGGCCAGGATCGGGTCGAGCATGGCTTTGACGACGGCTAGGCCGGACTCGGCGGTCGGGTGTGCGAAGTCGGGAACGTTGCTGGCTTGGTGGGCGTAGCCGGCTGTCCAGTTCGGAGAGGGGAGGGTCACCTCGGTCGGTGGGGTGAGACCGCGGTGGTGGTACTCGCTGGTCAACGCAGTGTGGAGGGCTGCGGCTTCGGGACGTTGGGTTGTGGCGAGCAGGACGAGGTCGACGAGGTCGCGGTAGCGGGTGCTGGGGGAGCCGTCTTGGTAGGTGGCGACCATGGCGGCGTGCTTGTCGGCGATGTGGTCGACCACCGGGTAGGTGCGGTAGGCGGCGGTGGGGAGCCCGTCGATGGTGATGGGGGAGAGGCCGGGGGTTGGTTCGGGGGTGCCGGTCATGTTGGTGGCGATGACGGCGTCGATGCGGAAGCTCATGAACATGGTGTCACCGATGTAGGAGGTGACCTTGATTTGGGTGCCGGGGTTGTGCCCGACGAGGTCATGGGCTTTCTCGATGTCGAAGGTGAAATAGTCGCTGAGATCGAGGTCGGCGGCGGCGACCAGTCCGGTGACGGCGCCATCGGTCTCGCCTTGGAAGTAGAGGTCGACGTCCATGCTGTGGCGTGCCTGGTCGGGGATGCGGGCGAGGAGACCGGTGGCGCCTTTGAGAACCCAGTGGTCAGGGTCATGGAGGAATACCCTGGTCAGGAGACGATCGTAGGCGAACTGTCGCCGCAGCTCCGCAACCGAGTACGGCGAGTCGGCGGCGGCGGTGAGGAGCCGGGCTTTGACCGCCGCATGGAACGCGTCGGCGCTGGCGTAGGCGAGACCGGGCCCGACCGGGGGTGCGGGCTGGATCACGAAGGCTTCGTGCGGTTTCTGTGACCCGGCGCCCATCACGACGCTCCGGTCTTGTCGGCGAGTTCGAGAAGCACAGCAAGGTCGACGCCGCGGCCCAGCGCGGCTTGCAGCTCGTCGCTGGTGGTTTGGCCGGCGACGATCGCATCGGCGGCGAAACGGCCGAGGTGGCCGCCATCGTGGCCGGCCTGGGCGAGATCGGCCAGGGTCCGGGCCGGTGAGGTAACGGCGAAGCCATCGCGCACGATCCACTCGTGAGGGTCGAGACCATCGCGGCGGACCCGAATGTGGGCTTCGACGCGGGGTTGGAGACGCCGAGTCGAGATGAACTCCGGTACGTCGGGGAGGAAGACCCCGAGATCGAGCACCCGGGCCGCGGATTGGTGAGACACCCACAGGGTTGGGTGGTGGGTACGTTGGCGCGGAGGAAGCGCCGGGGCGAGGCGGAACCACGCCACGCGGAGGTCCTGATGGGTGTCGGTGCCGGCGCCGGCGACCCGGTACACCCCGTGGCCGAGGCGGAGGATCTGCTGGTAGTTGACGGAGCGGGCCAGCTCGAAGTCCTCAACCCCAGCCGCGGCCGCTTGGGCGCGGGTGAAGTAGCCGTGCTGCGCCTCCGGGATCGTCCCGAGACGACTGACCACATTCAGATGACTGCTGACTCGCATAGTGCTGCATTCCTAGCCAATAGCTGCTAGCTATGCAGACATACTAGCACGGTCGTGTGACGGAACGCTTCATTCCTAGCAGCTAGGTGCCAGGTACGCAGCATACGTTGTCGGGAGGAGCTGACCGCTGAGCTCAAGCGGCCGGTAGCACTGTCAGCGCAACGGCGGCCGGCCGGCCGGGTCAGCCGCTCAGCACACCTAGCCGTTGTCAATTGCCAAGAAGGCCGCCACGGCGCGGGTGGCTTGTGTGACTATGACCCACGCCGGTGAGCTGCCAATAATCCGGTCCGCCGAACACCCACCCGATCCTGGCCAACTCGGTCAGCACCCCAACCACCGCTCCGCCGTCGACGCCCGTGCGTGCCGCAATGGCCCCCCCGGTGCGCGCCAAGTCGGCAGCGCCAGCGAGATCATCGAGGACGTCTTGAGTGGCCGAATCAACGTGCATGCAGCTCATTAGAGAAAGTGTGCTGCATAGGTATGACACATCCGCCGTTGGTGGGGGAGCGAGCAAGAGGGACCGCTGGCGGAACACCGTCCCGACGTGGCCACCCCGCAGGGGAGTCAGCCATCGTCGATATCCTCGGAAAGGGTGCCCTCTCCGGCGATAATCCCGGATATGCACGTGCCAGACCCGTCGTCGGGCCGATTTCACAGCGATGGTTCTGGACGTTCCTAGGCGGCCTCTTCTTTCAACTCGTCGACAGCGGAGCGTGGTGGAATCCGCGCAACGTTGGCGGCGATCGCTGACTCGGCACGTTGCCTCGTGGGCGCGAGGGTCCAGTCGGCATTCGCCTACGGAGACCCCGACGGTTTTCGTGATCGAATACGGGGCCCATGGGGGTTTTGGCTTGACGGGTAGAATCCGCACAGAAGAAGGTCGAGGTCCGCCGTGGAGTATGAGATCGATTTCCTGCCTGTTGGCGAGGAATCCAAGAGCGGTGACGCGATCGCTCTGCGATACGGCAATCTGTCCGGTGGACGCTCGGAACAAACCGTCATCGTTGTCGACGGGGGCTTCGCCGCTGACGGTAGCAAGCTGATTGACCACCTCGACAAGTACTACGAGACCGACGCTGTCGACATCGTGGTATCGACACATCCGGACCGTGACCACATCAGTGGGCTTAGGACACTCCTTGAGGGTGTCCAGGTCGGCCAGCTGTGGATGCATCTTCCGGCGCGGCATTCGGTCAGGGCGGCGGAGTCCCGCGGTTCGGGGTTTTCGCTGGGTCGTTATTCGGAGGTAGTCACTAAGTCGTTGCAGGACTCCTCTGATCTGGAGGATCTGGCGGCCAAGCGGGGCATCGAGATCGTGGAGCCCTTCACCGGCGTTGGTACGGCCGACGGTGTGTTCACGGTCATAGGTCCGGACGAGGAGTTCTACGTTGAGCTGCTGGACGAGATGGAGACGGTTGACCGAACGGCGGGAGCCGCCGCTTCGGTGGCTGCAGCCGGTAGAGCGGTTCGCCGGTTCCTCACCGAATCGTGGTGGAAGGAGAGTCTTACCGACGACGGTGAGACGAGTCCATCGAACAACTCGAGTGTGGTGTCGCTCCTCAGCATTGACGGCAAGCATCTGTTGCTCACGGGAGACGCCGGGACGCCAGCTCTTGAGCGCGCTGCCGAACAGCTGGACGCCAGGGGGATTAGTGCCGGCGATCTACGGTTTGTCCAAGTGCCCCACCACGGCAGCCGACGGAACGTAGGGCCGATGATTCTGGACCGGCTCTTGGGTGCAATCCAGGCTGAGGAAGCTGAGCTGGGGACGGCTTTTGTCTCGTCCGCCCGCAAGGGTGAGCCGAAACACCCGTCCAAGAGAGTCACCAATGCCTTCAAGAGGCGCGGATACCCGGTACACGTCACGCAGGGCGATCCCAGATGCGATCACTCCTCAGGTGTGCAAACGCGACCGGGCTGGAGCGCTTCCGTCCCATTGCCCCTCTACGACGAGTTCGACGAAGACGAGGACTAGGCGATGCTGTGGCTCGACAAATACGAACGCCGGGCACGGTTGGCTCCAGGTCTCCTCGCCTTGGTGCCGATCGCGTTCACGGTTGTCGGTGTGGGCCTTCGTGATCTGCCAGTGGTTTCTACGCTGATTGGCGTTCTGGTCTCGGTTGGGGGACCGATTGTTATTGCTGCGGTCGTGCGGGATCGCGGGCTCGAGTGCCAGGAGGCCCTCTTCGGGGAGTGGAATGGTCCGCCCAGCACCCACCTGCTCCGAGTTCGAGAGGCGGTCTCCACAGATCCAGACAGGGACCGACGCCGGCAGCTTCTCTCAGAGGTCACCGGGATCGCTCTTCCAGATCTTCGCGATGAGCAAAAGAGCCCGGCCGACGCCGATCAGCGTTATGCAGCCGCCGTCCAGGAACTCCGCACACGAACTCGAGACAGTGGCGACTTCCCGCTTGTGTTCGCCGAGAACATGAACTTCGGATTCCTGCGAAACGCACGAGGAGTCAGATCTCTTGGTTTGGCCATCGCGGTCCTCTGTGCGGCGGGAAGCGTCGCCGCCGCCTGGTATGCCCTGGCACAGAACGACGCTCCCTTCTCCGCTGGCGACACGTTGGTTAGCGGGAGCCTCGCTCTTGCTTGGGCTATTGGTTGGTTCCGTTGGCCCACCAAGACACGGGTTCGAAGCGCCGGGGAGAGATACGCCCGCGAGCTCTTTGCCACCTTGCCGGTTCTGCGGACCCCCAATTCATCCTCGTAGGACTCCATTGTTGATCACGTCAACGGGAGCGGTGCGGAGGCGCCGACGCTGCGCTGCGAGACCGTGCGCTGCCCATTGGTTGTTCGTCCACACCAGCACGAGCGCCGCGATTCCTGCTTGGTAGTGGCGGCTCGATCCACGGAGGGAGCGGCGATCGATCGGGCTGGGCCCGATCGGACCGGGATGGCTGTGCCAGTCGCCCACGTACCCGACCGGCGAACTCGGCTGTAGTTCACGAAGGGCCTCATCGAGGCGCTGTTGTGCCGCTTCTTGGCGGAACAGGTAGTCGGTCGGTCCGGCATTGGGGTCTGGGACTTCGAGGCCGGCGGCGACGTGGACGCCACGTTCGATCCGGTAGCCGAGCAGGATCCCGCCGGTTTCTGTTGGGAAGGCACTTTGCGCTGTCGCGACGAGGTCCTCCCACGCGTCGTGCCGGACCTCGATTCGTTTTGGTACACGACGCGGGGTCACTTGAGGGTGCCCAGAACGTTGTAGGGCTCGTCTGGCTGTGGCGCCAGCACCTCGATGATGCTGTCAGGCAGGGCTCGGTGGCCGGTGAGCTCATCGATGGCGTGGCGGCTGGCGAGAGCGGCAGCGGCAACAACGGCGTGAGCCGGGGTAGGGGAGACCGGGTCACCGCATCCGCCTTCGCGGAGTTCAAGTTCACCGTCTGGATGTGCGGGGATTGGATCTGGTGACTCGGATGATCGTGGCCAGCGGTCGCTCCGGATGAGACCGCCCATGCGGTAGGTCGCGGCACTGACCAAGGCTACCGGTAGGTCGTGGTCGATGGCTGATCGGGCGAGGTGGGCCAGGAGACCGCGTGTCCCGTCGTCGGCGGTGGCGTCGAGAACGAGGTCGTGCTCCGCGAGCAGATCGGCAGCCAGGTTGGGTGTGAGCGCCTCTTCGGTCGTCGATATTGCGGAGCGGGAGATGCGTCCGGTGGCTGCCAGCAGCTCGGCCACTGCCTTGGTCTTGTATTCACCGGCGTATTCGACTCCGGCGAAATGACGTACACAGTTGCCAGGGCGGAGGATGTCGAAGTCAACGAGGTGGAGCGCCTTGATGCCGCTTCTGACAAGGTGGTCAGCGATGAACGATCCGACCGCACCCATCCCGACGATCGCCACCGACCTCTTGGCGAGGACGCTGACGTCGTCGGGTGGGCCTGCACGGAGTCTGCGGGTAGCGGCACTGTCATTGGCAGCTTGGCCAGCGCGCAGTTTGATGTTGCCGCTGTCGGTGGTGGTGAACAGGACGATGACGCCACTGTGGCTATGGCGTTGATACTGCAAGAGCAGGAACTGGTAGCGCCCGTCGCGAATCCTGGTCTCGATCGATGGTGCCGCGTCGCCAAGGCGAGCATGCACGGTAGGCCAGTCAAAGACGGGGTGTTCGAGGTCCCCGAGGTCGCCGGCCCAACCCCAACGGCGGTTCTTCCTGCGCCGTTTCTTGGTAGGCATCGCCCCGACTCGGTCGATGTGCCAGCGATGCGGAAGACGGTGGGCGGACACGGGTCGGCCCATTAGGGCGTCGATGTTGTCATGGGTGACGAAATCAGCAACACGAGCGAAATAGCGCTCGAGGTCGAGGTCCGGTGGGTCGTCGGGCCAGCCGGCGGCAGCGTTCCCGAACCAGTCCTGGATGCGGTCGAGTAGGCCCTCCACGGTCTGCCAGGGCCGATCAAAGACGCCCCGTCGGGTGTACAGGCAGAGACTCCAATCCAGGTTGTGGTGCCAGGTCCGTGTCGACTCCATGCCAATGTCGGTCACCTTTGGTGGCTCGAACGGGAACCCATCCGGGATTTCGATCTCGAGTTCGGTGATTGCGGTTGCTCCGGCCAGCGAGGCCACTTCGAGTTCACCCTGCCACACACCAGGCTTATCGTTCGTGAACCCGGCCGCGTCCAGGTCGTGACCGAACTTGACTTGAGTTGCTGCGAGGCTCGCAGCCCAGGCGGGGCTATGCGTAGGGTCGATCACCGCCACGCACGTCCTTCTCGCCGGCCTCGATCGGTGGGGCGCCGGTGACCGTGCCGATCGACCGCCACCGGTTGGCTTTGGCCGTCCGGGACTCCGCCAAGCCGCACACCGAGTCGCTGGTGTCGAACACGATCGGGTCCCCGTCATTGTCGGCGGCGTGCTCGACGGTGGCGATGAACCGGTCAGAGCCCACGATGTCCTCGTACACATCGCGGGCGTCCAGGTGTGGGGGGTCGTCGCCGTCGCTGTCCGAACTCCGGAATTCGTTGCAGCTGGCCGCCACATACGCGTCGTCAGCTGCGTATGTTCGGAGGAACTCAGCCGCGTCGGCTTCGCCGCCGTTGTCGTCGATGACCGCGTGTTTCGAGCAGTGGTGGGGAGCGAGTAGCAGGTCCCACTCGAGCCGATCGGTGTTGTCGTTGTCTTCGCTGCGTTCGAACACCGCCTCGATCGTCTCGTGCGCTAGGTCCCCAAGGAGCAGGGTCCGCCACCGGCACTCGCCGTCGATCAGTGTGACATGCATGCCGAGGGCGCTCGAGTTCCGGTCGGACTCGTCGGTATCAGCCCGGAACGGCGAGTGGACGAACACCTCGATCCGGTCATCAAGCGCATCGTTCCCGTCGATGACCTCGATGAATTCCCCAGGGTTGGTCAGCAACTCTTCGGGGAAGCCCTCGAATGTGTCGGTCTCGAGCACTGACGAATAGCCGACGAGTCGGACCCGGTCTCCTGCAGCCAGGTCGGCCCCGTTGTCCTTGGCGAGGTTGACCCGGCGTAGGGCCTCGTCGTAGAAGGCTTCGGCGTCCTCGGACAATGAGTCCTCGTCGGCGTCCAGGAAGGACCGGGGCGTAAGCCACAGTTCTCCGATCGTCACTTCCTCGAGCAGCTTGTCAAAGCCCCGGCAATGGTCCTGATCGGGGTGGGTTAGCGCGAATACCGCAAGGTAGGGCCTGTCGTTTTCGTCCTTCTCTAGTAGTTCCGTCAGAGCGTCGACGACTGCGGTGCGTTCGTCGACTTCGTCCTCGCTGGCCGCGGCGTGATTCAGGTCGACCTGGATCACGATGTTCTCGGACCGATCGACGACCACGGTCGTACTGTCTCCGTTGCCCACGGACCAGAACACGACGCCCTGATCTGGAAGAGTGGTAATGCTGCTCATTGCGGGCTCCCGGCCATCAGAATCCTCAGGCTGTAACTACATGCATGTCATGGTAGCGGGTCCCGGTGACACGAACCCTGGCCGGGTTTCCAGCAATAGGCGAGGGGTGTCCGGCCTGCGCCTGTGCGACGCCGAACAGCACGGCCCATGACGGCATCGGACCCGTGACAGGGCAGACTCGAATGAACAGGCCGCACGTCTGGCCATCGCCCTCGGGCGGGACAAGCGATACCGGCTCGCAACCCTGATCGGTGACGGCACGAGCCGGTCCCCTCTTGTTAATCGGACGATATCTTCCTATTATGAAGACATGAGACGAAGACCCGGTGCGGTGCTGCCCCTTGAACAGGAGATCCTCTCCGCCGGAGTGGGGTACGCGACGAGCGGCAACGGAGAGTTCCACGGGTACGAATTGGCCAGACTCCTCCAGGATGTCTCCGATGCGCGGCGTTTGACCGGCCACGGCACCCTATACAAGGCCCTCAGCCGCATGGAGCAAGCGGGCTTGCTGGACTCCCACTGGGAGGACCCCCAGATCGCCGCCGACGAGGGGAGGCCGCGTCGGCGCCTCTACCGAGTGACCGGTGCCGGCGCTTCAACCCTCTCCAAGCTCCAGGCTGAGCGGGCGGTTCGGACGCGCCCCGAACAGGGGCTGGCGCCGACATGACGAACGGTCGCGGTACGCGGTGGGCGAGACGCTGGGTTGCGCTCTACACGCGACGTCTCCCCGAAGTGTCGGCGCAGCGGCGACAAGGCGAGATCGAGTCCGACATCTGGGAACACCTCAGCGATACCACGAATCCACACCGATCCCAGCTGGCCATCACTGAACGTTGGCTGAGAGGGATACCAGCCGATCTGGCGTGGCGACACCAAACGCTACGCCAACACCGACAACTAGGGAGGAGGACCGGAGTGTCCACGGCCATCGCAGGTACCCGTCGTCTGGCACAGTCTCTTGGGAGGCTGGTCGCTCTTGCCGCAATCATCGTCGGTCTCGTCCTCATCCCAGGCATCGTGGCGGCCGACAACGCTCTGGCCCGAGTCCTTGTCGCGTTGGCCAGCGCTGCCTGCGTCGCAGGCGGGGTCCTCTTCCTAGTCGGACTCGATCGATTCGCGGGACGTCGCAGCACCGTCTACCGCAGGGCCGGTTGGATCCTGTTCACCGCCGGCTTCTTGCTCCCAACCTCGCTCCAACTAGTCCTGGTGGCGCTGTCTCTTGCTGCTCTGCTGGCTGCATTGAACAGGGAGAAGCCCACACCGGGCGACGCTGGTGTTGACCTCACTGACCCCGAGCTGACACCAGCAAGCTGAGCCCATCGTCACCGGCTGGCGTGTCGTGTTCCGGGCCGACGAACGATCGGCCCCCCAATACGTCACAGTGACGCTTCTTGGAAGGGCGGCGACACTGTCAACTGCAGTCGATAATCAACCGTTTCCAGTGTCTAGCGACGATAATGTAGATTATGCACGCTAACCGCCTATGTTTCTGAGCCCCCTCGCCGACCGGTGGATCGCGGTGCGCAATACCACCAACCCGTCCCCCAACACCGTCGCCGCCCGTCAGCGTGACCTCACAGTGATCGCCGAACACCTTGCCGACCTCCTCGACCGTCAGCGACCCGTCGACACCGAAGGCGAGCCCGTTTCGGCCCTTGAGGTCCTGTCCATTGATGACCTCGACCGGCCGAACCTCGAGGATGCCTTCGCCGGATACGCCGCCGGTCACGCTCCGAGCTCGACTCGCCGGGTCATGTCTACCTGGCGCCAGTTCTGCCTCTGGCTGATCCGCGAGAGCCACATGGATGCCAACCCGCTCGACCTGATCGACGGCCCTCGCCGCGGCACCTGGCAACCCAAACCGCTCCACGCCAGCGACCTCGAGGCCGTCGCCCACGCCGTCCAGACCGAAGACCCCACCTCGCGCCACCCATGGCCGGCCCGAGACGAAGCCCTGTTCGCCCTCTTCGTCACCGGTGGGCTCCGCGCAACCGAAGCCATCAACGCCCAACTCGGTGATCTGGACCTCGACAGCGACCCGGCCCGGCTCCGAGTGGTCGGCAAGGGCGGCAAGCCGCGCACCGTCACCCTTCCCCCCGAAACCGCCGCCGTGCTCCGCCACTATCTGGCCGAACGCACCGCGGCGCACGGCACCCCAGCAGCTAAAGATCCCCTGATCGTTCGCACCGATGGCCGGGCTTGTACCCGTAGCGCTGTCGATCATCTCGTACGTGGTTGGTTCCGCCGGGCCGGACGCACTCCCCCACCAGGCGCGCTGGCACACAGCCTCCGCCATACCTACGCCACTCTGCTCATCGACAACGGTGCCTCCCTGCCTGAGGTGCAGCGACTCCTCGGGCACGCCGATCTATCAACGACCCAGGCCTACATTGGAGTCACCGGCAAAGGACTCGAAGAAGCCGCCCTCGCCAACCCCGCCCGGTACCTCCTCCGGCCGCCGCAACCGGCTGGCTCTCGTTAGCGCTCACCGCCGAGTTTGCCGGCGGTCCGCCACCGACAGTGACCACCCAATATCTGGGATCAGATCGATAATGCCGGTTAGCGGGTGGTGGCGGG
>Ga0224512_10001041_pt1 | contig 27651 bp, 21 predicted proteins | sample SF_May12_sed_USG_4_FD_169103 | JGI IMG/M metagenome (GOLD analysis project Ga0224512, IMG submission 169103) | Sediment microbial communities from San Francisco Bay, California, United States - SF_May12_sed_USGS_13 | ecosystem: Environmental > Aquatic > Marine > Sediment | place: USA... | reverse complement strand
CACGATCATCGTCGAGCCGGTGCAGGCCCGCGGGGGTGCCCGTGTGCCTCCGGAGGGTTTCATGTCGGCGCTCGGCGAGCTGGCGTCTCGTCACGAGGCACTGGTGATCGCAGACGAGATCTTCACGGGGCTTGGGCGCTGCGGCGCGATGCTCGCTTCTCCTCTCGTGGGCTTGGAGCCCGACTTGGTGTGCATCGGCAAGGGACTCGGCGGGGGGCTTCCGATATCCGCCTGCCTTGCGCCTGCGGAGATCATGGACGCATGGCCGGTCAGCTCGGGCGAGGCGATCCACACGAGCACGTTCCTCGGTCACCCGCTCGCGTGCGCGGTAGCGCTCGGGGTCCTCGAAGCGCTGCAGGACGGAGACCTCCTCGCTGGGATCCGGTCCAGGGGTCGCACGATGATCGAAGGGCTTCGGATCCGACTCGGAGGGTATCGGCAGGTGGCGGATGTGCGGGGCCTCGGCCTCCTCATCGGAATCGACCTCGTCGATGCGGACGGGATCACCCCGTGGACGGGCTCGGGCGCCACCGTTGCCAAGGAGGCGCTCGGGGAGGGGCTGATCGTGCTCCCCGCCGCAGAAGCCGGCAACGTCGTCGAGCTCGCGCCTCCGGCGACCCTGACCCCGGCGCAGCTCGAGTACGCGATGGACGCTCTGTCTCGGGTCGTGGGGTCCCTGCAATGAGCCGGGCATCGCGCCGGGCCGAACGTCGCCTTGCGACACCCCTCGTGATCGGTTTCGCGGCGGTCGGAGCACTCGTCGGCTTCGGCTGGGCGGGAGGATCGACGGATGCGGAGCCTAGCGGACCCGGTGGTGCGCGACGATCGACCGAGGCGGGGTCGAATGCGTTGCCGTCGACAAGGCTCGCGGGCGACGTGCCCGTGTTGGTGGTCCCGGGGTGGCTGGATACGGCCCGCGACCTGGCGGCCATGCGGATTCGGTTCCTCGGCGCCGGATGGGCGAGCGAAGCGGTGCAAACGCTCACTTTCGAGGAACCCACGGGGAGCAACCGTGACCATGCCGTCGAGCTCGCAGTCGCGATCGACACGCTGCGAGCGCGCACCGGGGCCGACCGGATCGACATCGTCGCCCACTCGATGGGTGGTCTTGCCACGCGGTGGTACCTGCGTGGCTTCCCAGGGGCACCCGTTCGCAAAGTGGTCTTCATCGCCTCGCCCCATCGAGGGACGCTCTCGGCTCACCTGGCGTGGGGAGGGGGGCGAGAGGAAATGATGCCCGGAAGCCCCTTCCTCGACACGCTCAACGCAGCGCAGCCCGGACCGGTCGGCGTCGATGCGATTACCATACGCACGCTGATCGACACCCACATCGTTCCCGGCGAGAGCGCAACTCTTCCTGATGTGCCCGACTTCGAAGTTTGCTGCCCGACGCACGCCGGCCTGATGAGAGACGACGAGGTCTTCCAGATCGTCCTCGACTTCTTGGAAGGCGGATGACCGACCTGGGGTGGCGGGCGGTCCTGTTCGATCTCGACGGCACCTTGGCCGACACGGTCGAGCTCATTCTGAGCAGCTTCCGCCACACCATGGAGGTGCACCTCGGGGCGACCCCTCCAGACGAGGAGTTTCTACTTGGGATCGGGACGCCCCTGCCGGTGCAGATCGATGCCTTCGCCCGAAGCGATACGGAGCATCGGGCGATGTTGGCGACGTACGTATCCTACCAACGCTCCCTGCACGACGGGATGGTCCGTGCCTTCCCCGGTGCGGTCAGCGTGCTCGCTCGGCTGAAGGCCCGGGGCGTCCCTCTGGGACTGGTGACGAGCAAGTCTCGGGGAATCGCGTGTCGGACGCTCGACGTCTGCATGCTGACCAATTCGTTCGACACCCTCGTCTGTGGGGACGAGGTGGAGCACGGCAAGCCCCATCCCGAGCCGGTTCTCCGAGCTCTCACGGATCTTCGGGTCGACGAGGCCGCGCACCGGGTACTGTTCGTCGGAGATTCTTCGCACGACCTCAGGGCGGGGAAGGCCGCGGGGGTGCGAACGGCCGCCGTAGGGTGGGGGCCGATCGCGAGAGACGTCCTCGCAGTCGAAGGCCCGGACTACTTCCTCGAGCGCATGGAGGAGGTGCTCGAGATCACGCCGGACGACTGATCCGCAGCCAATCGATGGTCAGTAGTCACCGAAGGATGTCGCGAAATCGATCTGCTCGGCCAAATCGAGGTCCTTTTCGGTGATCCCCCCGACATCGTCTGTCGTGAGCACGAGCGTGACCGTTCCACCCCGTACCTCGATGTCGGGATGGTGCTTGTGGGTGTCGGCCAAAGTCGCAACACGATTGACGAAGACGATCGAGTCGCGAAAGTGCGAGAACTGGAACACCTTCGTAAGCGTATTCGAACGCCGCTTCCACCCGGATCGATCGTCTAACCATCCCCGAATCGACTCTGACTTGAGCTTCTTGATCGTTTCCACCCCCGGCATCACTCAACTCCGTGCTTTGAAACCAGTTACGGCTGCGGCGCGTCTGAGGCTCCGCCCGTCCGTACCTCGACGTGCTTAACGTATGACCCGCGGGTTGGCCGGAGCGTTGAGGGGTTGAGGTTACCATGGGGCTTGGGTAGTATTTGAGCCCTTCTGAAAATGAAGGACCCACGACGCCCCCATCGTCTAGTGGCCTAGGATATCGCCCTCTCACGGCGAAGACCGGGGTTCGAGTCCCCGTGGGGGTACTCTGGCGACCGGGGACCGGGCGACGTGCTCGGGCCTCGGCCTCCTTCGGTCGCTTAGCTCAGCTGGTAGAGCGCTACGTTCACATCGTAGATGTCGCAGGTTCGAGTCCTGCAGCGACCATCCGAGCGGTCTCCTGGACCGCTCGCTGTCGTCCTAGCTTCTCGCGGTGACCACAGCCGCGGCGACACCCGCGCCCAGCAGGACCGCGGCGACCCCGAGCAGGACCGACCCGGCCGCGTAGCCCCCGGCGCGTAGGAGATCCCCGGCGCGCACCAGCGCGACGGCTTCGTAGCTGAACGTGCTGAACGTGGTGAACGAACCGAGAAAGCCGATCGCGATGAACTGGCGCAGCTGGGCAGAAGGCGCGAGCGACTGCAGCCAGACCATGGTGAATCCGAGCGCGAACGATCCGACCACGTTGACCGCGAACGTGCCCCACGGGAAGGCGTCACCCCCAAGAGCGCGCACCCAGTCGGTCGCGAGGTAGCGGCAGATGGCGCCCAGCGCGCCGCCGACTCCGACGATCAGCGGGGCCATTCAGCGGGCTTGGGCTACGGCGTCCGACCTCAGGAAGGTCTCGATGGCCGAGGCGATTTCCTTCGGAGCGTCTTCTTGGATGAAATGCTTGGCGTCGAGTCGGGCGACGCTCGTCAAGGTGAACGTCTCTCGGAACCGCTCCAGGAACGGACGGGAGAACATGAGGTCGTGCAGGCCCCAGGTGAGCAGCAGGGGAACGTGCGAGAGCCGGTCCTGCACGTCTCTTTCGAGGCGGGCGAGCCACTTGGTCGCGGCGGTGAGCTGGACCGGGAACTCGGCTGCGCCGATTCGGCTCGCGGGGGTGGGCAAGGCCTCTCGGTAGTGGTGCATCACCTCTTCAGGCAGCGGATGCTTGAGCCCCAGAGGCATGATTCGCTCGACGAAGAGATTGTGGTCGAGGATGCGTGACTGCACCGGTGCCATCGACATGACATATGCGAACGTCTTTGCCTGCCAAGAATCGAGCGGCCAGAACCACGTGTTCCCCATGACCAGGGCCTTGATTCGGGGCAGCTCGTCGCACGCTACCCGCAGTCCGATCGGTCCACCCCAGTCCTGACCCATGACAGTGAGGTTGTCGAGATCCAGGTGATCGACGAGGTCCTGAACCACCCGGGCGTGGGCTCCTGGAGTGTAGTCATAGCTTTCGGGCCGCTCCGAGAGGCCGAAGCCCGGATAGTCCACGGCGATACATCGGAAGCTCTTCCGGAGGCGGATGATGATGCCCCGATAGAGGAAGCTCCACGTAGGGTTGCCGTGCAGGAAGAGAATCGGATCGCCTACGCCCTCGTCCACATAGTGCACTCGGCCGACACGGCTGTCGAACCACTTCGAGGTGAAGGGGAAGAGACGTCGGTCGGGCGTGAACGGGGGTACGTGCGCCACGGAGTCCTTTGTCGAGAAGTCGAGCGGCCGGCGTAGGATGGCCGATGAACGGCCGGCTGAAAAGGGGCTCGGCCGTCCGGGGTGGAACGCGACGAGGCCGTCGGGACGATTCGCCCCGACGGCCTCGAAGGTCCTTCTCGAGGGAACCCGATCAGTTCTCGGTTCCGCTCCCCTGCTCGGACACCATCGCTGGCGGCTGACCGTTGTGATCGATAACCAGCACGACCCGACGGTTCTGCCAGCCCTCGACGCCCGGTCCCCACTCGGCGGAGATGAGGCGACGCGTGTCTTCACCGTAGCTGACCGCACGGAGGCGCTCGGTCGTCATCGCGGTGTTACCTAGGAGGTACTCCGCGACGGCATTCGCACGCTGCTCACCCAGCCAGAGGTTGTACGACTCGTCACCCGCGGGGTCGGTGAACCCTTCAACCGTCACCATCGCGTCAGGATAGTACTCCGACGCGACACTGCCGAATCGATCGAGGACTTGCTGGTCCTCTGACTGGAGGGTGGCGTCGTCGAAGCCGAAGTAGACGGGCACGTTGAAGCGCAGTTGGTCTTCCAAGCGCTGGATCGAGACTTCGAAGTCCCGCTCCATCTGCTGGAGGTCTTGCTCGAGCTGGGCGAGCCGACGCTCGACGCCGTCGACGCGGTTGTTGAGCTGCGATGCGACATCGCGGTCGCCGGATGCCATCTCCTCCTGCATCTCGGCTCGCAGCTCGGCCAAGCTCGCGTCCATGTCCTCGGGGCTGACCGTCTTGCAGGCCCCGGCGGAGCCTGCGACGGCGAGGGCGGCGACCAGACCGAGCCCTCTCGAGTTCAGTGTAAGCATACTCATTCGGTGAGCTCCCTTTGCTGTTTGTTGGGTTCTCTCTGCGGCGGGATCTCATCCCCGCGGCGGTGACACCCTAAGGTAGATGCATGAAAGATGCCAACGTTCAGGGCGATTCGCTCACTCCAGGTAGGTATAGCCCTGCAGACTCTCGTCGAGGAACCGCCGGAGGCTCGTTCCCTCCGATAGACTGAGACGTTCGTTCTCGATCGCCAGCTCGACGTCTCGATGGAGCCGGCGTCGAATCTCGTCCGCGTCGTATTGTACGTACCCGAGCACCTCGCGCACCGACTCGCCTTCGACGATCGCATCGATTCTCCACCGCCCGTCGTTGCCGATCACGACATGAACGGCGTTGGTGTCGCCGAGGAGATTATGTAGGTCGCCAAGTGTCTCCTGATACGCGCCGGTGAGGAAGATGCCTATGTAGTAGGGATCGGCCCCGTTCTGCGTGAAGTCCTTACCGTGTGCGGCCGCGTGCAACTCCAGCGTCGTCTTTTCCTCGGCTCCCCCTGGAAAACGATCGATTCGTCCATCAGAATCGCACGTGATGTCGGCCAGAACGCCCCGTCGCGTCGGCTCCTCGTCGAGCCGGTGGATCGGCATGATGGGAAAGAGCTGGCGAATGCCCCACGAGTCGAGCAGGGACTGGAAGACGCTCAGGTTCACGAAGTAAAGGTCCGCCAACTCATCCGGAAGGCCGGCGATCGAGTCGGGGAGGTCGTCGCCGAACTGCTCGAGTGCCGCGCTCCCGACGGCCCAATACAGTTCTTCGCAGGCTGCTCGACTGCGCAGATCGATGTATCCGAGCGTGAAGAGGTCCGTCGCTTCCGCCAGCGCGTGCGCCGCGTCCGCGTAGATCTCGAGGAGATCGTGACCCTCGTCCGGATCCAGGCGCTCGAAGGCGTCGTGCAGGTCCAGCAGCGGCTGGGGCGGCTCCTCCGCGGCGAGGGCGGAGGCGATCAGCGCGCTGTCCGGCTCCTCCCGGAATCGTCGACTGCCGATGACCTCGCACACCAGGAGTGAGGAATGGGCGACGAGCGCCCGGCCCGACTCGGTCATCAATCGCGGATGAGGCACATCCGCTTCGTCACATACGGCTTTGACACGGTAGACGATGTCTGCGGCGTACTGCTCCAGCGTGTAGTTCATCGACGAATCGCTGGCCGATCCCGATCCGTCGTAGTCCACTCCGAGACCTCCCCCCAGATCGAGCGTCCCGATGGGAGCTCCGGCGCGGACGAGCTCGACGTATAGGTGCGCCAGCTCACTCACCACGTACTTCACGGTTCGGATGTCGAAGATCTGCGAGCCGACGTGGCAATGCAGCATCGTGAAGCCTTCGAGGATTCCCTCCTGCTTCAGATAGTCGACAGCATGCAAGATCTCGCCCACGGTGAGTCCGAACTTGCCACGGAAGCCGGCCGAGCTTGCCCAGCGGCCTACGCCCGGCGTAGCCAGCTTGGCCCGGATCCCAAAATCCGGTAGCGCCTCGTGGCGAGCCGCCGACTCGCGGATGAGCTGCAACTCGTGAGCCTGCTCGACCACAGGGATGATGTTCCGCCCCATCTTCGAAGCGAGGACCACAGTCTCGACGTATTCGGTGTCCTTGAATCCGTTGCAGACCAGCGGCATCTCGTCGTAGTCCTGCGTGAGAGCGAGTCCTGCGATGAGCTCGGGCTTGGACCCCACCTCGAGTCCGAAGCCGAGCTCGGCGCCGAGGTCCCGGATGGCCTCGCACACATGACGCTCTTGGTTGACCTTGATGGGATAGACGCACGCGTACCCCTCGTCATACTCCGCCTGCGCGATCGCGTCGTCGAAGGCTCGCCTGAGGTGGCGCATCCGATGCTCGAGGACACCCGGAAGCCGGATGATCAGCGGGGTCCCGATCTCGCGCCCCGCGAGGCCACGCATGACCTCGTGGAGGTCGATCGGGCGCGACGGATTCTGATCGGGATATGCCTCGACGGTACCCCGCTGGGAAATGCCGAAATAGCCACCCCCCCAAGCGTCGACGAGGTAGGTTTCGGTGGACTCCGCGATCGTCCAGGTGCGCGCGATAACCGGGGTGGGGCTCGTTGCTTCCATAGGTCGGTCGTTCGCTCGGCTGCTCAGCGCGGCTCGAAGCTGCCGATCTGCTCGACAGTGTCTTCATCGAGACGTACGAGCACCCGGATGAGGAGCTCGACCGCCTGGTCGAAGTCGGAGCGCTGGATGATTCCGGTGTGGGCGTGGAGGTACCGGGTGGGGACCGTCATGTTGACCGCCGGTCGGCCGCTGTCGTAGCGCTGGATCTCGGCCCCGTCTTCTCCGTAGCCTGTGAGCACGTCGGGTTGGAGCGGAATACCCTCCTGCTCCGCCACATCGAAGAAGAAGTCTCGAAATCGCCGATTGGGGATCATCGAGCTGTCCAGCAGGAAGATTCCGGGTCCGCTTCCGAGTCGCTCCTGGGCCTGCGTCGGACCGATCCCGGGGTAGTCGGCCGATACTCCGGCCTCGATGGAGATCCCGATGTCGGGACGAGCATGATCCACCGCCGTTTGAGCCCCGCGGAGCCCGATCTCCTCTTGTGTCGTCGCGACCCAGACGACGTCACCCGGGAGCTCGATGCCCTCGGCGCGGATCCGGCGTGCGGCCGCGATCATGACCGCGAGGCCGACGCGATCGTCCCACCCTTTGGCTGCGTAGCGATCGTTGGGCAGCACGGCGAACGGGCTCCACGGGGCGATGCCGTCCCCCGGCCGGACACCCATTGCCTCGACTTCCTCCCTCGACGTCGCTCCAACGTCGAGCGCGACCTGGTCCACACTCCACACCTGGCTTCGTTGCGCATTCGTCGAGACGTGCACGGTCGGTAGCCCGCTGATCGCGAGCACCGGCCCGTTCCGGCCGAGAATGGTCCACCGCTGATCCGGGTATGCGTGTCCGAGGAACCCGCCGAGGTTCTTCACTCTGATGAAGCCGTCGGAGGTGATGTGCTGGACCATCAACCCGACCTCGTCCAGGTGGGCGGTCACCATGACACGCGGTCCGTCTCCGCTGGCGGGCAGCTCGGCGTGCACCGAGCCCAGACCGTCGTACTCGATCGCGGCACCAAGTGCCTCGAATTCGGCTACCACCACCCGACGCACTTCCTCTTCGAACGCCGAGGGGCCCGGTGCTTCCGTGAGCCGCCGCAAGAGGTCCTCGGTCGTGTCGAGCTCCTGAGCTGCGGCTCCGGCCGACCCCGCTGTGAATACGCCGACTCCGGTCACCAATGCTGGGAACACTCGGGAGAACTTCATGATGAAGGCGTCCTCATGGGGTGTCGTGCCGCTCCTTGAACGCCGGGATGTCGGCCCGGATGTCCTCGGCCACGGTAACCTCTATCGGTCATGCGTCACTCCCTCGCCAGAACAAGGCCGCGGCCAATGAGCTTTTCGGGGTCCGCGCCTAGGCTTGGAACGAACTTGTCGAGCCACCCTCCGTCCCAGGAAGCCACATAGACGTTCCCCTCCTGGTCGACGTCGAGTTGATGGGGGCGTGACATCCCTCCAGGGAAACCACCCCGGGTGCCGCCGAATGCCCCCCAGTAATATTGGAGAACGCCGTTCGTGTCGTATTTCAGGATGCGGTTCAGGCGAGCAGAGATGACCCACACCGACTCGTTTTCGTCGATGAAGACGCCCACCGGATCGGAAATGTCAGGCCATTCCTCGATGAAGACGCCATCCTCGGTGAAGACCTGGATTCGATTGTTCGATCGATCCGCCACGTAGATGCGACGTTCCCGATCGATCGCAAGACCGTGGACGAGATCGAACTGTCCCGGTCCGTCTCCCAGCTCGCCCCACTCCATGACGTACTCCCCATCGGCGTCGTATCGCACGATTCGGGAGTGCCAATAGCCGTCGCCGAGAAAGAAGCTTCCGTCCGGAAGGAAGGCCAGCACCGCCGGGTCACCATACGTGTACGGCCCCGGGTTCGGGTTGGCTCTGGCCTCCGCTCGGGTCGTCGGGTGATTCGGGTCGACGAGACGCATCACGAGCTCGGTCCCGTCGTTCGTGAACTTGAGGATTTGCATGTTCACATCGCGCCCACCACCTCGCTCCACGACCCAGACGTGACGTTCGGGGTCGTAGGGGCTGATGTAGATCTGGTGAGGCTTGTTGAAGATCGAATCCCACTGGGTCCAGCGCTCGATGATGTCACCGTCGCGGTTCACGACGACCAAATAGTTGGTTCCATCGGGGCGCGGCCGGCCCTCCATGTCGCGATCTCCCCAGATCCCGACGATGATCCGGTCCGGGCTGTCGACCGCCACACCCGACACCTCTCCCCACGTCCAAGGACCCTCGTGATCCGGTGCGGGCTTCCACCAGCCCGCGACCGCGTCGTACGCTCCGGTGCGGTCGTCCCCTCCCTTGACCAGGGCGGTCGAGCCGCCGATCTCACCCGCGCGCTCCACGGTGCAGCCCACGAGTGTCAGGCCGGCCGCGAGCGCGAGGATGGGGGCCACGGTCTTGGTGAACATACGCCCTCGCTCGTTATGGAATCCGACGGGGATCGCGGCAGCGGGCACCCGTCTGCCACCGCGCCACGGGTTGAGGCCCAGCGGGCTTCGGGAGATGATCATGCGACGGCGGGCACAGGCGACCCATCGGGAAACATATGGCCAGTCCCGAGAGGCGTCACTGAGAGCCGTGCCGCGGCGGACGACGGTTCCGAGCCTGGTGGACCGGACTCCCCGATCAAGAGCCGTCCATGGGATCTTCGAGCTCCCGCTCGAGCTCCTGGATCCTACGCTCCGCGCGGTAGGCTCGCAGGCCGAGCACCGCCGCTCCGAGGAGGGCGAAAGCGATCGCGAGCTCTCGGCTGCCCTCCACGACAAGTGCGAGAAGGACCGCGATGATCGCGGCAGGACCGAAGCCGACGACCATGAGCCAGGTGGTCGCCCAACTCTTCTGCCGACGGGCCTCGGCGAGCTCGTCATGGAGAATCTCACGTTCCGTCGGACTCGCCTGTGCGAACTCGACGATCGCTGACTCCGGCCGCGCGACGCCCGAGCCCCCCGGTAGCGCGCGCTCTGCGCCCGCTGCCCGCGTACCGGCCCGTGGGTCCTGAGGCATGGGCGGCGCGCGGCCTACACAGTGGCCAGCTTCCGCGGGCTCACCGGCTCGAACGCCTGCCCGGGCTTCCAGCTGGTCACATACCCGGCGACTGCGCTCGCCGCAACGGAGTAGGGTGAGCCGAGGTAGAGATTCCCAGGTCCCGAACGGCCGGGGAAATTGCGATTCTGCGACGAGATCGAGATCTCGTCGGGCGAGGTCGTGACGCCCGGACCGGCCGCGATGCACGCGCCGCACCCGGGCTCGATGAACTCCGCGCCCATTCGCTCGAAGAGCTCCAGGTAGCCTTGTGAGCGGCAATATTCGCGCACTTCGATCGAGCCACACTGGATATAGGCCCGAACGTCAGGGTGTATCGACAGCCCTTGCGCGTCCGCTTGGGCGAAAACACGGGCATACATGTCCATGTCCTCCTTCTTCCCGGCGGTACAGGACCCGGCGTATGCGATGTCGATCCGGATCGGCTCGTCGCCCAGCTCGTCGATGAAGACTCCGTTCCCGGGGTCGTTGGGCAGCGCGGCCATGGGCCGGATCGTGGAGGCGTCGATCTCGATCGTCTTCACGTATTCGGCGCCTGGATCGGACTGCATCCCCCCGACGAGTTGCGCCGCGCGGGTCCGATCCATCCCACGCTCCCGCACCATGAATTCGACCGACTTCTCGTCGGCGGCAATGATCCCCGTGAACGCTCCGACCTCAGCGGCCATGTTGGTCATGGTGGCCCGCTCGTCGACGCCGAGGGCTTCGACCGCCGGCCCGGCGTACTCGATGATCTGCCCGATGGCGTGACCGTCGCGGATGTACGGATGCCGGAGGATCTCCAGCATGTAGTCTTTCGCCGTCACGTTGGGAGCCGGCACCCCGCTGATCACGACCTTGAACGACTTGGGAACGCGCACGCGAACGTCCTTGGTGATCCACGAGTTGAAGATCGCCGTCGTGCCGACCCCGAACGCCACGGCTCCGATCGCGCCGGCATGCGGCGTGTGCGAGTCCGTGCCGATCACGAGCATGCCCGGCTCGGCGTACTCCTCGAGGATCTTGGAGTGGCAGATCGCCTGCGAGCCGAGCTGCTTGCCCATCTGCTCGCCATAAAGCGTGACGCCCTGTCGGTCGGCGAAGGTGCGCTGCTTGACCTCGAGCTCCTTGGCCACGTCCAGCAGGCCCTGCTCGACCCGCTCCTGACTCATGACCTTTTCGAGGAAGGTCAGATGGTCTCGGAAGAAGAGGATCGAGTCGGGGTCCACAACCTTCGCGTTCTCGCCGACCTTCTCCTCGAAGAAGATGGACGCCATCGGCGTGACGTATTCATGGCTGAAGCGAATGTCCGTCCGGAAGAACCCGGCGTCACCGGGACGAACCCACGGAACGCCCGTGGCTCCCGAGGTCGCGTCGGTCACCAAGTGGCGCGCGAAGATCTTCTCGCCGAGCGTCATGGGTCGCGTCGCGGCCGCGCCGCTCTCCATGACCGAGGTCACCGGGATCGTCACCTTGCCTTGGAGACGAGCCACGTTGAACTCGAACAGCCCACCGTACTCGATGATCTGGCGAGTGATCTCGTCCTTGCCCTCGGTGAACTCGGAGAGCTGGATCTCGTCGCCCCGTTCGATCCTATCAATGATCCCGAAGTCGTTCGTCGTCAGGACTCCCAGGTTCTGGCAGTTTTCGTTGTAGATGCGCTCGATGCTCTCGGCGACCACGACCTTGATGCCAGCGTGAAGCTCGGCGTACGGGCTCGCTTCCCGACTGCTTCCCTTCCCGCGCCGCTTCCCGGCGACCGAGCAAACGAAGCCTCCGTTTCGGACGGCGTTTCGCTCGACCGGGTACTCGGTCTCGCCCGTGGTACGATTCGTCGTCCGCAGCCCCAGGTACGGGAAGTCGCCCAGGGTCTCGTCGTAGAAGAAGCAGATGTACGCAGGCGTGATCTCGTCCGTCGAGATCTGATCCCTGAGCATCTCCTTCAACCCGTCGGTCAACTCCAAGTCCCGGCCTTCGTACAACTGTGCCTTCACCAGGGCCGCGTCGTCGACGAGGTAGAGAATCCGCCCGTCGAACCTCATCGAAGAAGGTCGTTTCTCGATGGGGCGGTCGAGGAGGTCCTTGATCATGCGCGTCCTGTCAGAGAGCCGTGACGCGAGCCCCCATGGCCCGCTCACCGGGATGCGGAACACGCCCGGCAGACCTGAAAAGTGCCTGTGCGGCCGGCCGGGGCAAGTCTCGCGGCGGGGTGTCGCGCCGAGCGGGCCTCACGCACTTTCACCGAGACCTGTCCATCCATCGGGAGGAGGCCGACGATGTCGGAGGACTGCCGCGCCTCTGGGGCGCATGCTCTCTGCTTGATGATCCTCGCCGCACTTTCCTTCGCGACGCCGGGTGCGGCCCAGAGTTACACGATCGACGACTGGATGACGGTGTCCACCGTCGGCGAGTATGTGTGGGCCCCGGACGGGCGGACCATCTACTACACGAGCAACAGCGCCCCGACCGGGACCGCGGCGGTATTCCGTGTGGCCGCGAACGGCGGCACGCCGACCCTGCTCAGCAGGACCCCCGAGGGACGACGTCCCGAGCCGGTCCAGCAGCTGAGCATCTCGCCCGATGGCGGGACGCTCTACTTCACGCAAGCGTCCTACTTCCAGGCTTATACCAACGTGTACAGGATGCCGGCCTCGGGCGGAGAGGCGGAGGCCCTCACCTTCCACGACGCGGTGATCGAGACGGCTCCGGCTCCGGCGCCCGATGGACGAACCCTCGCGTACTGGAGTCGGACCGGTCGCGGCACGAAGGTGCACCTGATGGATCTGCACAACCCTTCGTGGAGTCGCCTTCTGTTCCCGGACGGTGGTCAGGAGCGCGGGGCGAGCTGGTCGTCCGACGGCGCGCTCGCGTTCACTCGTGAAGGAGCGATTTGGGTCATGGACGGGATGTCGGGAGAGCCCCGACGACTGGTTGATGACTCCTTCGCCGGGGGGGTCTCGGGCGGAGTGTGGTCTCCCGACGGTTCTCGGATGGCTGTCACCAACGGAGTCAGCGGCTTCGCGCAGGTCGGAGTCGTCGATGTGCGCTCGGGCACGGTGACGCCGCTTACGTACGAGCCGCACGAGCATTCGTCCCCCGTATGGTCGCCGGACGGTCAATGGCTCGTCTACCTCCGAAACGACGACGTCGGAATGAGCAACGATGTCGTGATCGCGAGGGCGGACGGCGTCGGGTCACCGAGGATCCTGACCCGCGGCAAGGGGATCCGCTCCTCCCCGAGTTTCTCGCCGGACGGTGATCGGATCGCCTTTCTGGAAAGCACGTCGGTGCGGACTCAAGACGTTTGGACGATCGGGCCCGACGGCTCTGGTCTCCGTCAGGTGACCCGGTCCATGGGGCGAATCGATCCTTCGCGCCTTTCGGAGGCGCACGAGATCGCCTACGCCGCGGCCGACAACGTTCGGATCCCGGGGATGATGTGGCTGCCGCCCGACTTCGATCCCGACCGACGTTACCCCGTGCTGGTACGCCTCCACGGGCACCCGGGACAGTGGAACCATTCGTTCCGCCTCCTCACCCAGTACTTCGTGAGCAAGGGCTTCGTCGCGGTCGCCCCCAACCCGCGTGGAAGTCGCGGCTTCGGGGATGGCTTCCACGATCTGCACATCGCCGATTACGGCGGCGCCGAGTTCGACGACGTGATGCGTGTCATCCCGTTCCTCGACTCGCTCGGATACGTCGACATGACGCGCAAAGCGACATGGGGCGGGAGTGGGGGTGGGTATATGAGCTTCGTCATCGCGACCGAAGCGCCCGACGCCTTCGAGGCGCAGGTGATCCGGGCACCGGTCAGCGACTGGACGTTGCTCGCCATCGACCGGTTCGGCGCCGAGGGGAGGGCGTGGACGTCGAATCGCACGCCTGCGAGAGTCCGCTCCGAGTTCGGCGGGGCGCCGGAGGAGATCCCCGGGGAGTACTACAGGCGCTCACCCATCAACTTCGTCGAAAACGTCACGGTTCCTCAGTTGCTCATTCAGGGTCTTCGAGACGGCTCGGTCCCGCCGCGACAGTCGCAAGTCTGGGCGCGACGGATGAACGAGCTGGGTAAGAGCGACTTGCTCCAGTACGTCGAGCTACCGGACGAGGACCACGGCTTGAGGCGGTATAAGGAGACGCGACGCACTCGTATCGAGCTCATGGAGCGCTTCTTCGCAGAGCATCTGAGAATGCCCGCTCTCGGCGGCGGTTGACGCACCGCGTTGCGAGACGGGTCGAATCGACCCTGGTGGTGGTGCCCTTAGCTGAAGTCCACCCCGAAGAAGATGACCGCGATGATGATCGTGGCGATCGCCGCCGGTGCCAGGAAGCGGATGAAGAGACGCCACGCGCCGTAGTTGAACCACCCCGGCGTCGTCTCATCGACCAGCTCGGACTCGGACGCGTCTCGAGTCATGAACCACCCCGCGGCGATGGTGATGGCCAAGCCTCCCGTCGGGAGCATCCAGTTCGAAACGAAGTGGTCCGCCATACCGAACCAGCTTGTCTTGCCGGCAAAGAAGAGGTCTCCGATTGGTCCGGGGACCGAGAGGTTCGTCGCGAACGACGCCCCGCCGAACGAGAGCGCGGCCAGGATCGTGAAGACGAAGACGGTGCCTCCGCAGGCGAGCGTGGCCTTGTGCCGGCCGACCCCGTACTCGTCGATCACGAACGACGCGACGACCTCGAGCAAAGACATCGTCGACGTCAGCGCGGCAAGCGCGACGAGCACGTAGAAAAGCGGCGCCAGAAACGTGCCGCCCGGCACGATCCCTTCGGCGAAGAAGAGCTGCGGGAGCGAGATGAAGAGCATGCCGACCGTACCGGTCTCGCTGACCTGATCCTGCATGCCCGCCGTGAAGATCACCGTGAACATGATCACCGTCGCGACGAGCGCGATGACGGTGTCGAGAACGACGATCACGGCGGAGGCCTTCACGATCGACTGCTCGCGCGAGATGTACGAGCCGTAGGTGATCATCGCTCCCATCCCCAAAGAGAGCGTGAAGAAGGAGTGCCCGAGCGCCTCGAGCACGCTTCCGCCGTCGAGCTCGCCGAAGCTGGGCCGGAAGATGAACGCAAGCGCCTCACCCGAGCCGGACATCGCGAATGAGGTCACGAAGAGCAGTGTGAGGATTGCGAAGAGGATGGGCAGGAAGAGCCTCGCGATCTTCTCGATCCCCTTCTGTACGCCGAAATAAACGACCGAAACGGTTGCGATGCTGAAGGCGAGTGAGAGCCCGAGTTGCAGGCCGCCGTTGGCGGACTGCTCCGTGAAAACCTCCCCAAGAGATGTACCCTCGGGGAAGCCTCCCACCATCCACCCAGCGGTCTTCCCGAAGAAGAAGAGCGACCAGCCGGCGATCACCGTGTAATAGCTGAGGAGCGTGAAGCCGCAAAGGACACCCCAGAGACCGACGATGCCCCATGCCGGGCCGACCGCCTCCTTGAGCGCGCCGACCACGCTCTTTTGCGTCCGGCGCCCTATGAGCAGCTCCGCCATCATGATCGGAAGACCGACGGCGGCGATGCACACGAGATATACCAGGACGAAGGCCCCGCCGTCGTTCTCCCAAGTGATGAAGGGGAACTTCCACAGGTTCCCGAGACCGATCGCACTTCCGGTAGCGGCTAGGATGAAGCCCGCGCTGGAGGTCCAATTGCCGCGCTGCTCAGTCATTCATGCTCCCGGGTTGGTCTCGGCGGGTCGAAACCGGGTACGGTCCGCCTGGCAGGAATTTCGGCCCGAACATACCTGTGGCGTCGAACCTCCGACAAGCAGTGGTTTACTCTACCGCTCGGATCGATCCCTCCCTTCGGTGAACATCGATGTCACGTAACGTGCGAACGTGCCTCCTCTCGAGCCTGGTGGCGTTGGTCGGTTGCGGTGGCAGCTCCGCCTCGGACGATGGCTCGCTCCGCGCCGCGCTGCTGACATCTGGGCCCGTGAGCGACGCGGGTTGGTACGCCGGGGCGTACGATGGCCTCCTGCTCATCCAGGACTCCCTCGGCGCGACCATCAGCCATCAACAGACAGCGACGCCCGCCGAGTTCGACGAAGCCTTCTTGGCGTATGCGTCGAGCGGCTATGACCTGATTTTCGCGCACGGCTTCGAGTACCAGGATGCGGCGGTCCGGGCTGGATCGCAGTTCCCAGACGTGACCATCGTGGTCTCCGGCGGTGGCCGCATCGCGGACAATGTCGTTCCGCTCATCTTCCGGCTGGAGGAAGGCAGCTATCTGGCCGGCATGGCGGCAGCTGCGATGAGTGAGACGGGCATGGTCGGGATGGTCGGTGGCGTTGCGATTCCACCCGCCCAGGGGACTTTTCGGGCTTTCGAGGCGGGCGCTCGATCGATCGACCCGGACATCCGGGTCCTCGAGACGTTCACGGGGGATTGGAACGACGTCGCCGCCGCCAAGGAAGCGACGGTCGCTCAGCTGAGTCGGGGAGCGGACGTAATCATCCACAATGTCGACGCGGCTTCCTTCGGCGTCTTTCAGGCAGTGCGGGAGGCCGCGGCCGACGGTCGTACGGTCTGGGCGGTCGGCATGAACAGCGACCAGAACGACGTAGCCCCCGACGTCATCATCGGGAGCGCGGTGATCCGCATTCCCCAGGCCTTCCTGGAGACCGCACGTCGTTGGGAGACGGGCGAGGTCGGCGGTGCGCCCATCTACGCAAGCATTCGTGAGGGTGTAATCGACTTCGTCTTCAACCCTCGGCTGATGGACCGGGTGCCTTCCGGCATCGTGGAGCGCATTGCGGCCGCGCGTTCGGACATTCGGTCCGGGGCCCTCACGGTCCCGCGCGTCCGGTTCGTGGAGGACGAGGTAGGCGCTCCGTGATCCCGGCGGTCTTCGGGCCGTGAACCCTACTCTGGTTCGACTCCGGGGAGTCGAGCGGCGTTTCGGGTCGGTCGTGGCGCTCGCGGGCGCCGAGTTGGAGCTTCGCGCCGGAGAGGTCCACGGCGTGCTCGGGGCGAATGGGGCGGGCAAGTCGACTCTGTTCAACGTCCTCGGTGGACTGCTCCGGCCAGATGGAGGCACGATCGAGGTCGACGGTCGACCGGTGGTCCTGACGTCCCCACGTGACGCGTGGGCACACGGGATCGGGCTGGTTCACCAGCACTTCACGCTCGTCCCAACGCTCACGGTGTCGGAGAACCTAGCCCTGGGACTCCGCGGAGCCCTCGAGCCGGGGTTGTCCGTACAACGAGCGGTGCGTGAGCTCATCGAGCGCACGGGGCTCGATGTGCCACTCCAGCCGCGAGTCGAAGAGCTCGGGGTCGGGGACCGGCAACGCATCGAGATCCTCAAGGCCCTTCTCCGAGATCCCCGCATTCTGGTGCTCGACGAGCCGACGGCCGTCCTCACGCCCGACGAGATCGAACGTCTATTCGACCTCCTGCGTGAGTTGGCCGGGGAGGGCAGGGCGGTCACGCTCGTTGCGCATAAGCTCGACGATGTCCTCGCAGTGGCCGATCGGGTCACGGTGCTCAGAGCTGGGCGGACCGTGCTCACGGCGGCGTCGGGAGAGGCCGACCAGAGTGAGCTGGTCCGCGCCATGGTCGGCGACGGAGTAGTCGACACGATCGCTCTGGGGCTCGGACCTCCCCCGTCGGGCGCTCCACCCTCCGCGCCTCACGCCGAGCGGTGGGTCGTGCGGCTACGTGGGGTCGACGTCGAGGACGAGCGAGGCTGGCGGCTGCATAAGGTCGATCTCGACGTGGCCGGGGGAGAGGTGGTCGGCGTCGCCGGTGTCGAAGGGAACGGACAGCGTGAGCTCGCGCGTGTGCTTGCCGGGCGCCTCGAGGCCACTCGGGGGACGGTCGAGCTTCCGGAGCAAATCGGGTTCATCCCGCAGAACCGTTCCACCGAGGGGCTGATCGGCGAATTCGACTTGGTCGAGAACGTCGCGCTGGCGTTGTACCGGAAGCCCGAGTTTCACTCCGGCCCTTGGCTGCGGTGGGACGGAATGAAGCGAGTGGCGGAGGAGATCCGCTCGCGTTACGAGGTAGCCGCCCCGTCGGTCGCTACCCTCGGCGGTGCCCTCTCGGGTGGCAATCAACAACGGGTGATCGTAGGTCGGGAACTCGAAATGTCGGCCGATCTCCTCGTAGCAGAGAACCCCACACGCGGCCTCGATGTCTCGGCCGCGGCGTTCGTGCACGATGAGCTTCGTCGCCTGGCCTCGGAGGGTGTGGCAATCGTCCTCCTGAGCACCGATCTCGACGAGGTCCTGGCGCTCAGCGGCCGGATATTCGCGATTGCCGCGGGTACACTGCGTCCTGTATCCAGCCGGGCCCGCGACCGCGCCGGAATCGGCGCCCTCATGCTCCGCGGAGAGAGACGCACAGCCGTTGACTCTGCCCTCGAGCGAGGGGTCGACGATGGCTGACGTGCAGGCACAGTCGGTCCGAAGCGTGGGTGCGCTGGAGTCGATTCTCACAGGCGCCGTCGCTGTCGCGCTCACTCTTCTGACGGGAGCGGTGCTCCTGCTCCTGGGGGGCTTCGACCCGATCGCGGCCGGCGGTGCGATGATCGGCGGCGCCTTCGGCGGATGGAACACCTTCGTGTCGATCACACTGGTGCGCTCGATTCCGCTCATCCTCACCGGGTTGGCGGTCGCGTTGGCGTTCCGCGCAGGGGTCTGGAACATCGGTGCCGAGGGCCAGCTCTACGCGGGGGCCATTGCGGCGGTCTGGGTCGGCATCCGCGGCGGCGCTCTACCCGCTCCGTTACTCGTGCCCGCGGTGCTGATGTCCGCGGGCGTGGCCGGTGCACTCTGGGCGTTGGTACCGACACTGATGCACCTCCGACTCGGGGTTGGCGAGGTCATCACGACGATCCTCATGAACTTCGTGGGGATTTATCTCGCGGCATATATGGTCCACGGTCCACTGCAGGAGGCGCGCGGGGTCTTTCCCCAGACAGGCCCGATCGCCGAGGCCGCGCGACTTCCGATGCTGTTGCCGGGGAGCCGCCTCCACTGGGGCTTTGGGGTCGCCCTCCTCCTCGCGGCAGCGCTCGCGGTCGTCGTCCGTCGTACCCGTTTCGGCTTTGAGCTTCGTGCCGTGGGCGCATCGCCCGAGGCTGCGGCCGTGTCGGGGCGGATCGACACGAGCCGAGTGCTGCTCGTCAGTTTCCTCGGCTCGGGTGCCATCGCCGGCTTGGCCGGAGGAGTCGAGATCTCCGGACTGACCCACGCGCTGTACGAGGATCTATCGCCCGGATGGGGCTACACCGCCATCGCGGTTGCCCTTCTCGCGGGACTCAATCCGGCGGGTGTGGTCGTCACGGGCGTCCTTTTCGGTGCCCTGCAAGCCGGCGCGGGCGCCATGCAGAGGGACGCGGGCATTCCAGCGGCGTGGGTCGGCGTCGTCGAGGCGCTGGTCATCCTCGCGGTGCTGGCGATCGATCGCATCCGACGCAGGGCCGGCGCGCTGCGTGCGGCCGGTGCGCGGGGGGACGAGTGAGTCAGGCGGAGCTGGTCCTCTTTCTGGAGGCGTCTGTTCGACTCGGGATTCCATTGGCGCTCGCGGCCCTCGGGGAGACGATCTCCGAACGGAGCGGAGTCATCAACATCGGGCTCGAAGGCTCGATCATCGGCGGTGCGCTGGGAGGCGCGCTCGGGGCACTCGCGTTTGAAAGCGCCGGACTCGGTGTCGTCACGGGTGCCGCGGCCGGGGTGCTCGCGGCATCGGTGTTCGCCGTGTTCGCCGTATGGCTCGGCGCGGACCAGATCATCACCGGCACGGCCGTCACGATCGGTGGGCTCGGTATGACAGGCGCGATCTACCAGGCGCGCTTCGGTGTGACCGGCACGGAGTTGTCCCTACCCACCCTTGCAGCGGTCCGCGTCCCTCTGCTTGCCGACATCCCCATCGTCGGCTCTGCGCTCTTCGACCAGGCGCCGACCGCCTACCTCGCGTACCTGCTGGCTCCGACGCTGTGGTACTTCCTCTTCCACACGCCCTACGGCCTCGAGCTGCGTGCGGTCGGTGAGGCTCCCGATGCGGCCGAGGCCGCCGGGGTGCGCGTTCTCCTCGTTCGTCTCGCGACGACGCTCTTCGGGGGTCTTCTGGCCGGCATCGCGGGGGCACACCTGGCGCTCGCGCACGCGGGGACCTTCGCCGAGAACATGAGCGCGGGCAAAGGCTTCATCGCGATCGCCGTCGTGGTGCTGGGCCGCTGGAATCCCGTGCTGGTACTTCTGGCCGCGCTCTTCTTCGGGGCTGCCTCGGCGCTCCAGTTCTTCCTTCAAGCGCTGGGTCTGGACCTGGCCTATCAGATTTTCCTCGCGTTGCCCTACCTTCTCACGCTTGCTGCGTTGGCCGGTTGGGTGGGCCGGGCCCGCGCGCCCGCAGCACTCGCGCTCCCTTGGGAGTCGAAGAGGTAGCTCCGAGTGTGACGCAGCCGACTCGGTTTCCACGTCGCGGCGGACCCGGCTCGATCCGGCACCCGGCCCGGCGGATTGGAGTACTACCTGCCGGCTTGACGCAGCTTCTCCCTGCCAGTGACGCATGATGACCAACCCCCGCCGACGCGCCTCTCTTCACGGGCTGCTCGCTTTCTGCCTCTTCACTCCGATTCCCGCCGGCGCCCAGCTGCTGGAGGAGACCGGCACTGTCGCCACCGGTCTGCTGCTTCGCCAAATGGACGGCGTGAAGCGGGTCCTGATGATCGCCGCGCACCCAGACGACGAGGACACCAGTCTGCTGACCACGCTATCCCGCGGTTGGGGTGCCGAGACCGCCTACCTCGCGCTTACGCGAGGCGACGGTGGCCAGAACCTCATCGGGCCGGAGCTGTGGGAGGGACTCGGGATCGTTCGCACGGGCGAACTGGTTTCGGCACGGCGTCTGGATGGGGGACGGCAGTTCTTCACCCGTGCGTTCGACTACGGATTCTCGAAGAGCGCGGACGAGGCTCTGTCGCTCTGGCCCCGGGACGAGCTTCTGGCCGACGTGGTCTGGGTGGTCCGAAGCTATCGCCCTCAGGTGATCGTCTCGGTGTTCAGCGGGACGCCGGCAGATGGACATGGACAGCACCAGGCAGCCGGGATCATGGCGAGAGCCGCGTTCGAGGCGGCCGGTGACTCGACGCGATTCCCCGAGCAGCTCGCGTACGGGGTCGAGCCGTGGTCTCCGGACAAGCTGTATCAATCGTCCCGCCGCCGCTTCTTCGCCCCTTCGGGCCCCGTCGACGACGGATCCATCGACATCGAGACCGGCGTGAGGGATCCGCTGATCGGACGCTCCTTCCTCCAGCTCTCCATGGAGAGTCGCAGCCAACACCGGTCGCAGGACATGGGTGCGCCCCAGCCCGCGGGCTCCCGGGTGACCGGCGTGATTCTCGTCGAGAGCAGAGTCGAAGACACCGGGACGTTCTTCTCCGGGGTTGATACCACGCTCGTAGCGCTCGCCGACGGTCTGCCCGCCGCGGGGCGCGGCGAGGTTGCGCGTCACCTCGGGGCGTACCGCGATGCGGTCCTGCGAGCCCGGTCGGAGTTCGGCCTGGATCCCGAAGCGATCGCGCCGCACCTGGTCGATGCGCGGCGCCACCTCGCGGCCGCGTCGCGGTCCGCATCAGGCGACCCGACCATCGACATGGTGTTGGGGAGTCGGCTGGCCGTAGTCGACCGTGCGATCATGGCGGCGACCGGCGTGTCGTTCGACGTTCGGGCCGACGACGATCTGGTGGTGCCGGGACAGTCGGTCGATGTCGTGGCTCAACTCTGGAACGGAGGAAGCCGAGAACTGGTGATGCCGGAGACCGTGCTCGACGTGCCCGCGGACTGGTCGGCTTCGCTGAGAGCGTCTGAAGGAATGGGGGCCGATGGATCGGTCGCACCTGGCGGCGTAGCCACCTGGACGTACGAGGTCGAGGTTCCCGAGAGTGCGGAGCTGTCACGGCTCTATTATCTACGGCAGGATCGGGCCGGGGCGATGTACCAGTGGCCCGCCGAGGCCGGCTTGTGGGGTCTGCCGCGCGATCCGGCTCCCGTCTCCGGCCGGGCCGTCTTCAGACTGTCGGGTGTGGAAGCACCGGTCGAGGTTGTCGGGATCGAGGCGTCGGCGCAATGGCGATACGTGGGCGTAAACCCGGCCCGTGGCGAGTTCGAGCGCCCTGTACTCATTGTACCGGCGGTTTCGGTAGCGGTCTCTCCGTCGGGCATCACCTGGCCGCAACAGCGATTGGGCTCCCAGTCGGTGTCGGTGGTGGTCCGGGCCGAGGCCGAGGCGGGCGCGAGCGGTTCGGTCGCGGTGACGGCACCCCCGGGCTGGTCCGTGTCTCCGAGCGCCAGTCCGTTCGACCTCGCTGAGGCCGGTGCGGAACGAGTCATGGGCTTCGAGGTCCGACCGACCGGCTCGCTCACGGCTGGCCGTCACGCGTTCGAAGTCGTGGCGACCACGGAGGCGGGCCGACGGTACGACGAGGGATACGCGCTCATCGACTACGAGCACATCGAGCGGACCGCGCTCTTCTCGCCCGCCCGGGCGACGGTCTCTGTGGTCCCGGTCGCCGTCCCCGAGGGCCTGCGGGTCGGCTATATCATGGGGTCGGGAGACGACGGCCCGGAGGCGATCCGGCAAATGGGTGGGGACGTGGAGCTGCTGGACGAGGCCGACGTCCGGGAGGCGGATTTCGACAGGTTCTCGACGATCGTTCTGGGGGTTCGCGCGTATGAGACGCGATCCGACCTGCAGGCCGCAGCCTCCCAGCTGCTCGAGTTCGCCCGGGGGGGCGGAACCGTGGTGGTGCAATACAACCGTGGACCGCTCGGCAGCCTGGCTCCCTTCGAGATGCAGGTGGGCCGTGGCTCGCCGAGGGTGGCGGACGAGACCGCTCCTGTTCGAATGCTCGATCCGGAGGCGCCGCTCTTCACCAGCCCCAACCGGATCAGCGAGGTGGACTTCGAGGGTTGGGTGCAGGAGCGGGGACTGTACTTCGCCTCGGAGTGGGACGAGCGCTACGAGCCGCTTATCGAGCTCAACGACCCGGGAGAGCCGCCGCGGCGCGGGTCGCTCCTCGTCGCGCAGGTCGGAGACGGGGTGTTCGTGTATACCGCGCTGTCGTTCTTCCGACAGTGGGCGGAGCAGGTCCCTGGCGCGTACCGCCTGTTCGCCAATCTGATCTCACTCGATGCGGATCAATGGGGTGCCTACGTAGAGGGTCGTTGATCCGTTCCCTGCACGCGACGCTCGTCGTGGCCGTCGCGACGGCCACCACAGCGTGCTCCGATGACCGGATCAAGGTAGAGGTTAGGACGACCTTTCCGGACGGGCTCCTCGCGGCGGTCGAGGAGAGCTTCGAGGTCGCGCACCCGGACCTCGACGTCCGCTTCAGCGAAGCGTCGCTCGACGCTTCACTCGGGGCGCTCCGTCAAAGCGAGGTCGCCCCCTTCGACGTGTGGTGGGGCGTCCCCCCGATCGTGCTGTACGAGGCCGCGAACGAAGGGCTTCTGCAGGCGTACGAGCCGCCTTGGTCCCAGCAAGCCGACCGTCCTGCCTACTGGCACACGGTGCTGACGACGCCCTTCGTGATCGCCTTCAACCGGACAACCGTACCCCTCGCCGATGCGCCCACCGATTGGATCGATGTGTTCCATCATGCGTGGTATGACGACCTTCGCGCTCTCGACCCCGGGCGCACCCGTGAGGGTGCTTACTTCGCAGGGGCGATGATCGTAGAGGCGTTGAGGGACGACGACGACCTGGATCGCGGATTCGAATGGCTGGCCCGGCTTCATGAACAGGTGGACGCCTACGTGGGCGAGCCGAACGAGGCGGTGCGTGCCCTCCAGCGTGACGAAGCCCTGATCGCCATCCTCCCTCGGGCGGGCGTCGAGCGGGCACGGGCTGCTGAAGCTCCTTGGATCCATTATCGCGTTCCCGAAAGCGGCACCCCGGAGCTGGCGCTCGGAGTGGCGATCGTCGCCGACACGCGTCAGAGCGACGCAGCCCGCGCGTTCGTCGACCATCTCGGTATGTCCGACATCGCGACGCTCGCCAAGCTGTACACGCACTGGGAGCCACAGGCGGGGCGGGTGGACGAAGCGGCGTTACCGGCGGACTTCGAGCTCGCCCAGTCATGGCGCGCCTATGCACCGGCCATCGACACGCTCGCAACGGAGCTGGACGGTTGGGTCGAGCGGTGGAGCCTCGAGATCGGTCGCCGATAGCGTCGCTGGGGTCAGACTGTGACGTCGGACCCTTCGGGGGGACTTCCGAGCCCACCGAGCACGAGGCCCACGGCGACCACGACGACCGCGCCGATCACATTGTGCCAGAGGAACGAGACCTGCGGCGCACCGAACGTGACGGCGGCCACAGTGCCCATCCCCACGAGCAGTCCAGTGAATGCCCCCGTACCGCGCGCTCGTGGGATCATCGCGAGGAGGAAGACGCCCAAGATGGAGCCGTAGAAGAACGAGCCGAAACGGTTTACGACCTCGATCAGTGAGCCGAGTGTGGCCGCGTACGTCGCCACGACACACGCGAACGCACCCCACAGCGCGGTGGCGGCCTTCGATACCCTGAGGTAGTGGGCGTCCGTCGCCTCGGGCTTGGCCCAACGTCGATAGAAGTCGATAACGCTGGTCGTCGCGAGGGAGTTGAGTTCGGCCGCGATGCTGGACATGGCCGCCGCGATCACTCCCGCGATGAAGAGCCCGGCGAGGCCAATGGGTAGCTCCGAGAGGACGAACCGGGGGATGATGTAATTCACGTCTCGCGAAGAGTCTCCGGTGACGTCTTCAGCCAGCGCGAGGGCCTCCCCCCGGATGGCCTGTATGTCGGCCTCACGGTCGAGGAATGTTTGCATCGCAGCGTCGGCCGTGGGTTCATTAACGGCGTCGGCCACAGTGAGCGCAGCTTGTTCGCGAAGTGAAAAGGCGGCCGCGTAGCGAGCTTCCAGCTCGTCGTATCGCGCCCCGCGCTCCTGAATGACGGCCTCCTCATGAGCCGGATTGAAGAGCAGCGGCGGTCGAACGAACTGGTAGTAGACGAAGACGCCGACTCCGACCAGAAGAACGAGCGCCTGAAGCGGGATCTTCCAATACGCGCTCATGAGGAGCGAGCTCTTTGCCTGGTCGACGGAGCGGGCAGTGAGGTATCGCTGGACCTGGCTCTGGTCCGTCCCGAAGTACGACAGCATGAGGAACGTGCCACCGATGAGCCCTGACCAAAACGTGTACGTCTCGTTGATCGTGAACGAGAAATCGAATGTCTGCAGTCGCCCCGTGGCGCCCGCGATCTCGAGCGCCTCGTGCGGGCTGACCGGCATCTGAACCAGGAGGACGACCATGATCGAGAGGAGCGCGATCACGATCAGGACCATCTGCTTCACGTCCGCCCACGCCACGGCCTGCACGCCCCCGATCATGGTGTAGATCACCGTCGGGATGCCGATCAACGCCACACTCCACGCGAGCGGAATACCGAAGATCGCGCTGAACACGACTCCGGGCGCGGCGATGATCGTCCCGCACGACATGCCCCGGGAGAGCAGAAAAAGGAAGGCGGTCAGCGAACGGGTCTTGGAATCGAAGCGACGCTCCAGGTACTCGTACGCAGTGAAGACGCCGGACCCATGTAGGAGTGGGACCAGGGTAACGCCCAGGATCACCATTGCCAGCGGCAAGCCGAAGTAGAGCTGTACGAAGCGGAGCCCGTCCGTCGCACCCTGCCCGGTGGTGCCGATCATCGTGACGGCGGACAACTGCGTGGCCATCACGGAGAGCCCGACCACCCACCAAGCGAGGCTCTTATTCGCGGTGAAGTAGCCGGCGATGGTGTCTGTTCCCTTAGACTTCTTGATTCCGTCGACGACGACCCACACGAGGTACGCGGCGACGATGACCCAGTTGATCCAATGCATCTGCGTCAGCTGTAAAGGATCTGGAGGAGCCCGAGCAGCATGAGCGTGAGGATCTGCACGAAGAGAACGCGCGACAGCGTCCGTCGAAAGCGTGCGCGCGGCGGCTCCCCGGGCATCGTTGATTGGTTCATCCGTCGAAGGGAACCCCAAGCCCGCGCCAAGGGAAGGGCTGTCTGGACGGCAGGCTGAAACGGCCCTGGCGTCGCCCCGTATTGTCGGGTAATCAACGCCAACGAAGGCACGAGAGGGAGAACACGATGGGGACGAAGTGTGATTTGGGGCGTCTGACGATCTTCACAGGGTCGAAACGCCGCTCGGTTCTCCTTGTCACGGCTCTGCTCGTGAGCCCCCATCTGGCCTCGGGACAGGCCGGTGCCGACGGCGGGCTCCTCCTGCATGACCGGGTCACCACGGTGTTCGTAACGGACACGATCGACGATTACGGTGCGGTCGGCGGTGTGGCTACCGACGCGCTCGGCTACGTGTACGTCGCCGACTTCCGAAACGCCGTCTGGCGCCTGTCGCCGGACGGCATCCTGACCAAGTTCGCCGACGGTCTCTATGGTGCGTCGGGCAACGCAGTCGGACCGCGCGGCGAACTGTACCAATCGAGCTTCAGCGGGAACTTCGTGTCCCGTATCTCCCGCACGGGCGACGTCGAGACCTGGGTCGACGAGGGGCTCTCCGGCCCGGTCGGGATCGCCGCGAGTCCTGACGGATCGCTCTTCGTCGTGAATTGCACGGGTGGTTACATCGCGAAGATCGAACCCGACCGATCCGTTACCGAGTTCGCTCGTTCCGACCTGATGGCGTGCCCGAACGGGATCACCTTCGACGACCGCGGCGACCTCTACGTCGTGAACTTCAACAACACGAAGGTGCTCCGAGTGGCTCCGGACGGGGCTGTGTCCGAGTTTACGGACGTCCCGGGGGCGGGAGGAAACGGGCACATCGCCTTCGCGAGCGGCACCTTCTTCGTGACCAAGTTCCGCGGGCATCAGGTGTTCAGGGTGCGGAGAGACGGAAGCTCCGCCCCGGTCGCCGGGACGGGTGTCGCCGGGACCGCCGATGGACCTGCGCTCGAGGCCACCTTTACGCGCCCGAACGGGATCGGAGTGAGCCCGAATGGTGGTTCGCTTTGGGTCAACGACCTGCGGGAAGGGCAGGGGCTGGGTCAGGGTATCTCCGTGGTATCTCTTCGCCGCATCGACCTCGTCGGGCTCCCCGATGTTCTTGCGGCAGTGGACCCGAATGCCGACCAGGAGCTTCTCACTCAGACGTACGAGGCGTATCACGACACCCGCCCCGGTGAGGAAAGCAGCGCGGTCGCCATCACGCTCGGGTATCAGTGGCTTACCGTGGGAAGGATCGGCCACGCCGTCACTCTGTTCCGTCTCAACGCCGAGCGCTTTCCATCCGACGCGAACGCGCAGTTCCACCTGGGCGAGGCATTTCGCTATACGGGCCGGCCCGCGGAGGCCGCCGAGCAGTACCGCACCGTCTTGAGCCTGGACCCGGAGCACGCCAATGCCGCAGCGCGCCTCGCGGAGGTCGGCGGAGCGCTGTAGGGGCGCAGCCTTCCGGGCACCTTCGCAGGATCCAACTGTCCGCTGCGCCCGGGTGAGAGTACCCTTGGGTAGCCGGCATCCGATTCCCGATGCGGCTCACCGATCCCGGCCGCGGAGCATGC
>Ga0224512_10001040_pt1 | contig 27651 bp, 24 predicted proteins | sample SF_May12_sed_USG_4_FD_169103 | JGI IMG/M metagenome (GOLD analysis project Ga0224512, IMG submission 169103) | Sediment microbial communities from San Francisco Bay, California, United States - SF_May12_sed_USGS_13 | ecosystem: Environmental > Aquatic > Marine > Sediment | place: USA... | reverse complement strand
GCTCTCATGTCCGCTTATGGCTAAAAGCGGACATCAGGTTAACAGGTCCGAGTCTCACCCATGCGCCTGGATCAATAGCCTCTTTATTTCGAGAGTGAATTAATTAAACAACTATTTAAACAAGACGTTTTTTTTCGTGTGCACCAGATTTAACGTATTGAAATGTATGAAGGCATGCCCGGGTCGTGCGGATGTACGCATTCGCAGGAGTCCGAGGCATCGGGGGGAACTTGGGCCCCCCGGGCAAGCCGGGGGGGTGACGGTCTCTTTAGCCGAGGCTGACGGTCACTGAAGGCGGGGAGAGACGGACGCTTATGCCGAGGGTGACAGTCTCTCATGCCGGAGGGACGGTCGTTTTAGGGCAGCGTCAATCTTCCAGCAGCTCCCCGAGCCCGTCGATGGCTTCCCACGGTCTTTCGATCGGCGCGATGCGCGGCACGGCGATGACCGGCAGGTGCGGCATGAAGCCGGCGATGGTGGAGGCGGTCTCGGCCAAAGGGACCGGCTGGTCGCGGGATTCGCTCACCACCACGGCGCGGATCGGCACCGCGCGCTCGATCAAGACGGACACCGCCGTGAGCGTATGGGACATGGCGCCGAGGTAACTGCCGCCGACGACCACCGCGGGCAGGCCCAGCGCCGCCATCCAGTCCAGTACCGTCGCCTCGTCGGTCAGCGGCGCCATGACGCCGCCCACCCCTTCGATCAGGGTCAGGGCGTCGTCGGAAAGTGCCGCCCGGCAATGGTTCATCACCGCGTCCATGTCGATCGGCGTGCCGGTGCGGGCGGCGGCCATGTTGGGCGAGATCGGTTCGGCGTAACGCCAGGGCGAGGCTTCGGCGATGGCGGCCTTGGTCACCTTGACCCCCGCCGCGCGGAGGAGCAGTGCGGTGTCACTGGTCTCCGCAAGGTCGGGATCGAACCCGGAGATGATGGGCTTCAGCACCTTGACCGGTCGCTTGGCCGTTCTCAGGTGATGGGCCAGGGCGCAGGCGATCAGGGTCTTGCCGACCTCCGTGCCGGCGCCGGTGATGAACAGGCCCTGGCTCACGGGGTCAGCCCTCCTGGAGGACCGGCCCCGGCACCACGTCGCGGACGGCCTCGGCCAGCGCGGCGACGTCTTGGGCCAGGTGGGCGGCGGAAAAGGTGAAGCGCAGCCGCGAGGTGCCGGCCGGCACCGTCGGCGGCCGCATGGCGGTGACCAGGTAACCCCGCCGGGCCAAGGCCTCGGCGGCGGCGAGCGCGCGGCCCTCATCCCCCAGCACCAGGGGCACCACGGCGCTTTGGGCGGGGGCCAGGGCGAGCGCGTCCGTGAACGCCCTTGCATGGGCGAGCGGCCTGGCGGTCAGTGCGGCGTCGGTCTCGATCAGCTCGAGCCCCTTTTCCGCCGCCGCCAAGGTGCCCGGCGGCAGGCCCGTGGTGTAGATCAGGCTGCGCGCCCGGTTGACCATCAGCTCGATCACCGGGCGGGCGGCGCAGAGATAACCGCCATAGGCGCCGACCGCCTTCGACAGCGTCCCCATCTGCAGATCAACCTTGAGCCGCGCCCCGGCCTCATCGAAGCCGCTGCCCCGGCCGCCGTTGATGACGCCGAGCGCGTGGGCATCGTCTACCAGCAGCCAGGCGTCGAATTCGCGGGCGATTTCCGCCAGCGCCGCCACCGGCGCGCGGTCGCCGTCCATGGAAAAGACCCCCTCGGTCAGGATCAGGCAATGGCGCGCCCGCCCGCGGGCCTCGCTCAGGAGGTTGCGCGCCTGGGCGGCATCGTTGTGGCGGAAGACGCGCATCTCGGCGCGCGAAAGGCGCGCGCCCGCATGCATGCAGGCATGGATCAGCTCGTCGGCGACGATCAGGTCGCCGGGCCCCATCAGGGCCGGGATGATGCCGATATTGGCAAGATAGCCGGAGCCGAAGACGATCGCCGCTTCGCTCCCCTTGATGCGGGCGAGGCGGCGCTCCACGGCTTCGTAGAGCGGGTTGTCGCCGGTCACCAGGCGCGAGGCGCCGGCACCGGCACCGTAGGCCTCGGTCGCCCCAACCGCGGCCGCGATCAAGGCCGGGTGCTGGGACAGGCCGAGATAATCGTTGTCGCAAAATGAGATCATCTCCGCCTGCCCGCGCCGCGCCGCGGCCCCGGGCGCCCGGGCCGTAGGCGTGAGCCGGCGCCTCAGGGTGGCGGCCTCCAGCGCCTCGAGCTTGGTCCGGGCGAAGTCTTCCAGCGATCCGGTCATGGCCCGATGATACCCGTTTTCGCCGCCGCGCGCGCCTCCAAGGCGCGCAAAGAATTCCCACCCGGCGGCTTCATTTTGCTAGGGTGGCCTGACCTTTCAGGGAGGACAGCACCCATGGCCACACAGGCCGAGAACCGCGTTTTCACCGATCAGCCCGACATCCGCCACGACTGGACCAAGGCCGAGGCCGAGGCCCTCTTGGCGCTGCCCTTCAACGATCTTCTCTACCGGGCGCACGGCCTGCACCGGCGCTATTTCGATGCCAATGCGGTGCAGCTGTCGACGCTGCTGAACGTCAAGGACGGGGGCTGCCCCGAGGATTGCAAATACTGCGCCCAATCGGCCCGCTACGAGACCGGCTTCAAGGCCCAGAAGCTGATGGCGTTGGGCGACGTTCTCGACAAGGCGCGGGCGGCCAAGGCGGCCGGCGCCCAGCGCTTCTGCATGGGCGCGGCGTGGCGTTCGCCTAAGGATCATGAGCTTGAGCAGATCTGCGACATGGTCGGCGCGGTCAAGGAGCTGGGGCTCGAGACCTGCGTGACGCTCGGCATGCTGTCAGGCGATCAGGCGCGGAGGCTCAAGCGCGCGGGGCTGGATTACTACAATCACAATCTGGACACGTCGGAAGAATATTACGGCGCGGTCATCACCACCCGCACCTATCGCGACCGCCTGGAGACGCTCGGCCATGTCCGCGATGCCGGCATCAATGTCTGCTGCGGCGGCATCCTGGGCCTCGGCGAGGCGGAAGCCGACCGGGCCTCGATGCTGGTGACCCTCGCCAACCTGGCCGAGCATCCCGAATCGGTGCCCATCAACATGCTGGTGGCGATCGAGGGCACGCCCTATGCGGAGAACGACCAAATCGATCCGATCGATTTCGTCCGCGTGATCGCCGCGGCCCGTATCATGATGCCGGCATCGGTGGTGCGCTTTGCCGCCGGGCGTCTCACCATGGACGCGGCCACCCAGGCGCTCGCCTTTTTCGCCGGCGCCAATTCCATCTTCTACGGCGAGAAGCTCCTGACCACGCCCAACCCCGATGGCGATTCAGACCAGGCGCTGTTCGCGCGCCTCGGCCTCAAGCCCATGGAAGTGCGGGGTTGACGCCGTTTCGTTCATGAGCAGGAAACCGACACGGCCGCCTCTGCCCAAGGGATCGCCCGACTGGCTCGCGGCGGGGATGGGCCATATCTGGCTGCCCTACACCCAGATGGCGGTGGAAGACCCGCCGCTCGCGGTGGTGGGCGCCGAAGGCGTGCGCATCCGCCTTGCCGACGGCCGTGAGCTGCTTGACGGCATGGCGTCGTGGTGGACGGCGTGCCACGGCTATAACCATCCCCGCATCACGGCCGCCATCCGGGATCAGGCGGAGCGGCTGTCCCATGTGATGTTCGGCGGCCTTGCCCATGAGCCGGCGCTGGCCCTTGCCCGCCGCCTCGCCCATATCGCGCCCGGCGACCTGGCCCATGTGTTCTTTTCCGATTCCGGGTCGGTGGCGGTGGAGGTGGCGCTCAAGATGGCGCTGCAATATTGGGTCAATCGGGGCGAGAGGGGGCGCGCCCGCTTCCTCTGCTTCGCGCACGGTTACCACGGGGATACCTTCGGCGCCATGGCGGTGTCCGATGCCGAGCACGGCTTCCATCGGGTGTTCGCCGATGCGCTGGCCGCCAACCTCACGGTCGACCTGCCGCGGGACAAGCCGTCGCTCGCCGCCTACCGGGAAACGCTCGATTCCCAGGGCGATACCATCGCAGGCGTTATCGTCGAGCCCCTCGTTCAGGGCGCCGGCGGCATGCTGTTCCATGACGCCCAGGTGCTTGGCCTGGTCGTCGCCGAGGCCCAGTCCCGCGGCATTCCGGTGATCGCCGATGAGGTCTTCACCGGTTTCGGGCGGCTCGGCCATTTGCTGGCCAGCGACGCCGCGGGCGTGGTGCCGGACATCCTGTGCCTGTCCAAGGCGCTGACCGGCGGCGCGCTCGGCCTCGGCGCCACCATCGCCCGGCCGCACATCTTCGAGGCGTTCTCCGGCCCGGACCTGGCCGCGGCCTTCATGCACGGGCCCACCTTCATGGCCAATCCGATCGCCTGCGCCGCGGCCAATGCCTCCCTCGACCTGTTCGACAGCGAGCCCCGTGTGGCCCAGGCCGCGCGCATGGAGGGCCTGCTGGAAGCGGGGCTGCATCCCTGCCGCAGCCTGCCCGGCGTGCTCGACGTGCGCACCATGGGGGCGCTCGGCGTGGTCGAACTGGACGACCTGCCGTTCGAGCGCCTGATCGCGCTGCGCCGCGCCTTCATCGAAGGCGGTCTGTGGGTGCGGCCCTTCGGGCGCATCGTCTACGTGACCCCGGCGCTGGTCATGGAGGAATCGGACGTCGAGCACCTCTGCAACGGGGTTTGCCTGGGCCTGCGCGGGAATTAGGCGGTCATGGCGCAAAACGGTGTACCATAGGCAGGATCCAACAACATAGAGAGGCAACGGCGGCTCCATGAGTTTCGGTTGGGGGGGCATTGGCCCCCATGGTTTCGGTGGCGGCAGGCGGGTCGATCAGATGCACCGCGGGCGCGGCATCAATCTGCAGGTGTTGCGCGGGCTTGTCCCATATCTTCGGCCCTATCGGTCGCAGATCGTGGGATTCCTGGTGGCCCTGGCGCTGGGCGTGGGCGCCGTGCTGGTCATGGGGCTTGGGATCAAGTACCTGGTCAACGGCGGCTTCGCCAAGGCGAGCGCCGAGGAGCTCGACCGCGGATTGCTGGCCCTTGGGGTGATCGTCACCGTCATGGCGGGCTCCACCTATGCCCGGTTCTTCCTGATTTCCTGGATCGGCGAACGGGTGGCGACTGACCTGCGCCGCAGGGTCTTCGACCATGTGGTGGGCCTGTCGGTCTCGTTCTTCGAGACCACCAAGATCGGCGAGGTGCTCTCCCGCCTCACCACCGACACCACCATCCTGCAGTCGATGGTCGGTTCTTCGGTGTCGCTCGCCATCCGTCACGCCATGATGCTGGTGGGCGGTGTCGTCATGATGGTCTACACCTCGCCGGTGCTGACCGGGCCGCTATTGCTGATCGTCCCCGCCATGGTGGTGCCGGTGGTGGTCTACGGGCGCCGGGTGCGCAGGCTTTCGCGACTGGCCGAGGACCGCATCGCCGAGACCTCCGCCTTCGCCGAGGAGAGCCTGAGCAATGTGCGCACGGTTCAGGCCTTCAGCCACGAGGCGCGCGACCGGGAGTCCTATACCGATCGTGCCGAGCAGGCGTTCGAAACCGCCATCGACCGCACCCGGGCCCGTGCGATCCTCAATTTCGTGGTGATCATCCTGACCTTCGGCGCCGTCGGCGTCATGATCTGGATCGGCGGCCACAAGGTGCTGGACAATGAAGTGACGCCCGGCGATATGGCGGCCTTCGTCTTTTATGCCGTGATGATGGCGCGCTCGGCGCGCGGATTGTCCGAGGTCTATGGCGACGTGCAGCGCGCCGCCGGCGCGACGGAACGGCTGCTGGAGATCCTCGCCCTCGAGCCCGAGATCACCGCGCCGGAGAACCCCGTGGCGCTGCCGGAGCCGCCGCGCGGCACCGTCACCTTCAAGGACGTGACCTTCCACTACCCCTCGCGCCCGGATCATTCGGCGCTCGAAGGCTTCAATCTCGATATCGCACCGGGCGAGACGGTGGCCTTGGTGGGGCCGTCCGGGGCCGGCAAGACCACCGTGTTCCAGCTGGCGCTGCGCTTCTACGACCCGCAGCAGGGCGTCGTCCGGCTCGACGGCGTCGACCTGCGGGAGGTTGATCCCGTCGTCGCGCGCGAACGCATCGGTCTGGTTGCCCAGGAGCCGGTGATCTTCGCCGCCAACGCCTGGGACAATATCCGCTACGGCCGCGAGGACGCCACCGATGAGGAGATCCGCGCCGCCGCCGAAGCCGCGGTCGCCACCGAGTTCATCGACCGCATGCCCGACGGGTTCGACACCTTCCTGGGTGAACGCGGGGTGCGGCTGTCGGGCGGCCAGCGCCAGCGCATCGCCATCGCCCGGGCGATCCTGCGCAATCCGGCGGTGCTGTTGCTGGACGAGGCGACCAGCGCCCTGGATGCCGAGAACGAGCGTCTGGTCCAGGCGGCGCTGGAGCGGCTGATGGAGGGCCGCACCACCCTGATCATCGCCCATCGGCTGGCCACCGTGGTCAATGCCGACCGCATCGCCGTGCTGGAAAGCGGCAAGATCCTGTCCACCGGGACCCATGCGGAGCTGATGGAGCATTGCGAGCTCTATGCCCGCCTCGCCGCCATGCAGTTCGACCCCGACCTGACGCTGGATAACCTGGTCTCGGCGCGCAACGCGGTCACCTGAGGCCTCACCGCCCGGCGGAGCGGTGCCCCGGGGGGCCTTTTCCCCGGCCCGGCGGCGCGCTAAGATCGGAGCAAAGATCACGGATGATGGGTGCGCCGGCCGGATTAACAGGCGCGCTGCGGAGGAAGAGCCCATGAAGAATACCGCCGTCACCCTGCGGCCGATGTCCGCCTATACCGGCATGGAAGTTTCCGGCATCGACCTGCGCGAGCCGGTGCCCGAAGCCGCCTATCGCGAGATGCGCCACGCGCTGTGCGACAGGGGCGTGATCTGCTTCCGCGGCCAGGATCTCGATCCCGCCCAGCACCTCGCCTTCGCCAAGCTGTTTGGCGACGTGCCGCCGGCGGAATTCCTGAAGACGCCCGGAGGTTTCCCCGAGATCGGTATCATTTCCAAGCTGCCGGACCAGACGCGCAATGTCGGCGGCAACTGGCATTCCGATCATTCCTTCGACAGCCATGCGCCGCTCGGCGCCGTGTTGCTGGCCCGCGAATTGCCCGAGAGCGGCGGCGACACGTTGTTCGCCAATATGGGTTCGGCCTTCGACGGCCTGTCCGAGGGTCTCAAGCAAACCCTGAGGGGCTTGCGCGCGGTCCACGCCAAGGCCCAGTCCTGGCATGCCGACACCCGGCCCGACCGGGCGGTCGATGTCGCCGAACTGGCGCGTGTGGATGCGGAATACAAGGACCGCGTCTGCGTCCACCCGGTGGTCAAGCGCCATCCGGAGACCGGGCGCGAGATCCTCTTCATCAACCCCACCTACACCGCGCATTTCGAGGGCTGGAGCTATGAGGAGAGCCGGCCCTTGCTGGACTATTTGTTCGCCCAGGCGACCAGCCCCGAAAACACCTGCCGCTTCCGGTGGGATGCGGGTTCCATCGCCTTCTGGGACAACCGTTCGGCCATGCATTACGCGCTGAACGACTATCACGGTCAGAGCCGCATCATGCATCGCGCGACGATCTACGAGGCCGGCACCGCCTGAGACGCGCCTTAGGCAGGCCCCATATCCCCCAAGAACCGCAGAAGCGACGGTGCGACGGTGGTGTTCGGTTCCTCGTCCACCCGCCGGCGCAGGGGGTGGTCATCGGCGTAGGTGAACCAGGAATGGCCCGCGCCCGGGATCCTGAGGGCTTCCACTTTGGCGCCCTTTTCGCTCAGCGCCGCGACGAATTGCTCCGACTGCACGTGGGGCACCCGCTTGTCCTGATCGCCGTAAATGATGAAGTAGCGCGCGGTTGGAGGGTCCGCCATCTTCTGTAGCCGGTGTACGGGGGAGAAGTCTTCGTACGCGTCTTTCATCTCGTCATACGGTTTCCCCATCAGGCTGACCACGGGATCGTCGCTGCGCTCCGGCGGCTGCGTCGCGCGCCACCACGCGGGCAGGTCGTAGATGCCGTAGACGCCGACCACCGCGCGAACGTGCCTTGCCGTCCGTTCATGGAGGGAGAGCATCGCCGCCATGTGACCGCCGGCGGAATCGCCGATGGCGCCGATGCGCGCCGGGTCGATCCGCAACGAGGATGCGTTTTTGAGAAGCCAATCCAACGACCGGCAGACATCGTCCCACACGCCGGGCCAGGCCGGGCTGACCTGGCTTGAAAGCCGGTAGTCCACCGCGATGACGGCGTAGCCCCGTTCCGCGAGCCAGGGGCCCCAACTCTGATACTGCCGTTGAGAGCCGTGCTGCCAGGCGCCGCCGTGCAGGCAGAGGAGCGCCGGGTGCGGGCCGGCCCCTTCGGGCAGGTAGGTGTCGAGGCAGAGGTCTCCCTGGGGCCCGCCGCCGTAGGGCACATCGTGGCGAATTTGAGCGCTGGCGTTGGTCTGGCTATTCATGACTCTCGTCTCATCCGTTTCGGCCGTGTCTTGGGCGAGCTGGGAGCTCCGGTTCGATGGCCCCCGCCACTTTTTCCCGCCCAGCAGGCTACCAATCTCCGGGCCCGGCGACACGGTATTTCGGCGAACGGCCGTGCGGAGCGAGGCCGGATCGGCGGCGACACGTTGTTCGCCAATATGGGCTCGGCCTTCGACCGCCTGTCCGAGGGTCTCAAGGAAGCGCTCCGGGGGCTTCGCGCGGTCCATTCGAAGGCCCAGTCCTGGCATGCCGACACCCGGCCCGACCGGGCGGTCGATGTCGCCGAACTGGCGCGTGTGGATGCGGAATACAAGGACCGCGTCTGCGTCCACCCGGTGGTCACGCGCCATCCGGAGACCGGGCGCGAGATCCTCTTCATCAATCCCACCTACACCGCGCATTTCGAGGGCTGGACCTACGACGAGAGCCGGCCCCTGCTGGACTATTTGTTCGCCCAGGCGACCAGCCCGGAAGACACCTGCCGCTTCCGGTGGGATGCGGGCTCCATCGCCTTTTGGGACAACCGTTCGGCCATGCATTACGCGCTGAACGACTATCACGGTCAGCGCCGCATCATGCATCGCGCGACGATCTACGAGGCCGGCACGGCTTGAGACGCACGGCGTGATTCACGGGTTTCTCCAACCGCCGCTTGGCTGGTCGCGGCCGTTGGATTAACGCCCGGATGGTTCGCTTTTCGCCTTGTTAACCTGATGTTCCCACATGACCCAAAGCGGACGTAACGCGCTGACGTCATTTTCCGGTTCATCTTCTCAAGACAAACCGGTTCGAGAGACCGAGAGCAAGTCTATTTAAGCTTGGAAGTTATACCCAAAGCAGTGTTGCCAATCACTTTTGCTTCCCTGGCTGAGCTTCTGATGGAACGAAACGGATGATCCAGAATATGAACTGAGCGAACCATGCTCAGCCACTGCGCATTCTTGAAGACACGACGAGCCATTAATGAATGATCGAGCCTCAATTTTCTATATCGGTGCTTTTCGTTGAATTCATTGATGGCCAGCAGTTCGCCGCACCAATCGTTGAACCAAATCCCCGACACGTCATCAAAATATGACCAGAATACGGGAAGATATTCTTCACGGTCTCCCTCGAATATCGCAAGCGCATCTACCGTAGAGGAATAATAATCCAAATCAAAAACAACGTACCCGATCGGTGATTCTTTATCTAATTCTTCCAAAAATTTTGGAACCGTTTCCTTTACGTCACCAATTATCAAAGAAGCAAAACTAGGCAGAGAATTTTTTAGGGCATCGGGGTTGACCATTGGGTAGTCGCCAGACTGGAACATTTCCGGGTGGTCGCGGTAATCGATTGGACTCGGCAGCCCCTTCCCCACATCAAACCCAATAAGGCGAAAGGATATGCCCGTCTCTTTGGTTACTGCTTCACAGATTTGGGCTAGGTTCATCAGCCCGGCACCCGACGCCACGCCAAACTCCACAACGGTTACTTGCTTTGCGCCAACCCTTTTTGCAATGTCGGCGGCCTCCAGAATGCCAAATGCATGCTGCCGCCTGCGAACTTGATCAAACAATACTTTTTGGCGATAACTTCCGAACAATTTTATGAATGCTGCCGTGAGGATCACGTGCATTGGTGCACATAAATATTCCAATGCAAAATTTCTCCTCAACTGGAGCAGTGATGGTCCCGTTCTTTTCATCTCGACTTCCCTCGCCAGGAGCTATTCACATTTCAAGAATTCAAACGACGAATTACTTTGTGAATTTTAATGATACAAGGCAGCCGCGGTGTGGTGACGCAATTGATATCGGTTTGGGAAAGAATGAACAATAGCACGAGTGTTTGATCATGCAGGCCATTGGGAATCTGCTGTCTTGAAGTGAACAACCCCCTCGATAGACTCCCCGTGGGCGGTTGAATAGACTTTCGCCCCTGAGGTGGGCCGGAAACACGGAGGGGTAACATGTCGCGAATTCCTGTACTCAAACGAGAGGATATGGATGCGGATCAGCAGCGCGTCCATGACGAAATCTCAGCGACGACAACGGGGCGGGTTGGCCGGGGCCCGGCGATCGGCTTCGCCTATTCCCCGAGCTTGTGGGAGTGCCACAACGCAACGAGCAAGCATCAAGCGAGCTGCTCCTTGACCCCCGTCCAGGTCCGCATCGTGTCGCTCATGACGGTGCGCCACTGGAACGCCGCCTATCCGTGGAGCGCACAAGCCCGTTCGGCAATGAACGCCGGCGTCGACCAGGCGGTGATCGAAGCCATCAATGCCGGCGAGCAACCGGATTTCACCGACAGTGCCGACGAAATGGTCCATGCGGTCGTAGGCGAGCTTCTGGAAACGGGGACCCTCGGCGCCGACACGTTCAAGGCCGCCGAATCGACCCTTGGCTACCGGCGCCTCGCCGACGTCGTCGGCGTGATCGGCCACTTCAGCGAAACGGCAATGATGGCCAATGTCGCCGGCGCCGAACCACCGGCTGACGCGGCCTCCAAGATCAAGAATTAAGTGCGGCGTTTGCCGCTGTCCGCTGGCTTCGCGCGGCAATTCGCCCGCCGGCTTGCCCTGTCAACCTGATGACCGCTTGTGACCCGAAGCGGACAATGGCGCCGTTGGCACACGGGATGCGGCGACTTGAGATAAGCGGTCAAGCGCGGATCTGAACGAGATCGACAACTCGGCGCACATCCTTCGTCTCGCGGGCCACTTTCAGTGCCTTGTCATGCTCGCGCCAGGATCGCGCTCGACCCAGCAGGTAAACCATGCCGAAGGGATCTACGGCAACGCGGTAGTTGACGTCAGCGACACCATCAGCACCGAAAAGGTTGATACCCACCCGAGCATCCAGCACCAAAGCATCGGACCAATCCATGAGCCGGCGTTTGTTTGTCTCCTGCTCGCTCGGCGACATGTACCTCACGTGCCAATACAGCTTCTTGACGCCCTTGATCTTCTTTACGCCCGCGAGGAACTTTTGGTAGAGCCTCTTGTCGTCGAACAAGCCGGTGATCAGAAGTTTCTGCTCGTAGATTTCGGTCGAGGCTTTGATGGTGCCGAGCTCCGCCATCAATGAGTTCACTTTGATGACGATCTCATTGTCCACGGCAATGTCATCCGCCGAGCGCGCCTCGATGGCACGATCCACCAGTGTCTTGGGCGACAAAAGGATGTCCGCCGGCGTACATGCCGCCAGCACAGCAGCGAGCAGGGTTGATAGGCATAGGGTCCGCCCGAACATGACAAGAAACACCGTCTTGATTGTCCTTCCCAAGCACTCGATTTTATGTGCCGAGGTCTTAACCAATTTCTAAGATGGTGCTCGCCACGACTACGCCTGGGCTACAGGGCGCCTGTAATTTCAAGCGGCAACCTCGGTTTCCATTTCGACAGGGATCGCCAGAGGAATTCTTAACTTTTTCGCAATAGAAATTGTCTTCGCAGGCTTGGTTTTGCCCGTTTCACGGCGATCGGCCGGAATGTTGCGAGGATAGCCATGATCCAGAAATTGACCATTCCTCTTTTGGCCGTCGTGCTGCTTCTCGGCAGTTGCGCATCTGGCGATACGACCGCGGAAAAGCGCGCAGATGTTCAAAAGATGCGCGCGGAAACCCTGGCAAGGCTCTACAAGGCCGAACCCGGCGCGCGGGAGCGGATCAAGAAAGCCGCGGGTTATGCCGTGTTCAGTAACGTGGGCGTCAATCTCATCCTGCTGTCGGCTGGCGGTGGTTGGGGCGTCGCGCATGACAACAAGACCGGCAAAGACGCTTATATGAATATGGGCTCCGCCGGGCTGGGACTGGGTCTAGGCGTCAAGGACTTCCGCGGCGTGTTCGTGTTCACGAAAAAGAAATCCTTGGACTGGTTTGTCAACGAAGGCTGGGATGCCTCTGCCCAGGCTGACGCCGCGGCTAAGGCAGGCGACAAAGGCGGCGCTTGGGCCGGCGCCGTGGACGTGGCCCCGGGAATCTACCTATATCAGCTAACAGAGCACGGCCTTGCGCTTCAGGCGACGATCCAGGGCACAAAATACTGGAAAAGTAGTTCACTGAACTAGCGCTTCTTCCTGGACGTCGTCTCAATCGGGCCCTCCCCCGCGATTGTGGAGCGGGAACCATCCATAAAGGTGGCCAATGACCGCTTCTATTGGTGGTCTCGACTGATCGAGGCAATACTTTATCTTGAACGGGAAAATGGCGCCCGGGTCTCTGCCATTTCCTTTAGAGGCTGCCCAACCCCGGGCCACTCGAAAATCGGCCTCCAGCGCCAGAGACCATAATCCCGTTGCACCACACGTCGTCAATGCACTAGCAATAAACTCGGATCACTCGATTGGGGCAAATCATACCTACGAACTGCATGGTTAGGTTAAATCTCGTAAGTATCTGATTGAAAGCCGATTATGGCCGATACGCCGATTTCGAAGAACATCCTGTTCCAATCCGAGCAGCATCCGCTTGTGCCACTCGAATTCGATAGCCGCGAGGGCTATCTCCTGTCCCTAATCCATCAGAAGGCCTACGCTCGGGCGGCGGAAATGACCGACGGCCTTGATGTGCTCGATGTCGGTTGTAACAACGGCTACGGCACGATGAAGATCGCTGAAAGAAGCGCAAGTGTTATCGGCGTGGACGTGTCTAGCCAAGCGATCGAGGCTGCCATCGCGACACACGCCAGACCCAACATTGAGTACCGATTAGTCGATGGCGCAGGCCTACCCTTCGGAGATAAGACGTTCGACCTCGTAACCAGCTTTCAGGTGATCGAACATGTCGACGTCGTCGAGCCTTATCTACGCGAGATCCGCCGGGTTCTTCGCGATACCGGGCAAGTCGTCTTCACAACGCCAAACCGCTGTATTCGGCTCGATCCCGGCATGACGCCTTGGAATCCATTTCACGTTCGGGAATACGAGGCGGCTGAACTCGAAGAGACGTTGCGTTCGGTGATTCCCAATGTCTCGGTAGAGGGCCTGTTCGCCGTGCCCGAGCTTTACAAGATCGAGTATGAACGCGTTCATCGGGCCAAGATGGCCGCACGAAGACCTCGTGCCGCGCACTTTAGGGGTACTGCACGCGCCGCCCTATTCGGCGCCGCTAAAGCCGTCCTGCCCAAAGGTTTCGTCAGTTTCCTGCGTAAGGCGGCCGCTGGTAACCCCGCCAACCGCCCAGTCGATGATGCCGAGTCTGCAGAGCTTTCCGAGTTCATCGCGAGATGGTCACTTTCGGACCTCTTCTATAGTGATGAAAACCTCGATGTGGCGCTCGATCTTATCGCGATCTGCTCGATGGAGCGCTGAAAAGGGGTGGCCCCCTACGAACCGTCAAGGTTTGCACGGCTGTTGGCTTCGGATTGGAAGAGGTGACGATGTCTTCTGGCCCCGCGTTGCTCGTTTATCGCGCTCTTGCAGGGATGGAAGATCGATCCGGTGGGTCGCAATAAACTGAGATCGCAGATCCCTAATTCCGGTTGTCGCTGTTTGAGTGGTTCCCGGCCGCGCCGCCGAGGGTTCGAGATGGAGGTGGCCTTGCGACGGGCTCTTCCGATGGCGAAAGGCCCTCACCATCCATAGGTATCCCAAAGCCGCCTTAACTGGACGTTGTTCTCGTCCGCATTGGAATTGAAAAGACACTCGGTTTGAGTGCCGGCCCAATAGAGCAACGGGAAAGCCTTGCCGACTTTCTTGTACCGGCTCCCCGCCCGGTGGGCTTGCCAAACGAACCACAAATCATCGGCATCGGGGCATAACTCGGTGAACGCCTGGATGTTCGTGACGTCCCGGTGTAGGCATCCGGGGAAGTAAAGGACACCGCCCAGCCCGGTGGGCATCAGGTCGGGCGATGGTTGCCGCGCCTTTTCGTCTTGCACGTCCCATTCCCACTCGCGGTATTCGGCGATGCTCGAGCCGATTCCTGCGGGCAGCCGGTGGGCGCGATGACAGACAATCGAAGGGTCGGCTGGATCAAACCCCTCGACCAGATCCTCCAGCCAGTCGGGTTTGTAAAAAACATCGTCGTCCGCCGTCGCGATGAAGGCTTCGGGATAGCGTTCGATAGCGAAGACCAGCTTCTTGAAACTGCGCACGTCGGGGACGGCTTCGATCCGTACGCCCATCTTTCGGACGGCTTCCGGCAGCAGCGGCACGTCCTGTTCGGCGAGCCAAAGGATGATTTTGTCCGCTCTGATTGTTTGATCCCTCAGGCTTTGCAGGGTGTATTGCAGTGTCGGGAACCGGCGCGGGAATGAGGTGAGGGAGATGATCAGTTCGCCGGGGAGGCCGTGCTGTCGGGATTGCTTTGCCCGACCGTAGGCGCGGTGGTACAGGACGAGTTGAAGAGCCGCAAGGAACCTTGCGGCGTGAGGCTTGCATGCAAGCGTCCACGCGAGTTTCTGGGCCAAGCCTTCCCACATCCCGCGATCATCGTCCGGACGGTCCAAAAATCAAGTTAATCCAGCGAACGGTCCGTTCCCGAATCGAATGTCACGTCTGGGATGGCTCAGACCGCAGGTTTGGCGGACGAGCGCGCCCAGAATCTGTTTAGCTCCAGAATCTGATTGGGTAAGGTCCGGCGGAATGCTCCTCTAACCTTTACGCCAATGGCACGCTGACCTAAGTTCCCACGCTGGCTCGCTTTTTTCTCCTTGCAGAGGCACATGATGGGGTCCAAATGAAAAACATCGAACTTTGGGAGCCCTCCAAGTACGTCATTCAAGGGGGCAGGCTCATGGCGTCGAGAGACACGCGGCATGTGGCGTTGGGATCGAGGCTGTGCGGGGATCTCGTGGCCGCAATGTATTGGGCCCATTTCAAGGATCATTGCCGTGGGCGCCTGTTGGACCTGGGGTGCGGCGCCGTGCCGTTCTTCGAGGCTTACCGAAGCCTGGTAGACGAGATCGTCTGCGTGGATTGGGGCGGATCCCTACATGATAGGACGTTTCTCGACTGCCAGGCCGATCTCAGCAAGGCGCTGCCCTTCGCCGACGAGAGCTTCGATACGATTATCCTGTCCGATGTCCTGGAACATCTGGCCGAACCCATGCAAACTTGGCGGGAAATGACGCGGGTTCTGAGGGTTGGCGGCAAGGTCCTGTTAAGCGTTCCTTTCTGTTACTCGCTGCACGAGCAGCCGCATGACTATTACCGCTACACCGAGTTCGCGCTGCAAAGATTTGCCAGATTGTCGGGTCTCGAGGTCGTAGTCCTGAAACCTACGGGCGGGGCACCGGAGATCCTCGCAGATATCCTGGCAAAAACCTTATCGGGGAAGGGAGGGCTTGGACGATCCGCAGCTTGGTTGGTCCAGCAAGCGTGCGGGAAATTCATCGCCACTTCATTCGGCCGCAGAGCCTCGACAGGCACGGCGCGGAATTTTCCCTTTGGCTACTTCATGATCGCGGCAAAAAGATAGCGCCGCGGAACGACCGCGAGAGAGAGCATTTATTGGTGTCTGATCGCCCCACAGCCGACGTTCGCCTTGGGCGAGCAGCCGATAAGAAATTGATGGCGGAATCGATGTGGGGTTGGCCCATTGGCCCGATCTTCGGCTTGGCCCCGAAGCGGACGCAATTTTTCCAACGGTCGTTTATTCTTGCTGCCGGCAACCGCGCTCAGACCCTGAAATCCTAGGAAATTGCAGAATGTTGGCGATCAAGGAAATGATCAAAGGAATTCCGTTCATCGGTGCCTTGGTGCGGCGAGGCTACAAGGCACTTACTACGCTTAAGGATGAACCTAAACCTCCTTTGCAATCCCACATTTATTGGGAAGAACGCTACACAAGCGGCGGAAACTCCGGTGTTGGTTCTTACGGAAAGTTCGCCCGGTTCAAGGCAGACGTCATCAATTCATTTGTCGAGGATAACGGCATCGGTTCGGTCATCGAGTTCGGCTGCGGCGATGGTCATCAGCTTAAATTGGCGAATTACCATCGCTACACCGGTTTGGATATCAGCAGGAACGCAATCGCCCGGTGCCGCGATATGTTCGCCCATGATGAATCCAAGACATTTCTTCTGATGGACGCATATACCGACCAAAAGGCCGATCTAGCTTTGTCGCTCGACGTGATTTATCACCTGATCGAGGACGATGTTTTCGAGGTTTATATGCACAAGCTTTTCGATTCAGCGACTCGCTTCGCCATAATTTACTCGAGCGATATCGATGAAAACAAAGGCTACGAGAACAGTCACGTCAGGCACCGAAAATTTACTTCCTGGGTGAAAGCCAATATCAAAGGCTGGAGCCTCAAACAGAATATTCCCAATTAGTATCCCTATGAAGGTGATTATCGGAAGGGCTCGTTCGCGGAATTTTTCATCTATGAAAAAACGGGTTGAGTAACTCACCGCAGCCAACATCGCAGCCGCCCCCGCGGCCAACAATTCTGGATGCGAACGTCGGCCGGTCTTTGATCGACGTCGGTGAGAGCTCCCTCCAATCTTGATCAAGATGAAAATGCCCGGGCCAAGTGCCGGAGGTCCACTGACCGGAGGAAGCGTGCCGACGGTCAGCTAGGTTGCCGGAGCCGGATGACGCGTCTTGCGGTACGTGCGAAGAGAACCAGCGCCGGCAGCGGATCGCGCCAGGTCAGGTAGGCGAAGGCCCGAATGCGGGGAAGGCGGCCGGCCAGGCGCAGGGCCTCGCGCAACAGGGAAATCCCTCGGCGGTTGGACCAGGCGGAAAACAGGTACGCCTCCAGCCAGATCCATCCCGCACCGTTCTTGGGGAGGGCCGCGGCGGGGACCGGGCGGTTGCTCCCCAGATGGTCCTCGTACAACGCCAGGGGCTGGTCGTGGCCCAGCGCCATGGACAGCGCCGTGGCGCGCACGAACCTGGGGTCGGCCTTGAGCACGTAGAGCTTGCCGTCGACGGTGCTGCGCTTGAATTCGAAGGTCATCGCCCCGCGATAACGTGAGGCCGCGGCCAGCCTTGCGGCGGCGTCGCGGGCTTCCGGATCGTCGGTGCTTTCGCAATAGGCGTTGGCGCCGAGCTCATAAGGATGCTTGAAGTCGCCTTCCCGGGCATAGAGCTGGAGCTTCTTGCGTTGGACGCAGTGCGCCAGGATGGCCGCGTGGTCCGTGCCAACCACCATGGAAACGCCGATGCACTGCTCCGCGCCGCCGGGGACGACTTCCTCGATCACCGGCATCTCGCCGGTGCGGTCGAAATAGTCGCGGCAGGCGCGGGCGAGGTCTTCGGCGGTGCGTCCCGCCGTGGCGACCCGCCGGCTCGAGCCCGGCGCGGCGGCGCCGATGTTCCAGAGCCGGGTTTTCAGAACGTGGTCGTGTCCCGAAAGGTCGAGCTCGTCCTCGATCCGGGCCAAATCTTCGCCGGTCGCCGGCCAATATTGCCGCGGCGCGTTGAGCCCGCAGTCCACCGCCATTTGGCGAAATAGAACCTTGTCCATCAAGGGTTCGAGAACCTCCCAGGCGGGCGAGGTCAGCGTAAAGCGGCGCGACAAGGCGTCATGCCGTTGCGCCACGGCCATCAGGTAGTGGTCGTTGGTGGGGATCACAACGCCGCCCTCTTGGCGTCCCAGGGCGGCCAGTTCATCCATGGCGGCGCCGGGATCCTGGCTGAGCTGGAAACGCGATCTAATCAGCCGGGAATGGCGCCACAGGACCGAGGTGGGGGCGAGGTGGTCGCAGACGTCGACGGGGATCCCGGCCCGGGCGAGGGAGCGAATGACCGCGGCGCTTCTCGGATGTTCGGTCCCGAGGACGAGCGCGCGGGGTCTGGGTGCTGCGGACACGATCGGTATGGGCCCAAGGTGTTATTGAAATCTTCGGTTCCCTGCCGCCTGCCGGATCGGACAGGGCGCTGCATGCTAGTCGAAGGGAAAGCCATGGAGCAAGGTCGATCGCCTGTTCGCCGCGCCCCCGCCGAGAGAATTTGACAAGCAACGGGCGCTCTCCCATAAGAGCAGCGGGGCCGCGCCCGACCCTGTGTGATCCGGCGTGCGGGTGAAGTGGGATATGGTTCGAGATTCACGGCCACAATCCGGGTCCGGCGCACCGCTTGTCAGCGTTCTCATTCCTGTCTTCAATCAGGAAGCCTATATCGCGGACGCCATTCGATCGGCACAAGACCAAACCTATCGGCACGTTGAAATCCTGGTCCATGACGACGGCAGCACCGATAGGACGGGCGCCATCGTCGAGGAATTGGCCGCGGCCGACCCGCGAATCCGTTTCACCCGCACGGCGCACAACCAGGGCGTGGCCGTTGCCCGCAATTTGCTCATCGCCGCCGCGCGCGGAACCTACATCTGTTGGCTGGATGCCGATGACATGATGGCGGCGGACAAGGTGATGACGCAATGCGCGTTCCTCGACGCCAATCCGCCGTTCGCCGCCGTCGCCACGGCGCTGCGTCCGATCGACGCCGCTGGGCGGCCCCTTCGCAAGGGCGGTCATCGGCGGCCCGGGGACGCCAGCGCGCGGATCTTCGTTCCCGCGTTCGCCACGGTAACGCTCCTGTACAGGCGGGAGGCGCTGCTGCGCGCCTATCCCTTGCGCCCCTTGAGGGACGGTTCGGACTTCGACCTGGTGCTCAGGGTTGCCGAGGGCGGCGAAATCGCCGAAATCCGCGAGGCCCTCTATATCCGGCGCTACCATGCCGGCCAGATGTCGCGGGCGGCGGCCAGCGGCCACATCATCGCCGTTGCCTCCAACATTTATCGCACATTCGGATTGGCGGATATCATCGACGACGCAACGATCAACGAAGCCGCGCTCCTGCGGCGAATCCTGAGCGACCGGCCGCTCCTTTTCGCCGCCATGCGCAACGGCGCAAGCGACCCTCGCCTCACCATGAACGAGGGATGGTTCGCACTTGTTCTGGTTCTCCTCCATACGGTTCGCCGGATCGGCACGCTGGGCGAGCGCTTGGGGGTCATCACGGAGTGCCTTCGCCATTCGCCCGGCGCATTTTTCCAGGTGGTTGGGTTCTGGCTGAGGCGTCGGCTCGCGCCTCCCTCGTAACTTGCCCGGGACAGACCGGTCGGCCCCGCGGATTTCCGAACTGGTTCCCTGGGGTTGCGCGAAAGCGGCGGCGAGCGGGCCGCCGTTCGTCGCGCAAACCAAACGCCCGCTTATCATTGTAAGCGGGCGTCCGGTCCGGGCCGCGGGCAGGCTCCGACAGTCCTTGAAGAGCCTCTACCGGGATCACGCGAGGTCGAAGCGATCCGCGTTCATCACCTTGTTCCAGGCCGCCACGAAGGCGTTGACGAACGCCCCCTGGTTGTCGTCACAGGCATAGACTTCCGCCAGCGCCCGAAGTTCGGAGTTCGAACCGAAGACAAGGTCCACACGGGTGGCGGTCCACTTCACGTCTCCGGTAGCGCGATCGCGCCCCTCGAACACATCGCCCGCGTCCGAGGTCGGTTTCCACTCGGTGCCCATGTCGAGCAGGTTCACGAAGAAGTCATTGGTAAGCGTCCCGGGCCGGTCGGTGAAGACACCATGCCGCGAGGCGCCGTGGTTCGCGCCGAGCACGCGCATGCCGCCGATGAGGACCGTCATCTCAGGTGCGGTCAAGGTTAGCAGTTGCGCCTTGTCGACCAGCAATTCCTCTGACGAAACAGAAAATGCCGTCCTCTGGTAGTTGCGGAAGCCGTCCGCGGGCGGTTCGAGAACTTCGAAGGCCTCCGCATCGGTCTGCTCCTGCGAGGCATCGGTGCGGCCCGGGGCGAAGGGAACCTCAACGTCGTGGCCGGCGTTGTTCGCCGCTTGCTCGACCGCGGCGCAGCCGCCGAGGACGATCAGATCGGCGAGGGAAACCTTCTTGCCGCCGGACTGGGCATCGTTGAACGCTTTTTGGATGCCCTCCAGCGTTCCAAGCACCTTCGCCAGTTGCTCGGGCTGGTTGACCTCCCAATCCTTCTGCGGCGCGAGGCGGATGCGCGCCCCGTTCGCCCCGCCACGCTTGTCGGAACCGCGGAACGTCGATGCCGAGGCCCAGGCGGTCGAGACCAGCTCCGAGACCGACAGGCCGGAAGCAAGGACCTTGCCCTTCAGGTCGGCGATGTCCTTCTTGTCGACCAGCGCGTGATCGACCGCGGGCACCGGGTCTTGCCAGAGCAGATCCTCGGCCGGAACTTCCGATCCGAGATAGCGCACCTTGGGCCCCATGTCGCGGTGGGTCAGCTTGAACCATGCGCGGGCAAAGGCGTCGGCGAAGGCGTCGGGGTTCTCGTGGAAGCGGCGGGAAATCGGCTCGTAGATCGGATCCATCCGCATCGACATGTCCGCGGTGGTCATGATCGGCGGGTGCTTTTTCGACGGATCGAAGGCATCCGGCACCATGAACTTCTCGGGGGCATCTTTGGCCACCCATTGATGGGCGCCGGCGGGGCTTTTTGTCAGTTCCCATTCGCAACCGAACAGGACGTCGAAATAGCCGTTGTCCCACTGCGTCGGTGTTGGGGTCCAAGCGCCTTCGAGACCGCTGGTGATCGCGTCGGCGCCCTTGCCGCTGGCATGGCGACTGTTCCAGCCGAGGCCCTGGGCTTCGATGGGCGCGGCTTCGGGCTCGGGCCCGACAAGCGCCGCATCGCCCGCACCGTGGCATTTGCCGAAGGTGTGGCCGCCGGCGGTGAGCGCGACGGTCTCCTCGTCGTTCATCGCCATGCGCGCGAAGGTCTCGCGCACGTCCCGGCCCGAGCCGACGGGGTCCGGGTTGCCGTTCGGTCCCTCCGGGTTGACGTAGATCAGGCCCATCTGCACCGCGGCGAGGGGATTTTCGAGCTCGCGGTCGCCGCTGTAACGTTCATCACCCAGCCACTCGGTCTCGGCGCCCCAGTACACGTCCTGCTCGGGCTCCCAGATATCCTCGCGCCCGCCGCCGAAGCCGAAGGTCTTGAAGCCCATGGATTCCAGCGCGCAGTTGCCGGCCAGGATCATCAGGTCGGCCCAGGAGATCTTGTTGCCGTATTTCTGCTTGATCGGCCAAAGCAGCCGGCGCGCCTTGTCCAGGTTGGCGTTATCGGGCCAGGAGTTGATGGGGGCGAAACGCTGGCTGCCCCGGCCGGCGCCGCCGCGGCCGTCGGCAATGCGGTAAGTGCCCGCGCTGTGCCACGCCATGCGGATGAACAGACCGCCATAGTGACCGTAATCGGCCGGCCACCATTCCCGGGAATCGGTCATCAGGGCATAGAGGTCCTTCTTGATGGCCGCGAGATCGAGCTTCTTGAACTCTTCGGCGTAGTTGAATCCCGCCGCCATGGGATTGGACAGGGATGAGTTCTGGTGAAGAATCCTGAGGTTTAATTGGTTGGGCCACCAGTCCTTATTTGAGTTGGTCCCGAGGCTCGTGGCCCCGTGCACGACCGGGCATTTGCCGGCGGTATCATTTGCGTCCATTGTTTTCCCCGTTTTGGTTTGGTGATTTGAGCGACCCAGAGGCCGCAGATCGTAATTCGACTTGAAAACAATGCAGTTTCATGACGAGCGCTCTACCAAGGTGCCAAGGATGCCGAACGCCCTTTTCGCCATGGACTGCTGTTGCCGATGTTCATACTGAAACAAGACTGAACCCGTGTCCCCGTCAGGCTAGATAGGACGGAATTAAACACACGCAGCTTGGACATGGGAATGTGTTCCTATGATGTCAATGTCTAATACGCATGTTTAGAATCTTTCAAAATTCAGCGTTCGAGTGGCGCGCGGCTTGGCAGGATGTGCCGGGACCGGTTGCCTTGGCCTAAGCCTTGAAGGTTCATGTCCTTTTTGGGGAATAGGCGGGCGCCGGATCAACCCGCCTTCTCTCGCGGCACTTTTCGACTAACATGGCGGCGGCGCGGCCGGTCCATGGGTGGCCCTGGACACGTCGTCGCTTCGATTGCGAGGGAGGTTTGAAAATGGTGCTGCGCGTCGTCCTGGCCCTTGCGGCAATCTATTTTTCGTTCGCGGCTTCGGCGCAAGACTTCGGAAATGGGCGATGGGTGGACCTCACCCATGGGTTCAATGAACGCTCGGTCTATTGGCCGACCGCCAGGATGTTCACCAAGACCGAGGTCTTCCACGGGCACACCAAGGGCGGTTGGTTCTATTCCGCCTACGACTTCCAGGCGGCCGAGCATGGCGGCACCCATATCGACGCGCCGATCCATTTCGCCGAAAACAGGAACACGGTGGACAAGGTTCCGCTCGGTCAACTGATCGGGCCGGGCGTCGTCATCGATATCTCACGCCGGGCCGCCGCCGACGTGGACTACCGCGTCAATGCTGCGGATATCCGGGCGTTCGAGGCGCAACACGGTCGCATTCCCGCCGGCGCCATCGTGCTGCTGAACACCGGCCGGGCGAAACTGTATACTGACCGCGCGCGATATATGGGCACGGCGGAGCACGGGGCCGAGGCAGTGGCCAAGCTGCATTTTCCGGGCCTCGGCGTCGATGCCGCGGAATTGCTGATCGCGCGCCGGATCGGCGCCGTGGGGATCGATACGCCGTCGATCGATTACGGCCAGTCCAAGGACTTCGCGACCCATGTGAAACTGATGACCAACAATGTTCCGGCCTTCGAGAACGTCGCCGAGATGGGCGCCTTGCCCGCGACCGGGACCACCATCGTGGCCTTGCCCATGAAGATCGAAGGCGGCTCGGGCGGGCCGCTCAGGATCGTCGCCTTCGTGCCGGCGCGCTAGCGGCCGAACGCCGCATCCGGTGGGGGCCGGCGTGAAGGGCACTACTCGTCCGGGGGCGGACGCCAGGGATTTTCAATGCCGACAATCAGGCAAAGCAAGGGAGGTGCATGGAATGAACCCGGTGATCGAACAATTCGCCAAGGCCTGTCACGACATCCTCGAGAACGACCCCGGGCCGGCGGGGCGCGAGCAGGTGCGCCGAAGGCTGGAACAGGTGCTGGTGGACGACAGCGTCGTCAGGGATTATTTCGGCCCGGGCGCCGATTCGACGCGAAACGTCCTTTATGAGGATCCGGACCTGGGCTTCTGCGTCATCGCCCATGTCTACAAGGACAAGCGGATCAGCAATCCCCACGATCACGCGGAATCGTGGGCGATCTATGGACAGGTCGATGGGGTCACCCACATGACCGAATACCGTTCGGTGGAAAAGCCCGTCGACGGCAAACCCGGCAAGGCCGAACCGGTCAAGACCTATGATTTGAAGCCGGGCATGGCGGTGGCCTACGAACCGGGCGTGCTGCACGCCCCGGTGCGCCACGAGCCGACCAAGCTGCTCAGGATCGAGGGCGTCAACCTGCAGGACGTGAAGCGCGACCGCTATGAAGAGGTCGGCTGAGCGGGGACTCCGCTGCTAAACCGAAAGGAGGCGCTGGACCGATCCAGTGCCTCCCTTGCGCCGATCGGACGCGGCCCAGCGACTTTTCTATTTCTGCTGTTATTTCTGCGCCGCCCTGGTCCGGTCCACGATGGCCTTGGGCGTGGCGTAGAGCTTGCGCAGAATTGCCAGCATCTCGTCGCCGGTCAGCAGATCGACCTCAAGCCCCTGCCGTTCGGCGTCCTGAATGAATTTGGGGTCCTTGACGGTGGCCGTGAAGGCGCCAGTCAGGGTCTTGGCCCGCGTGCTGCTCAGGCCCGGCGGCGCCGCGAACGGCCGGGAGAAGGTCTGTGAGGCCATGACCAGGGACAGGACCGCGCGGTCGTCTTCGGTCTTGGCCTTGTCGAGGATGAGCGGCACGTCTTTGTGCTTCGGGTGGCTGGTCAGCCCGATCTGAAACAGCACGTTGAGCTTGCCGGCCTTGTACCAGTGCCCGCGGCGCGACAGCATCGGCACCCATCCCCAGGCGCAGAAGCCCTGGACCTCGCCCTTTTCCATGGCGGCGAGGGCGGTGACGCTGTTGGTGTAGCCGAGGACGATCTTGAACTTGGTCCCAAGGACGGCGTTGAACACCTTGGGGTACACCGTCGCCGCCGAGGCCTGGCCGGTGGAGCCGACGATCAGTTCCTTCTTGAACAGGTCGTCCAGAGTCTTCACCGGCGCGGTATGCCAAGCGGCACAGGTCGAGATTTCCTGGGACGGGCTGCCGAGCCAGGTGAACTTGAGCGCGTCGAACTTGGTCAGCTTCTTCTTGCCGAGCAGGGGTTCGAGCGGGATGCTACGGCTGAAATTGCCGAAGACCGTGCCGTCCTTGGGCGCGACGTTATAGAGGTAATTCGCCGATTTGAGGCCACCGGCGCCCGGCTGGTTCTGCGGCACGAAGGTCACCGGAGCCGGCAGGTGCCGGCCCATGTGCCGGGCGAGGGTCCGCGCGAAAATGTCCGACGTGCCGCCCGTCGGGAAGCCGATGTTCATGCGGATTCGCTTGCCTTTGTAAAACTCCGCTTCGGTCTCGGCATGGGCGGCGGTGCCGCTCAAGGCTGCGAGTGCGAACAAAGCGGTGATATGGAATGACGCCCTGGTGGTCCCTTTCATGGCAGCTTTCTCCTTGCGTGGGTTTATTGGTGTGGGCCTTATTGGCTGGCCCGTTAAATCGCCCTCGGGGCGATTGATCCGCGCTTGGCGAACCCGACGAACGATAGTCCAATCGGCGGGTTGGGAATAGCCGAATGGGGCTATAATATTTCAAATGGAATTGTCGCCGCAGGGCCGCCGACAAGGCTGACCGACCCGGTTCGGATCAGCCCCGGTCCGCGCCGAGGCCCCGGTCCGCGCCGAGGCCCCGGAAAAGACCCCGAAGCCCACACGAGGGCACGGCGGCATCCGGCGCGGGCGGCCGAGAGGGGGATCTGGCATGAAGACGAACATCATTGTGGCTTCGGGTTTGGCGGCGGTGCTCGTCCTGCCGGTGGTTCCCGCGGGCGCCGCAGACGCCCTGACGGCGTTCCAGAAGAAGGTCCGGGCGGTGATGGACATGCCCCACCGGAGCAACAAGAACCGCTTGCGGGACCGCAATCGCGATCCGGTCAAGGCGCTTCATTTCTGCCGCATGCGCGACGACATGACGGTGCTGGACTGGGCGCCGGGGCGCGGCTGGTATACCGAGATCCTGGGACCTCTGCTCAAGGACAATGGCCTGCTCTACGTCTCGACCCAGGCGGCGCGCCTGAAGCGTCTCGACGGCTTGCTCAAGAAAGAGCCGATGTCCAAGGTGCGGAAACTGCCCGTCGACGTCATCCGCCATCCGGTGTCCCACGACATCACCGCCAAGAACCTTGATTTCGGACTGACCGGGGTCGACCTGGTGCTGAACTTCCGCGAATACCACAATCTCGACCCGTCCACCCGGCTCGATTTCAACCGCGCCGTCCACAAGGCGCTGAAGCCCGGCGGGTATTACTGCATCATCGATCACACCCGCCGCCACATGGAGCCCGACACCAACGAGAACCGCCGCCGGGTCGATCCCGTCCTGGCGATCAAGGAAGTGCAGGCGGCGGGGTTCGAGTTCGTCGATTTCGCGACCTTCTTCCTGCGCCCCGACGACGAGCTGCGCTTCGAGGTCGGGCGGCGCACGGTCCGGGGCAATACCGACCGCTTCACGCTGCTGTTTCGCAAACCGGCGCCTTGAGCCTCCGCCGCGTCCGTTGGGACCGGTTTGGGACCAATAAAACTGATCACTGATCAAACCGCGGAAAACCGGGGCTCTTGACGGGGAACTCGGTGAAAAGGTAAAGTTTGAACGTTGCTCAATTAGGTGGATTCCAACGCCCCCATGGGCCGGCGCACCGACCACACACGCGAACAGATTCACGATCTCGCCCTGGCCGCGGCCCGTCGCATCGTCGCCGCGGAGGGCTTGCGCGGGCTGACCGCTCGGCGGGTCGCGCGGGAGATCGGCTATACCATCGGCACGATCTACAATTGCTTCGAGAATCTCGACGATCTGATCCTGCAGATGAACGGCGAGACGCTGGATCTGCTCTACGGCGCGATGACGGAAAACGCCCTGCCCGACGGCCCGGAAAACGCCCTGCGCGCGCTGATCGCCCGCCAGCTCCATTTCGCCGGGCGCAACCCCGGCCTGTGGGCCGCGGTGTTCTCTTACGAGGCGCCGCCCGACCAGGAGGTGCCCGTCGCCTACCGCCAGAAGATCCGCCGCCTGCTCGGCCTGTTCGAGCTCGCCCTGGCGCCGCTGCTGCCCCAAGGAGCGGCGCACCGCGCCGGCCACATGGCGCGCACGGTGTGGGTGGCGCTGCAGGGCTTTTCCGCCCTCGCCGCATCGGAGGCGCCAGGCGCTGCCGAACCGGCCCAGGCGTTGGCCGATACCTTCGTCGCCGGCTTCATCGGCGGGCTGCCGGTGACGGCCCGCCAGCCGGGCGCCTTCGGCTGAGGCCGGTTGCCGCCAAATCGGGAAAATCGCAACCTAGAGCGTCTGGCCGAGCCGCCCCAGGCCGGCATCGGGGGCGAAATCGCCCAATTTGCCCTTCAGCCGCGTCAAACCGGCCCACAGGGCGGCCTGAACCGAGGTGACGGCGGGTTTGCCCAGGGCATCCTCGATCGGTCCGATGGCGTCGGTCTGGGTGGTGTTGGAACCGCTCAGGACGATTGCATCGGCCTCCGGCGTGTCGTGGGCGCGGGCGGCCTGGACCCAGGTCTCATAGGGGGTGGCGGCGGTGATCGGCCCGCCGCCCAGCGCCAGGCCCACCGCCGCGGTGAGCTCGAACCCCTGGTCTTCGAAATAGGCGCGCTCCTCGGCCGTCGGCTTGTCGTCGAACGGGGTGATGAGCAGCACACGGCGGACCTCCAGCGCCCGGAGCGCCTCCATCAGGCCCTGGGTCGCGGTATAGGCGGGAATGCCGGTGGCATCCTCGATCCCCTTGATGCAGCGGCTTTCGGCCTCCGCCCCCAGGGACATGACGAACCCCGTGGCCTGCAGGTCGATGACATCGACCTTGGCCTGGGCCACCAGGCGCGCCACCTCCGCGGCCTCGGCCGCGGTCTCGGCGAAATCCGCCCGCACCTGGGAGGCCATGTTCATGCGGGTCGGGTGAACGGCAAGCGCCGCCGGCGCCAGCGACCGGAAGAACGGCTCGACACAGAGGTTCGAGGCCGAAAGGATGAGGCCGAGGCGGGCCTTGATCGGAACGATGGCCATGGATGGGCTCCTCGGTTCAGCCGTCTTCGCCGCTCGAGACCAGGCGGGGCTTCGGCGTTTCGGGTGGCGTTTCGGGTGGCGTTTGCGGCGGGGCGAGGGCGGCTTCGGCATCGTCCTCCGCCATCTCGATCTCGCCGATCTTGTCGGCACGGGAGGTGATCTTGCGGGCCGACGTCTGGATTTCGCCGATG
>Ga0224512_10001039_pt1 | contig 27675 bp, 22 predicted proteins | sample SF_May12_sed_USG_4_FD_169103 | JGI IMG/M metagenome (GOLD analysis project Ga0224512, IMG submission 169103) | Sediment microbial communities from San Francisco Bay, California, United States - SF_May12_sed_USGS_13 | ecosystem: Environmental > Aquatic > Marine > Sediment | place: USA... | reverse complement strand
ATCGGCGAGCTGCCGCCGGCCGCGCAGGCCAAGCTGCTGCGCGTCCTCGAGGAGCGCCGGGTGACGCGCGTGGGCGGCGAGCGTGCAATCAAAGTGGACGCGCGCGTGATCGCCGCCACCCACCGCAACCTCGAAGCGGACATTGCCGCCGGGCGCTTCCGCCAGGATCTCTACTACCGGCTGAACGTGCACACCCTGCACGTACCGCCGCTTCACGACCACCGCTCCGACATCCCCGATCTGGTCGAAGCGCTACTCGCGGCCACGTGCGAGCGCTTCGGCGTGCGCCGCAAACGCGTCGCCCCCGACGCGCTGGAAGCGCTCATGGCGCACGACTGGCGGCGCAACAACGTGCGCGAGCTGCGCAACGCCATCGAGCGCATGGTGATCGCCACCGACGCCGACCTGATCGGCGCCGCCCAAGTCCCCACCGAGGTGCGCGGCGACCAACCGCCCCGCCCCGCCGCAGCCGCGTCGCGCACGCTCAAGGAACTCAAGGCCGAGGCCGAGCGGCAGATCGTCGTCGCCGCCCTCGAGCGAAACGAGTGGAACATCACGCAGACCGCGCGGGAGCTCGGCCTCGCCGACCACGCCAGCCTGCTCAAGATCATGCGCCGCCACCGCCTGAAGCGGTCGTGAGCGGGCGGCGTCACCTCAGCAGCACGAGTCTTCTGGTAATCGCGCCCGTGGCCGTCTCCAACCGGCAGAAGTAGACGCCGGAAGGAACCGGGCCGCCTCGGGTGTCCCGGCCGTCCCACGTCGCGCGGTGGCCGCCGCCGGGCCGCCAGCCTTCCTCGAGCGTGGCGACGAGCCTGCCCCGCGCGTCGTAGATGCGCAGGTCCACGGGCGACGCCGCGGGCAGTGTGTACGCAATCACCGCGCGTGATGCGAAGGGGTTGGGGTAGGTACGCAGGATCGGCGCAACGGATGGCGGTTTAGCCGAAACGCCGGTGGGGGTCTCGACGAAGACCCACCCCACCATATCGAGCTCTTCATGGGGAATGCAGTAGTAGCGAACGGTGTCCGGCTCGGTGAACACGAACTCGAAGCTCGGCTTGTAGGCGCTGATGATCCCGTTGAAGAGGTCGCCGGAAGTGGGGTCCTGGCTGCCGTAGCCGCTCGTGACGGTGTGGAGGCCCGCATTGGTCCAGACCCAGCGTACCGTGTCGCCGGCGACGATCGACAGATAGATGGGGTCGAAGGCAAAGCCGATCTGCACGACGGTGTGTGTCGTCGCGCGCGCGGGCATGACGCCCATGAGGAGCGAGAGGACGAGGGCCGTGATGGGGGTGGGCAGGGCGCGCATGGCAAGTCGCGTGGAGCCGACGGTGCCTTACCGTACGCGGGGCGCTGGTGCCTCGTCAAGGTGCCCACGAGAAAGGTGTCCCATAGGACACATCCGAGGCGATCGATGTGTGTCCTGCTGAACACATTTCCCTCCGGATCGCCCCACTTGTTGCGGCCGACCATCATTGTAACATAAGTATTTACAATAGGTTAATGTACTAAGGGCGAGTCTGCCGCGCGCTGGCCGGGCGCTTGCGCTTAGGGATGTACGAAGCAATCGAGTCACCGGGCCCGGAATGGGCCGTCAACGCAAGGGAGGTTCGCCATGTTCAAGTCCATCATGAGCCGTCTGATTGCCGGCATCGCGGGCGTCGTGCTACTCGCGGTCCTGTCGGCTGCCATCGCGGGATGCGGCGGCGACAAGCAGGAGGCAAAGAAGGAAGTCACCGTCCGGACGAAGCAGCCGGTCACGCCGCGGCCAGCCCCCGTCACGCCGAGCGCGGAGGTGGCGCAGACGCCGGCGCCGGTCACGCCGCCGGCAGCGCCTGAGCCGCCGCGGGAGGTGACCTTCGAGGAGTCGGAAGCCGCCTACTTCGACGGGCGCTACACCGAGGCCACCGAACTTTTCACGCGCTACACCGAGCGCAAGCCCGACAATCCGTGGGGGCACTACATGCTCGGTCTCTCGGCGTGGAAGGCCGGGAGCCATGAGACCGCCGAGCAGGCGTTCGAGCGCTCGCTCGCGCTCGACGGGGGCCACGTCAAGAGCTGGCTCAACCTGAGCCGCGTGCTCCTCGAAACGAGTCGTCCGGAAGAGGCGCTGGTCAGCATCGACGAAGCCGTGGCACTCGATCCGCAGTCGGGCACCGCGTACCGGCTGCGCGGCCGCGCGCTCCATCAGATCGGACGCACCGACGACGCCATCGGCGCCTACCGCCGGGCGATCGAGCTCGATCCGCGGGACTCGTGGGCCATGAACAACTTGGCACTCGTGCTCATCGAGGGCGAGCGTTGCGAAGACGCGCTGCCCGCACTGGCGCGGGCGGTCGAGCTGCGCGACGATGTCGCTGTCTTCTTCAACAACCTGGGGATGGCGCTCGAGCGCACGGGCCGCTTCCGCGCGGCCGAGGAGGCGTACGCGAAGGCGACGGCACTCGACGCAACGCACGAGAAGGCCGCCGAGAACCTCGCCCGCATCGCCGAGGTGCGGGAGGATCTGGACGTCATACCCGTGGATCTGGCCGCCCTGGCGCAGCGCTTCGCCGAGGAGATCGAGGGTACCTCCACGCTCGCGTCCGACACCGCCGATGACGCCGCCGTGGATGCGATCGCCATGGAGCCGTCGACCGTTCTGCGCGAGACCGAAGCCGACTCCACCGGTAGCGGTCCGCGCTGACGCCGCCCGCGCGGCGTTTCGGCTGGAGGCAAAGAAGGAGGGCCCTTGCGGGCCCTCCTTGCTTTTGTGATTAAGGCCATTCCGGACTTCCCGTTGGTATATGGCACGTCCCCTTCTCTCCTTGCTTGAGCTCCGGCGAGCGTGGGGCCGCGATGAGCCAAGTTGTGAGGAGCAACTGCACGCTGCGCCTCAAACTGTCTACGAGGCGTTGACGCGGTCAGCGCCGGAGCCGATCGCGCAACCAGCCCTTGATCTGCCGGGCGCGCAGCCGCGCGAAGCGCCAGTGCTCGTGGAAGAAGGGCGCCGGATCACTCCACCGGAACACGTCGGCGTGGATTCCCGGCGCGAATCCGGACAGGTACTGGAGCGTGGCGCGAGGCTTTCCGACCCGCGCCCCGGTGGCGGGTGGGTCGCCGCCGCCGAAGTAGTCGAGGAGCGACTCCAGGTCGCCGGCGTGCCAGCACGTGCGGCTCCCCGTGCGGATCGGTCCCGGCGCGGGAACCTCTCCGTGCAGGAAGTAGCGGTAGATCCACCAGGGGAAGTCCCAGCCGGCGTCGATCGACCCCTGCACGGATCCCCAGAGGCGGCCGTTGGTCTCCATGTACCAGAGCCGTTTCTGGTCGTGGCTCACGAAGAAGGCCAGGTGTGCCACGCCGTCCCATTCCAGCGCGCGCATCATGGCGCGCGCGTGCCGTTCCGCCTCGGGGTGGAGCGGCACGATACGGCGCAGCACCCCGAGCCCGCGGAACCGCCGCAGCGAGTGGTACTCGTGGATGGCCACCGTATCCCCGCGCGCGGCGAAGCAGCAGAGGTTGTGGACGTAACCGACGGCGCATTCCTGGAACAGCGGATAGACGCCGTGCGGGCAGTAGCGCGCGATCAAATCGCGCAGCTCGCGCTCGTCGCGCGCGTAGGCGACGCGGAAGGGGAAGCGTGGCGCGTCGGGATTGAGGTTGTCCGGCGGCTTCATGACGATGGGGAAGCCGAGGTGCGCGATCATCTCGGGAATCTCGCCAGGGGCGCGAAGCTCGTACTGGCGCGGGCAGGGGATCCCCAACTCGCGCGCGAGGGTGAGGTTGCGGCGCTTGTCGAGGACGTTGGCGACGGACTCGGCGCCGGCCGTCGCCAGGCGCGCGAGGGGCTCGATGCGGTCGCGGTATCGGTTCAAGACGGCGAGCGTGGCGTCCGGAACTGGGATGACGAGGCGCACGCCGAAGCGCTCGACCATATCGTGGACGCAATCGATGAAGCCGGCGGGATCCTCGGCGGGGGAAGGGTAGAGCGCGGTGAGCTTCGCGCAACGCGAGCGGAAGGTCACCTCGCGCGACTTGCCCGCCACCACGAAGGGGACGCCGCGCCGCGCCAGCGAGCGCGCTACGGCGAGCCCCGTTCGCGACTCGCCGCCGGCGATGAGCACTTCGGCTTTTTCGAAAGAGCGCGTGCGCCGCAATACCGGCTCAGTTCGTGTTGCCCACGTGTCCCGTTGTGCCGCTGGGGGCGGCGTTCGATGCTCCGCCTTTGGCCGCCGCGTCCCGCTTCGGCTAGGTGAGATTTCGATTCTACAGAGCCGACCCCGTGGCGTCAACGGCCACCCCAGTCGTCGCGCGACTGTGCTATGATGTCGTGCCGGTGTCGGCGTTCTCGAAAGGACAAGGAGATCCGTGAAACAAACGAAGGACATCGCCGCGCGCACTCATTCCGGATCGGAGCGATGGTCGGTGGCCTCCCTGGAGTGGGCTTGCGGAACCGCGCTGGTGGCGGCGAGCGCCGACTTCATGGTGGGGGTGGTGGCGGGTGGGACGAGCTATCGCGAGCCGGCCACGGCGCTGGCCAGCCTGGCGGCGGCGGCCGGTGTCGCCTTTGTCGCGTATCTCGCGCTGCGCGCGCTCGCCGGGCTTGCGCTGCGCGGGCGAGCGAACGCCAACTCACAGTCCGCGGCGGTAGGGTTCTTCGTCGCCACGCTCTTCGCGATCGTGAGGATCGACGCCATCGAGGTGGCCCCGTCGGCCGTGCTCGACACGACCATCGCGCTCGCCGTCGCGGCCGCGGTGGCCGCGTGTGGCTACATGGCGGCCGAGCGGGCGCGCGCTACCGGGGGGCGGGCTCCCGCGCGCGTAGCGCGCGCGCTTCCAGCTCTGGCGCTGATCGCCGCTGCGCACGCGTGGATCGGTTTCGTGGGGATCGGCGACGTGACTTCGCTGCGCTTCGCGCTGGCCAGCGTGCTGGCGCTGATCGTGGCAGTCGGCGTCTTCTTGGTCGCGTGGGCCGCGCCGCCGCGTCGGGCGCAATGGGTGGTCGTCGCCACGCTCGTCGTCGTGATCGCCGCTGGCGCGGCGGGCATGGCGCGGGTGGCCAGCGCCGGTCCTCGCCACGGTGCTTCGCGGACGGACCACGGGGTCCGTCACGTCGTCCTGATCACAATGGATACGCTGCGCCGGGACGCGCTCTCGTGCTACGGCTCCGAGACGGTGCGCACGCCCAACATCGATTCCATCGCGCGCGACGGGTGCCTCTTCGAGAACGCCGTGTCGCCGTCATCCTGGACGCTGCCCGCTCTTGCTTCGATGATGACGGGACTGCCAGCGTCGGTGCACGGCGCGACGCGCACGAATTCCGTCATCCCGCCCACGATGCGCACGCTTGCGGAGTACTTCCACGACGCCGGCTACCTGACGCAGGCCTTCGTCACCAATGCGGTGCTGGCGCCGCATCGTGGGATCGCGCGGGGCTTCGCCGAATATGCGCTGGCACACGGCGCGTGGCGTGCACTCAGTCTCGGCGAGACCATCGTCGAGGCCCTGACGCCGGCCCCGCTCCCACGCAAGGCCACGCCGGCGGAGCTCACGGATGCCGCCGTCGCGTGGGTGGACGCACACCGGGACGACGACTTCTTCCTGTGGGTCCACTACCTCGACCCGCACTTGCCGTACGAGCCACCGGCACACTTGGTCGAGGGCGGCGCTCGCGACGACCTGGGCACCGTGCTCCGCGTGGATTCGAACACGCGCACCTCGATGAGCACGTTCGGCGACGCCGAACGGCGCGCGTGGGCGCGCTCTCTATACGACGGGGAGGTACGCTGGGTGGATGTACAGATCGGCCGGCTGCTGAGGACACTTCGCGAGAGCGGAATCTACGAGGACGCCCTCGTCATCTTTGGCTCCGACCACGGCGAGGAGTTCTGGGATCACGACGGCTTCGAGCACGGGCACACCCTCTACGGCGAGCTGGTCGACATGCCCCTCATCGTCAAGGGACCGCGCGCGCGCGGCGGCGTGCGCCTTGATGCGTACGTGACGACCGCCGACGTCATGCCGACCATTCTCGATATCTGCTCCATCCCGTTCGACTCGACGGAGTTCTCCGTATCCATGTCACGCAACCTCGACGGGACCGTCCCGGCGCCCGGCGGGCGCACGCTCTACTCCGCGGGCACCCTGTTCGCCAGCGAACGCGAGGCGGTCGTGTTCGAGGGCGTGAAGTACATCCGCTCGGCGGTTACCGGGCGCGAGGAGCTCTACGACTTGCGGCGCGATCCTCGGGAGCTGCGCTCGCTGGTGGCGGTGGAAGCGGGGCTGGTGGCACGCGTTCGCGTTCTGATGGAGGAGCACCTCGTGCGCGCCGAGGCGTACTGCCGGGACCACGGCGTCACCCGGACCACCGTCGAGATGGACGCAAACGAACTGCGGCAACTCCGCGCGTTCGGCTACCTGTAAGACGCCCTCAGTAAGTCCAGGACACGGACGTCACGATGCCGTAGTCCTTCTTCACCTCTCCCGTGGAGGGAAACTTGCTGTCGTAGCTGAGGTAGTAGCTCAGGTCGAAGAAGAAGTCGCTCACCAGCTCGTGGCGGAGCTTGATGTTGAACTCCAAGCGATAGCGCTCGCTCTCGGTGAAGCTCGGGAAGTACGTGAGGACGGTGTTGATGTCCGACTTCGGGGAATCGTACTTGAAGAAGGAGTAGCTCGTCGTCAAGACCCCCTCGATGCTCTCCTGCGTCTGAGTCGTATCGGTGCCGAGCTCGGAGTTGAGGGCGACACCCGCCGTGATCTGGAGCATCTGCCGGTTGCTGCGTATCGCGTTCACGCCGGAGCCAAGGCTGCCGATCAGCCGGCGCCGGAGACCGATCCCGTCCACTTCTTCCGGAGCAGCCGGTTCCACGTCGTTGAAAACTTCCCCTTGCGCGATGTCTCCTCGTCCGTTCCCTTGTCCGTGACGATGGCGTTGGCCTTGGTGTCGACCAGGTTTCGCTCCGTACGAAAGATGTTCGCCCAATCGAAGGTGAGCTGCGCCACGCTGCTGGCCCGCGTGTAGCTGAAGCCCAGGCTGAGCGAGCCGTCGAACCGGTCCAAGAACGATTGCTCGATGGGCGTGATCGAGACCACGTTGACGAGATCGAGCGCCGCCACCGCGTCGACGCCCGTCACGCGCATCACCGAGTCTCCCTGTTCCAGGTGGGGCGTGCCGAAGAAGCGGGCGCCGCTCGACACCTCGACGCGGAAGTAGTACCCGCTCTCGAGCCCGATTACCTTCTCCCACTTAATGTCGAGGGTGCCCATGTCGTCGGTCTTGACCGTGAGCATGCCGCGCTGGAGCTCTTTGATCTCGCAGGTGACGTGGTCGCCGTTCAAGACGACGACCACGTCGGTCTTCGCGCGCGCGAAGACGTCCGTCGCGGCGGCGAGGGGCAGATTGACCACGGGAACGAGGCAGGCGGTGAGTCTCCGCATGGCGTCCAGGCTACACCGGTTCGACGACGAGGGCAACGCCCCATGCGGGCTCACTCGCTGCGCAGCGCCTCGACCGGGTCGACGCGCGCCGCGCGGGCGGCGGGGTAGAGGCCGGCGGCGAGGCTCACCGCCACCCCGAACGAGATAGCCAGGGCGACGAGCCACACGGGCAGCGCGAAGGGGTCGAAGATCGGCATGTCCTCGCGCTTCATGATCTCCTTAGCCACGAGCGTCACCACGCGCGTCGCCCCCCAGCCGACGGTGACGCCCAGCGCCGAGCCGACGGCGCCGATCACCGCCGACTCCATCAGGAAGAGCCCGCGGATCACGCCCTCGTTCGCGCCCAGCGACTTGAGGATGCCGATCTCGCGGCGGCGCTCGCTCACCGCCATCACCAGTGTATTGATGATGCCGAGCGAAGCGGTGGCGAGCGCGATCAGTCCGACAACGCCGAGCCCCAAGTAGTAGTAGACCATGAAACGCTGCATCTCTGCGAACTGCTCGGCGAAGCTGTACGCGCGAAACCCCATCGCCTCGGCGGAGTCCTTGACCGCGGAGTGGTTCGCCAGCGGCTCGAGCTCGAGCGTCACGCGCGGAAAGCTGCGGCTGTCGTAGGCACCGCCGGGGTCGAAGAGCCTGCCCTCGCGCGCGGCGGCCAGGAGATCGGCGGGATTCTCGGTGACAGCGAAGCCGCCCTCGTGCAGGCGCTGCGCCGTGCGGTCCGGGATGACCACGGGCGAGGTGTTCATGCGGTACTCGGGGTCGTCGGGAGCGACCGCGGCAATGGTGAGGGTGTCCGCCACGGTAACCTGCCGGTTCATGAGCGCCTCGAAGAAACGCGACATCCGCGCCCCCAGCTCGCGCTGGATGAAACGGCGCTGGTAGTCGGAGTGGTAGATGGAATCGAGCACGACGGTACGCAGCAGGCGGCCCACCTCGCGTCTCGGGTGGTCGATGGTCGCCGCCAGCGCGCTGTCCAGGCTGGCCACGCGCATCGAGATGACCAGCGTCCGGCCGACGAGCGAGTCGGGGTCGGCGCCAATGCGCTCCACGAACTCGTGCGTGACGATCGCCTCCCGCGCGGACTCCGAAGAGAACTCCGCCCCGCCCAGGACCCTGGCGAAGAGCGGCGTGCGCAGGGCCTCGAGTGTGAGCGCGCGCGCCGTGGTGGTCACGGTGGTGTCGAGAACCGTAGCCGTCACGTCGAACGACGCGTACGGATAGGCAAGGCGCACGCCGGGGATCTGCGCCAGCTTCTCCACCGCCGCGCCGTCGAGCACGGCGGCGCGCGTGGTGTCGCTGGCGTTATGGTGCAGGGGGCGGACCGACATCTGGTTCAAGAGGCCGAACTCCCTGAAGGCCGTGCGGAAGTAGCGATGGTTGCCCGCCGCGAAGGAGAGCATGGCGACGAACGTGGCGATGGCGATCACCACTCCCGCGGTCGTGAGCGTCGCGCGCAGCTTGATGCGCCAGAGGTTGCGCAGGGAGATATCGACGACGTCGCGCAGCGTCATGGCACTCGGGCTCCCCTGCTCATGCGATGTCCACGACGCGGCCGTATTCCATGCGCAGCACGCGGTCCGCGACGCGGCGCGCCATGTCCGGATCGTGCGTCACCAGGACGACGGTAATGTGGTCACGCGGCAGCTCGCCCAGTACGTCCATGATGGCCGCCGTGTTCTCGCGGTCGAGGTTCCCGGTGGGCTCGTCGGCGAAGAGGATGCCGGGGCGCTTGACCAGGGCGCGCGCGATTGCCACGCGCTGCTGCTCGCCGCCCGAGAGATCGAGGGGGCGGTGGTGCAGGCGGTCGGCGAGCCCGAGCCGCTCCAGCATTGCGGCGGCGCGGGTGCGCCGCTCCCGGCGCGGCGTGCCGTCGAAGTAGAGCGCCATCTCGACGTTGGCGAGGGCGGTGTGCTGGGGGAGCAGGTTGAAGGTCTGGAAGACGATTCCCACCGAGCGCGCGCGGTACTCGGCCAAGGCGCGGCGCGAGAGGGCGTCCAGGCGCCGGCCCTCGACCTCGACGTGGCCGGCGGTAGGCGTGTCCAAGCCAGCGAGGAGGTTGACCAGGGTGGACTTGCCCGACCCCGACGCCCCGACTACGGCGAGGAACTCGCCGCGCGCCATGGCCAGGTCGACCCCGTCCACGGCGCGCACCTCGTGCCGGGCGCGCCGGTAGACGCGCTCGAGGCGGTGGGCCTTGATCCAGGCCTCGGCAGCAGGGGGGTCTGTCGTCATCGTCCGCTCGGTTTCGCCACGGCGTCCGCCCATGATACACCGTTTCGTTTGCCGCCGCGCGTGCTATGATCGGCCCGCTATGGAATCGCGGGTCGAATCGATCGCGGTGGAGAAGACGGGTCGACCGCTCCGCCTCGCTCCCCGCGAGAAAGTCGGCGTGATCATCGTCGACTCGTTTCCGGCCCTGGGGACGCTCACGGCCGCGCGCTTCCTCGAGTGGGCGCGAGAGAACCCGGAGGGGGTGGTGGCGCTCCCCACGGGGAAGACACCCGAGCACTTCATCAAGGAAACGAGACGCTTCCTGCACGGCTGGGGTCGCCGGACGACCCAGCGCGAGCTGGCACAGTACGGAGTGGAGGCGCGCGAGAAGTGCGATCTCCGCGGCCTGCGCTTCGTGCAGATCGACGAGTTCTACCCCATCGACCCGCTGCAGCACAACAGCTTCCACTACTACGTCCACGAGTTCTACATCGGCGGCTTCGGTCTGGATCCCTCCCGGGCCATGCTCATCGATTGCAGCCGCGTGGGGCTCCAGCGCGGGACGAGCCTCAAGGAAGTGTGGCTGGACGACGCGGTGGATCTCTCCCTGCGCCACCGCCAGGCGCGCTCGAAGCAGGAGCGATTACAGCGCGACGTGATCGAACGTATCGACACCTGGTGCATGGAGTACGAGGCGCGCGTCAGGGCGTGCGGCGGTATCGGCTTTTTCCTCGGCGGCATCGGGCCCGATGGACACATCGGTTTCAACGTGCGCGGTTCGGACTTTTACTCGACGACCCGCCTGACGGCGGTGAACTACGAGACGCAAGCGGCCGCCGCCACCGACCTCGGGGGCATCGAAGTGGCGAGCAGGCGCCTCGTCATTACCGTCGGCCTCGCCACCATCACCTTCAATCCCGAGTGCGTCGCCGTGATCATCGCGGCGGGAGAGGCCAAGGCCGCCATCGTGCGCGACGCGATCGAGAGCGAGCGGAGCATCCGCGTGCCCGCGACCGCGCTGCACGTGCTCGAGGGCGCGCGCTTCTATCTCACGAAGGGGGCTGCCAAGGACCTGGGCGAACGCAGGGTAGCCGCGCTGCGCGCCGCCGAGCCGCTCGCCCCACGCGAGGTCGAGCGGGTGGTAATCGACCTCGCCGTGAACCGGCGCAAGCGCGTGCTTTCGCTCACCCGCGAGGACTTCGAGGACGATCGCTGCGCGGCCGCCGTGCTGGAACGGAGCGGGCTCGACGCGGGCGAGATCTGCGCGGGCGTGGTCCGCCGGCTGGAGCAGGGAATAGAAGCGGGCTCGCGACTGTTCAAAGACGCCGTGTTCCTGCACACCGAACCGCACCACGACGATCTCATGCTCGGGTGCCTCCCCTTCATCGTGCGCCACGTGCGCGAGCATGGCACGAAGCACCACTTCGCCACACTCACCAGCGGCTTCACCGCGGTGACGAACGCCTTCATGCTCAAGCGGTGCCGGCGACTGCTCGACTTCATGGGCACGGAGGGGTTCGCAGCGCTCGTGTCCGAAGGTTACTTCTCGCGCGACGACATACTGTTCCGCAATCGCGACGTGTGGCAATACCTGGACGGGGTGGCGGCGGAATCCTCGGGGATGCGATCCGACGGCGAGATGCGGCGGTTGTACCGCAACCTGACCGAGTTGTACGGCGAGACGAGCCGCGAGACATTGCGCGGGCGGGTCGAAGAGCTGATCGGGTACTTCGAGACACAGTATCCCGGCGGTAAGGATCCGGATCACATCCAGAAGCTCAAGGGTATGTGCCGCGAGTGGGAGGCGGACTGTCTGTGGGGTTACTTCGGTTGGCGCGGCGAGTCCGTGCGACACCTGCGCCTCGGCTTCTACACGGGCGACGTGTTTGCCGAAGAGCCGACCGTCGGGCGCGACGTGCTTCCCGTGGTGAAGCTCCTGAACGAGGTGCGACCGGACGTTATCACGCTCGCGCTGGATCCGGAGGCCAGCGGGCCGGACACGCACTACAAAGTGCTGCAGATCATCACCGAGTCCTTGCGCATCTACGAAGAGCAGTCGGGAAGGCGCGAAATCATCATACTGGGCTATCGCAACGTGTGGCAGCGCTTCCACCTCCGCGAGGCCGACGTCATCGTCCCCGTGTCATTGAACATGTTCGCCCTGCAGCGCAGCTCGTTTCTCAACACGTTCATGTCACAGCGTGACGCTTCCTTCCCCAGTCACGAGCATGACGGCCCGTTCTGCGAGCTTGCACAGAAGATACAGGTGCAGCAGTACCATATACTGAAAACGTGTCTGGGCCGCGCGTACTTCCACGAGCATCCCAGTGCCCTCATCCGCGCCACGCGCGGGCTCGTCTTTCTCTCGCGCATGGACCTGGACGAACTGTATCGTCACTCGCGCGAGCTTCGTAAAACGACGGAGAACGTGTGACGGCGCCTGGCGCCGGCGGGGCGAAACGGTGACCATGCGGACCCAGGGAGACGAAGCGTCGCGGGCGTCGGCGGCCGTCATCGTCGCGCACCCCGACGACGAGGTCCTGTGGGCGGGCGGCGCGATACTCTCTCGCCCCGCGTGGGAGTGGACCATCGTGACCCTTTGTCGCCGCGACGACCCCGACCGCGCCCCCCGCTTCCGCCGCGTCCTGGAGCGCCTGGGAGCCGGCGGCGCCATGGATGACCTCGACGACGGGCCCGATCAGACACCGCTCGACGAACGTGCCGTCGAGGAGTCGGTGCAAGCGCTCGTGGGGGATCGCCGCTGGGACGTCGTCTTCACGCACAGTCCCTTCGGCGAGTACACGCGTCACCGCCGGCACGAAGAAGTGTCGCGCGCGGTGACCGCGCTGTGGACGAGCGGGGCCCTGCGCGCGGACGAGCTTCGGCTCTTCGCCTACGAGGATGGCCAGCGCCGTTATCTTCCCCGCGCCATCGAGGGCGCGCACGAGGTGGTGCGCCTGAACCAAGCCACGTGGCGCGCCAAGCGCGGGCTCATTCAGGATCTCTACGGGTTTGCATCCGACTCATGGGAGGCCCGCGTCACGCCACGCACGGAGGCGTTCTGGCGCTTCGCCACACCCGGCGACTATCGGACCTGGCTCCGGTCGCACCAACCTCACACACCAGGAGGAGAGAAGTGAAAGCGCTCGTGCTCTACGACTACCCGCCGCCGCCGGCGGGACTGGCAACGCAGGGAGACCTGCTCTACCGCGGGCTCACGGAGATTGGTGTGGACGCACACGCCGCCCACTTCGAGTCGCCGCAGGAGAAGGAGTGGTACTACCGGTGGTTCGAGCCCGACGTAGTGGTCGGCGTCGGCTACTGGGGGCACACGCCGCATCTGGTGCTGCACCCGATGCGCTACGGCGCGCAGCCGGTGCCCTGGCTGGTGGCCGACGGCTACGTCGCCAACTACGTGGAGATTCTGGACAAGCTGCCGCTCATCCTCACCACGTCGAACTGGGTCCGCGACATGTACATCCGCGACGGGCTCAAGGGCGACAACATCGAGGTGCTCCCCGTGGGGTGCGATACCGACGCCTTCCGTCCGCGCGACAGGACCGACCCCAAGGTGGCCGCGGTGCGCGAGACCTTGGGGGTGGCGCCGGACCAGATCCTGGTCCTCACCGTCGGCGGCGACGCGGCGTCGAAGGGCTCGCAAGAGGTCATGCAGGCGCTGTCCCTCATCGACAAGGAGGCGCCGGACTGGAAGTACGTCTGCAAGGTATGGCCGCAACCACGGACCGAGCAGCAGAACCTCCAGGACCTGCAGCTGGCGACGCACCTGGGCATCGACAAGAACGTCACCTACACCACCAACGTGGTATCGCGCAACTTCATGGCCTACCTGATCTCCGCATGCGACATCTACGCCGGTCCGTCGCGCCTGGAGGGCTTCGGCATGCCGCAGGTCGAGGCGGGCGCGAGCGGGCGGCCCGTGATCGGGATCAAGGCCATGGCGATGCTGGACACGCTCGTCCACGGCGAGACCGCTTTTCTCGCCGACGTGGCCATGGAGATCCAGCTGCGCGAGGCGATGGTCGGGGAGGATGAGGAATACAAGCGCGGCCGGCGCGTGGTGTTTCCCGCGCCGCGGACTGTTGACTACCGCGCCAGCGTGCCCGACATCGCCGACTACCTGCTCGAGCTGATGCGTTCGCCGGACCTGCGACAGCGCATGGGCGAGGCGGGACGCAAGCGTGTAGTGGAACGCTTCGACTACCGCGTTGTGGCTCAGCGGTTCGTCTCCATCGTCGCCGAGCGCCTGGGGATCACCTGAGATGGCACGCGGTCACGACGCGCCCGTGGCGGCTGCCCGCGCCGCCGCGATCGAAGTGCTGCTCCACAACGCCCGGCGGACGCGCACGGGGCTCCCGCGGACGGCGGCGTGGGGTTATCCGGAGCCCTACACGCGTGACCTCATGCTCTCCTCGCTCGGGTTCCTGACCAGCGGACAGCCCGAGCTGGCCGTGGCGCTGCGGCGCACGCTCTCCGCCGCGGCGCGCAACCAGACGCCGCACGGCCTCATACCGGGACTGGCCGACGACCCCGCCGACCTCGGCTCCAGCGACACCACGCCGCTCTTCCTCGTCGCTCTGGCGCTCTATCGCCGCCACGCCGGCGAGCGACGCTTTCTCGCCGCCGCCGCGCGCAAGGCGCTCACTTGGCTCGCCTACCAGAGTCCCGACGACCGCGCCATGGTGGCACAGGAGCCGACGAGTGACTGGCGCGACGAGCAGTGGGTGGAAGGCTACGGACTCTTCGTCAACGCGCTGGTGGTGATGGCGCTCGAGCTGCACGGGCGCCGCGCGCGCGCACGCACGCTGCGCGAGCTCATGAACCGATTGACCGTCACCGCCGGCCACAAGCATGCCCACGTCCACGAGGGACTGCGGCAGGCGCGCAAGCCCTACTACGCGCTGTGGACGCTCAAGGTGCACGGCAGCGAGCGCTTCGACCTGGTAGGCAACAGCCTGGCCATCATCGCGGGGATCCCCCCCAGAGCGCGCGCGCGCGCGATGATCTCCTGGATCGAGGCCGAGTGCGCGCACCTGCGCGCGAGCGGGCGGCTGGCGCTCGACCTGCCCCCCGTTCTCTTTCCCTTCATCGAACGCGACCACCCCGACTGGCGCGCGCGCTACGAGACGCACAACCGTCCGGGCGAGTACCACAACGGCGGGGTCTGGCCCTTCGCCTGCGCCCTCTACGTGGCCGCGCAGGTCGCGGCGGGACGGGCGCGGCTCGCGCGGCGCACGCTCGCGGCGCTCACCCGGCTGGTCGCGCCGGCCCGCGACCACGACGTCGCCTTCGGCTTCAACGAGTGGTTTCGGGCACAGGACGGCGCCCCGTGCGGCCACGACTGGCAGACCTGGTCGGCGGCCCTCTACCTCTACGCGGCGTCCTGCGTGGAGCAGGGCCGGACCCCGCTCCTCGAGGGCCTGCGCCGGCATTGGCGGGCCTAGGGGCGCCCGTTTTTTTCTTGAACAGCGTGGGCCGCGCGGCTTAGCTTTGGGGTGATAGCTTCGCGACAGCATTCGCGACGGCCCCGGGGACCTCGGGCGGTTCGAGGGGCCGGGCGAGGTGGGTCTCGCCGATCCTTGGGCACGCCCCGAAGGAGGTGATCCAGTGAGTTCAGACAGATGCGGCTTAGTGGAGGTGGCGTCCCCGTAGGGGAGTCTCCCACGAAACGTGGCACTGTCGAGGTCACCCCGAAACCGGGGGAACCCAACGCCACCAAGACTAGACCCGTCGAGGCCCCGCCGATCTGGCGGGGCCTCGGCTTTTCCGGCGCGGCAGAAAAAGACACGGAAGACCGGAATCGGGCTTGGGTTGGCGGCCCGGACGCGGTAAAGTAACATGATGGCGTCGGCGACGGGGCAGGGCCGCCTGCCCCGGCGGCGCCCATGCGCTTATTGATGAGATCTCCATAATCCAAGCGAGGTACACCGATGTCACGCACCCAGACCGCCGCGACGTCGAACCGCAGGCTCCTGTCGTGGGTCGACGAAGTGGCCAAGATGCTCAAGCCCGAGGCCGTCCGCTGGTGCGACGGCTCCCCGAGCGAGTACCAGGAAATGCTCCACATATTGGTCGACTCCGGAACGGCGATGTGGCTCAACCCGGAGAAGCGGAAGAACAGCATTTACGTGCGCTCCGATCCCGCCGACGTGGCGCGCGTGGAGGACCGGACCTACATCTGCTCGCAGCGCAAGGAAGACGCCGGGCCCACCAACAACTGGGGCGACCCCAAGGAGATGAAGGCCACTGTCGGCAAGTTCTACGACGGCGCCATGGCCGGCCGCACGATGTTCGTGATCCCGTACTCCATGGGCCCGGTGGGGTCGCCCATCGCCAAGATTGGCGTGATGGTCACCGATTCCGCGTACGTGGTGGCCAACATGCACACCATGACGCGCGTCGGCAGCAAGGTGCTCGATGTTCTCGGCGACAGCGAGGACTTCGTGCGCGGGATCCACTCGGTGGGCTATCCGCTCCCCGACCCCAAGAAACCGGATCTCCCCTGGCCTTGCGACGGCGCCAACAAGTACATCGCGCACTTTCCCGAGACGCGCGAGATCTGGTCCTATGGTTCCGGCTACGGGGGCAACGCGCTCCTGGGCAAGAAGTGCCACGCTCTGCGCATCGCGTCGGTGCAGGCGCGCGACGAGGGCTGGCTGGCCGAGCACATGCTGATCCTCAAGCTGACCAACCCCGAGGGCAAGACCCGGTACATCGCCGGCGCCTTCCCCTCGGCGTGCGGCAAGACCAACTTGGCCATGCTCACGCCGACCGTCCCCGGGTGGAAAGTCGAGACCGTGGGCGACGACATCGCGTGGATGAAGTTCGGCGACGACGGCCGCCTCTACGCCATCAACCCCGAGGCCGGCTTCTTCGGCGTCGCTCCGGGCACCTCAGACCAGAGCAACCCCAACGCGATGAAGGCCCTCCACGCCAACTGCATCTTCACCAACGTCGCACTCACCCCCGACGGCGACGTCTACTGGGAGGGCATGCGCGACAAGGAGCCGCCCGCGGTCTCCGACTGGATCCGTCGGCCCTGGAAGCCGGGCAGCGGTCGCCCCTCGGCGCATCCCAACGCGCGCTTCACCGCGCCCGCGCGCCAGTGCCCCGTGATAGCCGACAACTGGGAGGACCCCAAGGGCGTGCCCATCAGTGCCATCCTCGTCGGCGGTCGCCGCGCCAGCACGGTGCCGCTGGTGACCGAGGCGTTCAACTGGCAGCACGGCACCTTCCTCGCGTCCATCATGGGCTCCGAGAAGACCGCCGCCGCGGCGGGCAAGGTGGGCGAGCTGCGCTTCGATCCCATGGCCATGCTCCCCTTCTGCGGCTACCACATGGGCGACTACTTCGCGCACTGGCTTGAGGTGGGCTCCAAGCCCGGCGCCAAGATGCCGCGCGTGTACTACGTCAACTGGTTCCGCAAGGGGGCCGACGGCAAGTTCCTCTGGCCCGGCTACGGCGAGAACAGCCGCGTGCTCAAGTGGGTATTCGAGCGCTGCGACGACAAGGTCGAGGCGCGCGACACGCCGATCGGGCGCCTGCCTCACAAGGACGCGCTCGACACCAAGGGCCTCAAGATCGACCCCGCGGCCTTCGACGAGCTGCTCAAAGTCGACATCGCCGCGTGGAAGAGCGAGCTGCCCGCGATCCAGCAGCACTTCGAGAAGTTCGGCAACAAGCTCCCCAAGGGGCTCGCCCAGGAGCTGCGCGATCTGGAGAACCGCCTCGGCGAGGCATCCTGAGCCCGACCTGGCGGATCAATGAGAGCACGAACGGGGGCGGCGCCTGCCGCCCCCGTCGTGCTTCGCGGAAGAGTACGGAGTCAACGGAGCAGTGACGAACGCGACGGAAGCACTTGAGCGCCTGCGCGAGGGGAACCGACGCTTCGTGTCGGGCGTCCGGAGCCTCGGCGAAGCCGTGGGCCGAATGCAGCGCAACGAGTGCGTCGCGGAACAGGAACCCTATGCGGTCATTCTGGGATGCTCGGATTCGCGGGTACCCGTGGAAATCATCTTCGATCAGGGGCTGGGCGATCTGTTCGTAATCCGCGTTGCCGGCAACATCGTAGCCCCTTCTCAGATTGGTAGCGTCGAGTTCGCCGTGGAGCGTTTCGGCACACGACTCGTCGTAGTTCTGGGACACACACATTGCGGAGCCGTTCAGGCGACCCTGGAGGCGCTTCAGCGTCCGGCTGAGCGCCAGTCGCGGAATTTGCGCTCGATCGTCGATCGCATTCGCCCGGCCGTGGAGGGATCGATGGCAAGCGAAATCAGGCGTGACCCGGAGGCGCTGGCTCGGCACTCTGTGCGCGCCAACGTCAGCGCTTCCGCGGACCAGCTGCGACATGGATCGCCGGTCCTCGAGCTACTGGCACAGAATGACGGCCTTGTCGTCGTGGGAGCGGAGTATGATCTGGAAACGGGCGTGGTCGATTTCTTCGACGGCTGTCCCGTCTCCGGCTGACGACTGTCCCCGCCCCGGATTCCAGCGACACGAATCGACCTCATCGCTTCGCAGCCGATGCTCTGAGCGCGGCTGCGAAGGATCGCGCGCCGTGGAGGACGAGGGCGAACGCCGCGGATAGCGCGATGGCGAGCCCGACATGGCCGACATAGCTGTAGCGGAGGAAGAGCCGCTCCTGGAGGATGGCGTAGGGCGCCATCGACAGGAGGAAGAAGGCGAAACCGAAGACGACCACGCGGACGAGGTCCGCGTGTGCCCCTCCGCGTTTCCTTCCCACCACCAAGCCGAAGGCGCACGCGAGCGCGGCGAGCGCCACCGCCCCCTGAAAAGCGGTCGACTCGACGAGGGATGCAATGGTGCGTCCCAGGTCTCCGGGGTCGCCCTCGCGGGGAGAGACGAGGAGGTTGGAGAAGTCGAGGAGGTAGCCGGCGTAGTTGCCGAGCAGATCACCCGGCGCAAAGGCGTACTGAAACGGCACGGGACGGGCGTCGGGCGCGCCGCGGAAACGGAAGAAGAACCAGTGTGCCCAGCCGGCGGCGAGCAGGAGGTGCACGAGGTAGGCTCGGTACTGGAAGCGCCGGTCGAAGAGCCAGCCGTAGACGACGAGCACGCCCACCATGGCCACGGCCGGCTCCTTGCTGAAGAGGGCGAGCACGAGGCAGGCGTAGGACAGGCCTTCGAGAACAGGTCGATCCTCGCGGCGCGCGCGCACGAACGCATACAAGAGGAGCAGGGAGAAGAACACCGAGAGCAGTGTCTGGGCCTCGATCGCATAGAGGAGCACGTGCGCGTGGGCTTCGCGGGAGGCGAACAGCAACGCCGCGAAAAGGGACCACGCGTAGGGGAGCAGCAGCGCGCTCAGGAGGAACACGAGGTAGGCGTTGGCGGCGTAAATGACGGCGTTGACGATCTTGTAGGGCGCGATGCGCGATCCGAACAGCTTCCGCCCCGCGTAGAAGTAGCACGACGTGGAAAGCGGGCGGTAGAGACCGGGGTAGACCGGGGGGGCGGTGAAGCAGTCGCCCAGCGAGTGAACGAAGTCGCGGTTGTACTGGAGGAACATGGGCGTCTCCGCGTGCCTGATCTCGAGCGCCCGCGAGATGGTTCCGCCGTGAAAGAGAGCGACGGACGCCGCGATGACGCCCAGGGCTAGCGCGTGCGCGGCGGCACGGCGGCGCCACGGCGCCGGCGCGGGGTACGGGGTAGAGGGGTCGGCGCTTTCTGTCACTTTGCACCTGCCGGAGACGGATCCGGTCCGGGCAATGAAAACCCGTCCTCGGCCGTCTGTCAACGGTACGGCTTGTGCTAGTATCCGGCTGGGATAAGGCCATGGACCCGTCACGTTTCCGTGAGATGATGAAGTTCGTCCGCCGCCACCGCGTCGTCGTGGCGGTGGCGTCGGTAGTGCTGGTGACCCTCGCCGCGGGCGCGACCCAGAGCCGGTTGGGCTTCATGCGCGCGCGCCGGGCGCAACACGAGGCCGAGCGCGACGCCGCCGTCGCGCGCGCCGTGAGCGGTTTTCTCACCCAAATGCTCACCTCGGCCCGGCCGGACCCGGCGCGCGGGGATACGGTCACGGTGCGCGACGTCCTGGACGCGGCCGCCGCCCGACTCGAGTCGGAGCGGCCCTACGCCCATAACCCCGAGATCGCGTCGGCCGTGCGCCTGGCCATCGGCGAGGCGTACCAGGCGATCGGCGCGTACGACGCCGCGCTGCCCGTCGTCGAGCGCGCCGTCGGCAAGGTGCACGTCGCGTACACCAACGCGCTGGCCGGCGCGGCCACCATGCACGCGGAGGCGGGCGACCTGGAGCAGGCGGAAACACTGCTGCGCGAAGCGCTGGAGTTGGAGCGCGAGCTCTATAGGGGAGCGGACGAGAGCCAGCTTGCCTACACGCTCGGCCACCTCGCCTCGGTGCTGGCCGAGCGCGGGCGGTGGGACGAGGCGGTCGCGTGGCGACGCGAGTCCCTCGACCTGCTGCGGCGCCACATGGGTGACGACAGCCCGGCGGTGGCGCTCTCGATGAGCGACCTCGGCGTCGTGCTCGACGGCGCCGGCCGGTGGACGGAGGCGGAGCCGGTGCTTGTCGACGCTTGGGAGATGCTCGCAGAGCGCCTCGGGGCCGAACACCCTCGCGCGAAAAGCGCGGCGGAGATACTCGCCGCGCACTACGAAGCGAGCGGCGAGCCCGACCTCGCTGACGCCTGGCGCCACCGCGCCGGGGGGGTGCCATGAGGGCCGCGCTCGCACGTGGGCCGGTTGCGCTCGCTGCATTGCTCTCGTTACTGCAATGCGCGCGGGAGCCGGCGGTCCGCGGTCCCGCCCGGCACGTGATCTTCGTCTCCTTCGACACGGCGCGCAAGGACCACTTCGGCTGCTACGGCAATCCCTGGATCCGCACCCCCCGAATCGACGCGCTCGCCGCCGAGTCCATCCTCTTCACGGACTACATGACCGTCGTGCCCACCACGCTCGCGTCGCACACCTCGCTCTTCACCGGCAAATACGCGCACACGCACGGCACGCCCCGTAACGGCTTCATGGTGAACGAAGAAAACGTGATGCTGGCGGAGATACTCAAGGACGCCGGCTTCCACACCGCCGGCTTCGCCGCGTCCTTTCCGCTGTCGTCGCGCTTCGCATTCGCACAGGGGTTCGATCACTACGACGAAGACTTCGAGACGCTCCCCGATGTAGGTGCCCGTGGTCAGCCGGAGCGCGACGCGCGAGCGGTCACCGATGCGGCCATCGCATACCTGAAGGCGCAGGGCGTCCCGGAGCGCCTCTTCCTCTTCCTGCACTATTTCGACGCGCACGCCCCCTACGCCCCGCCGCCCTCGTACGCGGCTCCCTACGCGGCTGATCCGCGCATCCCCGCCTGGCTCGAGGCGCGGGAAGGGCCGTGGAGCCACGAAGCGGCCGACACCGGCAAGGCGCTGCGCTACGCCGGCGAGATGACCGCCATGGACGAGCACTTCGGCCGCGTGCTCGACTACCTCGACGCGCGCGGCGTGCTCGATGAAGCGATCGTGGTGGTGACGAGCGACCACGGGGAGAACTTCTGGGGGCACTTCCGCCCCTGGGACCACGGCAACACCGTCTACCAGTCCACCGTCGACGCGATCTGCATGATACGCCTGCCGGGAGCGCTACATGGCGGCACGAGAATCGAGCCGCTCTTCGCCAGCATAGATGTCCTGCCCTCGGTGCTCTCCTATCTTGACCTGCCCGTCCCCCCGGGCATCGACGGCGAGGCGGTCGACCTGACGGCAGTTCCGATCGCGCTCGGCCCGCGCACGCGCTTCAGCCAGGCCACCAAACCCCATGAGCGCGTGGAGACCGATCCGCGCTGGACCAACATTCGCAAGGCGGCATGCGTGCGCGAAGGAAACTGGAAGTACGCGTTTGTGCCGTTCCTGGAGCTGGAAGAGCTGTTCGATCTGGCGGCGGACCCCTTCGAGCAGCGTAATCTGTTGGTCGCCCCCACGGCGGAGGAGGCCAAGCGCGCGATCCAGATGAGGGAGGTGCTCGAGAGGTGGGTGCAGTCCGCCGCGCCGCTGGCCAGCGAGTTCGAGTGGGAGCATCGGGCGGACACGGAGCGCAAGCTCAGGGCCCTCGGATATCTGCGCTGAGACGAGACCCATCCGCGGCGCCGCCCCACGCACGCAAAAGCGTACACGAGGCAGCGCCGCTCGAGCCGTCGGCCGCTGAGTTCCTATGCCGTTCTGGGGATTTCCCTATGCCGTCTGGTCGCTGGAGTTGATCGTCAGAATGGGAGGGCTCTCGCCTCTCGGCAGGGTTCGGTTGGGATCAGCCTCTGTCTCTGTCGCGCTGCGAACCACCACGGCCGCCGCCGCGCCCGCCCCGGTCGTCGCTGCGCTTCGGACGCGCCTCGTTGGCGCTCACCGCGCGGCCGTCGATGTCGGTGCCGTTCACTGCCTCCATGGCCGCCGTGGCCTCGGACGCGTTGGGCATCGTGACGAACGCGAAGCCACGCGAACGACCCGTCTCGCGGTCCTTGACGACGGTGACTTCGTCGACCGTGCCGTGCTGCGAGAACTGCTCGCGCAGCGTCTCCTCGGTGGTCGTGTACGAAAGGTTGCCCACATAGATCTTCATTCTTACCTCCAAACCTGTGGTCCACGAGGCTGGAGGCGACGTGGGCGCACGGTCCGAAAAAGAGTCCAAAGCAACCGATTGCCACTCCGGGACTGGTGGGCGGCCCCGGCGCTGGCGGCGAGAGCATAAACGATCCGGGATGGGAGCGCAAACTCGATTTCGAGCGTGGCGACGGCGGGCGTTTCCCCATGTCTGCCACGGGGTTCCGCCGGTGCGCCGCTGCCGGGCGTGGTAGAATGCGCACGATGTCCGTCCGCGTCGAACCCGTCGAGGGCCGAGCACAGTTGCGGCGCTTCGTGACGCTCCCGTGGAGCCTCTACGGCGACGATCCCTGTTGGGTGCCGCCGCTCGTACGGGAAGCGATGAAGGGCTTCGACCCGCGCCGCAACCCGTTCTTCGCCCACGGAGAGATTGCGCTCTTTCTCGCCCTGCGCGACGGGCGCGCGGTGGGTCGCATCGCGGCCATCCGCAACCGCGCGCACGAGTCGTTCCACGCCGAGCGGGTCGGGTTCTTCGGGTTCTTCGAGTGTGCGGACGACGACGCGGCGTCCGGCGCCCTGTTGCACGAGGCTTCGCTTTTTGCGCGCGCACGGGGCCTGGAGCGGCTGCGCGGGCCCGTCAACCCGACCACGAACGACGAGCTGGGCACGCTCGTCGACGGCTTCGACACGCCGCCCATGATCCTCACGCCGCACGGGCGGCGCTACTACGACAGGCTCCTGCGCGGGTGCGGTCTGGAGAAGGCGAGAGACCTGATGGCCTACGTCATGGACGACGCGGGCATGCCGGAACGGCTCGAGCGCGGGGGGGCGATCGCCGAGCGGCGCAACCCCGGGGTGAGCCTACGCTCGATCGACATGCGCCGCTTCGACGCGGAGCTCGACCGCGTGCGCGACTTGTACAATCGCGCGTGGGAAAAGAACTGGGGGTTCGTGCCCATGACCGACGCGGAAGTGTCCCACATGGCGCGGCAGCTCAAGCCGGTCATCGATCCCTCGCTGGTGGTATTCGCGGAGCGCGAAGGACTCCCCGTCGGCTTCGCCCTGGGCATGCCCGACGTCCACCAGGCGTTGAGGCGCCTGAACGGGCGGCTCATGCCGCTCGGTTGGCTGAAGCTCCTCTGGCACCTGCGGCGCGTCTCGCAGATGCGCGTGATGGCGCTCGGCCTGGTGCCCGAGGCGCGCGGATCCGGCGTCGACGTGATGCTCTACCGCCAGCTCTACCGCAACGCGGTGGAGCGCGGCTACCGGCGGGGCGAATTCTCCTGGATCCTCGAGGACAACACGACCATGCGCAAGCCTCTGGAGACGATTGGCGCGCGCGTGTACAAGACGTGGCGCATCTACGAGGCGCCGGTGGACCGGCTCTGACCCGGCGGATATACGCATGTCGCGCATCGCACTCGTGACCGGAGCGAACGGCTTCGTGGGAAGCCACCTCTGCGAGCACCTGCTCGACGGGGGATGGCGCGTGCGCGCGCTGGTGCGCCGCACGAGCGACCTGCGCTGGCTCGACGCAAGAGCCGAGCGCGTGATCGGCGAGGTGACGGCGGCGGAGAGCCTCGCCGCGGCGGTCGAAGGCGCCGACACCGTGTTCCACCTGGCCGGTGTCACGCGCGCTGCCGGGGCCGCCGACTACGACCGCGTGAACGTCACCGGCTGCGAACACGTCGCGCGCGCCGCCGCGCGCGCCCAGCGCGCGCCCCGGCGCATCGTCCTCGCCAGCAGCCTGGCCGCCGGCGGACCCAGCACACCGCAGACCCCGCGCGTGGAGTCCGACCCCGACGCGCCGAGCAACGCCTACGGAGTGAGCAAGCGACGCGGCGAGACGGCGCTGAGGGCCCACGCCGGCGGCGTGGACTGGACCGCCGTGCGCCCGGCGGCCGTCTACGGCCCGCGCGACCGGGCCTTCGTCCCTCTGGCGCGCCTGGCGCGGTCCGGCTGGACGCTCCGGCTCTCGGGCAACCCCCAGCCGGTGTCGGCTATCCACGTGCGCGATCTCGTGCGCGGGATCGTGGCCGCCGCCCTGGCCGATCGTGCCACGGGCGAGACCTACTACCTCACGCACGACACGCCGGTGACGTGGGAAGCGGTGGGCCGCACCATGGCCGCCGCCCTCGGGCGCCGCGCACGCACGCTCGGCGTTCCGCGCGCGATCGTGCCGCTGGTCGCTCTGGCCGCCGGCTCGCTCGCGCGCCTCTCCGGTCGCCCCAACCGCATGCCGCGCGACCGCGTGGCCGACCTCTTCCAGAGCGCGTGGACGTGCTCGGGCGCGAAGGCGCGCGCACAGCTCGGATTCGAAGCGGCGATCGATTACGAGCAGGGCATGACGGAACTGGCGCGCTGGTACCGCGAGGCGGGATGGATCCGCGCATGAGCGGCACGGTGGAGATCGACGGGTCGCTCGGCGAAGGCGGCGGCCAGGTGCTGCGCACCGCGCTGGCGCTGGCCACGCTGACCGGGCGCGCCGTGCGGCTGACGCGAATCCGCGCCGGCCGCGAACGACCGGGGCTGGCCCCGCAACACCTCGCCTGCGTGCGCGCGCTCGCCGCACTCTGCGACGCCGAACTGGAAGGCGCGGGGCTGCGGTCCACCGAGCTGGCGTTCACGCCGCGCGCGCCGGCCCGGGCGGGGAACTACGTGTTCGACGTAGCCGAGTCCGCCCGCGGCGGAAGCGCCGGATCCGCCGGGCTCGTTTTCCAGTGCGTGCTCCTGCCGCTCGCGCTCGCCGGAGAGCCGAGCGAGGTGCGCGTGAAAGGGGGGACGCACGTGCCCTGGAGCCCGCCCTACGACTACCTCGCCGAGATCTTCCTGCCCGCCATGGAACGGTGCGGCGCACGCGTGATCTCGCGCCTGGTGGCGTGGGGATTCTATCCCGTCGGCCGGGGTCAGATGAGCGCGCAGATTCTGCCCGTGCCGGAGAGTGGGATCGAACCGCTCTCCATCGATGCGCGCGGCGCGCTCACGCGCATCCACGGCCGCGCCGTGGCGTGCAACCTCCCCGCACACATCGCCGACCGCATGGCCAAACGCGCCCGCTCCCTCCTCGCGGACCTGGAGGTGCCGGGCGAGGTCACGCCCGAGCGCGTGCGCGGCAACGGCCCCGGCGCCGGCATCTTTCTCACCGCCGAGTACGAGCAAGCCGTGGCGGGCTTCTCCGCGCTGGGCGCGCGCGGAAAGGCGTCCGAGCGGGTGGCGGAGGAGGCCTGCGCCGCGCTCGTCGCGCACGACGAGACCGGCGCCCCCGTCGACCCGCACCTGGCCGATCAGCTGCTCCTGCCCATGGCGCTCGCACGCGGGGGCTCGTCGCTGCGGACGAGCCGCGTCACGCGACACCTGTTGACCAACGCGGAAGTGATCCGGGCCTTCCTTCCCATTGCCATCGCGATCGACGGCGAGGAAGGCGAGCCGGGTGAGATCGAGGTGAGACCCGCTCAGTAAGTCGCCAGCGCGCCGATTTCGGCCTGCACGACGTCCAGGATGGCGCGGCTCTTGACCAGCGCCTGCATGGCGTTGTGGTCCGGGTAGAGCGGGCGATCCTCGTCGAGAAAGGCGACGTGCTTGCGCACCTCGGCGCGCGCGGCGTACGTGCCCCGGCCCGGCTTGTAGTCGCGGAAGTCCAGCGCCTGCGCCGCGCCCATGAACTCGATGCCGAGGATGCCGTCGGCGATGCCGAGGATCGCACGCGTCTTGAGCGCGGAGTTCCAGCCCATGGACACGAAGTCTTCCTGGTCGGCCGCGGCCGGAATGGACTGGATGAAGGCCGGGGCGGAGAGCGTCTTCTGCTCCACGATCTGCATGTCCGCCGTGTACTGGCTCAGCATCAGGCCCGAGAACATGCCCGCACCCTTGGTGAGGAAGGCGGGGAGCCCGGCGCTGAGCGCGGGGTTGGTGAGGCGATTGAGGCGCCGCTCGGAGAGCACGCACACCATGGTGATGGCCGCGCCGAGGGTGTCGAGCGGCATGCTCACCGGCGTGCCTTGGAAGTTGGCGCCGGTGAGGACGACGCCGTCGTCGGGCAGGAAGATGGGATTGTCGCCGACGCCGTTGGCTTCGATCTCGATCTGCTCGCGCGTCCAGCGCAGCTGGTCGCGCGCCGCCCCGATCACCTGCGGCGTGGAGCGCATGCTGTAGGCGTCCTGCACCTTGACCTTGTGCTTGCCGGTGATGAGGTCGGAGCCGTCGATCACCTTGCGGATGTTGGCTGCCGAGGTCACCGCGCCGCGGAAGCCGCGCAGCTCGTGCAGGCGCGCATCGTAGGGCTTCATGTTGGCGCGCAACGCCTCCAGCGTCATGGCGGCGGCGATCTCGGCCTGCAAAAGCCAGCGCTCGGCGTCATATACGGCGAGCGCACCCACGCCGTTGGTGAGGTTCGACCCGTTGATCGAGGCCAGGCCGTCGCGCGCCTCGAGGCCCGGAACGGGAATGCCCGCCCTCTCCATCGCGCGCGCGGTGGGCATGCGCGCGCCCTCGTAGAACGACTCGCCCTCGCCCATCATCGCCAGCGCGATCTGCGCCATCGGGGCCAGGTCTCCGCACGCGCCCACCGATCCTTTCTCGCACACCACCGGGGTGACGCCCTTGTTGAGCATGTCGACGAAGGTCTGCGTGATCTCGAGGCGGCCGCCCGAGTAGCCGTTGGCGTGGACGTTGGCGCGCAGCAGCATGGCCGCGCGCACCTGCTCGACGGGCAGGGGCCCGCCGATGCCGGCGGCGTGGTTGTAGATGAGGTAGCGCTGGAACTGGCGCACCTGGTCGTCGTCGAGCGCCACCTCGGAGAGCTCGCCGATGCCGGTGTTGACGCCGTACATGAGCTCGCGCGCGGCGAGGCGCTCCTCCAGGAACGCGCGGCACTTCCGGATGCGCGCGACGGCGCCCTCGTCGAGCGCCACGCGCTCGTGGTGGTGGGCCACGGCGACGATGTCGTCCACCGAGAGGTTTTTCCCCGTGAGGGTGATGGGCATACGATTCCTCCGCTGGGATCGATGTAAAGGTGATGGGATCGGGCGGGCCGCGACAGCGTCCCCAGGGGGCGAGGATAGCAGAAACGACGCGCACTGCCCTGCCCATTTCTTTGTTGCCTGTACCGTCGCGGGCGGTTAGGTTTGATCCCGAATCTCGTTCGTAAAGCTAAGGTTATGAGCCTGGATGCCTGGATCAGCGTGGCCGTCGTGGTCGCGGTGCTCGCCGCGCTGGCGGCGACGCGCCTGCAGCCGTACCTGGTGATTCTCGCCGGCGTCGTGGTGATGCTGGTGGGTGGAGTGGTCTCGCCGGCCTCCGCCCTGGCCGGTTTCGCCAACGAGGGCGTGATCACCGTGGCGGCGCTCTTCGTCGTCGCGGCGGGGCTCACGGAGACCGGCGCCATCAGCACCATCGTCCAGAGCATGCTGGGCGCGCCGCGCACGGCGCTGGGCGCCCAGGCGCGCATGATGTTCCCCGTGGCGGC